>Ga0068714_10006665_pt1 | contig 11634 bp, 10 predicted proteins | sample MTBNYHSulfiMetaG_FD_62988 | JGI IMG/M metagenome (GOLD analysis project Ga0068714, IMG submission 62988) | Enrichment culture microbial communities from rom New York Harbor, USA that are MTBE-degrading - MTBE-NYH (New York Harbor Sulfidogenic)... | ecosystem: Environmental > Aquatic > Marine >... | reverse complement strand
CGAGAGGACTACCGGCGTCTGATCGATGCGATCAACGCATTGAACGTGCCGATCCTGGCGGTGGACATCCCCTCGGGTCTGGACTGCGACACGGGCCTGCCTCTCGGCGCGGCGATCCGTGCCGAATGGACGGTGACCTTCGTGGCGCTCAAGAAAGGTTTCCTCGCCTCGGCGACGGCTCGCGACTACACCGGACAGGTCCAGGTGGCCTCCATCGGTGTCGAGCCGCTGACCGGCGCGTAGCACAGAAACTCCCCCGATGCCGACGGTCGGACCATTCCGACCGTCCCGCTGTGTTGGCTGCCGGACTGCCCGCGATCAGAACGAGCCCGGCTCTCCGAGGGAGCTTTCGTACCCGATGAAGTGGAGGAAGCGATTGAACGTAAAGACCGGGATATAGAAGGTCTGCGCCTGCTGACGGATCTGATCGTAGTAGGCCCGCTGCTTCCGGGCGGCCTCGTATTTGTCCCTCAGCGTTGGATCGTTGGTGACCGCTTCGAACGTCGGCTCAGGCGGAACCCTCGGCTCGTTGCCGAGAATCACGAAATCGGTCTCCGCTGAGATCGTATCGGAGGTGGTGCCACCCCACTTCTCGATCAGACCGGCAATGCGGTCTTTCGCATCGTACGTCGGCTGGCCCTTGCCGGTCAGGTCGAAGTCCCCTGCGATCACGAACTGGTTCTTCTTGCTCGCGTCCCAGATCAGGTTGGCGACGATGTCGTCGGTGGCGATCGGGTTCCTTTCTTGCGACGAGAGAACCCGGGCGGTGGCGGTCGTCTTGGCGATGGCGAAGACCTCGATCTCGGCCTTGGGCTTGCCGTCGCGTGGGATGCCGGCCCCCTTGTCGTACACCGAGAACGTCAGACCGCGGTAGATCTTGTTGTCCGAGCCGAGGCTGATGTGGACGATGCCGGCCGCGTCGTCCACCAGGATGATTTTGCCGTCCGGCTGGTGGGCGGGCGCCTCCGGATCGGGTGACGGCTGCGTCTTGGCGACGTCCGTCAAGGCGCTGTTCAGACGCTGCTGGGCGACCTCGAGCTCGGCCTGCGTCTTGAGCAGGTCCTGATTCAGTTGTCGCGACGTGGCCCGCTCGTCCTCCAACTGCTTGAGGATGTTGGCCGCACGCTGCTCGGAACTCTGTTCGAGCAACGCTCTCAGGTCGTTGTAGTCGGTCTTGGTCTGCTGAACCTGGAGTTGATACGCCCCGATCCGGGCGTTCAGTTCGTCGGCGGTCTCCTGCCAAACCTGCGTCGCATCGGTGAACTCCTGCTGGAGCTTCGCCAGTTGCGCGGTTCGGGCGTCCAGTTGTTCCGTAGTCTGCTTGACCTTCGCGATCAGGTCACCCGCCATCGAGCGCAGCGACACGCGGTTCGGATCGGCCAGGCTCGGAGCGGGGGCGTTCGGATCGGCGGCCGAGGCGGCATTGGGGTCGGGCGGCGCGATGTTGATATAGGGACGCGCCTGCTCGACGAGAGAACGGAAGGCGTTGGTCGCGTTGCCGACGTTCACTTCCGCGCTGGTGACCTGGATCGGTCTGCCCATAATCACGGCGGTGATCTGGCCGAAGTACTCGACCATGCTTCCGAGGTTGCTCTGTCCGGGCAGTTTGGTCCCGACGATGTCCCCGACCCGCCGCACTTCGTCCGCCGAGGCCATCTTGGCCAACTCGTTCTGCGCCTCCTGCGTGGTCGTCCGCAGCTCTTCGGCCTTGACGTAGTAGATAACCGCCACCGTCGTCGCGACGATGAACAGCCCGACGAAGGTGATCAGCGTATAGAGCATCGCGTTGCTTTGACGTCTCTTGCCTGGCGGCATAAAATGACTCCTTGGAAACAGGGAAATCGCCCATAACTGCCAATTTCACCATATTATCGCGTATGGTGACGCCGTAGTCAAGAAAAAAGAACTGTGCCGCACCGGGCGATGTCGAAGCACCGCCAGGGGCTCTAATATCGGACCAGAAGGCTCGGTAAATCCTCGATCCGGGCGGTCCGCAGGGCCGCTGCGGCGTCCGGCCGATCGCCCGGATCGGCATGAAGACCTCGCGGCCGCACGACCTGGATCGTCAGCATGCCCAGCCGGTTGGGGGCGATAAAGTCCTTGCTCTCGTTGTCGGCGACATAGGCCATCCGATCCGGGGCGGTCCCCAGCGTCTGGGCCAGCCTCTCGAAGCCCGCCGAGGAAGGCTTCCAGAACGATCGGCCCAGCTCCTCGGTGTACACGATCGCGCGGAATCGCGACTCGATGCCGAGTGCTGCGACCTTGAGCTTCTGGGCGGGCAGGAAGCCGTCGGTCAGCAGGGCGAGCGTGTAGCGGCTCTGGAGGGCATCGAGCATCGTGCGGCTGTCAGCCGGCAGCTCGATGTCGGGCCGGTGGTTTCGGTAGACCTCGACGAGCTGGGCGATCCGGCTTTCATCGCAGGGGATGCCCAGTTCCTTCAGTGCCGCGTCGAAGGTCCTGGTTCGGTTGCCGGCGGTGAAGTGCCTCCAGAGGCAGGCGAACACGTCGTCGTAGCAGGCCGTCGGCGCGACTTTGCCGAGAAACCGCGCCACCGCCCGAAAGGCGCTGTGGCAGTAGTCGATCTCATCGTAGAGGGTGTCATCCAGGTCGAATACGACGGTCGTGATCATGGTTGGCTCTGTGACTGCGAAACAGTCGGCTCCACCTATGGCCCGACTCGTTCTGTTTGTCTATCTTCGTCCGGCAAACCGCGCGATTGCAGGATATCGCTGAGACTTCTCTGCGCCTGGGCATAGTCGGGTTTGATCTCCAGGGCCTTTCGGTAGTGCGCGATTGCTTCGTCGAACTGGCCCTGCGCCGCCAGGGCGTTGGCGAGGTTGTTGTGGGCCAGGTAATAGCCGGGGTCGAGGTCGAGCGCCCGGCGGTACGACGCGACCGCCTCGCCGAGATTGCCGAGGGACTTCCACGCGATGCCCATGAGATTGTACACATCCGCGTCGGCCGCGTCGTGCTCGGCCATCCAGCGAAGCAGAGCGAGCGCTTCGGCGGGTCGCTGCTGAGAGAGCAGAAGGGCCGCCAGGTCGCGTCGCGCCTTGGTGTGATCCTCGCGACATTCGATGGCTCGGCTGTACGAGGCGATGGCCTCTTCGATCTGCCCTTGCCGTCGCAGCAGGCCCGCCAGGCGATAGTGGGTGTCGGCCGACTGCGGCTCGATTCGCACCGCCTGACGCAGGTGCTCGATGGCCTGCTCCGGATCGTCCAGGGCGCTGAAGGCGGTGGCGAGATTGTAGTGGACGTCGAAGCGACCGGGCCGCAGCCGGTCGGCCTGCTCGTAGTGCACCACCGCCTGACGATAGTCGCCACGAGTCATCAGCAGGTCCCCCAGACGACGATGCCCCTCCTCCGAATTGGGATCGAGCTCCGTCGCGGCGCGACATTCCTGGATGGCCAGGTCGATCTTGTCAGCCAGTCGATAGCACGTCGCACGCAGCAGATGACGTTGAGCCGGCTGAGGCTCGTAGGGAACCACCTGAACGTGGGCGGCGACCGTCAGGGCGACAAGAAGGGCGGCGTGGAGAACCGCTGCACGATACCGTCTGGCGACGATCAGCAGGGCCAGTTGCTGCACCCCGTACGCGCCGAACAGCAGCAGGAATGGGATGACGGGAACGCGAAACCGTCCGGCGATGAAGAACGGAAGATACGATGCGAAGGTGGCCAGGACGAAGAGCATGATCAGGGCCGACATCTCGATCTGCCCTCTGTCCGGTCGTGATGCCGCGACCTGGCCCTCGGGATCGGGCGCCCGTCCCGCGGCGCGGGCGATCAGGCGAATCAGGCCGAAGACCGCAAAGGCCAGTGCGAGAGGGAAGCCCGGCAGATAGCGAAGCGTGGGCGAACACGCCTTCTCGTAGCTGAGCACCTTGTTGTTCGGTATCTCCACTGGTCCCCAGAAGAGCGCTGCCTTGATGGCCATCCGCTCCAGGGTCTGCCAGGGATGGGCGCGCATATAGGCGACGGCCCGGTCGACGAACCAGTCGGAGACTTCCGAGTCCTTCATCTTGCGGCCGACCGCGCGCTCGACGCTCTCGATAACGCACGGATAGTACTCGTTCTCAATCCGCAGTCCATGCAGGCTGGGGATTCCGGAGTAGGTCCCCGTGGACGTCTCGTTGTTGCCGACGTAGAGATTGACGCCGGCATTCGTGGTGATCAGGACAAGATCCTTGCCCACGACGTAGTTGCGAATCGTCGCCGGCGCGATCGTCACAAGCGCGCCGAGGCAGAACCCGCCGGCGGTTCGGAGGAAGGCCCGTATGCCGCCGTGCCGACGCGAAAGCCAGAAGGCCCAGACCAGAACGACCGGTCCGAACAGCAGAACGTTGGACCGTGTCAACGCGTAGACCCCGAAGACGACTCCGGCGGCCGCCGCCCAACCGAGCGTGGGACGGTCCCGCCAGAGGCTCAGGAGGTACAGCAGCAGCAACCCTTCCGTGATCAGCAGAGTCGGGCTCAGCAGCTCGCCCTCAAAGAAGATGAAGATCCAGTACACCGACATGAACAGCGTGAACAGCAGGGCGACGCTGTGGCCGAAAACCCTGCGGCCCAGCAGGTACGCCAGCAGGCAGTTGAGCAGGCCCAGACCTGCCTGAACCACTCGCGGCGCCAAGTAGCTGCCGTTGGTGAACCGGTAGATCGCGGCCAGGAAGAACGAATAGGCGGGGGGGTGGAAATACGGCTTGGTGCGAATCTCCGGGTCGGGCAGGTCGCTGAGGTTCTTGGGGACCGTCCAGTCGTTCGTGGCCAGGGCCCGCGCCCAGTAATCGTAGTAGCCGGCATCCACGCGCGGCCAACGGAAGTCCGGGGAGTGGACGTGTTCCCGCAAGTACGAGACGCGCAAGGCCAGAGCGAGCAGCAGAATGCCGGCCAGAGCGATCATGGTGCCCGCCCGAGAACGGGCTGCGGCAGACCTTCTCACATTCGTTCGGCGCGTGGCGCCCGCTGTTGCCATATTCTACTCCGCTGCCCCTCGCGTCTGTACGGATTCACCTGACATCTGGCGGCATACTACCACATCGGGATCGAAGGCGGCAACGGTTTCGGTCGTGTGGAACGCGGCCGGCGCGCGGATGTCACGGCCGCAAGGTCGCAAAGCGGCGCCGGGACGACAATCACTTTTGTGCTATGACGACGCGGATCATCGTGTATACTGGTCCGGCGGCGGAGGTAAGCTAATATGATTGTCGGGTTCTTTGGTTGTCGGTGACGCGGCAGAGAACGGTATGAAAGACTACTTCCTATTGATGCGGCCGGTCCACTGGATCAAGAACGTCTTCGTGTTCGCGGCGTTGATCTTCGCCCGGCAGTTGCAGCAGCCGCTGGAGGAAGCGCTGCGGGCCCTGGCCCAGGCGGGCTGGGCGTTCGTCTGCTTTTCTCTGGCGGCCTCGGCGATCTACATTGTCAACGACGTCCTGGATCGGCAGGCCGACAGCGTTCACCCGGAACGGCGCAACCGGCCGCTGGCGGCCGGGCGAGCGAAGGCGCCGATCGCCCTAGCCCTCGCCTGTGGCTCGGGCGCGATCGCCCTGATCGGAGGGGGTCTGCTCAGCGGGACGCTGGCGGCGATCCTGGCCGCCTATATGGTGCAGATGATGCTCTACTCGCTGGCGCTGAAGCGCGTGATGATCCTGGACTGCATCCTCATCGCGGCCGGCTTCGTCCTGCGGGCGGTGGCCGGGGCGGTCGCCATCGACGTGTCGATCTCGCCCTGGCTGGTCATCTGCACTTTCGCGCTGTGTTTGTTTCTGGCCTTCAGCAAGCGTCGCGGCGAGATCGCCCAGCTTCAGGAGAACAGTGAGGCCTTTCGCAAGACCCTGGGCGAGTACACGCCGGAATTGCTGGCGCACATGCTGGATGTGACGAGTGTGCTGGCGGTGGCGTGTTTCCTTCTCTATACGATGGATTACCGCACGAAAGAGCTGTTCGGAACGAACAACCTCGTTTACACGACCCCACTCGTGCTGTATTGTATCTTCCGGCTCAGCGCTTTGACGCAGAAGGGGGTGTACTCCGATCCGGTGCGTTTGATCCTGCACGACCGCCCATTTCAGATTGGGATGCTGCTCTGGGGTCTGCTTTGCATCGCGATCGTCTACGGGATCGGGATCGGTCAGCGTCTGGGAGCGCTCGGGCTGGCGTGGGCGTCCTTGGTGTAGGTCGATGGGATTGGCGGGTGGTTGGCGGCGATGGCAAGAGAACGACTGCAAAAGGTAATGGCTTCGGCGGGGGTGGCCTCGCGGCGGGAGTGCGAGGAGTTGATCCTGGCCGGCGTGGTGCGCGTCAACGGCCACGTGGTGGACCGGCTGCCCGCGTTCGCCGACCCGCAGACCGATACGATTCTGGTCAACGGCAAGCGTCTGAAGCCGCCGCAGCGAATGTATTTCGCGCTCAACAAGCCCAAGGGCGTGATCTGCTCGAATCGGGACCCCCAGGGACGCAAGATCGCGGTCGACCTGGTCCCTTGTCGCGAGCGTGTCTATTGCGTCGGTCGTCTTGACGCCGATACGACCGGCCTGATTATCCTGACCAACGACGCGGAGCTGACCAATCATCTGACCCATCCCCGGTACAAGGTGCCCAAGACCTACATCGCGACGGTGAAGGGGCGCATCGATGAGGCGGGAATCGAGCGGCTCAAGAAGGGGATCTGGCTGGCCGAGGGCAAGACGGGAAAGGCGGCGGTCAAGGTGCTCCACGCCGGCCACCAGGAGTCGTCGATCGAGATCACGATCAGCCAGGGCCTCAATCGGCAGGTCCGCCGGATGCTGGCCAACGTCGGTGTCCCGGTCAAGAGCCTCAAGCGGACGAGCATCGGCAAGCTCAAGTTGCAGGAGCTTCCGGTGGGCCGGTATCGGCCGCTGACCAAGGGCGAGGTAGCCGCCTTGCAGGGTCTGCCGACGGCGCAGGAGAAGGGCGGCCGTCCTCGGACGAAATCCCACGCCTCAGGCGGCCGCCGGCAAGGCAAATAGGAAGCGGTCGCTCGCGACAAGCCTCGCTCAGAACGGCAGGCCCGCGATGATCTCAGCGGCGTTCTTGTTCTGTTGTTCCCCTTCGATGTCATTTGGCAGTGTCTTGGTACCCGACCAGAGGGCAAGGCATCCGCCGGATCGGGTCCCATAAAGGACCGCCTGTGCCTGTCCGCCGACCGCGGCGGAGGAGGTGGGCAGCGACAAGATGCCTGCACCGGAGGGAGTGCTTGGGCTGGGCGAGCCGATATATTCGGTCCTGGCGGCATCTCGCGGCCGGTTCGCGTACCGGGTGCCGAAAATCTCCTCGCGGCGATGAAGTGGTTGCATGCGACGGACGTAAATGGTAATATGGACAATTTCAGTTGAGATGACTGAGCATCGATAAGGAGTTATGGCGTTGACGTGGATTCGGAAACATGCGGTGGCGGGGATCGATGTGATCACCCTCGATCGTAGCCCGATTCTCGAACACTTTGTCACGCTAACTCCTGACAAGGGCGAGACTCCCAAGTCGCTGTTCCGCAGGGTCGCAGAAGTGGTGCACGCACTGGGCGGCCAGGTCATCTCGGCCGAGGTGCTCGGGATGTCGGCCGAGGACCGCAAGTACATGCCCGGCCTGACGCGTGCCATCGACGGACGGCACCAGCCGATCGGCTGGGTGGAGAACACCCGCGCCGAGAATCTGTGCGGGGTCCACGTCTGGATCGCTTGCGGGATGCCGATCACGCATGTCGTGTCGAGCGGGCGGGTCGTGGGCAGCCTGTTCGAAGACGGCTTCGTGCGATGCTGCCGCCTTACCGGGTTGCTGCCCGGCGATACCTCGCAGGGCCGGCCGGAACAGGCGGATGCTATCTTCCGCGAGATGGACACCCTCCTTGCGGGCCAGGGCCTGGCGTTCTCCGACGTCTTTCGCACGTGGTTCTACAACCATGAGATCCTCGCTTGGTATGGCGACTTCAACCGCGTCCGCACGCAGTTCTTCCAGCAGAAGGGGGTCTTTGACGGTCTGGTCCCGGCCAGCACGGGAATCGGCGGTGGCAATGCGGCCGATGCCGCCCTGGTCGCGGGGCTTCTGGCGCTGCGACCCAAGACCGAGGGTGTGAAGGTCTATACTGTGCCTTCGCCCTTGCAGTCGTCGGCTCGCGATTACGGCAGTTCCTTCAGCCGCGCCGTCGAGGTCGCTACCCCGGACCACAGACGCCTGTACGTCTCGGGGACCGCCAGTATCGACAAGGCGGGGAAAACCATCTTCCTGGACGACACCAAGGCCCAGGTCAGGCAGACCATGGAGGTCGTCGAGGCCATCCTTCGCTCCAGAGGCATGGACTGGGCGGACGTGACCCGGTCCCTGGCCTACTTCAAACGGGCCCAGGATGCCCCTCTCCTGGAGGCCTATTGCCGGGATCTGGCCTTGCCCGCGTTTCCCCTGATCGTTGCGGAAAACGACGTCTGCCGCGACGATCTGCTGTTCGAGATCGAGGTGGACGCCGTGCAGGTGATGTAGGACCGCCACGCCGGGTCCTGCCGCGAGCCCGGACGGCAAACGCAGAATTTCTGCCTTCCTTCGCAGGTTCCTCTTGCATTGGCCGGTCGATTCGCTAAAATACCCGTTTCCCCGTCCGCCAAGGGGCGGCGCGGTTGCGACACGACTAACGCGACAGATTTGCAGGCAGCAGTGATGCAGGAGTAGTTCATATGTCGAGAGTATGTCATTTTACCGGTAAGCGAACGATCTCGGGAAGAAGCATTTCCCGCCGTGGTAAGGCCAAACGGCAGGGCGGCGTCGGTAAGAAGGTTACCGGCGTCACCAAACGCAAGTTCAAGCCCAACGTGCAGAAGGTTCGCGCCGTCATCGACGGCAAGGTCTGCCGCGTGAGAGTCTCCGCCAAGGCCATTCGCATGGGTCTGATCACCAAGCCCCTCAGGCGGAACCATCAGGCCGCGGAGAAGGCGGCGAGCTGATCGAGGCCTTCCTTTGCAGTCCAGAAGCCAAAGCGGGGCAAGGTAAAGCCTCGCTTTTTCTTTAGGTGGAGTTGGCGATGTCGCAGCGAATCGACGCCGAACAGGTCCGTAAGGTGGCCAAGCTGGCCCGGCTCCAACTGAGCGAAGGCGAGATCGAGGAGTTCACCGGCCAGTTGGGTGCGATTCTCGGGTACGTCGAGAAGATGAACGAGCTGGACACGGAGGGAGTCGAGCCGCTGGCCCACTGCCTGCCGGTCAGCAATGTCTTCCGCGCCGACGAGGTCCAGCCTTCGCTGGGCACGGACCGCGCCCTGGCCAACGCGCCTGAGCGGGACGGCCCCTTCTTCAAGGTGCCCAAGATTCTCGATGACAACTCGGCCGCGTAGAATCCGGCCGGACACATACCGGGGGCGACACAGTCGCTGTTTGTGGGAGATGCCGAACATGAGAGCCGCCAAGTGGATGGGCCTGCTCCTGACGCTGGTGTGGAGCTTGGGGATCTGGGGAGACAATGGCGTCGTGGGAGCCGGTCAGAGCGAGCAGAAACTGAACACGGAGATCGCCAGGAAAGTCGAGATCGATTACCTGCTGTATCTGCCCGAAGGGTATGGCCAAAAGGACCAGAAATGGCCCCTGATGCTGTTTCTGCACGGAGCGGGCGAGCGGGGCGACAACCTGGAACTGGTCAAGGTCCACGGACCGGCCAAGCTGATCGAGCAGGGCAAGAGCTACCCGTTCATCGTCGTCTCTCCGCAATGCCCGTCCGGCCAGTGGTGGACTGAGAAGACCGACACGCTGATGGCCCTGCTGGACGAGATCGAATCGAAGTACGCGGTGGACGCTGACCGGATCTATTTGACCGGCCTGAGCATGGGCGGCTTCGGCACGTGGACGCTGGCGACTCGGCACCCGGAGCGATTCGCGGCGATCGCCCCGATCTGCGGCGGCGGGGACTGGTACCTGGCCGATCGGCTCAAGAACGTCCCGGTCTGGGCGTTCCACGGTGCTCAGGATTCGGTCGTGCCCCTGGCGCTGTCGGAGACGATGGTCCAGGCGGTCGAGCGGGCCGGCGGCAGCGCGAAGCTGACCGTGTATCCGGAGGCGAACCACGATTCCTGGACGGCCACCTACGACAATCCCGAACTCTACGACTGGTTCCTGAGCCACCGATTGAACCGTTCGGGCCAGCGGGCGATGAAGCTGAGCAAGGAGGTTGCCGTCAAGATCGACTACCTGCTGTATCTGCCTGACGGGTACGGCCAGACCTCGCAGGACTGGCCTTTGATGCTGTTCCTGCACGGCGCCGGCGAGCGAGGCGACGACCTCGACAAGGTCAAGGTACATGGCCCGCCCAAGCTGGTTGCGCAGGGCAAGTCGCTGCCGTTCATCATCGCCTCGCCGCAATGCCCCACCGGCCGGTCGTGGACCGACCCCGCTCAGATGCAGACGCTGATCGCCCTGCTCGACGACCTCGTCGAGAAGTACCAGGTCGACGAATCCCGCGTGTATCTGACGGGTCTGAGCATGGGCGGCTACGGGACCTGGGCCCTGGGGGCAAGCTGTCCCGAGCGGTTCGCGGCGCTGGTGCCGATCTGCGGCGGGGGGCAGCCCCGCATGGCTCGCCGCCTGCGCGATATGCCCATCTGGGTCTTCCACGGCGCCAAGGACAGTACCGTCCCGCTGTCGCAGTCCGAAGAGATGGTCGAGGCCCTCAAGGCCGCCGGCGGCAACGTCGAGTTCACCGTCTATCCCGAAGCGCAGCACGATTCCTGGACGGCGACCTACGACAACCCCAAGCTCTACGAGTGGCTGCTGAGCCATCGTAAGGGCGCTGAGCAGAGATAGTCCCGACGATGGCAGCAAGAGACCTGACAGCAATCGAACTCCGAGCAGCCATTGCCTCTCGCCGGATTCGCAGCGTCGAGGCGGTCCAGGAGACCTTCGCGCAGATCGACCGGCTCGAACCGACGGTCGGCGCCTTCATCAGCCTCTTCCGCGACCAGGCTTTGGCCAAGGCGCAGGACGTGGACCGCAGAATCGTGGCGGGCAAACCGGTGGGGACGCTCGCCGGCGTTCCCGTGGCGGTCAAGGACGTCCTGTGCACGAGCTTCGGCGCCACCACGTGTGGCTCGCGCATCCTGGAGCAGTTCCACGCGCCGTACGACGCGACCGCGATCCGCAGGCTGCTCGCCGCGGACGCGGTGATCGTCGGTAAGACGAACATGGACGAGTTCGCGATGGGGTCGAGCACCGAGAACTCGGGGCTGCGTAAGACCGTCAACCCCTGGGCGCCCGATCGGGTTCCCGGAGGCAGCAGCGGCGGCTCCGCGGCGGCGGTCGCGGCCCGGCTGTGCCCGGTGGCCCTGGGTTCGGACACGGGCGGGTCCATCCGTCAGCCGGCCAGCTTCTGCGGCGTCGTGGGCCTCAAGCCCACGTACGGGCGCGTCTCGCGTTACGGCCTCGTTGCCTACGGTTCGAGTCTCGACCAGATCGGGCCGTTCGGACGGACGGTGGCAGATGCAGCGCTGATGATGAATGTGATCGCCGGCCACGACCGGGCCGATAGCACCAGCGTCGACGAGACCATCGCACCGGTGCCCGACTATCTCGATGGAATCGACGAGCCGGTCGAAGGGCTCCGGATCGGTGTGGCGCCCGCTTTCAACGCGGGGGCCGAGCCATC
>Ga0068714_10006660_pt1 | contig 11642 bp, 9 predicted proteins | sample MTBNYHSulfiMetaG_FD_62988 | JGI IMG/M metagenome (GOLD analysis project Ga0068714, IMG submission 62988) | Enrichment culture microbial communities from rom New York Harbor, USA that are MTBE-degrading - MTBE-NYH (New York Harbor Sulfidogenic)... | ecosystem: Environmental > Aquatic > Marine >... | reverse complement strand
CTGCTCGCGTCCGGCGCCGACGTGAAGAGCCTCCACGACCCCACCCGCGGAGGAGTGGTGGCGGTGTGCCACGAGACCGCCGAGCGTGCCGGGGTCAGGCTGGTCCTGGAGGAACGGGCGCTGCCGGTCCGCCCCGAGGTGCGCGCGGTCTCGGAGCTGCTCGGTCTCGACCCGCTCGGTCTCCCCTGCGAGGGCCGCTTCGTGGCCTGGGTCCGCGGTGCCGACTCGGAGCGCGCCCTCGCCGCCCTGCGCGCCCACCCCCAAGGGCTGGACGCCGCCGTCATCGGCCGGGTGGAGGAACGCGGCAGCGGCCAGGTGCCAGTGGTCCTCGCCACCACCGTGGGCGGCCTGCGACCACTGGACCTGCTGTCCGGCGAGGGGCTGCCGCGCATTTGTTAGCTGTCAGCTGTCAGCTGTCAGCTCTCAGCTCCCCCGCCCGCCCGGCGGGGAACGGGTACGGGGGAGAGTCACTCGCCGGGACGGTGGGGGAAGAGGCGCGGCAGGGCCGCCTCCTCCGAGTAACGCAGGAGCACGCGGACGGCGTGGAGGGTCAGCCAGGGTGACGGCTCGCTCGGCTGCGGGCGTTCGCCGCCCACCGGCAGGGAGCTGGGGGCAGCCACGCCGAGCGGCCACCGGCCCTGCTCGTCCTGCAGGCGCTGGACCACCTGCAGGGGGACGGCCATCCGGCGGTCGAACGAAACGCCAGCCGCCGCCAGCGCACGCAACATCTCGAGGAGATCGGTGCGAAGCAGGTTGGGATGACCGAGGCGCCCCGCCGCGGGTTGCCTGCCAGCGCTGCCCATCTCGTCCAGGATGACCTCCGCGCACCGTGAAGCGAGCCTCGACCTGCCCGCCCCGGGGGGCTCGGAAAGGGCCGACAGGGTCGCGCTGGCGGACACCGGGTCGAGGGCCGCCTCCTCCTCGAGCCACGCCAGGGCCTCCTGAGCACGCAGGCTGCGCAGCCGCCCGGCCCGGGCGAGCCCCTCGACGATCCGCCCGGTGAGAGGGGCCGACAGCGGCTCCCCGGGCCGCGATGAGAACCCGCCGTCCCCGGCCGTCTCGGCCAGGAGATGCTCGAAGCCCCGCTGCAGGCGCGGGTCCTCCGGGTCGGCCCCCCACGCCGCCGCCGCCAGCAGCCGCCACCCGCGTCCGGCGTAGCGCGTCCACCACGCGGCGCGGTCCATCCACGTCCCGTCCGGGGCGAGGCGCTCGAGGAGGCCGGCCACCGGCTCGAAGGCGCTGGCGGCCCCCCGCGCTCTCACGACCGCGGGGCTGTCCGGCGGGCGCCCCACCAGCTCCACCAGGACCCGCCACAGCAGGTTCGGGCGCCGCTCGTCGAGGAGCCAGGGGACAGGGTCGGCACGGAGCGCTGGCCAGCCGTTCACAGCCCGCGGCGAGCGCGCTCCTGCATCGTCCCGCGCAGCACCCGCATCGCGTTCTCGATCCGCGAGATGCGGCGGTTCCGGCTCTGCAGCGCGGGCTGGTCGGTGAGATCGACCTTCTCGCCCCGGATCTCGCGCAGCTTCTTGTCGAGCTCGAACTCGAGGGTACGCAGCTGGTCGTTGGCGAGGCGCTTCAGCGACAGCGCCGAGATGAGGTGGTACCCGTCGCAAATCTGATTGGCCATCGCCGGTGCCGAGCCGCCCATGAAGCTGCCCATGTGTCTCCTCCCCCGCAGGCCAGAGTAGCGCGAGCCGGTCGGCGTGTCAGCCTCTGCACGGTGCCGAGACTGTGGCGATGTCGACAGGCCTGTGCTGCCCAGAGCGGGCGCCGCCCGCACCCCGCCTCTCGCCTCGTGCACCCTGATGGTGACGTTGACCGCGGTGCGCAGAACGGGTCTGAACCGCGAAGACGCCAAGAACGCCAAGGCGAGCCACTGGGCTTCTCTTCGCGTCCTTCGCGTCTTCGCGGTTCAATCGAGGCCTTTGCGCATCGGACAATCCCCCATCGGAGCGCTACGCGCCGACTTCAGAACCGGGGGGGCAGTCGTGACCGGGACCTGGGGAGGTCACGCCCCCACCGGCCGCAGGCCGCCGCTCTTCAGCTCGCAGACCCGGTCGGCGCGCCCCGCCAGCTCGTGGTCGGCGGTGACCCACACCGCGGTCCGACCCACCGCCGCGCGGGTCAGCGCGCCCCGCCACAGCTCCCGGCGCACGGCGTTGACCCACGGCATGGGGTCGACGACCACCACGATCCGAAAACGGGACGGGATCACCCTCGCCGTGAGCAGCAACAGCCGGTGGAACGGTTCCAGCGGCGACCCGTCCCGGGCCAGCCGGCGGCCGCCGAGGGCAGTGGCGACCTCGTCCAGGGAGCACGCCTCCCAGACCGCCGTCAATGCCTCCCTCGCGAGCACCTCGCCGCACAGCGCGCCGAGGTTGTCCTCGAGCGTCCCCTGCAGCAACTCCTCCCCCTCCGCCACCACGGCTGCCAGGAGGTCCCCGGGCTCGAGGGGCACGCCGTCCACCGCCACCTCCCCCTGGAGGGGCCGACGGCGGCCGGCCATGGTCAGGGCCAGGGCCTCCCCTTCGGCAGGGGCGTCACACAGCACCGCCAGCGACTCCCCGGCCCGCAGGTCGAGGTCGAGGGGTACGGAGCGGGCCAGACCGTCGTTCCCGGCCAGCACCACGCCGCGCAGGCTCAAGGTCCCCCGAACCTCGCGGCTCGGCATCCTCGGGGTCGCCGCGGGCGCGCGCTGCTTCGAGCGCAACCGGCGACCGAGGCTGGACAGCGCGAGCAGGAGCACCGCCGGAGCGACGAAACCGCCACCGTCGGGGGTCATCAGCTCGGGTCGGGCCACGAACGCCACCGCCCAACCCACCAGGGCCAGCAGCGCTCCGGCGTCCGGGAGGCCGGATCGCGACCCAGGCCACGACCAGGAGACCGCGCCAGCCGCCAGCCCCAGGACGAGCCACCCTCCGGCGACCGCGCCCCCCCCGGAGACGACGAGGCAGGCGATGGCGGACGCCACTGGCACGACGAGCGGCCACGGACCGCCGTCTCCGGCCCTCCGCGCCGCCACGCTGACGGCGAGCGCCGCGGCCGCGACGGCCGGCGCCAGGTGCGGCGCGACCAGCGCGAGCGGCGGCACGGAGGCCAGCAGGACCGCCTGGGCCCAGGCGAGGACCACCGGGAGAGGTGAGCTCACGGCGCGATGGTACCGCACTCGGCCCGGCGGGGGGAGGCTCGTCTGCCGCTGCCCCTGCGTGGGGCGTCGAGTTGGGGCTCCTCACCCCCAACGTGACCGCCCCGCGGGAATCCGCGAGGCCCCCGCCGTGCTGCGGTGAGGAACCCGGCCGGGTACACTGTCCCGGGCCCGCCTGGAGGATGCCATGAACCCCCTCGACCGACTCGACCTGCTCCACCTCGACGACCTCCTCTCCCCGGAGCAACGGATGGTCCGCGACACGGTTCGCTCGTGGGTGCAGCGCAGGGTCCTGCCGCACGTGGAGCGTTGGGCCTGGGAGTGCAGCTTCCCCCGCGAGCTGGTGCCGGAGATGGCGGACCTCGGGCTGTTGGGCGCGCCCTACCACGAGTACGGTCTGCCGGGTCTCGACGCCACCGCCTACGGGCTCATCAACCAGGAGCTGGAGCGGGGCGACTCGGGCATCCGTTCGTTCGCCTCGGTCCAGACCTCTCTGGTCATGTACCCGATCCTCACCTGGGGAAGCGTCGCCCAGAAGGACCGCTGGGTCCCCCCCCTGGCCGGGGGGGCCGCCATCGGGTGCTTCGGCCTCACCGAGCCGGACTTCGGCTCCAACCCGGGCGGCATGCGCACCCGGGCCAAGCCCACCGACGGCGGTTGGGTCCTGAACGGCGAGAAGGCCTGGATCACCAACGGCTCCATCGCCGACGTGGCGGTGGTCTGGGCCCAGACCCCCGACGGCATCAGGGGCTTCCTCGTCGAGCGCGGCACCCCCGGGTTCTCGACCGTCGACCACCACGGCAAGTACTCGCTCCGGGCCTCCGTCACCTCGCAGCTCGTGCTCCAGGACTGCGAGGTCCCCGCGGACGCGCTGATACCCGGCACCACCGGTCTCAAGAACGCGCTGGCGTGCCTGACCCAGGCCCGCTACGGCATCGCCTGGGGCGCCCTCGGCTCGGCCATGGCCACCTTCGAGGCCGCCCTCACCTATGCGGGAACGCGGGTGCAGTTCGGCGGTCGCCCCATCGCCGCCCACCAACTGGTCCAGCAGAAGCTCGCCGACATGTACAACGAGATCGTCAAGGGCCAGCTCCTCCTCCTCCAGATGGCCCGGCTCAAGGACCGGGGCAGCCTCCGCCACGAGGCGGTGTCCCTGGGCAAGCGCAACAACGTCGCGGTGGCCCGCGACTGCGCCCGCCTGGCGCGGGAGATCCACGGCGCCAACGGCCTCGTCAACGAGTACCCGATCATGCGCCACCTCATGAACGTGGAGACCCTGTGGACCTACGAGGGGACCCACGACGTCCACACCCTGGTCCTCGGCGGCTACCTGACCGGCATCCCGGCCTTCGACCCGCCCTCCCCGCAGTGAACCGTCGCCTCTGGCTCGGGCTCGCCGTGTCCCTGGCCCTCGTCGGGGCCGTGACGGCCGCGCTCTCCAGAGCGCCCTGGGACCCGGACGAGACCCGCTACCTGGTCGTCGCGCGCGAGCTCGTCGAGGCCGGCAACCCGCTCCTGCTCACGTTCAACGGCACACCCTACCCCGACAAACCGCCGCTCTTCTTCTGGCTCCTGGCGCCGGCCGTTGCCCTCCTCGGGGCAACCTCGACCCTGGCTGCGGTGCTGCCATCGCTCGTCGCGCTGCCGCTTTTCGCCGCCGCCGTCGCCCGCCTCGGCCGGACCGCCGGCCTCGAGGCCGGCACTTCCCGGCTCGGCGCCCTGCTCGCCGCCACCGCCCTGCTGCCGGCGCTGCTGGCGGCCGCGTGCCGGATGGACCTGCCGTTCGCCGTGCTCACCGCCCTCGCCCTCGACCGGCTCGTCGCCCTCGCTGCCGACGACGACTCCCACCGCCGCCGCGACCACCTGCTGCTCTGGCTGTGGCTCGGCCTCGGCGTGATGACCAAGGGGCCCGTCGCGCTCGCCCTGCCCCTGGGCGCCGCCGCCCTCGTCGCCGTCCGCGACCCCGGGCCGCTGCGGCGCGCCCTCGCCGGCCCCGGCCCGCTCCTCGCCGTGGCCCTGGTGGCCGCATGGCTGGTCCCGGCCGGCCTCGCCGCCGGCCGGGGCTGGGTGCTCGAGATCGTGGTGAACCAGACCGCCGGCCGGATGGCCTCCTCCTTCGCCCACCGGGAACCCTGGTGGTACCACCTCGCCACCGTACCGGCAACCCTGCTGCCGTGGTCCCCGGCCGTCCTGGCCGGGCTCGCCGCCACCCTCTCCCGCCATCGCCGTGCCCCGACCCCGGTGCTGCTGCTGGCGGCTTACCCGGTCGTGACCCTCGTCCTCCTGTCCCTGGTTTCGGGCAAGACCCTCCTCTACCCCCTGCCCCTGTTCGCGCCCGCCTGCCTGGTCGCGGCACGCTGGCTGATCGCGGCCCCGAGCGGACCCGCCCGCCGGGCCGCGGTGGCCGCAGGCGCCTCCGCCATGCTCCTGGTGGGGTGCGGGCTGGCGATCGTGGTCGCACCACGGCCGGACATGGCACTGCGTCCGGCGGCGGCCGCGCTCCTCTGCGCCTCCGTCGCCGCCCCGGCGGCAGCCGCCCTGATCACGGTCCGGCGCCTCGACCGGTCCATCGCCGCCCTCGCCCTGGCCGCGCCCTGCCTCCTCGCGGTGGGCCTGCAGACACTCGTCGGCCCGTTCGACCGCATGCTCTCGCTCGCGCCGTTCGGGGCGGCACTCGCCCGGCTCGAGCCCGACCAGGCGCTCCCGGGCATCGCCTACGGGAAGCTCCAGCCGGGTTTCGTGCTGTTCTCGGGTCGCCGGTTCGAGCTCCTCGACGAGCCCGCGGCGCTCGCCCGGGCCCTGGGAAACGGGCGGGCCGTGGCGATCAACGTCAAGGAGGCGCGACGGCTGGAGTCGGAGCACGGGCTCCGCCTGCCGGTGGCGGCCGAGCTCCCCTACCGGCACACCACCATCCTCCTCCTGCGGAGCCCGTGACGGTGGTGCCCCTGCCCCGCGTCCTCGCTCTCCACAAGCCCCGCGGGGTCCTGGTGTCCCGTGCGGCGGAGGCGGGCGCGACCACCGTCTTCGAGCTGGTCGGGCCGCCCTTTTGCCAATGGTGGAGCGCCGGCCGTCTGGACAAGGACAGCGAGGGTTTACTGCTGCTGTGCGACGACCCCCGGTGGGCGCACCGCCTGGCGGCGCCCGGCGGCCTGTCCAAGACCTACGTCGCCACCGTCCGGGGGCTGCCGTCGGAGGCGGACCTGGAGCCGATGAGGCGGGGCGGTGAGCTGCTGGACGGCCGTCCGCTCCGACCCGTCGAGGTGCGCCTGCTCTCCGCCGGCCCGCAGGGCTCGACCCGGTTCGAGGTGGTGCTGCGGGAAGGGCGCCACCGCCAGATCCGCCGCCTGTTCCTCGCCACCCGCCACACCGTCCAGCGCCTGGAACGGGTCGCGATCGGTCCCCTTCGCCTCGCCGGCCTCCCCCCCGGCGCCCACCGCGAGCTCGGTCCGACCGAGGTGACCGCACTCGTTGCCGAGCTCGCAAAGGAGCGACCATGAGCCCTCTGCGCGGAGCGTTCGCACCGATCCCCACCCCGTTCGACTCGAGCGGTCGACTCGACCTCCCACCCCTTGCCCGGCACCTGGGCTGGCTGGCGGCCGAGGGTCTCGACGGCGCCCTGGTGCTGGGCTCCAACGGGGAGTTCCCGTCCCTCGCCCTCGCCGAAAGGCGGGCGGTGACCGAAGCTGCGGCCGCTGCCGGCAGCGGCATCCAGCTCATCCTCAACGTCGGCAGCTGCGCTCTCGGCGAGGCGCTCGAGCTGGCTCGCCTCGCCGCCGAGCTGGGCTACGCCGGCCTCCTGTGCCCGCCGCCCTTCTACTTCCGCAAGGCCCCGCTGTCGGGCCTCGACCGGTTCCTGCGCGGCGTGCTCGACGCCACCGAACTGCCGGTGCTCCTCTACCACATTCCGCAAGCCACCGGCGTGCCGCTGTGCGACGACCTTCTCGGTCGCCTCGACGACCACCCTCGGCTCGCCGGGGTCAAGGACTCGAGCGGCGACCCTTCGGAAATGGGGCGACTGCTGCCCCGCTTCGCGACCCGCTCCTACCTCACCGGCCACGACCGCCTGCTCTCCGCCTGCCTCGCCCACGGCGGCGCAGGCAGCATCACCGCCGGCGCCAGCGTGGTCCCGGCCCTGGTTGCGGCCGCCAGCCGGAACCCCGCCCTGCAGACCCGCCTCGACGCCGCGCGGAACGTCCTGGAACGCCACGGGCTGGTGCCCGCCGCCAAGGCGATCCTGCACCACCGCGGCTTCGGCGAGTACCGCTGCCGGCCACCCCTGGTCGACCTGGAGCCCGAGGCGGAGAGGTCGCTCCTCGACGAGCTCGACGGGCTTGGGCTCCTCCCCCCGTGACGCAGGTGCGCGCCGGTTGAAGCCGTTGCGGCAGAGGAACCTCCGCCGGGCAGCAGGAGGTTTCCACCCCACGAGGAGGCACCGGTGACGGGGTTGGCAGTGGCGCCAAGGGGGTGGCTCGAGTGATTTCGCCTCAGCGGCAGCGGCAGCAACAGCGGCAGCAACAGCGGGAGCGGTCGACCCCGGGCGCGCCCGAACAGCCCTCGACCTTTTCGACCACGTGCGCGCCATGACCTGGCGGCTACTGCACCCGCGGCGGTGAGCGGCCCCTGGCCGAGCGGGGTCGCGACGACGCTGTCCCCTGTCGCTGACGCTGAATGCTGTCGCTGCCCCTGACGCAGTCGCTGCCGCTGGCTCCTGCCGCTGTCCCTGTCGCTGGCGCGGTTCCTCTCACACCTGATGGTGCGATGCGGACCGCCCCCTCGAGCACTCGGACGGCCCGCATCGCAACCTTCCCCGGTGCCCGTCGCCTGGCGAGGAGTGGCCACACCGTTGTACCCTGCAGCCATGTCCGATCGCGGTGACTCTGACGGCACGGGAGCAGCCCAGGGCCCGCGCTGGGATCTCTGGTTGCCCCTGGTGGCGGCGGTGGTGGCCGGGTTGCTGGTGGGAATCGCGGCGGTGGCGACGCGCGCCCTCTCCGAGCGGGACCGGTTGGCCGCCGACGGGCGGCTGCTCGAGCTCGCCCGCGGGGTGGAGACGGCGCTGCGGGACGACACCGCGGAGGACGCCGCCGCGGTGCTCGCCGAGCTCCTGGACGGGGCCGGGCCGGTGGTGCGCTCCCTCGCCCTGGTCGACCACGCCGGACGGACCCTGGCGCACGCCGGCACCGACGGTGCCGGCCTCGAGCCTCGGGAGGTCCAGCTCTTCCTCGGTCCCCGCGGGCGCACCTTCGGCGCGCACCCGACCCAACCCGCGCGAGGCCACGGGGGCCGCGGGGGGCGCCTGACCCTGCGGGCGACGCTCGACCCGGCGGCGTCCACTCCGCCGCTCGCGGTGCGGTCGCTCCTGCCGGCGGCGATTCTGGTGGGCGTCGGGCTCGTCGCTCTCGCGGTGCTCGGGGGGCGCCTCCTGGTCCGGCAACGGCGCGCGGCCGAGGAGGAGGGCCGGCGCCGCCGTCTGGAAGCCCTGGGGCGGGCCGGTGCGGGTCTCGCCCACCAGCTCCGCACCCCCCTCGCGACCGTCAAGGGCTCGTGCCAGCTCCTCCGCGAGGAGGTCCCCGAGGGACGGGCCCGGTCGCGGCTCGACGCGGCGGTCGCCGAGTCCACGCGCATGGAGCGGCTCCTCGGCCTGCTCCTCGACTTTGCCCGTCCGCCCGAGCCCCAGGTGGACACGGTGGTGGTCCTCGAGGCGTTGACCGAGGCGGCCCGGCGCGACCCGCGCCTGCGGGCGACGTCGGTGCCTCCCGACGCGCGGGCGTACGTCGACCCCGAGCACCTCCAGCAGATCCTCTCCAACCTGGTCGACAACGCCCTCGCGGCCGCTCCGGGGGACGATCCGGTCGAGCTCGACGCGTCGGTACAGGGGGGAGAGATCACGGTGGTCGTCGCCGACCGCGGGCCAGGCCCCGGCGACGACCCCGAGCAGCTCTTTCAACCCTATTTCAGCCGGAGGGTCGACGGTACCGGCCTCGGCCTCCCCATTGCCCGAACCCTGGCCGAGGCCAACCGGGGACGGCTGCGACTCAGGGCGCGGCCGGGCGGTGGGTGCGAGGCGATCCTCACCCTCCCGGCGACGGAGCCCCGGTGACCCCCACCGTGCTGGTGGTGGACGACGACCCGGGCTTCCGCGCGCTGGTGGTGGACATCCTGGCGCCGGCCGGTTACCGCCTCCGCGAGGCCGCCGACGGGGAGCAGGCGCTGCTCACCCTGGCCAGGGACCGGGTCGACCTCGTGCTCACCGACCAGCGCATGCCGGGCCTCGACGGGATCGAGCTCGTGCGGCGGATGCGCACGGCCGCCGAGGCTCCCGCGGTGGTGGTGATGACCGCCTTCGGCACGATCCCACAGGCGGTGGAGGCGGTCCGCCTCGGTGCCGCAGACTACCTGACCAAGCCGCTGGAGAGCCCGGAGGCGTTGCGTCGCGTGGTCCGCAGGCTTCTCGCCGAGCGGGCCGACGCCACCATGGAGGCCCACGAGCTCGTCACGCGCGACCCGGCCACGCTGGCGGTCCTCGCCGCCGCCGACCGAGCGGCCGCGACCACCGCCACCGTGCTGATCACCGGGGAGTCGGGCACGGGCAAGGAGCTCCTGGCCCGCCGCATCCACCGCCATTCCTCCCGCGCCGACGGCCCGTTCGTTGCCGTCAACTGCGCGGCCATCCCGGAAAGCCTGGCCGAGAGCGAGCTGTTCGGGCACGAGAAGGGGGCTTTCACCGGCGCCGACAGCCGCCGCCCCGGTCGGTTCGAGCAGGCTTCGGGCGGGACTCTCCTGCTCGACGAGGTGGGGGAGCTGTCGGAGGGGGTGCAGGCCAAGCTCCTGCGGGTGCTCGAGGAGCGGTCGGTGGTCCGGGTCGGCGGTCGCCAGTCGGTGCCGGTCGACCTCCGGCTGGTCGCGGCCACCAACCGCCGTCTCGACGACGAGGTGGCAGCGGGACGGTTCCGCAGCGACCTGTACTACCGCCTCGACGTGGTTCGTCTCGACCTGCCCCCGCTGCGGGAACGCCCGGGCGACCTCGAGCTCCTCGTCCCGACCCTGGTGCGGCAGCTGGCGCCCGCTCTCGGCGTGGATCCGCGGCCGGTGTCGCTCGAGGCCCTGCGACGCCTCGCCGGTCACCACTGGCCCGGCAACGTCCGCGAGCTGCGCAACGTCCTCGAGCGCGCGCTCGTCCTCGCCACCGGCGCCGAGATCACCCCCGAGGACCTCCCGACCCTGCCGTCAGGGACCGAGGCCGTGCCCGCCCCCGAGGCCCCGCTCTCCCTCCGCGAACGGGAGCGGGGCGCCATCCTCGCCGCCCTCGAGCAGACGGGCGGGCACCGGGAGCAGGCCGCCTCACTCCTCGGCATTTCGGTCCGCACCCTCTACAACCGCCTCCGGGAGTACGACATCAGGTAGGGGGCTCGGTGGCCGGGGCTCGTCCCAGATGAGTCCCGTTCCGAGGGGCGGAGAGCAAGACATGGTCCAGGACCACGTCCAAGTTGCGGAGGTGGCTGCTGGGGCGGTCCAGACGCCTCGACCGGCCGGGAGGATGCCGCGACGTCAACGAACGAGACGCACCCCAGGCTGGTCCTCAGCCAGCTGGATCGAGCCCGGCACGTGCTGGCCGTGGACCCACACGATCCGCTGCCGGGCGAGGAGATCTTCGAGACGCTCCGCCGCGCGGCGCAGCTTGCGCCGCGAGGACACGTCCTCGACCGCCCCCCAGCCCTCGAGCTGCCGCTGTGAACCGTCGGTGGACCACACCCGGAGCGGGACGCGAATCAGCTCGAGGTATCGTCGGACCACATCCGGATCCTGGCCGCTGGCGTCCTCCGGAACGCTGTCCACGACCAGGATCACGGCCCTGGGGGTCGCCCCAGCGGCCGCCCGGAGCCCCGCCACCGCCACCGCGTCGGCCAGCCGCTGGCCGGCGCGGTCGGCACCCTCGAGGTGGGTCACGACCCACGGCAGCAGGCCGGCACGCAGGCGGTACCAGCCGGTGATCGGGAACAGGTCCACCGGCAGCCGCCCCTGCCCGACGCGGGTGGGCAGGGGGACGACCAGACGAAGACCGGGATCATCGGGCCCCAAGGTCACCGGTTGGAGAAGCTCGTCGCTCCGGGGGCGAGCCCGGTCGAGCCGAGCCTGTCGCTCCCCCAACGCGCGCAGGAAGGCGAGGGACCGACGGTCCCTGACCACCAGCAGCCGCGAGCCCGGTCGTTCGACGGCGGCGACCTCCAGAGGCGCTCCGCCGGACCTGAGCCTCGGCGCCCGGGCCACGGTCAGGGGTGGGGCGCCCGGTTCGAGCTCGACCGGGACAGCAGTCAGCTCCGAAACGGCCTCGCCGCCCCAGGTGATTCCCAGGGCGAGGTCCACCCGGGCGGTCTCGCCGTCGGGCAGCCACATCTGAGCCGTGAGCAGGTGCGGCCCCGATCGGCCCATGGGTGGGAGCTCGACCCACTCCCCCTCCCGACCTCCGGGCAGCTCGCGCCCGTCGAGGCTCACCCGC
>Ga0068714_10006659_pt1 | contig 11645 bp, 8 predicted proteins | sample MTBNYHSulfiMetaG_FD_62988 | JGI IMG/M metagenome (GOLD analysis project Ga0068714, IMG submission 62988) | Enrichment culture microbial communities from rom New York Harbor, USA that are MTBE-degrading - MTBE-NYH (New York Harbor Sulfidogenic)... | ecosystem: Environmental > Aquatic > Marine >... | reverse complement strand
GTCCGGGTACTCCGGCTGCTGCGCAGTCGGGCGAGATCGCCACGAGGACGGGGTCCAGCTCTTCATCGACACTCCGCGGCCGGGGATTCTACACCCCCGCGCGAGTCCGGCACCTCCCACAACACGCCCGTGCCCCGACCCGTTCCCGCTCGGGTGCCCGCCCCCGGATCACGGGCGGCGGGCAGCGGGCGGCGGAGTGCGCGTGACCGGCGCCAGAGGTAGGGTGGTGGCACTCCCGACCCCGTTCCCGACCCCGGCCCCGCCCCCCGCTGCCAGCCGCCGGCAGCCCGATCCTGGATGACGGGCGGCGGGGCACAGGCGGCGGGGCGCAGGGTCGGGGTCACCCCGCAGCAAGGTACCGCGGCCGTCCTCGGGACAGAGTGACCGCGACGTGCCGGCTCCGTTGGGGAAGGTCCCTCGGCACTTCGTTCCTCGGGATGACGTGTATTCCGGAGCGCTGGTGTTCTCTGAGCCTCCGCGTCTCTGCGTCTCTGCGTTGACCGGGTGGGTGGGTGGCTCCGTGCCTGCGGGCGGGTGGCGGCTCTGCGCCTCCCTCTTGCGCCTTTGCGCCTTCGCGCCTTTGCGCTGTGTCCGGACTCGGTCGCCTCGGCGGACCGGTCGGTTGGGTTACGGGCGGCGCCCTCGCTGTGTCCCTGCGTTCTTCCCGTCGAACGGCAGCCAGGGACGACAACGTCGTCAGCAAAACCACCGCCTCACCTCGCGCGAGGACGCCGTCGCCCGCCCCAGCACCCAGCCCCGCCGCGAGCGCGCGTCGCGGCGCCTGCACCACGCCTCGACCAGGGCAGGCAGGGACGAGGTCTCGACCGTCAGGCACGCCGCCACCACCAGCAGGTCCCGCACCAGCCAGTTGGGGAAGCACCTCAGGTGCCAGCCGAGGTCCGCGCAGTGGGCCCGCAGCAGGAACCGGTTGCGGACCGAGTGGCGGTTGACCGCAGTCTTTCCACCGCGCCCCTCCTCCGGTCGCAACCCCCGGCGGTGGACGGCCACCGCCGACGGCTCGTAGCGGCAGCCCCAGCCGCGCCACTGCAGCCGCCACGCCAGCTCGGCGTCCTCCCGGTACGCGAAGAAGCCCTCGGCGAGGACCTGGCTGTCCGGGTAGGCCACATCCTGGAGGGCCTGACGCCGGTAGAGGGTGGCGGCGCCGGTGCCCCCGAAGACCCAATCCGGGGTCAGGTAGCGCCCCGGTTCCGGCTCACCGGCGCCCCGGTCCAGGTGGCGCCCCGAACGGGTGACGATCATCCCGGCGGCGTCCAGGACCGGCTCCTCCTCGAGGGAGGGGCCTCGGGCCCGGAGCAACCGGCCGGCAACGGCGCCGGCGCGCCCGCCGCCCTCACCGGCGGCAGCCGCCAGCAGACGGGCGACAAAGTCGTGCCGGGGCGCACAGTCCGGGTTGAGCGACAGCACCCACGGCGACCGGGTCATCCGCACCCCACGGTTGAACGCCGCGGCGAAGCCGGTGTTGCCCCGCTCTTGCACCACCCGCAGGGGCAGCCGGCCAGCGAACGCGCGCGCCACCGCCGCCGAACCGTCGCGCGAGGCGTTGTCCACCACCACCACCGCCGCCGGGGGCGGGTCGAGGGCGGCCACCGCCCCCAGGCTCGCGGCCAGGGTGTCGGCGTGGTCGAAGGCGACCACCACCACGTCGTAGGCGGGGAGGCCCGGCATGGCCCCATGGTGGCACGGGTCGTGGGAGCTGTCAGCTTTCAGCTCACCCGCCCGGCCCCCCAAGGGAAGACCCGGCGGGGAGCGATCCCCGCCGGGTCGTGGTCGACCGACCTCGGGCCGCGCTACGGCACCGAGAACGCTGCGGTGTCGCCGACGCTGCCGAAGCTGCCGAGGGTGTTGGTGTAGTCGCGGACCTGCCCGGTTTCGGTGTCGGTGACGCGGAGGGTGTACTCGACGTTGGAGAGGGCGCCGTAGAACACCCAGTAGTTGCCGTTGATGGCCCGGCCGTCGAGCACCTTGACGACCAGCTCGACGTTGGCGGCGTTGAAGAACCAGAAGTAGCCGGTGTCGCCGGTCAGGGAGACCGCCTTGCCGACGCCGGTGTTGCCCACGAAGTCGCGCCAGGCGACGTCGAGCCGGAAGCGGTTCTGGTTGAGGCACAGGTTGTCGGTTCCCGGAACGCAGCTCCCCCAGGTCTTGTCGTTGCCCAGCAGCTCGCGCCAGACCTCGTCCCGTGGCAGGTCGAGACCAGCCCCGAAACCGGGGCTCTCGGTCCGAACCTCCTCGAACCGGTGGACCACCTTGCCGCCCACACCGGGCAGCGCCGCCGTGTCGCCCACGCTGGCGAAGCTGCCGGAGGGGTTGAAGTAGGTCACCGAGGAGCCGTTCTGGGTGTCGGTCACCGTGATGGTGTACTCGACGTTGGACAGCGCCCCGTAGAACACCCAGTAGTTGCCGTTGAGCGCGGTGCCGTCGAGGACCTTGACGATGAGCTCGACGTTGGCGGCGTTGAAGAACCAGAAGTAGCCGGTGTCGCCGGTGACGGGCACCGCCCGCCCGACGCCGGTGTTGTTGCTGAAGTCGCGCCAGCTGACCTGGACCTGGAAGCGCTGGTCGTTGAGGCACAGGGTGTCCGGTCCCGGCTGGCAGACGGTGGGCGCGGTGACCACGTCGAAGGTCCGGTAGTAGACGGCGGTGTCGGCGCTCCCGCTCTTGGTGTAGGCGACGGTGATCGTGTCGTCGCTGCCGATGGAGACCCTCGGCGCGCCCGGCACCACGCCACCCTCCTGGGAAGCGACCAGGAAGTCACCGCCGACGGGCTGACCCTCGGCGTCGAAGAAACGGCCGAAGATGCTGGTGGAGCCCCCGGCGGTGCTGACCCACGCGGTGGCCGACTTGCCGGCCGGGTTGACCGCCACCGACGGCTCGACCTGGCTGCCCGCGGTCTCGGAGTTGACCAGGTAGACACCCGTGGCAGGTTGACCCTGGCGGTCGTACTTCCGGCCGCAGATCACCACCCCGGCGTCGCCGCCGATGTCCTGCTTCCACACCACCACGGCGTTGCCCTGGGCGTCGACGGCGACCTCGGGATCGCCGGGGTCCCCGGTCGGCAGGTCGTTGACCAGGAAGGGGGCCCCGCTCGGCGTCCCGGACGGGTCCAGGCGACGCGCGAAGACGCCGTCCCCGTCCTGCAGGAGCTTGCTCGCCGCCCGCTGGTGCCAGACCACGAAGAAGTTGCCGGAGGCGTCCGCCGCCACCGCGGGGATCGAGATCTCGTCGACCGCGGCCCCGGCGCCGTCGATGCGGACCGCGGGCCCGCTGGCGCTGCCGTCGGGGTTGAAGGGGCGACCGAAGATGCCTCCCCCGCCCTGCTGCGTCTTGGCACCGGCCTGGCGCCACACCACGGTGAACGCGCCGGCGTTGTTGGCGGCCACGGACGGGGAGTCGACCTCGCCGCCGAGCCCCTCGTCCACCTGGAACATCTCCCCCAGCGGCTGCTGGTCCGGGCCGAACACCCGGCCGAAGACGCCGCTCTGGCCGGTGGTCGTGGTCTTCTCCCAGCCGCAGACGAGATTGCCGGCGGCGTCGAAGGACGCCGCGGGGTCCTTCAGGTCATCCCCGGACCCGACCTCGAAGATCTCGCCGGGCACGTCGTCCGGGTCGAAGACGCGGCCGAAAATGGCCCCCGCCTGCTTGACGAGCCGACCGTCGGGACCGAGCCGCTTGCCCCCGCCCTGCTTCCACACCACCACCCGGTTGCCGAACCGGTCGGTGGCCGACGCGATGGCACTCGACGGGTCGACCCCCGGCGGCGACGCCTGCTGCTCCTCACCCGGGATGATCTCGCCCAACGGGCCGTCGACCACCGTCACCACGTGGGTCGTCTGGTCCGAGCCGAAGGCGTTGCTCACCGTCAGGGTCACCTGGTAGCTCCCGGGGGCGGCAAAGGTGTGAACCGGGTTCCGCTGCTGGCTCGAGGACCCGTCGCCGAAGGCCCAGCTCCACGACGTGGGCTGCCCCGTCGACGTGTCGGTGAGCTGGACCGGCTCCCCCACCACCGGCTGCGCCGGGGACCAGCTGAAGGAGGCCACCGGCGCCTGCCCCACGATCACCTCGCGGGTCAGGCTGTCGGAGCCGGCGCTGTTGGCCACGGTGAGGGTCACCTGGTAGCTCCCGGGGGCGGCGAACGCATGCCTGGGGTTGCGCGCCTCGCTCCCGGTCCCGTCGCCGAAGTCCCACAGCCAGCTCGAGGGGTCGTTCGCGGACTGGTCGGAGAACTGCACCTCCTGCCCCGGGCCCGGCGACTGCGGCGTCCAGCTGAAGCCCGCCACCGGCGCGGTCACCTGCTGGGACCGCCAGCGCATGAAAGCACCTCCGTCCGGGAAGTCCGGCGGGGTACGGATGACCCGGACCGTGATCGAGTGCCCGCCGGGTCCGAGCTGGAAGCTGCCGGAGCTCCACCGCGGGTCCGAGAAGGCGACGTCGGGGTCCTCGGTGGAGTCGACGTCGCTCAGCGGGTACGAGGTGGTCCCGACCAGCACACCGTCGTCGTACACCTCGAACTGGTCGCCGGCGACGAAGGCGTCGGTCACGTCCAGGAACCCCGCCGACCCCACCGTGAACGTGAACGGCCCCTCGGAGTTGAACACGCCGGGTCCGTCGACCCAGGAGAACGGAGCCCAGGACCCGTCGGTGGGCAGGGTCTGGCCCGATCCCCCGACCGTGCCGAGGATCTGGAACAGGTAGTCGACCTCCTCCTGCAGGGAGGTGCACCCGACGATCAGGCCCCAGTCGACGCACCCACCGCCGAAGCCGTCGCCCGGGTTGCGCCAGCGCCCGGCCGCCCCCACCTGGTCCGGCGAGACCCCCCAGTACCACTGACCGTAGGGGTCGTAGCTCATGTCGGCCTGGGCCCCCAGCCAGTGGGTCCCCTGCTCGAGGACGCAGGGGGTGTCGAGCTGGACCAGCAACGAGCCGCCCTGGTCGCTGACCACCGAGGCCTGGCTCGAGCAGGCGAGACTGCCGGGCCGCCCGCCGCCGTCGAGGTAGAACGAGACCCCGACGCTGGCGGCCGGCCCACCCGGCGGGTCCTGGCTGTAGCTTCCCGGCAGGTAGACCTGCTCGACGAGCCAACCACCGGCGGCGTCGACCACGAAGTCGTCCGCGCCCTCGCAGTCGTACGCGTCGAGGCTCGCCTCGAAGTTCTGCGCCGCCACCCCGAGAGTCGGCGTCAGAACGGTCTGATCGTAGAGCACGTTCTGGAGGACCTTGACCGTGGCGCCGTTGGCGACCTGACCGGCCGGGGCCGCCATCGCAGGGCGGACCTCACCGGCGGCGAGGGCCGTGACCTGGACCGGCCCACTGGCGGAAGCTCCCGAGGCGGTGCCGAACCCTCCGCCCGCGACGACGATCGTGACCACCAGCACCGCAAGAGCCGAACGGTGACGCGTGCAAGTCGGCATGCCTACCTCCATGGTAGTTGAGAGCAAGTCGCATTCCTGTGCGGTCTATTCCCTCCGCGGGACGATTCTCCGAAAAACCGGCCGAGGACGGCCCGACCTCCCGGTGCCGACCTCGAAGTCGGAATCGGGTTCGGGGCCGGGCGAACGCGTATACTCCCCGCCGATGGTGCCTTCGCCGGCCCCGCCCCGCCCGCCGGGCCTCGCCGTCCGTGCCTGGAGGCAGCTGCGGCGACGCGCGCAGCGGCTCGAGCGGCTGTGGTCGGGCCGCAGCGTCCACCTGGTCTACCACGAGGACTACCGCTACGCCCTCCCCGGCGTGCCCCTCGACCCCCGTCGCGGCGAGCGCGTGCTCGCCTTCCTCGGCGAAGAGGGCCTGCTGGAGCCGGGCGACCTGTCGGTGCCGCGACGCCCCTCGGTGCGCAACCTCCTCCGGGTCCACTCGCCGGAGTACCTCGACTCGCTGCAGCGGCGCGCGACCGCCGAGCGGATCTTCGGCCTGACACCCAGCGACGACGAGCTGGAGCGGGCGATCGAGACGCAGCGGCTGTGGGTGGGGGGGACCATCCAGGCCACCCGCCTCGCCCTCGGCACCCGCGGGGTGGCGGTCAACCTCGGCGGGGGCCTCCACCACGCCCGCCGCGACACCGGCGCCGGCTTCTGCCTCTTCAACGACATCGCGGTGGCCGTCAGCCGACTGCGCGCGCGCGGATTCCGGGAGCCGGTGCTGGTGGTCGACCTGGACTTCCACGACGGCGACGGCACCCGCGCCATCTTCGCCAACGACCCCACGGTGTGGACCTACTCCATCCACGCCGAGCACTGGGGGGACCCCGAGGCCCTCGCCGCCACCGCCATCGCCCTCGGCCAGGGGGTGACGGACGAGGTCTACCTGGGCACCCTCTTGAAGACCCTCCCGGACGTCGTCGAGCGGGTGAAGCCCGGGCTGGCCGTGTACCTCGCCGGCGTCGACCCGGCGGAAGGGGACCCGCTGGGGACCTGGCACATCACCCCGGCCGGCATGCTCAGCCGCGACCGCTTCGTCGTCGGCCAGCTCCGCCACCGGACGCGCCCGGTGCCGCTGGCGGTGGTCCTCGGGGGGGGCTACGGCGACCGGGCCTGGGCCCCGACCGCCCGATTCCTGGCCTGGCTGATCACCGGCCGCGCGATCGAGCCGCCGGGCAACGAAGAGCTCACCCTGCAGCGTTTCCGCCGGCTCTGGCAGTCGCTGGACCAGCACGCCCTCACCTCGGAACCGGGCGACTTCAGCTGGCGCCTGACCGAGGAGGACCTGGTGGGCATCATGCCGGGGGCGCCCCGCGAGACCCGCTTCCTGCGGTACTTCTCCCGCCACGGCGTGGAGCTGGTCCTGGAGCGGTTCGGGATCTGCGACCAGCTCCGCCTGCGCGGCTTCGCCCACCCCACGGTGGACCTCGAGCTGGGTCACTCCCTCGGCCAGACCCTGCGCATCTGGAGCGACGCGGACCGTTCGGAGCTGCTGGTGGAGCTGCGCGTCAACCGCACCCACCACGCGGTGCCGGGTCTCGACCTGGTGGTCGTCGAGTGGCTCCTCCTGCAGAACCCCCGCGCCGAGTTCGGGCCCTACCGCCGGCCGCTGCCCGGCCAGCAGCACCCGGGCCTGCGCATGCTCTCGCAGCTCCTGGGCTGGCTGGTGGTGGTGTGCGAGATGCTCGCCCTCGACGGCATCTTCTTCACCGCCTCCCACTTTCACATCGCCGCCCAGAGCCGGCGCCTGGTGCGCTTCCTCGAGCCGGAGCACGAGGCGGCCTTCCGGGCGGTGGCCGCCGCCGTCCAGGGCTTGCCCCTCACCGAAGCCTCGCGGGCGGTCGACGACGGCAGGGTCGTGACCGCCGGCGGGGAGCCGTTCCGGTGGCAGGCGTACCCGCAGGTCCTGGCGGTCTCCGAGCGCCTGAAAGAGCGGGTCTTCGGGGAGCGCTACGAGGCCCGGGTGGCCGACGAGCTGTCTCGGCTCGACCTGCGCGTCGACGGTGGCCCACATCGGGTCGAGCCCGGCACCTCGGAGGGACGGCACTGACCCGGGGGAGGAGGTAGCAGCGATGGCGACCGAGTTTCGACATGCCCTGGTGATCGGGGCCTCGTCCGGCATGGGGGCCGCCCTCGCCCGCCGGCTGGCCTCGGGCGGCGCCCGGGTGGCGCTGGTGGCCCGCCGCCGCGAGGCCCTCGAGCTGCTGGCCTCGGAGCTCAACGCGGCGAAGGCCGACTGCGCCCTGGCCTTCCCCCACGACGTCCGCCACTGGCAGGAGGTCCCCGAGCTGCTGCAGCGGGTCGCCCGCGAGCTCGGCGGGCTCGACCTGGTGGTTTACGCCGCAGGGGTCATGCCGCGGGTGCCGCCCGACGGCTTCGACCCTGCCCTCGACCGCGACATGCTGGAGGTGAACCTCCTTGGCGCGGTGGCCTGGCTCGGCGCCGTCGCCGACCGCTTCGCCCGGCTCGGCCAGGGCACCATCGTCGGCATCGGCTCGGTGGCGGGGGACCGCGGCCGCACCGCCAACCCCGCCTACGGCACCTCCAAGGCCGGCCTCCACACCTACCTCGAGGCTCTCCGCAACCGGGTCTCCCGCCACGGCGTGACGGTGGTGACCGTCAAGCCGGGCTTCGTCGACACCCCCATGACCCACGGCCTGCCCGGCCTCTTCTGGCTGATCTCGGCGGACCGCGCGGCGGCGATCATCCTGCGCAAGGCCGCCCGCGGCGCGGTCACGGCCTACGTCCCCGCCCGCTGGCGGCTGGTGATGTGGGTCATCCGCTCGATCCCGTCGGTGGTTTTCCGGCGGTTGAAGGTGTGAGCATGCTGCCGGCGGACCGTCTCGAGCGGGTCGAGGGGTGGGGCACCGCGGTTGCGGCCGCCGGCTACGTGTTCCGGCCCAGCACCGTGGAGGGGGTGCGGGAGGCGCTCGCCACCGCCCGCGACCACGGCGTGCCGGTGGTGCCGCGCGGCGCCGGACGCAGCTACGGCGACGCCGCCCTCCACCCCGAGGCGGTGGTGCTCGACCTGACCCGGATGAAGCGCCTGCTCGCCTTCGACCCCTCGACCGGGGTGGTGGACGCCGAGCCCGGCGTGACCATCCGCCAGCTCTGGCGGTACGCCCTCGGCGACGGCTGGTGGCCCCCCGTCGTCACCGGCACCATGGAGCCCACCGTCGGCGGCGCCCTGGCGATGAACGTCCACGGCAAGAACAACTGGCGCCGCGGCCCCATCGGCGACCACTGCCTGGAGCTCGACCTGCTGCTGCCCTCGGGCGAGGTCAGGACCTTGAGGCCCTCGAGCGAGCCGGGCCTGTTCCCGACCGACGGCGACCTGTTCGGCGCGGTCGTCGGCGGCTTCGGGCAGCTCGGGGTGATCACCCGCGCCCGCCTCCAGCTCAAGCGGGTCCGCTCCGGCCTCCTCGAGGTCCTGGCGGTCTCCGCCCCCGACCTCGAGACCATGCTGCGCCTGGCCGACGAGGCCAAGGACTCCTTCGAGTACGTGGTGGGCTGGGTCGACGCCTTCGCCCGGGGCAGGAGCCTCGGCCGCGGCCTGCTCCACTTCGCCCGCCACCTCGAGGCGGGGGAGGACTCGGCGCCGGCCCAGACCCTGCGGGCGGAGCACCAGGACCTGCCGGCCACCATCGCCGGCGTGCTCCCAAAGGCGGTGATTTGGCGGTTCTTGAAGCCCTTCACCAACCGCCCCGGCATGCGCCTGGTCAACCGGGTCAAGTACGAGCTCGGGCGGACCGTCGGCGAGGGGGCCCGCTACCGGCAGTCGCTGGCCGAGTTCTCCTACCTGCTCGACTACGTCCCGGACTGGAAGATGATCTACTCCCCCGGCGGCCTCATCCAGCACCAGAGCTTCGTGCCGGTGAAGGCCGCGGAGCGGGTCTTCCGCCGCCAGCTGGAGACCTGCCTCGCGCGGCGGATGCCGCCGTTCCTCGTCGTGCTCAAGCGGCACCGACCCGACCGTTTCCTGATGAGCCACGCGGTGGACGGCTTCTCCCTCGCCCTCGACCTGCCGGTGGTGCGCGGGCGGCGCGAGGCGCTGTGGGCGCTGGTCCGGGAGCTGGCGGAGCCGGTGGTGGAGGCGGGGGGACGCTTCTACCCGGCCAAGGACGCCGCCCTGCCGGGGGAGCTCTACCGCGCCACCTTCCGCTCCGGAGAGCTCGACCGCTTCCGCGCGTTCAAGCGGGAGGTGGACCCGGAGCACCTCCTGCGCTCGGCCCTCGCCGATCGCCTCCTCGGGGAGCCCCCCTGGTGAGGGTGCTGGCGCTCTCCGACCCGCACCTCGCGGAGGGCACCCCCGACAAGTCCATGGCGATCTTCGGCCCCCCGTGGGAGGACCACCCTCAGACCATGGTCGAGCGCTGGAGGGCAACCGTCCGCCCCGACGACGTCGTCATCGTCGCCGGCGACGTCTCCTGGGCGCGGACCCTCGACCAGGTCCGCCCGGACCTCGACCTGCTGGCCTCCCTGCCCGGCCGCAAGGTCCTGATCCGCGGCAACCACGACCACTGGTGGCAGTCCGCCGCCAAGGTCCGCGGGGCGCTCCCCGCGGGCCTTCACGCCCTCGCCCACGACGCCCTCCTCCTCGACGGCGTCGCCATCGCCGGCACCCGCCTGTGGGACGACCCCGAGGTGCGGCTCGACAACCTGCCGCTGCGGCCGGGCACCACCCGCTGGGTGGAGCCGGAGCCCGAGCCCGCCGAGGAGGAGCGCAACGCGAAGATCCTCGCCCGCGAGCTGGGGCGGCTCGAGGCCGCCCTCTCCCTCCTCGACCCCGCCGCCGCCGTTCGCATCGCGGTCGTCCACTACCCGCCGGTCGGGACCGACCTCGCCCCCACCCGCGCCGCCCGCCTGCTCGAGGCCGCCCGGGTCGACCACTGCGTCTTCGGCCACCTCCACGGCCTCCTGCCCCGCACCGAGGCCCCCCTTTTCGGCACCCGCAACGGCGTCACCTACCACCTCACCTCGTGCGACTACCTGGAGATGACTCCCGTGGAGATCGCACGGGTGTGATCCACACCCGTTCCCGTTCTCGGAGTCACGAGTCGCTCGCGAGCCCTTTCCTGAGTCTTGCAGATGTCAGACACTTGCAGGGGCGGCCGCTGTCAGGCCACGGACACCTCAGGGAGGCGACCCTTGATCGCCGAGCAGACCGACGAGCACGAACCAGCGCTGCTGATCACTTCCCCGGCCTCGGACAAGGTCGCGACCTCCGTGACTCTGGTGGGGATGGGGGTTGTCCTCGCATGGTATGTTTCTACGATCGAGAGGCTTGACGTCTGGTCGCTCTTCGTTGGCGCCGCTCTCCTGGTGAACCTGGTCTTTCTCCGGGAGAGGATCTTCGTCTCGAGGACGTCCGTTCGGAGGCGGGTCGTGCGATGGCGTCAGGTCGAGCTTCCCAGCAACGTCACTGTTGAGCGGCACGGGCCCTTGGTGTGCCTTCGAGAAGCTGAGTCACAGTTCGAATACCGCTTTCCGAAGTACATGAAGCATGGGCAGGAGCTTGAGCGAAGGTTGACGCTCTTCTTCCAGCAACCCATTGACGCCGGTCAGACGATTCCGGGCCGAGCAGTCCCTGAGGTTGGAGCTGCAAGCGGCTCGTCAGTCAACAGCCCACATGCGAGCTCGATGAATGGTGCGCCAGTCACGCCATTGCGCCATGGAGGCTGACTCGCCGGCTGCCCACGCTGTCCACCCCGAGCTGACCAGCCCGGTCAAGCACATCGGCTACGGGTACGACGTCTGGGGCAACCGCTCTGCGGTCGAGCTGCCGACGTGGAACCAGAACGGTGCCAACTGCACCACGCGGTCCCACACCCACCTCGACGCCGAATGGGACGGCCCGTGGCTCGAGAGGGCCTGGTTGAGCGACGCGGTCTCGCCTGCAGAGAGTGTCCTGCAGTACGCGCTGTACCAACCATCCGGCCGACCGATCCGCCTGGCGCTGGGCACCGGGGTCGCGTTCCTGCGAGAGGTCGAGGACCCCGACGGCATGGCACGACCGCTGAGGATCTACCTCCACAGGTACCAGGTCCATCGTTGTTGACATTTTTGAGAGCGAGGCGTTAGATTGGCGACTCCGAGCGGGGGTGGCTGATGCCGAGACGGCCGCGCGTGTTCCTGGAAGGGGGCACGTACCACGTGTACTGCCGGGTGACGCGTCGGGAGCCGGTGTTTGCCGATCGTGAGGCGGCCGAGCGT
>Ga0068714_10006658_pt1 | contig 11648 bp, 8 predicted proteins | sample MTBNYHSulfiMetaG_FD_62988 | JGI IMG/M metagenome (GOLD analysis project Ga0068714, IMG submission 62988) | Enrichment culture microbial communities from rom New York Harbor, USA that are MTBE-degrading - MTBE-NYH (New York Harbor Sulfidogenic)... | ecosystem: Environmental > Aquatic > Marine >... | reverse complement strand
TGCCTGCGCTCATCGCCGCGTTCGCCGGTGCGGCGGCTCTGGGAGCCGTTTCCCACTTCGGTGCGATCGCCACCTATTCGCTCGGGTCCACGACCGCGGTCATCACCCCCATCAAGATCGCCATGGGGGCCTTGATGCTCTTCTTCGCTCTGTTCGAACTCCTGCCGCGGTTGCGGGACCTCACGTTCGACCGGAAGCATCTCTTCTTGGGCGGGGTCCTTTCCGGGTTCTTTGGAGGATTTTCCGGCCATCAGGGCGCGCTTCGCTCCGCATTTCTTGTGAAGGTGGGCATTTCCACCCAGGCCTTCGTGGGCACCAACGCCGCCATCGGTTTCATGGTGGACATGGCCCGAATCGCCACCTACGGGCTCCTGTTCCTGGCGGTGAGCAAGAACGGCCCCATCGGGGCGGACCAGTGGCCCCTGATCCTTGTGGGGATCGTATTCGCTTTCGCAGGCGTCATGACCGGCAAACGGTTCCTGCACAAGGTCACCATGAAGACGGTCCAGACCTTGACCGGCATTCTCCTGCTGGGCATTGCGCTGGCGCTGGGCTCTGGAATCGTTTGACCTGCGAGGAACCGGCGGCGGAGGAGTCGTAAGGAACCCATGATCGACGCACGGCAGAGCCTTGACCGGGACGGGCGCCTCTTGTTCACCGCCCGGTGTGTCCGGCTGTTCGGTTACGGGCTGATCTCGATCATCCTGGTCCTGTACCTGGCGGAACAGGGGGTGTCCGACCCGCAAATCGGGCTCCTGCTGACGCTCACCCTCCTCGGCGACACCGCCGTCTCGCTGGTGATCACCACCGCGGCGGACCGGGTCGGCCGCCGCAGGATGCTGCTCCTCGGGGCCCTGCTGCTGGTGCTGGCCGGCGGTGTTTTCAGTCTCACGAACAACTTCTGGCTGCTCCTGGGCGCTGCCATCGTGGGGGTCATCAGCCCGAGCGGCAACGAGGTCGGGCCGTTCCTCTCCATCGAACAGGCCGCTCTTTCGCAGGTGGTGCCGGGCGAGCGCCGGACAGCCGTGTTCGCCTGGTACAACCTGGCCGGCTCGGCCGCCACGGCGCTCGGGGCGCTGGCCGGCGGAACGGCCGTGGACCTGCTCCAGCGGTTGGGGTTCTCCCCGCTGGAGAGTTTCCGGGCCGTGCTCATGGGGTACGCGGGCATCGGGGTGCTCCTGGCCGGGCTGTTCCTGCGGGTGTCGAACCGCGTCGAGACGGTTCCTGCGCAAGGCCGGCGTACCGGGCCCGTGTTGCTGGGCCTGCACAAGTCCAGGGGCGTGGTGTTCCGATTATCCATGCTGTTTGCCCTGGACGCCTTTGCCGGCGGGTTCGTGGTCCAGAGCATCGCGGCCTACTGGTTCCACGTGCGGTTCGGCGTCCCGGCCTCCACGCTGGGGGCCATCTTTTTCGGGGCCAATCTCCTGGCGGGCGTATCGGCGCTGGCCGCGGCATCGCTGGCCCGGCGCATCGGCCTGATTCGAACGATGGTCTTCACGCACATCCCCAGCAACGTCCTGCTCGTGCTCGTGCCGCTGATGCCGAACCTGACCCTGGCGATCGCGGTGCTGCTGTTGCGGTTCAGCATCTCGCAGATGGACGTGCCCACGCGGCAGTCCTACATCATGGCGGTGGTGGACCCGGATGAGCGCTCGGCCGCGGCAGGGATCACAGGGGTGGCCCGCACAGCCGGGGCAGCGTTCTCGCCGGCCCTTGCCGGCCTGCTGCTCTCCGTCCCGGCCCTGATCGGTGCGCCGTTCCTCATCGCCGGAGGGTTGAAGATCGTGTACGACCTTCTGCTGTACCGGGGCTTCATCGCCCTGAAGCCCGCCGATGAGCAACGGCCGTGGAAATGAGTCGCGTCCTGGACATCGCCGCGCCACGGACGGCGGTCTTACCGTCCACGCGGAGAAACCCGACGGCGGCAAGGTCTACGTTTGCGGCCGCGGTGTTTGCAGCGGGTGAGGCCGAACCCAGCGGAAACCGTGCTGCGCGCGTTTCTGCGGGAAGGCAACCGCGTGGCGGCAAACGGCACGGCCCTGCGCGCGGGAGTTCGGCGTGGATCGCGGACCGTGTTTTCCGAATCTAATCCAGGAAGGAGACGGACGTGAGAACCGACAGGACGGACCCGAGGCTGTCCACGATTGGAAGCCTCCGGGACGAAGACATCCCTGCGTTGGAAACAAGACCGGCGGGAGCCGCGCCGCAGCTCTCTGGACTGGTGCGAACCGGAGGACCCGGAGATCCGGTCTACATCTACCCCGAGGCCCCTTTCTGGTTCGTTCCGGACTCGCTCGGCGATGGGCTGCTCCAGCGCCTCACGAAGGGAGGGTCGAGAGAGGATCTGGCCGGCATGCTTGCGGCCGAGACAGGGGTGTCTCTGGCCGCGGCTTCGGTGGAACTGGACGATTTTCTGAGAAGCGTGGCCCCCCCGCCTTTCCGCCCACACCCGGACCGTGCGGGCCTTCCCCTGGGAAGCCTCTCCGAGCTGTGGCTCCACGTGACGGACACCTGCAACCTGCGGTGCAGGCACTGCCTGTTCGAAACGACACGCGGCTCGGGAAGGCACATGGAGCTGGACGAGATCCACGCCCTGGTCCGGGAAGCCTGCGGCCTGGGTTGCCGGCTCGTGTGCTTCACCGGCGGGGAGCCGTTCACGGTTCCCGGGTTTCCCGCCTTGTTGAACCGCCTCCAGCAAGCGCCGGATCTGCGGGTGGCCGTGCTCACCAACGGGACCCGGGTGATGACCGAAATCGGGTCCTTGAAGAAGCTCGACCCGGACCGGATCCACCTGCAGGTGAGCCTGGACGGGCCGGAGACGGTGAACGATGCCCTGCGGGGCAAGGGGGCCTTCCGGAGTGCTACCTCCGCCCTGAAGATCCTGTGCCGGGAGCGAATTCCCTGCAGCATCGCCATGGCCGTGAACGCGGAAAACGTGCGGGAGATGGAGTCCGTGATCCGGATCGCCCAGGACCTGGGCGTGTCCACGGTTCACTACCTTTGGCACTTCGTGCGCGGGATGGGCGACGGGATGGAACGGGCCGGCGTGGACCCGCTTCTGGACGAGTTCCGGAAGGCAGCGGAGCAGGCGCGGACCCTGGGGGTGAACATCGACAATCTGGAGGCCTTGCGGGCACAGGTCTTCTCCCCGGCCGGAACCCGCTTCGACCTGGGCAACGCGGGCTGGGAGTCCCTGGCCGTGGGGCCGGACCTGGCCGTGTACCCCACCCCGGCCATGGTGGACATTCCTGCCTTTCAGGTGGGAAGTGCGCGCCACGGCCTGGAGCAGGTCTGGCGGGAGAGCGAACCCCTGCAACGGTTCCGTTCCCTGTCCCTCACGCGGGTTCCGCAGATGAACCGGGACCCCTGGCGCTACGTCATCGGCGGCGGGGATCTGGATCACTGCTGCGTGCACAGGGACGGGCAGAAGGATCTGCGTTTTCTCCGGGGCGACCCGTACGCACCCCTGTACCGCGAGATGGTGCGCATGCTGATCGCAGAGGAGGCCAAGGCCCTCCCGGTTCCCCGCAGCCCCGGGATCGTTCTCCGTATGGGCGAGATCACCACGGACTGCCCGAGCGGAAGGGAGGTCAACTTCACGCACAGCAACTGCCTGCTCTCCGTGGGCGAGGGCACCACCAAGGGGCTGGTCCGGCAGTTCTACGACGACCGGGCCGTACGGCCGGACGAAAGCATCCGGAACCCGGTCTGCTATGACGAGGACAGGATCTCCCACGTTCCGCAAGAGGCTCGTGTGAGGCTCTACGGGTGCGGCAGCCCCGTGCTGGATGCAGGTCTCCAGCCCGGCGAAACCGTGGTGGACCTGGGCTCCGGGACCGGTGTGGAGTGCTTCATCGCGGCCCGGGAGGTGGGTCCCGGCGGCCGGGCCGTGGGCGTGGACATGTCCGACCCCATGCTGGACATCGCAGAGAGGTCCCGCGGGCCCGTGCGGGATGCGCTGGGGTACGAGAACACCTTGTTCCTCAAAGGCTACCTCGAGGCGCTGCCCCTGGCCGAAGGCGTGGCGGACGTGGTGATCTCCAACTGCGTGGTGAACCTCGCCCACAACAAGCGCCGGGTCTTCTCCGAGATTCTTCGCGTGCTCAAACCCGGGGGCAGGCTGGTCATCTCCGACGTGGTGGCGGAGAGCGATCCCGGGGTTTCCGTCCGGGGGGATCACCGGCTCATCGGGGAGTGTATTGGCGGGGCCATGGTCCAGGAGGCCTTGTTCCGGATGCTCCGGGATCTGGGGTTCGTGGACGCCGCCATGCTCAAGCGGTTTCCCTACCGCACGGTGCAGGGACACCCGTTCCACTCCCTGACCTTCACCGCTTTTCGTCCCGGCCAACAGCCAGAAGGGGGAACCGAAACCGATGTGGTGTACGCCGGGCCTTTTCAGGCGGTGGTCACCGAAGAGGGGGAGATCCTCCACAAGGGGGTGCGAACCCGGATCCGTTCCCGGGCCCGCCGGGATCCGGCGGCCCTGGCCGCGGCCGGCCTGCTGATCCTGGACCCGGCCAGCGGGGCCGTGACGAACCGGGAGGCGGTGTCCGCGTGCGCGTGTTATTCGGCGCCGAGTTCGGACAAGCGGAAGGAGGCGGTTTCCGTTCCTCGGACCGGATGCCGGGTGTGCGGCGCGCCGCTCGTGTACCTCGAAACCCCGGAAGAGAGGACGTGCGCCCGGTGTGGAAACCCCAGGGCCGCGGACGCGGTGTGCACGGGGGGGCACTTTGTCTGCGACGCTTGTCACATCCAGGGGCCGGTGGAGTGGATCCGGCAGATCTGCCTTGCCACCCGGGAAACGGACATGCTGCGGCTCTTCCAGGAGATCCGGTCCCGCCCCGGATTCCCCGTGCACGGGCCGGAACACCACGGGCTCGTTCCGGGCGTGATCCTGGCCACCTACCGGAACCTGGGGGGCGCGGTGACGGACGCGGACATCCTGGCCGGGATCGAGCGGGGGAGCGGGGTTCCGGGCGGTGCGTGTGCCTTTCTGGGGAGCTGCGGTGCGGCCCTGGGTGTGGGCATCGCCTTCTCCATCCTCCTGGGCGCCACCCCGCTCACCCCCGGAAGACGACAGGCCGTGCAAGCCATGACCGCGGAGGTCGTCCGCAAGCTCTCCCTGTGGAAGGCGGCCCGGTGCTGCAGGCGGGACGGGACCCTGGCGATCCGGGAAGCGGCGGCTCTTTCCGAAACGTGGCTGCCCGTAAAGCTCCGGGCAGAGGCGGATTTCCCTTGCGACCAGTCCCCTGTCAACCAGGAGTGCATCCGCAAGGCCTGTCCCCTGTACCCGGGGGACGCCAGCCTCGGGACCCGGTAGGTTCTGGACGAGAAGAACAGCCGGTGGTGCTGGACACTGCGTGCCATGCCGGCAGCCGTATCGGACACTCTAGGAGAAAGGAACACGTACCGTGAAAGCGAGCGACCTGTTGGTCCAGTGCCTGGAAAACGAGGGGATCGAGTTCATCTTCGGCGTTCCCGGGGAGGAAAACGCGGATTTCATGATGTCCCTGCAGAAATCCCGATCGATCCGCTTCATCCTCACCCGGCACGAGCAGGGAGCGGCCTTCATGGCCGAGGTGTACGGCCGCCTGACGGGAAACCCGGCCGGGTGCATGGGCACGCTGGGACCCGGGGCGGCCAACCTCATCACCGGTGTGGCCGACGCCAACATGGACCGGGCTCCTGTACTGGTCATCACCGGCCAAGGGGACACGGAGCGCCTGCACAAGGAGTCCCACCAGATCATGGACGTGGTTTCCATGTTCAAGCCCGTGACCAAGTGGGCGCAGTCGATCCTGCACCCGGACAACATTCCGGAGATCGTGCGCAAGGCGGTGAGTCTGGCGAAAACGGAGAAGCCGGGCGCGTGCCACATCGAGCTGCCGGAGGACATTGCCAAGGGCCAGGCAAGCACGCACCCTCTGCCGGTGCGGCGGCCCCGGCGCCCGGTTCCTGACGACAAGATCATGGACCAGGCCTTCGAGGCGCTGAAGAGCGCCCGGCGTCCGGTGATCATCGCGGGCAACGGGTGCATCCGCAAGCGGGCCAGCCGGCAGCTCCGCGCGTTCTGCCAGAGGACGGGGATCGGGGTTGTGAGCACCTTCATGGCCAAGGGGGCCGTGGATGTGGACGCGGAGACGTGCCTGTTCACCATCGGGCTACAGGCCAGGGACCTGGTGGCCTGCACGATCGATGCGGCCGACCTGGTGATCACGCTGGGCTACGACATGGTGGAATACCACCCGCGGCTGTGGAACCCGAAGTCGGACAAGCGGATCGTTCACATCGACTTTCTGCCCGCGGAGGTGGACGAGAACTACCCCTACGAAGTGGAGGTCGTGGGAGACCTGGCCCACGCGCTGTGGATGTTGAACGAGCGGGTGGACGCTTTTCGGCGGGGGGGCGGGACGTTCGACTTCGATCTCTCGCAGCAGGCCGCCGTTCGCCGGGGGATGCTGGCCGACTTTGCCGAGTACAAGGACGACGACACCCAGGGGGTGATCAAACCGCAGAAGGTGATCTGGGACGTCCGGCAGGTGCTGGGCCGCAAGGACCTCCTCCTGTCGGACGTGGGGGCCCACAAGATGTGGATCGCGCGCTACTATCACTGCCACGTGCCGGCCACCTGCCTGATTCCCAACGGGTTCTGCTCCATGGGGTTTGCGCTGCCCGGGGCCATCGCGGCCAGCCTGGTGCATCCGGATCGCCGCGTGCTGGCCATTTGCGGCGACGGCGGGTTTCTCATGAACGTACAGGAGATGGAAACCGCGCGACGCCTGAACGCCAACATCACCGTCATGGTGTGGGACGACGGGGGGTACGGCCTGATCTCCTGGAAGCAGGACACCCAGTTCGGACAGCACACGGACCTCGCCTTCGGCAACCCCGACTGGAACAAGCTCGCGGAGAGCTTCGGGTGGCACGGGGTGCGCGTGGACCGGTCCAAGGATCTCCGGGGTGCGCTGGAGGCGTCCTTCGAGATCCCGGGCCCGGTGCTCCTGTCCATCCCCATCGACTACCGGGAGAACCCGAAACTCACCGCGCGTCTGGGACAGATCGCCTGTCCGATCTGACGATGCCGAACCCAAGGAGGCGGTCCCATGTTGAAGGAAAGCTACCCGTACTACCTTGCCAACCGGCCGGTCCGCGCCAACACGGACCTGGAGGTCACGGACAAGTACACGGGCGACGTGGCCACGCGCGTGGCCATGGCCGACGCGGAAACGATCGACCGGGCCGTTGCCGCGGCCGTGGCCGCGGTTCGCCCCTTTGGGAAGATGCCTGCCTACCGGCGCCAGGAGGTGCTCCAACACTGTGTGGGCCGGTTCCGCGAGCGTTTCGAGGAGATGGCCTTGGCGCTCTGCGTGGAGGCGGGAAAGCCCATCAAGGACTCCCGGGGGGAGGTCACCCGGCTCATCGACACGTTTCGGATCGCGGCCGAGGAGTCGGTGCGCTTGCCCGGCAGCGGGGAGGTCTTCCCCATGGACATCAGCGCCCGGGCCGTGGGCTATACCGGGCAGTGGAAGCGCGTGCCCATCGGCGCCTGTTCGTTCATCACGCCCTTCAACTTCCCGCTGAACCTCGTGGCGCACAAGGTGGCCCCGGCGCTGGCCGTGGGCTGCCCCTTCCTCTTGAAGCCTGCCAGCATGACCCCGGTGGGCGCCCTGATCCTGGGCGAGATCCTGGCGGAAACGGACCTCCCCCCGGGGGCGTTCTCCGTGCTGCCCTGCCGGAGGGAGGGGGCCGACCTGTTCACCACCGACGAGCGCCTGAAGCTCCTTTCGTTCACCGGGTCGCCGGACGTGGGCTGGGCGCTCAAGGCCCGGGCCGGCAAAAAGAAGGTGGTCTTGGAACTGGGCGGGAACGCCGCGGTCATCGTGGACCGGGACATCCGGGGGCCCTGGATGGAGGATGCCGTGGGACGGATCGTCTTCGGCGCCTTCTACCAGTCCGGCCAGAGCTGCATCGGGGTGCAGCGGGTCATCGCTCATGAGGCCGTGTACGAGGACCTGCGGGAGCGCCTGGTGACGGCCACCGGGCGCTTGAAGACCGGAAACCCCCGGGACGAGGACACCTTCGTGGGCCCCATGATCTCGGAACAGGAGGCCGCGCGGCTCCAGGGGTGGGTGGACGAGGCCGTGCGTGCCGGGGCGAACCTGCTCTGCGGCGGAACGCGGGAGGGCCGGTTGATGCCGCCCACCCTGCTGGAAGACGTGGACCCCTCCCTGGCGATCTGCCGCCGGGAGGCGTTCGGTCCGGTGGCGGTCCTTTCCCGGTTCGCGCGCTTCGACGAGGCGCTGCGACAGGTGAACGACAGCGTGTTCGGACTCCAGACCGGTCTATTCACCCGGGATCTCTACCGGGCGCAGCGGGCCTGGGACGAACTGGAGGTGGGCGGGGTGGTGGTGGGAGACGTGCCTTCCTGGCGGGTGGACCACATGCCCTACGGCGGGGTCAAGGACTCGGGGGTGGGCCGGGAGGGGATCCGCTGGGCCATCGAGGACATGAGCGAGGTGCGGCTCCTGGTGATCCGCACGCCCCCGGGTCCGCACCCGGAAGAGGGCGACTGACGGAACACCGCAGGGTCCGTTCTCGCCGTCGCGCGCTGATCGGAGCCTCCACCCTACGTTCTTTTCCGGACGTCCGCGCGGTCCGTCTGTTCCGGGTGCTTTCCGGTGATCCCGGCATAGAAGGCTTGAATCGTCTTCATGTCCGCCTCGATGTCCCCGGTGGGGACCACCACGGGCCCGAACCCGCCCACCTTGCGCCCGTAATCGATGAACCCGAGGAGGATCGGGACGCGAGCGTCCCGGGCGATGTAGTAGAAGCCGGTCTTCCAGTAGCGGACCTTCTTGCGGGTTCCTTCCGGGGGCACCACCAGGACGAACGAATCCTTTTCCCGGAAGAGCGCCACGGATTGCTCCACCACGTTGTTTGCCTTGCTCCGGTCGATGGGAATCCCGCCCAGCCATCTGCACAGGCCCCCGAACGGCGGGCGGAACAGGGCGTCCTTCCCCATCCAGGAGATCGGGGTCCGGAAGTTGAATGCCAGGGTGAGCATCACGGCCAGATCCCAGTTGGAGGTGTGAGGTGCGGCGATGAGGACGTATTTGGGCAGATCGGGGGGGTGGCCTTCCATGCGCCAGCCGAAGGTCTTCATGAGTCCCCAGGCCAGCCAGCGCAGCAGGACGCTCAGAACGGGTGTATCGAAGATCGTGGTGTGCACGGCTTCACCTTCTTTCTGCGGAAAGCGCCCCGGCACGCCCCTTCGACGTGCTGCCGGGCGACCCCCGATGCGGAGGTTCCCGCTCGCTTTTCCCTCTCCGTGGACGAATCGGTCATCCAGGGACCGGGAGGTACACATCCAGCCATATCACAAGACCCGGGGGGCCTGTCCATTTTGATCCGGCGGCACACGCGGCCGCGCTTTGCACAGCGCCCCGATCCGTCGTAAGCTGGCCCTTGCGTGACGGTTGGCGAGTCGCGTCACCCTAAAGAGGAGGAGGGAAATGTCAGCCTACGGTAAGAAGTTCCGCGAAGGCCGGGTCCCGGAATCCCTGGACCTGGACGGGAAGTACCGGGTGTACATGGTGGCGCCGCTTCTGCCCCGGGTGCGTTTCCTCCTGCAGCGGAAGGTGTTCCGGAACGCGGCGGGCCGCGTCACCGGGACCAACGAGTTTCTGCATTTCATCCGGGTTGCCCGGTTTCGCGTCGAGAAGGGCAAGAGCCTCTCCGACCCGGGTTTGGACGTGATCCGCATCGTGTACGACGACCCGGCCAACCCGTTCTTCATCCGCCCCCTGGTGGACGAGATCCGGCAGGTGGGCCCGGAGGAGTTCCTCGGGCAGGGGATGTTCACGGTCCTGGGAAAGGCGGTCTGGGCGTTCTGGTTTCTCGTGAGGCGGTGAGGGGACTCCGCCGGGGGGCCGCTCCTGGCGAGGGTGAGGCACGGGAGTTTCTTCGGGACACATCCGGTGCTCGCGGCCTGGTGTCAGGCAGATGCCGCGCGTTGCCCGGCGTTGCACTTCTTCTGGTAAGCTTCCACGTCCCGGAAGCGGAAGAACCAGTACCGCCCCTCCTTGGCCCCCTTGAGCTTGCCGCTTCTGGCCAACTCGATCACGTCGTCCGGGGAACAATCCAGAAGGTGGGCGACGTGTTTGGATTTCAATCGGTACCTGTTTTCCGGCATGGTTCGTCTCTCCGCGGGTCCGGGGGAGGAATCAGAGGTCCTCTGAAATATTATTCCTAATAACACACACCCCGGGTGTCCTGCAATCCCCTGGGAGGGCGGGAACGCGCACGGCCCCGTGGCGAAAGAACTCCAGACGGTTCACGTCGTTCGGCCAGAGAAGAACGACCCGTCTTCTTTCGGAGTCACTCCTTCCTGGCGACCACGTAGCCCCGGCGGCTCGGGACCTCCACCTTCTCGTACGGTGCGCGCTGCAGCACCTCCTCGATCCGGAACCCGGACTCGCGCAGGTACCCCTCTATCTCCGCGGCCGAGAAGAGAACGAAATCCACCGACAGCGGCTTGCCCATCCACTCGTCGAGGTGGATGACCCCGGTGCCGATGTGAAACGCCAGCAGGAGGAGGCCCTCCGGGCGAAGCACGCGCGAGAGTTCCTGGAAGGTGCTGACCGCGCCTTCCCGCGGGGTGTGGATGACGGAGTAGAACGCGGCGATCCCCGCCCAGGCCCCGTCGGCGGCGCTGAGCGCCCGCATGTCCCCCTGTTCAAACCGGAGGCCCGGATTCAGCCGCTGCGCCACCTGGACCATGGCCGGCGACAGGTCCACGCCGAAGGCATCCACGCCACGCTCGTGCAGGTAGCGGGCGACCTGCCCGGGGCCGCAACCCAGGTCGCAGACCGGCCCCAGGCAGCGCACCCTCTCCGCGAAGCGGTCCAGGATCTTTCGGTCGAACGGCTTGTGCTGGAGTTCGTGGAAGAACTTCTGGGCGTATTCCTCTGCCACCGAATCGTAGGCTGTCTGGAGTCCGGCCGTGAGTCGATCCATGAGGGAAGGAAGACCCTTGCTCCGCCCGAGGTGCACGTCGAAGAACCGCGTCTCTTCATCCGTTCCAACGCTCCGAGCAGTGTAGCCGTGGAGGCGGCGGACCGCAAGACCGCTGGGCGGGCGACCGACCTTGCGGCAAGAGCGGTTTCCCGGCAGGTCGTACCGAAGCCGGGGGGGGCCCGCAGGATGAACCGCCGCCCGTACGGCCTCCTCAACCATCGGCGGGGACGACCCGCCGGGGTGGGACATCGAACCGCGTTGATGGTAAGCTCATTGGAAACAAGCCATTCGTGAGACTCGGGGAGGCATCCGTGCGCGAAAGCGCCGGGTTCTTCCCCGGATGAGGAGTGAACATGTCCGAAGAACGATACCGCGCGCTGCAGCAGCGGCTCGACCAGTACTCCATGGGCTTCCCGGCCACGGAGTCCGGCATCGAGTTGAAGATCCTCCGGCGCCTGTTCTCCGAGGACGATGCCGACCTGTTCCTTTGCCTGACCCATCGGTTGGAGACGCCCGATGCGGTGGCCGCCCGGCTGGGAAGACCCGTGGAGGAGAAGGCCGCCCGGCTGGACAGCATGGCGGAACGGGGCCTTCTGTTCCGCGTGAGACGAGAGAGCGGGGCCCGCTACGCC
>Ga0068714_10006656_pt1 | contig 11649 bp, 10 predicted proteins | sample MTBNYHSulfiMetaG_FD_62988 | JGI IMG/M metagenome (GOLD analysis project Ga0068714, IMG submission 62988) | Enrichment culture microbial communities from rom New York Harbor, USA that are MTBE-degrading - MTBE-NYH (New York Harbor Sulfidogenic)... | ecosystem: Environmental > Aquatic > Marine >... | reverse complement strand
CCTTCAGGGCCGGGTGGCCGGGCTCAACCTGGCCGGCCGGGAGGCCTCCTTCCCGGGGGCGGTGGCCCAGCTGGTGAGCCCCTTTTTCGATCTGGTCTTTGCCCAGGTGGGGGAGGTGGTCCCGGACGGCCGGGGGGTCCAGACCTGGACCCTGCCCGATCCCGGCTCGGGCGGCCGGAAGATGGGCCTCCTCCAGTTCAGGGAGGGCAGGCTCATCGGCTTCAACCTGCTTAACGCCGTGGACGAGGCCCCCCTCCTCAAGGAGCTCCTGATCAAGGAGGTCGACCTGAGCCCGGTCCTCTCCGGCGGGGCCGCGCCCACTTGGCCCGAGGCCCTGCGGCGGCTGCGCCTCCACCGGGCCGGAAAGAGCGGCCGCCGCCACCCGCCGGCCAGGGGGACCGCGCCAGGCGTTTCACCGGCTCGGCCCGGGCAGGGCCCAGGAGCCTGAGGGGCGCTAAAAGATCCAGGGCATGCCGGGGGCGGCCGGCCCAGACTATTGAAAATCCACTCCAGCGGGCTGTCCACGGGCGTTGACACTGAATTGGGGATGGGCTAAGGTTCCTAACCACGCGGATACCAAGAAGCTATCCGCCGCCGCCTGGACAGACAATCGTTTTGATTCCGGCCATGAAGGCCGCTTCGAGGAACAGACCTCGAGCCTTCATGGTTTTTTTTGTCCGTTCGGCCGTTCCCGTTTCTTCCGGCCGAGGATTTACTTTCTGCTCCTGGCGGCCGGGGCCTTGGCTCGGCCGGCCGCGGCCCGGGCCGGGGAGCCGGGGAGGCCCGAGGAGACCATGGCCCTAAAGGGATCGCCCGGGGGCGCCTTCGACTGGAAGCTGGTGGATGAGGACTACGTCCAGGTCTACGAGGGGCTGGATCGGGACTTCAACCAGGTCTACACCAAAAGCGCCCGAGCCCTGGCCGACCTGGCCGCGATGGACCAAGGCGGGCTGGCGCTGGACCTGGCCTGCGGCACCGGCCTGTCAACGGCCGTCTTGGCCTCGGCCGTGGGAGAGCGAGGCCGGGTGATCGGCCTGGAGGTGAACCCCCACATGCTGGCCAGGGCCCGGCAACGGCTGGGGGACAGGGCCAATGTGGAGCTGCACCTTGCGGATTTGGCCCACTTCGACCGCCTGGCCCAAGAGTTGAACCTGGAAGGCCGGGCGGACGCGGTTCTGTCCAGCTTCTCCTATTTTTACCTCTACGATTTTCACGAAGCCCTTCAGGCGGCCGTTTACCGGGTCCTCAAGCCGGGCGGCCGGTTGGTCTTCAACATCGGCACCTTCTTGAGCCGGGTAGACTTCCGGGGCCGGACCTACAACACCTTTGTGGAGCTGTTCGATCACGCCCTGGACGGCCTGCTCAAGGAGGAGGGCCTGGCCGCCGGACTGGACCCCCCGCCGCCCCGGCCCAGCCCCATCTACACCCGCTGGGACCTGTCAATCCTGGAACGTCTGGGCTATCGCCGGATAGAGGCCCGACCCTGGCCCCTGCCCCTGAGCGCCAGCCTGGTCTATCGCTACTCTATCGACGGCTTCCATCGCCACGGCCTGGGTTACCCCTCCCGGACCCTCATGGGCCTGGCCCCGGGCCGGCGGATCGCCCTCCTGGAAGAGACCTTGGCCCGTTGCGGCCCCCAGATGGATCGCCGGGGGCTTAAGTCCCACATCCTCAACGTGGCGGCCGTCAAGTGAGGCCGGGGGGCGTTGACACCCGGGGCTGGTTGGGTTAGGTTCTCCCGGCGGCCGGGGATCACGAAGAGATCCGGCCGGTCTCCGAAACAAGAAGATGATCTCGGCCATGAAGGCCGTCCCGGTGGAGCTGACGGTGAGCCTTCATGGATTTGGGCGCCCTTTCAGCGCCCGAGCGACCCCAGGCCCGGTCCGGTATCTGATCCCCTGCCTGGCCCCGATCCTGCTCCTGGCCCTGACCCTGGCCCGGCCCCCGGCCCTCCCGGCCCAAGAGCCAGGGGGCCCCACCCTGGTGGTGGCCTGCGGGGCGGATCGCTACAGCAAGGCCAAGCATTACCTCTCCTTTGCCAAGATGTCCCCCTATGTCTGGATCACCGAGCCTTTGGTCTTCCGGGGCCCGGACTACAAGCCCCGGCCGGGCCTGATCCAAAGCTGGGAGAGGGAGGGGCAAAAGTACCGCCTCCACGTTCGCCCCGGGGTTTACTTCCATAACGGCCGGGAGCTGGACGCCCAGGCGGTGGTCCACTCCCTCAAGATCAACGCCCTCAACCGCTCCGAAACCCTGCGCATCGACCCGGACAGCTACCGCATCCTGGACAAGTACACCCTGGAGCTGGTCACCGCCCACACCACCCGCCACTTCATCGGCTTTCTGTCCCACCCCTTCATCTCGGCCTACGCTCCGGACACGGACTTCATCAACCATCCCGTGGGCACCGGGCCCTTTGTCTTCAAGGATTACCAACGGGACCGGTTCATCGAGGTGGTCCGCAACGATAATTACTGGCGGGAAAAGCCGCCCAACGCCCGGGTCATCTACCGCTTTATCCCCGACCCCCAGACCCGGCTGATGGCCCTCCTCAACGGCGAGGGCGACATCGTCAGCCAGGTGGACCCCCAGATGCTGGCCGCCCTGCCCCGGGGCGGGAATTTTAAGGTGGTGACCCCCAAGAAGCCCCGGAGCTACATCTGCCTCACGGTCAACATCCACGGCCGGCCGCCCTTCGATCTCCTGGGCGATCTGGCCGTCCGTCAAGCCGTGGCCCTGGCCATGGACCGGGAGATGATGGCCCAAGCCATCTACCTGGGTCAGGCCTTGCCGGCCAGGTCCATCCTGGCCCCCTGGTTCTGGAACCAGGGCGACCGGTTCCTTGAAGGCTACGGCTACCGGCCGGACCGGGCCCGGGAGATGCTGGAGGCGGCCGGTTGGCGGCCCGGCCCGGAGGGGATCAGGGTCAAGGACGGTCGGCGGCTCCGCCTCCGGCTGGTCTCGGGCTGGCCCACGGCCTCGGCCCTCAAGCCCCTGCCGGAGATGATCCAGCAGATGCTTCGAGAGGTGGGAGTGGATCTGGAGCTGGTCCAGATCGACGACGACGGGGTTTACTACGGCAACTACATGGGCCCGGGCCAGGGGGATCTCTTCCTGGAAAAGGCGGGCAACAGCGGCGGGCTGACCCCCACCTGGCTGCTCTACATGCTCTACCACAGCCAATCGCCCTGGGAGAAGTCCGGGTACAAGTGGGCCCTGCCCGGCCCGGAGTTCGATCGGCACATCGACCAGGCCCAGGCCACCGACGACCCGGAGGAGATCCTCTTCCATCTCCGGGAGGCCCAGCGGGTCCTCATCGACAAGGTCTGCGCCGTCATCCCCCTGGTCCACGCCCCCAACTTCTACCTCACCCGGCCCAACGTGGACTACGATCCCGAGCCCGAGGGGGGCTACGAGGGCTTCGGCTATGCGGTCAAGCGCTGAGCCGGCCGGGGGAGGGGGATGATCCGGTTCCTCCTGCGCCGGCTGCTCTGGCTGCCGCCCACCCTCCTGGGCCTGTCGCTGATCTGCTTCGGCCTCCTCCAGCTGGCCCCGGGAGACCCGGGGGAGCTGCTCCTGCGCCAGTCCGGCGGCCCCTCCTCGGCCGAGTCGGCGGCCCGGTTCAAGGCCGAGATGGGCCTGGACAAGTCCCTCCTGGAGCGCTACCGGCTGTGGCTGGGCCGGGCCGTCCGGCTGGACCTGGGCGAGTCCTTCACCACCGGCGAGCCGGTCAGGGAGCAGATCCTCTCCCGTCTGCCGGCCACCATCGAGCTGGCCGTGACCGCCTTCGCCCTGATGCTGGTCACGGCCGTGCCCCTGGGCCTGCTCTCGGCCCTGAGGCCCCAGGGCTGGCTGGACCAGGCCTCCCGGCTGCTGGCCGTGGTGGCCGCCTCCCTGCCCAACTACTGGTTCGGGCTGCTGCTCCTGTTCCTCTTCGCCCGGGTTTGGCACGTGTTCGATATCGTGGGCGGCGACGGCCCGGCCGACATCGTCCTGCCGGCCCTCACCCTGGCCCTGGGCCTCACCGCGGTCCAGAGCCGCCTGGCTCGGGAGCGGTTCCTGACCGTGCTCACCGAGGACTACATCCGGACCGCCCTGGCCAAGGGCCTCACCCGGCGGCAGGTCTTCCTCCGCCACGCCCTGAAGAACGCCCTGGCGCCCCTGCTCCACCTCTGGGGGGCCAGCTTCGGCTATCTCCTGGGCGGGTCGCTCATCGTGGAGACCGTCTTCGCCTGGCCGGGCGCGGCCCGCCTGGCCGTGGACGCGGTTCTCAACCGAGATTACCCGGTGGTTCAGGGCTATATCATCCTCATGGCCGTGATCTTCATTGGGGTGAACCTGGCCGCGGACGCGGGCCACGCCCTCCTGGACCCCCGGGTCCGCCAGAGCCTTCTGAACGGACGGAGCTGAGGACCATGACCTGGCGGGGCAACAAGTCCATGGCCGCCGGGGCGGTCATCCTGACCCTCCTGGCCCTGACCGTGACCTGGGGCCCCTCCCTGGCCCCCCACGATCCCTTACGCATCGACCCCCTCCACCGCCTCTCCCCGCCGGACGGTCGCTACCCCCTGGGCACCGACCACCTGGGCCGGTGCGTCCTCTCCCGGCTGCTGTACGGCGGCCGCATCTCCTTGGCCGCCAGCCTGGCCGTCTCCCTGGCCGTGCTCCTCTGCGGCCTGGCGGTGGGCCTGGCCGCCGGGCTGGGCGGGCCTAAGACCGACCTGGTGATCATGCGCCTGGTGGACGTGAAGCTGGCCTTTCCCTCCCTGATCCTCACCCTGGCCGTGATCGGCGCCCTGGGACCCTCGTTGGTCAGCGCCGCGGTCGGGCTGGTTCTCAACTGGTGGCCGGTCTACGCCCGGATGGTCCGGGGCCTGGTCCTCACCGCCCGGGAGAAGGAGTATGTCCTGGCCGCCCGGGTCTCCGGCAGCCGGGGCTTGAGGCTGGTGACCGGTTACATCCTGCCCCAGGTGCTGCCCCCGGCCCTGCTCCTGGCCAGCCTGGAGACCGGCAGCCTGATCCTGGTCTTTGCCGGGCTGGGCTTCCTGGGCCTGGGGGTCCAGGCCCCCACCCCGGAGTGGGGGACCATGCTCAGCGAGGCCCGGCATTACGTCTACACCGCCCCCCACCTACTCCTGGCCCCTGGCCTGGCCATCTTCACCGCCGTGTTGGGCTTCAACCTCCTGGGCGAGGGGCTGCGGGAGGCCCCCAACCTGAAGCGGATGGGCCGATGGTGAAGCTTTTGGAGATAACCGGCCTGCGCATCGGCTTCCCGGCCCGGGGCGGGCCGGTCTGGCCGGTGGACGGGGTGGATCTGGATCTGGACCAGGGCGAGGTGCTGGGGTTGGTGGGCCAGAGCGGCTCGGGCAAGAGCCTGACCGCCCTGGCCGTCATGGGCCTCCTGCCCCGGCCGGCCTTCATCGGCCAGGGCCGGATCCGCCTGGCCGGGCAGGACCTGCTGAACCTGGCCCCGGCAAGGCGGCGCCGCCTTTTGGGCCGGACCATGTTTCTCACCTTCCAGGGCAGCGCCTCGGCCCTCAACCCCACCATGACCGTGGGCCGCCAGGTGACTGAGACCCTGGTCCTGGGCCGGGGGCTGACCTGGCCCCGGGCTTGGCGGCAAACGCCAGAGCTTTTGGAGATGGTCAGCCTGGAGCCGGACTCGGCCGCCGCCTACCCCTTCCAGCTCAGCGGGGGCATGCGCCAGCGGGTCCTCATCGCCCTGGCCCTGGCCCTGGAGCCGTTGCTGCTCATGGCCGACGAGCCCACCACCGGCCTGGACATGGTTACCCAGCGCTCGGTCCTGGACCTGCTGGCCCGGCAGAAGAACCGGCCCGGAGCGGCCCTGATGATCATCAGCCACGACCTGCGGGCCGTGGGCCACCTGGCCGACCGGGTGGCGGTGATGCACCAGGGCCGGGTGGTGGACAACGCCCCTCGCAAGGATCTGCCCCGCCTGGCCGTCCACCCTCACTCCCGGGAGCTGATCACGGCCGGCCGGATGCTCAGCCTGCCGGAGGGGCTGTGCTGAGGATCGAGAACCTGGTCAAACGCTACCCGGCCGCTGGGCCGGGCCAGGACAAGGAGGCCCTGGCCGGAGTCTCCCTGGCCCTGGAAAAGGGCGACTTCTTCGGCCTGGTGGGCCAGAGCGGGGCGGGAAAGAGCACCCTGGCCCGCTGCCTCCTGGGTATCGAGCGGCTCACCGCCGGCCGGATATGGTATGGGGGCCGGGAGATCTCGGCCCTGCCCGCCGGGCGACGGCCGGAGGTCTGGCGGCGGATCCAGATGGTCTGGCAGGACCCCCACGTGTACCTCAACCCCCACTGGCGGGTGGGCCGCCTGGTGGCCGAGCCGATCAAAAACTTCCTGGCCCCGGGCAAGGCCGCGGTCCAGGCCAGGGTGGCGGAGCTGCTGGACCGGGTGGGCCTCCCGGCCGAGACGGCCCGGGCCCGGCCCCACCAGCTCAGCGGCGGCCAGGCCCAACGCGTGGCCATCGCCCGGGCCCTGGCCCCCGGGCCGGAGCTGCTCATCTGCGACGAGCCGGTGGCCGCCCTGGACCTGCCCTGGCAGCTCCAGATCATGAACCTCCTCCAGGACCTCCGGGGCCGGGCCGGGCTGACCATCCTCCTGATCACCCACGACCTGGGCCTGACCTGGCACTTCTGCAACCGCCTGGCGGTAATGCGGGAGGGAAGGATCGTGGCCCAGGGCCGCCCGGCCCAGGTGCTGGCCCACTCCCCGGAGCCCTACGTCCGGCGGTTGGTGGAGAGCACCCCCCGGCCGGTCTGGACCGCCCGGGGCGGATGCGGATAGAAAAAGGGGCGAGGGGCGCTGCCAGCCGCCCCCCGCCCCCGCCCCAAAGGCCTTGGGGCGGCGGGTCAATGGTTCAGGCGGCTCAGTCCTTGACCCGCCACTTCTCCAGGCCCTGGCGGAACTCCTCCCGGGTCCTGTTCTGGGGCGAGACGAAAACCAGGATCTGGCAGGGCTCGGCCTCCTGGTCCACGGCCAGGCCGATCTCGCCGTTGGCCGGGATGTAGAGCAGTCCGCCGGGACGGAGCCGGCCCCGGACCTCCCCCTGGCCCTGGAAGACGTCGCACTCGCCCTTCTGGCAGAAGATCAGGAGCTCCATGCTGTGGGCGTGGGCCGGGTAGAAACCGGGCGGGTAGCGCATCACGTGGCTGCTCATGTTTCTCCCGAAGAGCAGGGGGGCCACCTCGCCCTCCACCCCGGTGGGGATGAACTCCCCGGCCTCGATGTCCTCGATGAGCTGCATGGAGCCGACGGTCTTGATGTCGTTCATGAGATTCCCCCTAGAACCTGAGACCGATGCCGGCGTAGACGTTGAACCCGGGGTAGGGATAGACCAGCTCATTCTCCGGCGAGCCGGCGACCCTGGTGGCCACCGACTCGTCGGTCAGGTTGTAGGCGTTGATGAAAAACTCCAGGCCCGGATGCCAGTGGTCGAAGCTTTTGCGATAGCGGGCGTTGAGGACCACGAACCCGTCCTCGTGGAGATTGTTGGAGTAGTTGTACCAGCGCTCGCCGATGTAGACGGCGCTCAGGCTCAGATCGCCCAGGACGGGATGGCGGTAGCCCAGGGTGGCCCCGCCGACGATGTCCGGCACGCCGGGCAGGTAGTTTTCGCTGTAATCCACGCCTTCGCTGACGAAATCGACGAACTTGGATTCCTGGTAGGTAAAGCTGGCCGAGGCGTAGAGCCCTGACTCAAACTCCAGCTTGACCCCGGCTTCCACGCCTATGGCCCTGGCTTGGCCGGCGTTCTCGTAGACCGAGCCGGGCTCTGTATTGGGCTTGACGAACTTGTCCAGGGTCTCGTTCCAGAACACGGCCAGGTCATAGCTCAGCCAGGGCAGCGGCCGGCCCCGCAGTCCGGCCTCCATGGCGTAGATCCGCTCCGGATCGAGCTTGCCGCTGGCGGCCGCGGCCGGAACCCGGGCCGGGCTTTTATAACCGCTGTTGAGCCCGGCGAAGAGGTTCAGGCCCTGGTTCACCTCCAGGGTGAAACCGATCTTGGGGCTTAAGGCCCAATTTTCCTGCTCCCATCCGGCCTCGGGGTTGATCAGGTTGTCCTGCTCCTGGTGGTAGTAGTCCAGCCTCAGCCCGGGAGTGATGGTCAGGGCCCGGGTGACGGACAGCTCGTCCTGGATATAGGCCGACCAGGTGGTGTCCTTGCGCATCAGATCGCCGAACTGGTCGCCCACCACCCCCGAGTCAGCGGCGAACATGTCGGTTCCCATCTCATGGTAGCGGAACTCGACCCCCAGGATCAGCTTGTTGTCCATCTCGCCCAGGCGGTGCCGGCTGATGAACTTGGCCTCGGGATGGACCTCCCACTCGTCGTAGATGTAGTAGGAGGAGCCCCAGAACATCTTGGTCTGCTCATCCTTGAACTCGGTTTTGACCGACACCTCGTCGTCGCCAAAGAACTTGGAGAAGACCAGCGCGCCGATCCAGTATTTATCCCGAAGCTCCTGATCATTGCCCGGGTTCTGGGTCGGATCATCCTCGAACTGGGCCCGGGTCATAGTATTGCCGTAGTTGCCCAGGCAATCGTAATAGGAGCCGTGGAAGGTCAGGGAGGCCTCGGGATCGATGTTCCACCTGAACCGGCCATAAAAGGTGTTGTCGTTCTCAAAGACCCGATCCTGATAACCCTCAAAGCGGGTCACGGCCGCGTCCAGGAAGTACTCCACCTGGCCATCCCGGCCGTTGAGCACGGAGTAGCCGTCGTAGGAGCCGAAACCGCCGCCGGCCAGCCCCACCTTGCCTTCCAGGGGCCTGTCGGCCACCCGGGTGATGATGTTGATCACCCCGCCGATGGCCTGGTCGCCGTACTCGGCCGAGGGGGTCCGGATGATCTCGATCCGCTCGATGTCATGAATGGGCATCCGGGGCGGAACGATGTAGCCGTTGCCCTTGTTGAACTCGATGCCGTTGACCAGAACCCGCATCCCCAAGGTCGAGATTTCACCGCCCCGGCTGCTGACCTGGCCGTCCACCGGCAGGCCGTAGGGCAAGGTGGGGGTAAACAACCCGGGGATGTTCAAGTCTCTCAGCAGATCGAAAATATCGGTGGCCCCCGGGTGCTTCTTGATCTCCTCCCGGTCGATGATGGTCAGGTTGGTGGGCACCTTTTCCGCCTCGGTGTCGGACTTGGTGGCGGTGACCACTATCCCCCCCAGGGAGACGTCTTTTTTCTGGTCCTCGGCCAGACCGGCTTGACTCCACAGACAGAGAACGGCTGTCACGGCCACGATCGAGCCCCCAAGGCGGCCTTTTACATCAAGGAGCTTACCAAGGCTTGCGACTAGCGGGTGACGTTTCTTCCATTGGGACATTCCGGAACTCCTTTCCTCTGTTACGGCGGCAATGAAACCGTTCCCGCCCGGGACAAGGAGCTCCCCCGGTCCGGCATTGACCTCCGGCCGGACCGAATAATATAAAGAGAGGGAATCCCCTCTTACCGAGGCGGGTTCACCCGAAGGCAGCCCGGTTCCTGGCAGGGGGCGGGCTGCCTTCAACATAAAAAAGCCAAGGGGCGTCAGGACTCCGGTCCTGCCTGCCTCCTTGGCTTGAATCCAGCGAACTTGCTTTTTTAGCCGAGCATTCCCGCAGCTTCTTGCCGTCGGGTCGGATGAATGTAACCTGCCGTCCCTCTCATTTCAACCAAAAAACGGGGTCGGGCCTTTGCGGCGGCGGCCGGCCCGCCCCGGAAAGGGCGACGGCCGTCGCGATTTTTTTATTCTGGAGGTGGATCAGAGGGTGATTGAGACGATTGGAAACCACTTCGGGCCCGGCCTGGAGATCTGGGGCTGTGGGCCAACGCCTGCCTTCAGGGCCGGGTGGCCGGGCTCAACCTGGCCGGCCGGGAGGCCTCCTTCCCGGGGGCGGTGGCCCAGCTGGTGAGCCCCTTCCTGGACCTGGTCTTTGCCCAGGTGGGGGAGGTGGTCCCGGACGGCCGGGGGGTCCGGACCTGGACCCTGACCGATCCCGGCTCGGGCGGTCGGAAGACGGGTCTCCTCCAGTTCAGGGAGGGGAGGCTCGTCGGCTTCAACCTGCTGGGCGCCGTGGACGAGGCCCCCCTCCTCAAGGAGCTCCTGATCAAGGAGGTCGACCTGAGCCCGGCCCTCTCCGGTGGGGCCGCGGCCACCTGGCCCGAGGCCCTGCGGCGGCTGAGAGGAGTTTGGACTGCAAATACCGGCCGAAGCCACCCTCAGGTCCGGGGGAGCTGAGCCAGACCTTCTCTCTGGCGGCGAGACCCCGGCGGTCCTTCCTCAGGGGAACAGCCCCACCATTTTTAATAATCATGACAATTAAATAGCCCAGGTTCTTGAGCGAAACCATCAACCCTCACCCGGCCGGGCAAAAGACGGCCGCCGGGGAGGTTTTCCTGATCCCAGAAAAGGGTTGACAGCCGTCTTTCAAAGATAGTACGACTAACTGACTAACATACCAAATCAGTGGAAACCATGAACCCAGGCAGGAGACGAACTTGGCCCCGGTGAAAAGGAAGAAGCTGTCTGAAGCGGTCATCGACGAGATCCGGCAGATGATTGAAGACGGGGAGCTGAAGATAGGCCAGAAGGCCCCCTCCCACAGCGAGTTCGCCAAGATCCTCCGGGTCAGCCGGACCACCCTGAGGGAGGCCCTCCACACCCTGGACATGATGGGGGTGGTGGAGCAGCGCTCCGGCTACGGGACGGTGATCCTGGCGCCTCTTCCGGCCGACTACAAAACCGCTTTCAAGCTCCCGGCCATGGGTGGGCCGGAGGCGGTCCGGGAGCTCCTGGACGCCAGGGAGGTGGTCGAGATGGGGGCCCTGCCCCTGGCCATCTCCGGAGCTACCGAGGGCGACATGGCCGCCATCGGACGCTGTTTCGGGGAGATGGAAACCGCCCTCACCCAGGCGCGGTTCGACGACTACACCCGGAAAGACCTGGAGTTTCACTTCCTGATCGTCAGGGCGGCCCGTAACCGCTTCCTGCTCCAGGCCTTTGAAAACCTCCGCGGTTACACCGAGAAGTTCATGGCCGAGGGTTTCCGGATCGCCCCTCGGATGAGGGAAAAATCCCTGGAGCAGCATCGGCGGATCCATGAGGCCCTGGCCCAGCGCGAATCCCTGGTAGCGTGCGAGGAGATGGGGGAGCACATCCGCCATCGCCGAGCCATATTCAAGCCGCTTTTGAGGCCGGAGAAGGGATGATCGTCCGGCCGATAACCGACTTATATGGATTCCGCGATCAAAGCCAACAAATGGCTTTGATCGCTCACGGCCGGCAAAAGCGTGGTTTTGCCAGCCTTACGAGCTCTGTCGAGCTCGGCGCGCCCCGTGGGCGCGCAGACCATGTTGCATTAAAGCAACACGGTATTACCGGGGAGGAGGTTTGAGATGAGACGGAATTGCTTTTTGGGGTTACTCATCGGATTACTGGTGGCTGTTCTGATTTCACCGGCCGCCCTCTCGGCCAAGACGACCGTGCTCAAGATGGGCGGGGTCCTTCCGGCCGAGGACGCGGCCAGCAAGTCGATGCAAAAAATGGCCGACATCGTGGCCCAGAAGACCAACGGCAGCCTGAAGATCGAGGTCTATCCCGCCTCCCAGCTGGGCGACGCCATCAGCCAGATCGA
>Ga0068714_10006655_pt1 | contig 11650 bp, 10 predicted proteins | sample MTBNYHSulfiMetaG_FD_62988 | JGI IMG/M metagenome (GOLD analysis project Ga0068714, IMG submission 62988) | Enrichment culture microbial communities from rom New York Harbor, USA that are MTBE-degrading - MTBE-NYH (New York Harbor Sulfidogenic)... | ecosystem: Environmental > Aquatic > Marine >... | reverse complement strand
GCGGGCGTGGTGGGCGTGGGGATCGTCGCGGGACTGGGCCTGGCCGTTGTGACCGGGGAGCTCCTCCGCTCCCTTCTCTACGAGGTGGCTCCCCGGGATCCTGTCACCCTGATCATGGCACCCCTGGTGCTGATGGTCGCCGCTTCCCTTGCCATCCTGGTGCCCGTGGTGCGATACACGCGGGTGGACCCGGTCCGCACCATGCGCTTGGAATGAGTCGGGACAGCGGCTCTCACGGTCCGCGCGTGGAAGTGCATCATCATGGCGGACCAGGAGCGAAGGGCTTCGCCCTGACTGCCGTTTGCGCGAAGGCGGACGCCTGCCCTCCCGTCGGACTCAGAACTGGTAGCGCAGTCCGAACATGGGCAAGAACGGAAGGAGCTCCTCACCTCCGTCGGTGGGCACCGTGGCCACCCGGCCGTCCTCGAGGAAGGTGCCGGCGTAGCGCTGCGATCCCCGGTTGCGGCGGTCGTAGAGGTTGAAGGCGTCCAGGTAGACCTCCAAGGTTCCACCGCGGATCGGGAACGCATGCGTGGCCCGCACGTCCAACCGGTGGTAGGCCGGCAGCCTCTCCCCGTTCAGCGGGCCGAAGTCCCGCGTCCAGAACCAGGAGCCGTTGGCCAGGGGGAGGACCCCGTAGACCCAGGCGGTGGCCGGCCACCCACTGTGATAGGTCCAGCCGGCGGCAACCTCCCATCGGGGTCCGGGCCGGTACTCGGCCCGGAGGTTGATGGCGTGGCGCTGGTCCCGGGGCCGGGGCACCCAGGGGTCGGCGAAGCAGATGGCGCCACCGGCACACGGGCCGCCCTGGGGGATCTCGTCCTCGGCCGAAGCCAGGGCGTAGGCGGCCGACCAGCTCCAGGCCGAGCCCACCGTTCCCTCGGCGAAGGCTTCCACCCCCCGCACTCGCCCCCGCCCCGGATCCACGCGAAGGCGGTCCCCCTGCTGCTCGGGAAAGATGGCCAGCTCTTGCTCCAGCCCCACCCAGCGGGGCTGCTGGTCGGAGATGCTGCGGTGGTACGCCTCCAGGCGCAGGCTCAGCTCCGGACCGAACCGCCGCTGCACCCCCAGAGCGACGAGGTCGGATCGCTCCGCCGGGGCGAAGAGCGTCTGGCCGTCCCCCACCTGGAGCTCCCCGATCCCCTGGGACTGGTGGAACCGGCCGGCGCTGGCCTGGAGGGCAACGCCAGCCCCCAGCTCCATGGCCACCGACGCCCGGGGGGAGAGAAGCGCCTCGTCGGTCTGGGAGACGCGGTCGTACCGCACGCCCACCTCCGCCGTCAAGCGATCGCGAACCCTCCCGCGCGCCGCCAGGAAGAGACCGGCCCGCGTTCCGCCGGGCTCCAGGGTGAGCACCACGGTGTCGGCACGAAGCCGGGCGAGGCCGTCGGCCGTCACGTAGGGGGTCCGGGTGTCGGCGTAGTAGTCGTACTCGGCCGTGGAGCGCACCATCTCTCCACCCGCTCTCACCAGGAGATCGGGGATCAGCTCCGCCTCCACCTCCTCCCGGAACCCGGCGACGAGGAAGGCGCGGTCGTCCCGGACGGCGATCCGCTCCGGCGTGCCGATGCTCCCAAAGTCGTCCTGGTACCCTTGGCGGAAGCGGGTCACCCGCCCCGTCCACAGGAGAGTCCGGGAGATCCACGACGGCCGCACCCGGGCGTCCCAGCTCGCCCAGGCGTAGCTGCTCTTCCAGTCCGACCGGATGTCCCCTGCCTCGACGCCATCCCCGACGGTCAACCCGTCCCAGGCATCCCCATCCAGGCGCAGCCGGTCCCCGGCATGAAGCACGCGTAGCGCCAGCCGGTGCCCCGGCCGAGCCTGGATCTCCACCTTGCCGAAAAGGTCGTAGAACTGGGGTGAGATGCGCTCGTCGGCGCCGACCATCTTCATGAGCAGTCCCAGGGAACCCTGCCGGGCCGAGAAGAGCCAGCTTCCCCGGTCGTCCGCGAGTCCCCCCCGGCCCAGTGCGGAGAGGTGGCTGATGTTGAGCCCCAGCGTGGTCTGGGCGGGACCGAGGGCGGTCCTGGACTTCATGTCCAGCACCCCCGCCGCCCGGTCGCCGTACTCCACCCCGAAACCTCCAGCCTTCAGCTCGACGCCGGCCAGCGCGGTCAGGTCCACGATCCCCAGCGCCCCGTCGAAGTCCTTCAGGTGATAGGGCTCGAAGAGCTCCAGGCCGTCCAGGCGCACCATCACCTCCCGGTCCAGGCTTCCGCGCACGCTCAGGCGGGTGGAGATGTCGTGGGCCGCCACGCCGGGGAGGCGCGTGAGGGAGCGGAAGACGTCCTCTCCCAGCTGGGGCATGGCCTCGATCTCCTCCCGGGTGATGACCCGCACCACGCCCGGCGGAACCGACTCCAGCATCCCGAAGGTCCCGGGGGCCACCAAGATCTCGCGAAGGGGGATGGCTCCCCGGCGTAGGCGCACCAGCACCGTGACCGTGTCGCCGGGCGTGACCTGGAGCACCTCCTGGACCCAGGGCTCCCAGCCCATCCCCGTCACCTCCAGGCGGTGGCTCCCCGCCGCCACGTCGCGCAGGGTGAAGCGCCCCGAGGCGTCGGCCAGCACCCCCTGGCCGCTCTGGAGTCGAATCGCCACGCTGGGCGCCGGCGCTCCCGTCTCCAGGTCCACCGCGCGTCCGACCACGATCCCTGCGGCGGCCGGGATCGGGGCGCTGGCGGGGACGATCATCACCTGGGCACGGGTCGCCCTGAAGGTCAGCCCGGTCTCCGCCAGGAGCCGCTCCAGCGCCTGGCCCACCGTCAGGGCGCTGCAGGCGCAGGACACCCGGTGGTCCGCCGGGAGGAGCTCGTGGCTGTAGACCAGGGGCACCGCCGCTCTCTGCTGGAGCAGCCGGAGCGCGTCGGGAAGGAGCGTCCCCTCCACCTCCAGGCGGGCCGGCCGGTCCAGGAGGGATTGGGCGGTGATGGGGCCCGGTGCCGCGCCGACGCAGGAGAGGAAGAAGACCGCTACCGCCACCTCGCGGGGCATGCGCTTCCGCCGCCGGTGGAGGGGGAGGATGGTCGCGGCTACCGTCGCCGCCGGGCGCAGGTGGCTTGATTTCGGCGGGAAGGAGGCGTGTCGGCGCTGTCTCATGATCGCGTTCTCATCCTGCGGGACCCGGACCCCGGTCTCTGCGGCCGGCCGCTCCGCACACTCCCGAGGTTGCTCTCACGCCATCAACGCTCCAGGGGGGGGCAGGGTACCTCGGGCTCCGGGTCGCCCCCGAAAGGTGGCGCGGCTTGAGGGGCTTGCGCCACTGCCAGTCTTCCAGGGGGGGCCGGAGTCCCCGAACCAGCACTCCGCCCACCGGGGAAGGCGATGGACCCGGAGTGGCAAGTCCTGTGGGGCGGACCATCGGTGGGCCTCCTCTCGGAGGCTATTTCCCGAGGAGCCTCCTGCACTCCGCGAGGAGGACGGGCGCGTCGTGGCGGGCAATCGCCCACACCAGGGTGTCATCCACCGTCGCGTATTCGTGTGTCAGCTGGTTGCGGAAGTCCACGATCCGGCGCGCGTGGGGGATCAGGGCGAAGAGGTCCGGCGAGACCCTCTCCAGGGCCCGCAGCGCCTCACCGATGGTGATGAACTCGCGCTCGACGGCAGAACGAACCAGGCGATTGAGGAGGTATTGGTCAAGGTCGAGGTCGGACAGAGCCTGCCTGACGGCCTCGCACGCATCCACGATGTCGGTCAGGTAGGCCCGTTCGTCACGCGGCATAGAGGATCCGCTTCGTCAGCTCGATCTGGCGGGCGATGTAGGGGTTCTTCACCGCGCCAACCATGACCAGATCGATCTCGCGACCCAGCAAGGCACGCAATCCGTCCAGGAGCCCGAAGTAGGCTTCGACTCTGGCGTAGGGCTCCATCGGACCAAGCTCGACGAGAAAGTCGAGGTCGCTCTCGCCGGGTTCGAAGTCGGATCTCAATGCAGACCCGAACGCCTCGAGGCGGGCCACATGGTAGCGCTCGCACAGCTCGACGATGGATCGCCTCTTCTTCTCGATGATCCCGGTCACGGACGGTTCCCCGCTCCTGATGGTGATGCTCTAAGGATAGAACCCCAGGCCCCGGGCTGCCAGCGTTCCCGAGGCCGCTGCCAGGGGCCGGGGTACCTCGGGCTCCGGGTCGCCCCCGAAAGGTGGCGTTGGCCGGAGCCTCAACGCCACCCCCCGGCTCCCTCGCCTACCCTCCCCCGCCCGCGTTCTCCCTGAGCACCGCCATGGCCGCCACCAGCTGCAGGTCCCGGCCGGCGCGGAGATCCGCCTCGGTCTGCGTGACGCGCAAGTCCGGCGGCACGCCGAACCACTCCACCGGGACGCCGTCGTAGCCGCGTATGCACCCGGTGGGGATGTGGATGTGGAGGCCGCCGGGCAGACGCAGGTCTCCCTCGATGTCCTCGTGATCCTGGCAGGCGATTCCCGTGGTCGTGTCTCCCACCAGCGTCACCCCCGGGAGGTGCCGCATCAGCTCGGCCATCATGTCCGCCGCGCTCCGGGAGGCCCCGTTGGCGAGCACCACCACCGGCCGGGCGTAACGGGACGCGGGGCTCACCGGCTGGATGGGGGGCTCATAGTCCTGCCAGACCTCCCGCCTCCGCGTGAAGCCCTCGGGCCAGCGCAGGGGGGAGTCAAGAAACCAGCGCACCACGCCCGCCACGTTCGCGAGCTCGCCCCCGTTGTTGTTGCGGATGTCCAGGACCAGTCCGGCGGTCTCCGCCAGCGCGGCCATGACGGAGGGAAGGTCGTCCAGCACGCGGTTCGGGTCGAAGGTGGGGAGCCGCAGGTAGCCCAGGTTTCCCTCCAGCAGGCCGTACTCCACGGTCCGGCCCCCCGCAAGGGTGAGCCCGCCCGGCACGTAGCGGCGAACCAGGTAGGGGCTGAAGGTGGGCTTGTCCCGGCGGAAGCGATGGGAGACGTAGGGAAACACCGGCCCCCCTCCCCGGGTGGAGTAGTAGGCGTGCCCGTCACGCAGCGTCTCCACCAGGTCGTGCAGGACCTGGTGGATGTCGTCACCCCGGGCCACCTCCGCCCGGGGGCGGTACCAGCCGTATACGCTGTCCCAGTCGATCCCCTTCTCCTCGAACATGGGGTAGATCGAGTCGATGAAGCTCCAGGCCGCCTCGAAATCCTCCAGGCTCGGGTTGGGCGTGGGTGGAGGGAGGAGGAGATCGCCGCACCCCGCGGCCAGGGTAGCCAGCGCCAGTGTGCCCAGACCATGACGAAACGACATGAGGACGGCCTCCCTTCACCCGCCCAGGACGAGGGCGAAGGTCAAGTGATCCCGCGAGGAGACCAGGCGGTCCCACGCCGTCACCCTCCAGAGCCGGCCCTGGTAGCCGATCTGAACGGCGGCCCAGCCGAGGGCCTGGTAGCGCAGTCCTGCGGATGCCACGACGCGCGTGCCCGAGTGAGGCCCGAGGAGCTTCAGCGAGGACTCTTCCTCCTCCTCCACCAGGTCCACCATGCGTAGGCCGGCGGAGAAGAGGGCCGCTCGCACGGTGCCCACGGCGCGGAGTCGGGAGGAGAGGGGCACCACCACCTCACCGGCGGTCCCCAGAGAGATGAGGCCCGCGAAAGAGAGGGCGACCTCCATTCCGTGGGAAGCGATCTGCTGGTCGTTGACCAGGAAGGAGATTCCTGGCGAAGGTCCCAGGAAGAGATAGGCACGCCGCGACCCGAGGGAGATCGAGCCCGCCGGGTAGAGGAAGTCGAGGTCGAGGGCGAACTCCGTGACGGCGGTGGAGACGCGGTGACTCCACACGTCGGAAGAAGAGGCGAGCTCCATCCCCACCCGGAAGCCCGAGCGTCCGTGGAAGCGGGCCCACTGGGCCGAGAAGGAGGGGAGCGAGCCCGAGTACCGCTCCCCCGAAATGTACTCGTCCTGGAGCGTGACCGGACCCACGCCCCAGGTGAAGCCGGCCCCGCCGGGGAAGACCTCGCGGTGGGCGGGCGGAGTCTGCCCTCGCAACCCCGTTGCGGATCCGAGGCAGAGGAGGAGGAGGGCAAGGAGGCTGCGCGCTGCCATGGTGGTGCCCTGTTCCGCGCTGGGGTGGGAGGGAGGGACCGGGGCTGGATCGAGTCCTTGAAGCGGGAACAGGAAGTGCCCCACCGTCCCGGCATTCACTTGACCTGATTAAGGGCAACCACCGTGCCAGGGAGGCCGGATCAAGGGAAGATGGCGTCGTCTCAGGAGAGTCGAGCGGGTCCGGCGCGCCTCGTGACCCGCGCGACAGGGGGAGCGTCCCCCCGATTGGACACCCCGCGTTGACACCGGGGGACGGGCGGGGTGTGGGAAGCCCTCCCCGCTCCCACCCCGCTCCCCGTCAGCGCCCGCACCCCCAGAGCGGTGGCGATGTTGCCCAGCCCCACGAGCCCGGCCACCGACACCAGGAATCCGGCGCCCACCCTGCCAGGCGAGGAGGGAGGCGAGCGCCCGCAGCGCCATCCAGTGGAGGAGTTCATCCTGCCGGTCTCGAGGGCCATCGAGGCGGTCGACGGCCAGAACCTGACGCCGCTGGTCCTCGATGATGACCATGCCTTCCGGTCCCCTCGCGGGGGGCTGCGGCAGGCCGTTCGGCGTTGGTTCGCGGAAACCTGCCGGCCCTTCCTGGCCCGGTTACCAGAGACCGTGAAACCCGAATCCCCTCTTCTCGTAGGGTCACTATAGTGGCGTCTACTATAGTGAGGGGGAGAAGGTAACCCCGACCGCCCCACCCCTATACAGGGAACGAGCGATGCCAAGACCCAGATCCAACCCCGAGGCTCTCGTGCCCCTGGCCGACCTCCCCTTCCAGATCCTGCTCTCCCTGGGGGGAGGCGTCTCCCACGGCTACGCCATCGGGAAGGAGATCCAGGAGCGCACCTCCGGCCGGCTGGATCCCACCACCGGGAGCCTCTACCAGGCCCTGCGGCGGCTGAGGGAGGACGGCCTGATCGAGCCCTGCGCCCCCCCGCCGGACCACCTCGATGGGGACCCCCGTCGCCGCTACTTCCTGCTCACCCCCCTCGGCCGCCGGGTCATGGCGCTGGAGGTGGAGCGCATGGAGGGGCTCGTGTCGCTGGCCCGGGAACGGTCCCTGGCCTCCGGGCGTTGGTAGGGAGGATGGAGTCCATGGCTAACCAGCGTGGTAGTGGCGCCGAGCGTCTCTTTCGATCCTGTCTGATCTCCTATCCCGCACCCTTCCGGTCCGAGTACGGCGCGGCGATGGTCGAAACCTTCCGCGCCCGCCGCCAGGACTGCCGCCCCGGCCGGCTTCGCCTCCTCCGCTTTGTCCTGCGCGAGTGCGTCGCAGTGCTGTGCGGCGGTGCGGGGCTCAGAATCGCCTACACCTTCCGATCGGGGGGAAGGGAAGCAGCCGGATCTCCGCCCGGGGCCGCCCGCATCGGTCGCATCCGTTCCCGCCAGGCCTCCTGGCCCGGCCGGGCCAGGGGCCTGCTTTCCGACCTCGGCCGGGATCTCCTCCAGGCCGGGCGCAGCCTGCGCCGCAGGCCCGGCCTCACGGTGAGCGCCGTCCTGGCCCTGGGCATGGGAATCGGGGTGGCCACGACCATCTTCTCCTTCGTCTACGCTGCCGCCTACCGCCCTCTCCCGGTGCCCGAGGGAGGCCGGATCCTGCACCTGGAGCAGGAGGATCCCAGCCGCGGCCGCCGCGAGCTGGCCGTCGGCTACCATGACTTCCTGGACTGGAGGGCCCAGCAGACGGTCTTCGAGGACCTGGCGGCCTTCTACACGGGCACGGTGAACCTCAGCGGGGACGAGCGGCCGGAGCGCTACTTCGGGGCCTTCGTCACGGCCAACGCCTGGGACGTCCTGGGGATTCGCCCCGTCCTGGGTCGGAGCTTCCTCCCCGGGGAGGACCGTCCCGAGACTCCGCCCGTGGTCCTGCTCGCCCATTCCGTGTGGCAGGCCCGCTACGACGGGGATCCCGCCATCGTGGGTCGCACCGTCCGGGTGAACGGTCGGCCCACCACCGTGGTGGGCGTGATGCCGCCGGGTTTTGCCTTCCCCTACTGGGAGGACGTCTGGCTCCCCCTGCAGGTCGATCCCCTGGCCACGGAGCGGGGTGGGGGGCCGGGGCTCGAGGTCTTCGGGAGGCTCGGCCAGGGGCGGACGCTGGAGCAGGCCCGGACGGAGCTCGCCGGCATCAGCGCCCGCCTGGCCGCCGCCTACCCGGCGACCAACGAGAACCTCCAGGCCTTCGTGGAGCCCTATATCGACTCCTACCACGGGGACGAGGCCGGCCTGGCGGCCACCTTCTTCGTGGGCTTCGGCCTGGCGGTCCTCCTCATCGCCTGCTTCAACGTGGCGCACCTCCTCCTGGCCCAGGCCGTGACCCAGACGCGGGAGACGGCCATCCGCGTCGCCCTGGGAGCCCGCCGCTGGACGGTGCTGACCCGGGTCCTCCAGCAGGTCCTGGTCCTCTCCCTGGCGGGGGCCGCGCTGGGCGTGCTCCTGGCCGGGGTCGGGCTCTCCCTCCTGGACCGGTGGATCACCGCCACCGCCACCTATCCCCTCCCTTTCTGGATGGAGATGAAGGTGGACGGGCCCGTCCTCCTCTTCGTTCTCGCCGCCGTGGGCATCAGTGTGATTGCCGCGGGCCTCATCCCGGCGCTGCGGAGCTCCCGCGCCGACGTCCACGGCGTGCTGATGGACGCTTCCCGGGGGAACTCCTCCCTCCGCATCGGCCGCGTCAGCCGGTTCCTGGTCCTGGCCCAGGTCACCGGGACCACCGCGCTCCTGGTGCTGGCCGGTCACCTGGCCCTGCAGGTGACCGAGACGGGCCGGGCGCGGCACCCCTACCCCACCACCGATGTGCTCTCGGCCCGGGTGGGGCTGTTCGAGGGGGTGTTCCCCGAACAGGCCGACCGGCAGCGCTTCTACCGCGAGCTGGTCGGCCGCCTCCAGGAGAGGGGCGGGGTCCTGGCCGCCGCCCTGGGAACGGAGCTCCCCGGGATGGGGGTGCCCTCGTGGAGGGTCGCCGTCCAGGGACGGGAGTATCCTGGGAGCGCGGACGTTCCCTCGGCCCGCGTGGCCTACGTGTCACCGGGCTACTTCGATGCCTTCCAGGCTCCCGTGCTGGAGGGGCGGGCCTTCACCGCCGCCGATGACGCCGAGGGCCCACCCGTGGCCGTGGTGAACCAGCCCTTCGCGGCCCGCTTCTTTCCCGGGGAGGATCCCGTGGGGCGGCGGATCCAGGTGGGAGGGGCCGACCCCGAGGGTCCCTGGCTGACGGTGGTGGGGGTGGCTGGGGACCTGGACATGGATGGCGCCATGGACCCGGGCGGAAACCCGGAGGGCGTGTACCTCCCCCTGGCCCAGGCCGACGTGCGGTTCGTGAATATCGCCGTGCGGACCCGGGGCGACCCCCTGGCCTTCGCCTCCTCCCTCCGGGAAGAGGTCATGACCCTGCAAGGCGACACGCCCATCTACTTCGTGCGCACCCTCCAGGATGCCATCAACACAAACCTCCTGGACGTCATCCTGGTGGGGAGCCTCGCCTGGGTTCTCGCCCTGGCCGCCTTCGCGCTGACCTCGCTGGGGCTCTATGGGGTGACCTCGTTCCTGGCCGGACAGCGGACGCAGGAGCTGGGGGTGCGCATCGCCCTGGGGGCTACGGGGCGGGAGATCCTCGGGCTGGTGGTCGGCCAGGGGGCGGGTCGGGTCCTGCTCGGGCTCACCCTCGGTGTACTCCTGGCGGGCGGGTGCATGGCCCTGATGGAAAGGGGGGGGATGGAGACCTACCGCTGGAGCTTCCCGGTGGCCGGGGCCGCCTGCCTGGTCCTGGCGCTGACGATGCTGGCCGCCCTCTTCGCCCCGGCCTGGAGAGCGACCAAGGTGGATCCGGTGGAGGCGCTGCGGGCGGAGTAGGGGGACTGGCCGGAGGGATCGGGCCTTCCGGGGGCGGGATCCCTCCGCAGGAAGTCGAGCGCCCCTTCCCTCCGCGGACACCGTCGGTAGGAGCCTGCCCCTCACACGCTGCCATGGTGGTAGGTGGGAGGCGTGGCGTCGCCACTCTTCCGGAGGCGCATCGTCGCGGAGCTGGAGCGGATCGGTTCAGGGGACCCCAACCCCCCCGGTGCACACCCCCGCGCCCTCACCCCCGCGGCGAGTTCGGAACAGTTCCAGGGCGACCACATCCCGAACGGAATTCTGAGCGGCCAGCTGGGGCCTGACCCGGGTCCCCGGCCTGTCCGCCCGCCCCGCGCCGGAGAGATCTGGCGAGGCGAAGGCAGCACGCCCGGAGCTTCCCGAGGATCCCCGAGCTTCGCTGGCCCGTGCGATCCATAGGTAAGAAATACTTGACATTATGTCAGATAACAATTACACTGGCATCGTGGCCCTTTCGATGGAGGTATGGAGATGCCTGTTCTGCTCTGGGGGATTGTGGCACTGGTCGGGGGCTTGGTAGCCATCTGGGTGGGAATGAGGCGGAGTCTACCCGCTGCGGAGCCCCTCCCGAAGGACGTAGAGCTTCCCCGCACTCCCCTGCAACGCGTGGCCGGGTGGAGCCTGGGGATCGGCCTTCTGCTGGGAGCGGGCGCCGCCGGGATTCTGGCCTACCACGGGCCCGAGACCACCTACGAGAGCGACAACGTCCGCCTGGCGTTCACGCTCCTCATCCTGGCCACGATGGTGGTGCTGGGAGGGGGGATCATCCTCATCAAGCGGGATGCGGCCCGGGACTCCGGCCTCCTGGACGAGCGGGACCTGGCCATCCTCGACCGCGCCCCGGCGGTGCAGGGGGTCGCGACCCTCCTGACGATGGTCATCTGGGTCATCGGGCTGACAGAGCGTTTCCACGATGCCGGTGCCGTTCCCGTCTTCCATCTGATGCTCCTGGCCTGGTCCTGCCTGGTGGTGTACCTCCTGGGCCTTCCCCTGGGGATCCTCCTGGGATACCGGAGGCGGTAAGATGCCCAAGGCCGAGATCAGGAACCGGATCAGGAAGATGCGCTTCGAGCACGGCGAGATGACGCAGCAGCAACTGGCCGAGGAGGTTGGGTGCACCCGCCAGACCATCATCCTGCTGGAGCAGGAGCGCTACGTCCCCTCGCTGGCCCTGGCCATGAGGATCGCCCGCGTGTTCGGGCGCACGGTGAACGAGGTGTTCGAGTTGGAGGAGGAAGCATGAGTCCGAAGCGCTGGCTCGCGCTGCGCGTGGCGGCTCTGGTCGGAGCCGTGGCGCCGGGCCTTCTCCATGGCGCGCCGCTCCCCGCAGTCCAGGAGCCGGAGCGCTACGGGATGGTGGTCCTCCGGGGCGCCGACACCCTCTCGCTGGAGCAGGTCACTCGAACCGCCACCGAGCTTCGCGTCGGGATCCTGGTTCCAGGCCGGGCCCGCCTGTCGGTGCTCGCCGCTCTGGGGCCCGGGGGGTGCGTCACGGGGGCGGTGGTGGACGTCTACCCCTGGGGATCGGGGGCCGACGCCACTTCGCTCCAGCACGTGAGCGTCCAGCGGGTGGGGGATTCCCTGGAGGTGGAAGCCCGCGCCCGGGATGTGGCACAGCAGGTGGCCCGAGCTCTCCCCGGGGTGGAGTTCGTGTTGGCGGGGGATTCCTACGCGGCGTCGGCCATGATCGTGGAGTGCGGCCTCTCGAAGGGGGATTCCGCAACGCTGCACGTGGCGGCCTTCCCGGGACTTCGGGTGG
>Ga0068714_10006654_pt1 | contig 11650 bp, 7 predicted proteins | sample MTBNYHSulfiMetaG_FD_62988 | JGI IMG/M metagenome (GOLD analysis project Ga0068714, IMG submission 62988) | Enrichment culture microbial communities from rom New York Harbor, USA that are MTBE-degrading - MTBE-NYH (New York Harbor Sulfidogenic)... | ecosystem: Environmental > Aquatic > Marine >... | reverse complement strand
GGACCGGATTGAACATGGCAGTACGGTTGCCAATGTTTCCAAGTACGCTCATTGCCATGTGGTTGCCATAAGGAATCCGGCCAAACGGTTTACCTTACCCGGACAGATGTACTAAGGCGGCCAGACACAAATCAACGGAGGATAAAAACCATGTCGAAACGAATTCTGGTCGTGGACGACGAGCTGGATATGAGGACCTATGTGACCACGTTGCTGGAAACAAGCGGTTTTACCCCTATTGCGGCCAAGGACGGCGTGCAAGGGCTGGAAATGGCCCGCAAGAACAAGCCGGCCCTCATCATTCTGGATGTGATGATGCCCCTGGAAAGCGGGCTCAACATGTACCGGGAATTGAAAAAGGATCCGTCCCTGAAAAACACTCCGGTGATCATGCTTTCAGCTCTGTCCAAGAAAACCTTCTACCATTCTCAGAGGGTTTTGGACGAATACGAAGGAGAACAGATTCCCGAACCTCAGGCCTACATTGAAAAACCGCCGGAGCCGGACGAGCTTCTGCAGGCCATTAACAAATGTTTTGAAAAGAGTGCCTAGTCCGGGACACCGATTCCGATAACGGATTACCTCCTCTCGGTTCGGGAAATTAGACGCCTGATTACGCATATCCCTCTTTTCAAACGCATGTATGTACGATTTCAGAAAGATCAGCGTCAGATGAAAAGCAGTCTTGAAAGCGGCACGGCTCTGAAGGTGCCGAAAATGGACCGATTCATTCGTTATGAACAATTGTGGGCTTTGCTGGTGGATCTGGGGGTAGGCGTGTTCACAGTGGACGCCCATCGCAAGATCACTTCCTTCAACAAAGCTGCGGAACTGATGACCGGGTATAAAGAAGAAGAAATCATCGGCAAATTCTGTCATGAGGTCTTTCTGAACGAGCTTTGTTACGGCGAGTGCAAATATCATGAAGCAGTGCTGGCCGAGCAAAAAACCTTGAGTTTCGACGTGGAGGTCGTAGACTCCCGCAATGAACGACAATTGGTCACTAAAATCGTTACGCCGCTCTACGATGAAAATCAGAATACCATGGGCTGCATGGAGATTTTCCAGGATCGTTCCACTTTCGAAGAGTTAATCAACCGCATACGTTACGATCAGCAACAACTTAAAATCATCCTTAATAATCTGGACATCGGGATACTCACGGTCACCCGGGGCAATCTCATTTCATTCTTCAACACCATGGCGGAAACCATCTCCGGCTTCAACCGCAAAGAAGTACTCGGGAAACCGCTTTCCACCGTGCTTGGCAACGAAGCGGGCCGAAGCGTTTCGTTAATGGAGCATTGCATCGAAACCGGTAAATCCCGTTCCAATCACAAGAGCTGGATAACGACCAAGGCCGGTGATCAGATCCCGATCCGGGCCAACTACATGGCCCTCAGAAATGACCATGGCAAGATCGTCGGGGGACTGGCCACCGTTCAAGACCTTTCCTTGATCGATCATCTCAGCCGGGCCATCACTAAGCGTTACACGTTCGCCGATATGGTGGGCAAAGATCCTTCCATGCAGAAACTTTTTGAAATCATCCCGGTAATCGCCGCCAGTGAAGCTACGGTGCTGATCGAGGGTCCTACCGGGACGGGCAAGGATCTTCTCGCCAGAGTGATTCACAACCGTAGTAATCGTAAGAACAAGCCCATGGTTAAGGTAAACTGTGCGGCGCTTCCCGATAATCTCCTCGAATCAGAAATGTTCGGTTACGCGAAAGGGGCTTTTACAGGAGCGGACAAGGACAAACCCGGAAGATTCGAGGAGGCGGACGGCGGCACCATATTCCTGGACGAGATCGGAGACCTTCCACTATCACTCCAGGCCAAATTGCTCCGCGTATTGGAGGACAAGGAGTTCTATCCGCTGGGAAGCCGGAAGACGACTAAAGTCAATGTCCGCATCATGGCCGCCACAAACCAGGGACTGGAAAGGTTGGTTAAAGAAAAGCGATTCCGCGAGGACCTGTTCTACAGGCTCAATGTGATCAGGATGGAACTACCCCCTCTGGAACAGCGGAAGGGGGACCTCCCCCTCCTGATCGACCATATTGTCAAGAGCTTGGGAGCAAGGAGGAAAACCGGCCCGGTCCGCATTGCGGAAGATGCGATGGAGATCCTTCTGAATCATGATTACCCTGGGAATATTAGAGAGTTGGAAAATATTCTGGAGCATGCCATCATTTTATGCGAGGAAGGCGTGATCGAACGCAGGCACTTACCCCTCTCGCTTCAGAAAGGCGGTTCCAAGCCCGCGCCCTCCGATGCGTCGTCTAAAGACGCCGACGCCGGGCCCCGCTTCAGTGAACGGGAACTCCTTATCCAGACTTTGGCGCGCCACCATTGGAATAGAGGGGAGACGGCCCGGGAACTGGGTATTGACCGAACGACCCTTTGGCGTAAGATGAAAAAATACAACATTCTCTCTTCCTAACGTCCAAAGCATTGAAAAGCCCCTTCCGAGCTCAACTTGTTGCACATTTGTTGCAATGTGTTGCGTAGTGTTGCATTTACACGTAACCTATTAGAATCCTGTGGTTTTTTTAATCATATTCCCGCTTTATTCGCTCCCATAGTTGCATTAGCGCAACAAGGAAACACGCCTTCCTTCAAGGCCTTTCCGGCAAGTCGATCATAACCACTTGAAATAACTTAACTGTAACGACTTGGCACGAGATATGCTTAATTGTGAAAAGACGAACGTATTATCGTTAGATTAATTGTCAGAGGAGAGCGAGATGGCCAACAAGAAAATTCTGGTCGTGGACGATGAACTGGACACGAGGACCTTCCTATTCACTCTCCTAGAAACCAGTGGGTACGCTCCGGTGGTCGCCGTCGACGGAAAGGAAGGTATCCTCAAAGCCAGACAAGTCAAGCCGGAACTCATTATTCTGGACGTGATGATGCCCGAAGAGGGCGGGATACAACTGTATCGGAACATCAAGAATGACGCGCAACTTAGAAACACCCCGGTGATTATGCTTTCAGGCATTGCAAAGAAAACGTTTTTCCACGCCCTGAATATGCTCAATCTGAACACCAGCAAAATGGTTCCTGAACCGGAAGCGTACATCGAGAAGCCGCCCGAACCGGAGGAGCTTCTGGAATGGACCCGGAATTTGCTGCAAACGTAAGAATCTTAAGGTAGGAAGTCATGCTTCGGGAAAAAGGTTTGTCGCCGTTGATCTTCTTAACCGAGGAAGAGGTTGAATGATGTCAAATAGGATCGGGTTTTATATCTGCCATTGCGGTGTGAACATCGCGGGAAAGGTCAAAGTCGAGGAAGTCGCTGAATTCACAAGAGGTCTTAAAAACGTTGTAGTTGCCCGCGACTACAAATTCATGTGTTCCGACCCGGGTCAGGAAATGATCGAAAAGGACATCAGGGAACAAAACCTGAATCGGGTTGTGGTTGCCTCCTGCAGTCCCCGGCTTCACGAGAAGACCTTCCAGGGCGCCTGCCAGCGAGCGGGCATCAACCCTTATCTCTTTCAGATGGCCTCCGTCAGAGAACAGGTTTCCTGGGTCACACTGGACGGGGGTGCGGCCACCAGGAAGGCGAAAACACTTGCCGCTGCAGCCATCAACCGGGTCAACTATCACAAGGGTTTGGCCCAAAGGGAAGTGAAGGTTCATCCGGACGTTATGGTGGTGGGAGGCGGCATTGCGGGCATGCAAGCCGCTCTGGATATTGCGAACGGCGGCCACAAAGTTTACCTGGTGGAGAGGCAGACCACCATCGGCGGTCATATGCTGCAGTTCGACAAGACATTTCCCACGCTGGACTGTGCGGCCTGTATCGGAACCCCCAAAATGGTCTCCGTGGGCCAAAACGCCAACATCGAGCTGCTCACGTACAGCGAAGTGGACGAAGTGTCCGGTTTTGTGGGCAACTATAAAGTAAAGGTCCGCCGCAGGCCCCGCTACGTCAAAGAGGGCGTGTGTACGGGCTGTGGGGAATGCGCCCTTGTTTGTCCTGTCGAAAGATCCAGCGAGTGGGACGAAGGCCTTTCCAAACGAAAGGCCATATTCAGAGCCTTTCCCCAGGCGGTTCCGATTACCTACGCCATCGAGAAGCTGGACCGGGCTCCCTGCGTGGTCACCTGCCCCGCCGGTGTTAATATACAGGGTTACGTCCAGCTCATCGGACAGGGCAAATACGAACAAGCCGTCCGCCTGATCATGGAACGACTGCCGTTGCCCGGTGTGCTCGGTCGGGTCTGTCCCCATCCTTGTGAATCCCAGTGCCGAAGACTCGAGGTGGACCAGGCCGTCGCCATAAGAGATCTCAAGCGCCACGCCGCCGACCGGGTAGATCTCGAAAACCTGCCGGTGCCGGAGATCGTGGATCGAGAGGAAAAAGTGGCCGTCGTCGGATCGGGCCCGGCGGGATTAACGGTCGCCTACTACCTCCGATTGAAGGGCTATCAAGTGACCATTTTCGAGGCCCTCGAACGTCTGGGAGGAATGTTGCGCGTGGGCATTCCGGACTATCGATTGCCTCCCGACATATTGGACAAAGAAATCAACTACCTGCTCAAGACCGGTATAGAAGTAAAATCAGGGATTCGTCTGGGTACCGATTTTACCCTCGACAGCTTGAAGGAACAGGGCTTCAAGGCCATATTCCTGGGAACGGGCGCCCACGATACGATGAAACTCAGAGTCCCCGGTGAGGACGAGTTCGAGGGGGTTATCGATGCGGTAGAGTTTCTGAGACAAGTCAACCTGGGACTCCGCGAGAGACCGGGCAATCGTGTGACCATAATCGGTGGAGGCAATGTGGCCATTGACGCCGCCAGGGCCATAAAGCGGCTCGGGAGCGAGGAAGTCACGATTGTTTATCGCCGCGGCAGAGACGAAATGCCGGCCTATCCCGAGGAAATCCAGGGCGCCCTGGCCGAGGGCGTCAAGATGCACTTCCTCACAGCCCCGGTTCGTATTCTGGGTTCCAACGGAAAAACCACGGGGTTGGAATGCCTCGAGACGGAACTGAGTACGCCTGATGCCAGCGGCCGACGGCGCCCGGTCCCGGTGGAGGGCTCCGAATTCGTCATCGACTGCGACGTCGTCATTCCGGCCATCGGCCAGATGCCCGACATCAAATGGGCCGACGGCTTGGCGGACCTGGCCCTCAGTACCAGGAGTACCTATGTGGTGAACCCGCATACCATGCAATCCACACTACCCGACGTATTCGCAGCAGGAGATTCCGTATCCGGTCCGGCAACGGTGGTCGAAGCCATAGCTGCGGGTCACAAGGCCGTGGAAGCCATCCATTGCTATCTGACCGGCGAAGATCTGGATGAACTCGCCGAAAAGCTGGAGGCTCAGGCTTCTCCCGGCCGCCACTGGAACGATATTCCCGAGGATACACCTATAATAAAGCGCGCAGCCGTCCACCACAGGGATGCCAAGGAAAGCGTCGCCGGTTTTGACGAAGTCGATCTCGGCTTCGAGGAAGAAGACGGCCGGAAGGAGGCGTCCCGGTGCCTGAACTGCGGGGTGTGCAGCGAGTGCATGGAATGTGTTCGGGTGTGCGAAGCCAAAGCTGTCAATCATCAGGCGGAGGAAGAGGTAAGAGAGGTTGAGGTGGGAAGCATCATTCTCGCCACCGGGTATGACCTCTTCGATCCGACCCCTATGAAGCAGTTCGGGTATGGAAGAGATCCCAATATCTTGACCAGTCTAGAATTTGAACGGTTAAACAACGCCACCGGACCCACGAGTGGAAAGATCCTCCTGCGGGACGAAAACGGAAACTTCACCCGACCTCCGGAAAGCGTGGCCATTATTCACTGCGTCGGCAGCCGCGACGAGAATTACCACGAGTACTGTTCCCGGGTCTGCTGTATGTACGCGCTGAAATACGGTCACCTTTTGCGAGACAAGGTGGGACACCATACCAAGATTTACGATTATTACATTGATATGCGTTGTTATGGAAAAGGCTACGAAGAATTCTATCGGAGATGCCAGGAAGAAGGCATCACTTTTGTGCGAGGCAAGCCCGCGGAAGTCAGCTTCCAAGCGACGACCCCTGAAGAGGAGGGCAAACTCGTCGTCATAGGTGAGGATACGCTCATCGGCAGACGTTTTCGAACGCCCGTGGAGATGGTCGTACTCTGCGCCGCCATGCAGTCTCGAGAAGATACCGCCGACGTGGGAAGGGTATTCGGCGTCAACCAAGGCGCGGACGGATTCTTTCTGGAAGAACATCCGAAGCTCGGTCCCCTGAACACGGCTACGGACGGTGTCTTCTTGGCGGGGGCCTGCCAGGGGCCTAAGGATATCCCGGATACGGTTGCCCAGGCTTCGGGTGCGGCCGTGAAATCTTTGCAATTGGCCACCCTGGGCAGGGTACCCGTTTCTTCAACCATCTCCTGGATCGACCCGGATGTTTGCGCCGGCTGTCAGACGTGCATCGGCCTTTGCGCTTATTCAGCCATTGAATTCGATGAAAGAAGGGGGGTTTCCGTGGTCAATGAGGCGCTTTGTAAAGGATGCGGGAGCTGCTCCGGCTTTTGTCCGAGCGGAGCCGCCCAGGTCAGGCATTTCAACGAACGGCAGATCTTCGCTGAGCTTGATGGTGTCATGGACGCGCTTGCTCAGGTAGGAACATAGCCCTCGACGCGAAAAGGACGACCACGGAGCGACGAATCATGAACGCTTTGTGGCTTGTGTCTGGATAATATCAACCGGTAGATCTAAAAAAATGGAGGTCCAGATGGCCGATTTTGAACCAACAATCATCGCATTTGTGTGCAACTGGTGCACCTATACAGCAGCGGACCTGGCGGGAACGTCCAGGCTGAGTTACCCCACCAATGTACGGCTGATTCGAATGATGTGTACCGGCATGGTGGATCCTAAATACGTAATAAAGGCGCTCCTGGAAGGAGCCGACGCCGTACTCATCAGTGGATGTCATCCCGGCGACTGTCATTACATCAATGGTAATTACAAGGCCCGCAGAAGGGTTAAACTGCTCAAAGAGATCCTCCCGAGGTTCGGCTTTGACGAAAGCAGGGTAAAATTAACCTGGATCGGAGCCAGCGAGGGTGTGGACTTTGCCGACACCATCAAGGAAATGGTTGAAAAGGTCAAAGCGCTCGGCCCCATAGAAACCAAGACACAAATGGTGATTTAGGAGCTGAAAATACGGACTTCTCGATAACGAAAACGGGAATGCGAGATCAGGTTCGCGAATCAAATCCCTCATTCAAAAGACGGTTCCCGGAGGAGATTCATGGCTAAGACAGGGAAAATAGATGTGAAAGATCAACATATTTTGGGCTCGCTGCAGGGACTCTTTAAACGGATTCTCACAGACGGCGATGTAAGCGGAATCATGGTGAACCAACACCTTACGGATAAGAACACGGTCATGCCTACGTTGGTGACGGACCCGGAAAAGCTCAACGGCATCGATCCCTTGGCTCCCGTGTTTCCCATGAATGCCGCCAAAGTGGTTTCCAAGCTCACGAGAAAGCCAATCGGAGGAAAGATTGCCGTGGTGCTGCGTCCTTGCGAAGTCCGGGCTTTCATCGAACTGGTCAAACTGAAACAAGGCCGGATGGACGAAGTGATACTGATAGGGACCGACTGCTACGGCGCCTACAGCAATGTCAACTATCCCCGTTTCGCGGGGGACGACGGCATTGACGCCACGCTTCGCTTCCTCGAAAATGCGGCCTCGGGCAAATCGACTGCCCAGGACGACTTCGACCTGTCACCGGCCTGCAAGTCCTGCGAACATCCGATTCCGGACAGCGCCGACCTGACGATCGGGTTTGTGGGTGTGGACACCAAGAGTCAGATCCTCCTGAAGGCCAATACAGAGAAAGGCGAGACGCTCCTCGGCGCTCTGAGCCTGCCCAACGGGGGCGAGCCGGCCGGAAGGCAGGAGGCCATCGATAAGCTTCTGGCCCAGCGGGTCGCCTATCGGGACCAGATGTTTGATGAGACCAGTGAAGCCACTTCGGACATCAAGAAGTTGACGAATTACTTGTCCAACTGTGTCAACTGCTATAATTGCCGGGTGGCCTGTCCGGTGTGCTATTGTAAAGAGTGTGTGTTCGTTACCGATGTCTTCGATCACGAACCCGCCCAGTATCTGCGTTGGGCTAAGCGAAAAGGCATCCTGAAGGTGCCGACGGACACAGTCTTTTACCATCTTACCCGGCTGGCGCATATGAGCACCGCATGCATCGGATGCGGTCAATGTTCCAATGCCTGTCCAAATAACATTCCCGTCATGGAGCTGTTCAAGACCGTAGCCGGTTTCACTCAGAAGGCTTTTAACTACGAGGCCGGACGAAGTGTCGAGGATGAACCGCCCCTGTCGGTGTTTCGCGAAAAGGAATTCTCCGACGTCACGGGAGGAAAAGATTAATGTCCGTTGTCCGTTGTCCGTCGTCGTTTACGACTAAGGCAGTGGAGGATCAGCTCAAGCTAAAGGACCAGAGAAACGGACGACTGGAGGTTTTTCTGTCATGAGAAAAAAGATTGGCTCAGCTTTGGTCGTGGGATCCGGTATCAGTGGCATCCGGTCCGCCCTCGATTTGGCGGAACAGGGATACCACGTGACCATGATCGACAAAGCTCCCCATCTGGGCGGAGTACTCACCCAGTTGGACTACCAGTTTCCCACGGATCACTGCGGCATGTGTAAAATGCTTCCGCTGGTGGAACGGGATGCTTCCTCGCATTATTGCCTGAGAAAGGGTCTCTTCCACGAGAATATCGATATCATGCTTTCCACTGAAATGGTGGAACTGCAAGGCGAGCCCGGAAAATTTCAGGTAAAACTGAGTCAGAAGCCCACGATGGTCGACCCGACCCGCTGCATTGGGTGCGGCGAATGCAGCCGCGTCTGTCCCGTGGAGGTTCCGGACGAGTTCAATAAGGGACTCGCGAAGAGAAAGGCCGTCTACCTCCCGGTCCCGCATAACATCCCCAACACGTACGTTGTGGATATGGCGTCGTGCACTCTTTGTGGAGAATGCGAAAAGATCTGCCCCACACAGGCCATCGATTTCGGCACGGAGGCCCGGAAAGAATTCCGTATTCTCGTAGTCGACGACGAGTTGGTGGTACGTGATTCCCTGAAAGAATGGTTACAGGACGAGGGGTTCAATGTCGATATGGCCGAGTCGGGTATCGATGCCTTGGAAAAACTGGCGCGGAACCCCTATCAGCTCATGCTCCTGGATATCAAGATGCCCGGAATGGACGGGGTGGAAGTGCTCAAACGTTCCAAGGAACTCCATCCGGAGCTTCCGGTGGTGATGATGACCGCTTATGCCACGGTCGAGACCGCCGTAGAGGCCATGAAGATGGGGGCGCTGGACTACCTGATGAAGCCCTTCGATCCCGACAAACTGGTCTCCATGGTCATTCAGTTGTATCAGAAGATCCAGCGGGCGGGCGAGCGGGAGATCGAGGTCGGTGCGGTCGTTCTGTCCGCCGGCTTCGAATCGTACGATCCGACTACAGGCAAGAATACATACGGCTATTCCGAGCTGCCCAACGTAATGACGAGCATCGAGTTCGAACGGTTGGTCAGTGGCACGGGACCCAACAACGGCAGGCTGCTGACACTCGACGGCAAGGAAGTCAAACGGGCGGCCTGGCTGCAGTGTGTCGGTTCCCGGGACCGGCAGGCGGATGCGGATTTCTGTTCTTCGGCCTGCTGCATGTTCTCCATAAAAGAAGCCCAACTCGCCAAAGAGAAAAGCAACGGCGAGGTGGAAACCACCATATTCTATATGGATATGCGCACCTACGGCAAAGACTTCCAGCGCTACAGAGACCGGGCGGAAAAGGAACACGGCGTACGATTCCAGAGAAGCCGCATCCATTCCGTCGAACCTTTCGGGCACGATGGTAGCCTCCGAATCAGTTATGTAGACGTCAGCGGCGAACTGCATGAAGAGGACTACGATCTGGTAGTATTGGCCGCCGGTCAGAGACCGCCAGCAGGAACCGATCGGCTGGCTGAAATGACCGGTATCGAGACCAATCCATGGGGTTTCTGCAGGACGGAGGGGTTTTCTCCATGCAAGACGAACCAGGAAGGCGTTGTCCTAGGCGGCTCCTTCTCCGGACTTCGAGACATATCGGAATCCGTGATCCAGGCCGGCTCGGCCTCCGTCACTGCATCCAAACTGATTCATTCCAAAGGAGGCGGTCTCGCGGAGCAACCCTCCGGGGAAACGGTTTATCGCGACGTATCGAGAGAGATGCCTCGTGTCGCGGTAGCACTGTGTTCCTGCGGTGGGAGTATGGGAAGCCTGGATACTCTGGAAACCTACCTGACGGAAAGGAATGGTGTGACTCAAGTCCATACCATCGAGCGCCTTTGCACGCGTCAGGGATGGGAAGAGCTTCAGGAAGCCGTGGGCAAGGAAAAATTCAACCGCTTGCTGATCGGCGCCTGCATGCCTTACGTGTACAGCAGGAAACTGCGGGAACTAGGTGAGGAGATCGAGCTCAATCCGACCCTCATCGATGTAGTGGATATCCGGACATCGGCGTTGCCGAGGGAGGGTTCGGATGAGGAGTCGGCTATCCGGAACATGGAGGCTGTGACTTCCATGGGTGTCGGCAAACTGAAAGGAGCAGACCCCGTGCCCTTACCCACGATCCCGGTCTATCAGACGGCTCTGGTGGTAGGAGGAGGCATCGCGGGTATGACCTCCGCGCTGTCCATTGCGGATCACGGTTATAAAGTGCACTTGGTGGAGCAGGAAGCCGAACCGGGCGGAAATCTCCGGACGCTGCATCGCACCATCGAAGGTTTGTCACCGCAGCAGCTCCTCGAGGACACCCTATCCAAGATCGAAAAACATCCTCTGGTAGAACTTCATACCGGGGCGAAAATCTTACACTCCCATGGTCACGTGGGCCGTTTTTCCACCGTCATTGAAAACCGGGACGGCTTGGGACAAACCATCGAACACGGAGTAACCATCCTGGCTACCGGCGGTGCGGAAGCCAAGACCCAAAGCTACTCCTATGGACAGAGCAAGGCTATCGTCACCCAGCATGAATTGGAGGAGCAACTGGCGAACGGCAGTATCGATCCCAAACAGCTCGGCGCCGTAGCCATGATCCAGTGCGTCGACTCCAGGGAAGAGCCCCGCAACTACTGCAGCCGGATCTGCTGTACGTCCGCTCTCAAGAATGCGCTGTTTCTCAAGGAACAGAATCCTGAAGCCGACGTATACGTATTTTATCGAGACATGATGTCCTACGGGTTCCTGGAAAGTTATTTCACCAAAGCCCGGCGCGCGGGCGTCATGTTTTTTCCTTACGAAGTCGATGACAAGCCTCGGGTGGAGGTCAAGAACGATCGCCCCGTGATCGCGGCCAAAGATCTGATTCTGGGTCGGCCGCTGGAAGTGAATCCGGACCTCCTGGTCCTCAGCACGGGCATTGTTCCTAATGACACGCGATCGCCGGCGGAACTGTTCGGTGTCCCCGTCAATCAGGATGGCTTCTATCAGGAAGCGGAATCCAAATGGCGTCCGGTGGATTTTATAAGAGAAGGCATTTTCATGGCCGGCATCGCTCACTCGCCCCGTTCCATTGTCGAGTCCATCGCCACGGCCAACGCCGCCGCCCAACGGGCG
>Ga0068714_10006652_pt1 | contig 11652 bp, 11 predicted proteins | sample MTBNYHSulfiMetaG_FD_62988 | JGI IMG/M metagenome (GOLD analysis project Ga0068714, IMG submission 62988) | Enrichment culture microbial communities from rom New York Harbor, USA that are MTBE-degrading - MTBE-NYH (New York Harbor Sulfidogenic)... | ecosystem: Environmental > Aquatic > Marine >... | reverse complement strand
AATACCATGCGTTCTGAGATTGAGCAGTGTGCGGTATAATTGTTCATTATTAGTCGTAATCATGCCGCCTTCGCCTGCCGCAATATGCTTGACTGGATGGAAAGAAAAGATGGACAAATCGGCAAAATGACCATTGCCGCACCATTGCTTATTTCCTTTACTGTCATGAAAATACCCGCCCGGCGCATGGCAGGCATCTTCTATAAGCCAGAGTCCATAAGCGTCCGCCAACTTTCTATACTCTTCCAGATTGACTGGATAACCAGCGAAATCTACCACAATGATGCCTTTATATGTATTTGGGGGTGCGCTATCCAAAATTTCCTTCGTTTTTCCTATATCTATGAGGAATGTTTCTGGATCAATATCCGCAAACACAACATCACCGCCGCAATAACGCACACAATTGGCAGAAGCTACAAATGTGATTGGTGTCGTGATCACCTTGTCGCCAGGTTTTACATTTAGAGCCATAGTACTGAGATGCAGGGCTGCTGTCCCATTGGATACGGCAACGGCATACTTCGCTCCTACATATTGAGCAAAGGCTTTTTCAAAATCACTGATTTTAGGTCCTTGTGTTAATTTGTTTGAATTAAGGACATCCATAACCGCCTTAATGTCTTCAGCGGTAATTTGGTGTTTCCCATAAGGTATTGGTTTCATATTTATTTCATCTCCGCGAATTACCCCGTCCACAGGACGGGGTAATTCAAGTTATTGGCTTTCATAAATGAATATCGATTAAAAGGAAATCAATAAATCAATTTGCCATCTTCAGAACCATAACTTGATTACGCTCCAACCAACCATCAGGATTAGTCAGGGTTCCCAGCCGGAGCGTTTCACTCTCACGCGCAAACACTGACTTGATTAAAGTCCAATACGGCACTTTTTCCACTGATAAATACTCAGGTAAAAGTTTATAATCCAGTATCGCTGTTTCGCTCGGACATGGATATCTGTCATAACCTCCGATAGAACAGTGAAAATTTTTACTTTCCCTCGGCCACACATCAGTATACAAAAACACATGCGGATCTTTAGGATTTCTATTCAAATTAGCAGGCACGTTCATTTCATAATTTCTTAAATCTCTGTGCAGTGCTAATATATTGAGAAAATGTGGGTGATACCTCAGATGAAACATGGGTAATTTCTCATAATTAGACGTAATAATTTTAGTCATTTGAATGTTTAAGTCCTTTTGTATCAGCGAGTCATAAATATACCATTTACTGACTTGCAACGAGGTTAAACCGAAAATAATAACCATACCGACTATAATAAACATTCGTACCTTCTGATAGTTAACAACGCCTATGAACGATGCCATTAAAACAGAGATACCTGGAATAGATGCATAAGCAAAACGGCTATTAATATCATGCCAGTATGGTATCCTATCAACTAGTGCAAAAGGAATAGCACCCAGCACGATAAGTACTGAGGCGATAAATATTTGCGATGTTGTTACTCCCGGAAACTTAAAAGCTATCTTTCCTTCCTTTTTCCCAATAGATTTAGTAATAATAATTGCACTAAGTAGCGCCAATAAAACATAGCCTATAAATGGATACATTCTGAGATTTGCCAGTTTAGCAGCTATAACGCTGACATATTTCAGGATATAATCACCACCGGGCAGAATTTTAGTCGCAGAAACCAGTGAAAAACCAAAGGCATCAGGATAATAAAGGAAATGGCCGACAAGATTATTCAGGAACACTTTTAGGGATAAATTAATTTCATTGTAGCCAGCATACAAACCGTATGGTTTTAATAATGTAAATCTGATGATTATAAAAACCATGATCGTTATCCAAAATGGGAAACAGCGCCGTGCCGTATTTTTCCAATTGTTTTCCCGGCCATAAACATAGAGAATCCGCAGTGGTTCTAAAGCCAAAAGGGCTTCATGGGAAAGAGAGATAATAAAAAAGGGTAAGGACGCAAAGATGGAATATTTTTTCTCTGAAATCATTAAGTATATGGAAAGCAATGTACACAACATAAATATATCATATATATTGTGACTCATAGTGCCGCGCAAGTAATAAAAGGGGGAGAAAAGATAAATAACGGCAGCAAAACAGGATATGCCATAAGTCAATTTAGAACCCTGGAGAATTTTATAAAAAAGAATGCTGTTAATTACATGGCAGATAATCCCCGAAAAGCGCGCCACTGTTCCCGCATCCTCACCGCCAAACTTGAAAAAAGCTGCAGTAGGTAACCAGTATCCGGGATGCCCGACCTGCAGGAGATAATCGAACATAGAACGGCTACCTTCTTTTGCCATCAACCATATCCAGACCCAATCATCACAAAAATAACCGGTAACCAACAAGGTCGGTAATAAAAAGACAATCCCGACACCCCAGAGCGTATAAAACGTTGTATTATTCAAGAGATAACCTGAATATGTCCGCAGACGATAATCGACTATTCTTTTTTGTTACTCTGCACACGATAATATGTTTGCTCTTATCCACAATATGCAGATCCCAAGACTGCATAATTTTATGCAAAATCAAATAATCCGTTTTCCACCAATGGCCGTGACCTGCGGGAAGATTATAGATTTTACCAACAGTTACCGGAGGGCTTGATACTGCCTCTGAAGCAAGACGCGATATTGCATCTGTTGTTACAATAACATCCCCTTCACTAATGGATACTTCTGAATTTACTATTTTTCTGATAAGACGATTGGAAAGTTGGTCGTTTACATTGTTCGAGATTGGATATTTGTGAACCTTTGCTGATAAAAAAAGTAGTTCTGTAGTCTGGGGCAGAAACATAAGGACATCATGCTCATTATACATCCACCGATCCATCATTATTTTCGCTTCTTCAAACTGTTCCCGGTACCAATCAGGATAACCTGTAAAGTCAACTTTCCACTTATCATCTTTTTTTTTAACCATATTTCCCAGAGGACTCTGTGTTATATTTGATGCAAAAGCTTCTTTGCCCCAAAAAGTCCTGAGCAATGTGGAATTAGAACTTGCTGGTTTAAAAGGCTGTGCAAATCTATCAACAATAAAACCTGTCATTGCCGGGATAATTAAAAACATAGTTATGACAATTGAAGCATAAAATAGAGAGTGTTGTGATTTCTTATCTTTTACTAAGTTAGATCTTTTCTCCCAAAGATTAGCGATGGAAGCAATAATAATTATAAAAAATGGAAAACTGGTACAGAAAAGAACAGCCCAGATTGATCGCCCTAGAAAATAAGTCATTTCCAGGATGCCGAGTATTGCTGCAGGAAAAATAATTTTCAGGAAACGCTCATCCGCACAGAAGCTTTTATACATCGCCTTTCCTTTTGTAATGCACTGCAATGAATAAATTAAGACGAGAGCATATACAGTGAAAAATAAAACCCAAATCAACCAGGTTGGATCAACCAATGCGGACCATGACCATGATTCTTTGCCGGTGCTCTCAGTATGAGCCCCGATCATATCGAAATAAACTAAGTAATCCGGAAATTTACCGTTGCCAAGCGCCGAAAGCAATAAAGCAAGTAACATATGAACTCCCAAACAGGCAACTGCAAGGATACCAATGTATTTAGTTATTTTTCGCATTCCCTCTTTATTGAGCAGACCATAAAATATAATGAACGCCGCATATGTAATAACGCCATATAACAGCACCTCAAAACTCCATAATATGCACAATAATAAAGCAACTGACGTCCAAAGATTTAATATTCGCCTTTCGGGTAGCGTGGTTAATGCAAACAATAGCAGCAGTGGAGGAATAAACCGGAATCCTGCAACTGACGGTGTATATACAATATTATAAGGTAAGACCAATTTAAAGAAAAGGAGTGTCAGTAAACCTAAAGCAATGATAGAAATATTTTCTTTGGATATTTTACGAATTATCAGCAGGTAGATTACATAAAATACGACGTCTAAAAATGAAACAATTGCCGCAGCAGCAGTATAAGAGAGAGGCAATAAGAATTTAAACACGAAGGCAAAGATAAGGTAACTCAACCCATACTGGCAATGAATGTCAACAAGCGGCAAATGACCTCCCATTACCGCATTAGCGGGACCGATATAAGCGCCATAATTCCCGATGCTGTAATGTAAGTTCACATCAAACAGGAAGGCAGGAAAAATCAAGCAGACTATAAATGTCAATATCTGCATATTTTACCGATCCCGCAGTAATACACGCATTATTTTCAACTTCGACGGAATAAAGATAAATGCGGTGATAATAAAGCCCGCGAGCATGCCGGCTTGAAAAGCATGAGAGTGCCAAATCTTTGCCATAAGATAGCTTCTTACAGTGCCATTAAACAACACTGTAAGAATAATAAATACCGGAGGAAATATAAAACATATTAAATTATTACATTGAGCAATAGTAGCCTTCCTGCCTTCCATTGCCGATGGATGTGGCACATAAATCCTATAGATACATAAAGTTCCAACAAAATGAAAAAGACAGAATAAATAAATAACATAGAGGCAATGACTGACTAAAAATAAAGCCGCCATAAAAGCAAGAAGCAGATAACCATAAAAGCAAAACAAAGCATTTACTAGTAAGATGTTACGATTTTTCTTATGGATTGTACGATAAAATGCAAAATTTAATAACGGACCGATGCTAAAAAATAGCAGATATATGCGTCTCTCGTCCTTTTCTGAATGACCATCTGATAAAAAAACTGCCAGAAGATATATTATGAAAGAAAGAAGAAAGAATATATTAAAAAGAAGATATTTTTCTTCTTCATTCAATGAGTCAATTCTGGACAGGCCGGATTTCATATATTACGCCTAATTATTCCTTTTCCTTTGTTCATTAAACGTTATCTTTCTTCTTAAGATTTAATTTTTTTCTGATATCCGCCAGCGCAAAGTTTGTCGACGGCAGACATACAAGTCCAAAGAAAATAGTAATGCCCATTGTCAATAAATAATATATCATTGAGAAAGCAAGGGCTTCACTCTTGGGTATATACAAAATGGTAAGAGCAAGAACACAGCCATACTGAAAATTACCTAAAAAGCCGGGAGCAGCCGGAAGGCTTATTGCCAACATAGTAACAATCAGCACCAAGAACGCATTCGGTAGCGAAAGAGTAAAATTATGAAATAAAAATAAAGTATAAATGCCCAATCCCGAGACAATCCAGACAAGCAACGATAAAAAAATAGTATAAAGGAATCTTCGCGGATCGGAAATTATCTTAAATCCGTCGAGAAAATTCTTTGAACTCGTTTCCACAAAGGCGCTTATTTTCCCCGGGAGTCTTTTGATCAATGGTTTTAATAGCAGAAGAATCTGCTCGTACTTGTAATATAATATGAATAAGACAAAAATCATTATAACTGCGGAAAAAGCAAAAGTATAACTTGCTTTTATTAAATCATCCGAAAGTTTTGAACTAAGAAGAACATAAAAAAGAAGAAAAAGAAGAGTTGCAGCATCCATCACTCTCTCCACAAAGATTGTGGCCAAAGCTGAACTCATCGGCACTTCACTGTTTTTGTTTATAAGGTAAGGCCTTACAATCTCGCCGCCGCGCATTGGCACAAGCGCAATAGCCATGAAACCGACACAAGTGATCGGAAATAATGTTTTCTGCTTGATAGCTTGCAGCGGCGCCAGAATAACCCCCCATCTCAGTGATTTTAGGAACAGCAGCGAAGTAAAGAGTATTAAAGTCGGCAACATAAAAATGAATTTGACGTTTTCAAGAGCATTAATCACTGATTTATATTCAACATCGCGCAATGCCAAATATACAAAAACAGCACTCAATAATATTCCCAAGGTAAATTTTATCAAATTCATTAGCCGCTTAATCTCGCATCACTCCTAATCAATGTAAAACCGGTTTATTATTCAACTGTCCAGTCTATGGGAGGAGTCATATGGGCTATTCATATTCATCAATTTTGATTTCAACAGATTTAGCTAAATGTTTGTGATAGAGAAATCTTCTGATACGGCGGAAAACTATTTCAATAAACGTATGGGCAACTGATAATAAATTGCGCATTGATAAGGCTGTTGATTTCGCACCTTTTCTATCAATCGTATTTAAACTGGGGATCTGAATATAAGTAACTCCTTCATCCAGCAATCGCGTAATGACATCCATCTGGAAACCAAACCCATAAGTTACCGGGTGCCATCTCATCACATGATATCTTAAAAAGATAGGTGATCCGTTATAGTATTTTATTTTGAAACCGCTGATGGCATTTACAAGCAATACGGCAAATATTGACAAATATTTCCGCCATAGGCTCTTACCCATCACGTCACTCTGCTTCTGATAAGGAATAACTAAATCAGCAACACCCAGGTGGCGGAATAAATGCGCTAAAGTTTCTTCGGGCTCGGCATTATCACCACAACATAATCTATAATATTTTCCTTTTCCAAGGAATGCCCCATCAACGAAATTATTTGCTAATCCGCGATTGTTCTTATTAGCAGTTAACTTGATTGGGTATTCGGGATGCCTTTGGATAAATTCATTTATTACATTTACGGAGTTATCCGTTGAGACATCATCAATTACGATTATTTCATAAGAACGATCGTTTTTAAGCAAAGCTTTTATAACATTCATAATAGTGTCAACTATAAAATTTTGCTCATTATAACATGTAATCAGAACGGAAATATCGATCTGGTTATTTTCATCAATTTTCATTTAATACCTCACAATGGCTCTAATATACGATCAATCGAATTCGCTTTTCTTTCCTGTGAGAAATTTTTTAATAATGGCATTTAGTTTTGCTATCCGCATAAAAAGGGAATCTACGGAATATAATTTCCCGTTTACCTCTCGTATTTGCCCGCCATTGATAAGCCGTTCGATCCTTCTTTCGAATAGACTCGGAGCGTTGAATTTATGAGACAAGTATTCATATGAAGGATGTAGAGATGAATTGTTAATAATATCCATTATTCGTATACGAAGTGAGAGGCCCAATCCTATAACACCAAAATAGCAAAAGGACAGGCCTATATATATAATGATGTTAGCCATGCATAAGAAGCCTAAATCCAGCAACGAGTCTGACGTAGATGCAAATAAATATTGAAATAGCAACACGCTGATGAAACCTATCCCCAAGCCAATTAAAACCGATAATTGTAATTTCTTTTGCTTTGAACTTAACCGACAATATAAAACTTGGCATATGGCATTGGTCATTAAGCCGCTGACAGGAGGCAATATATGTAAATAAGAAATCAAAAAACTATCCTAAATCTTCTGATATCTTTAATATTCTTCTATAATATAAAACAACATTCATAAGTATCATACCCTTTGTATCTAAGACATATACCCCATTTATATCTTTTATCATTTTATCTTCCACAAGCCGGCCTACACGAGATGCAAAAAACTGTTCCATATTCAAAGAACTGAGCAATTCCTGCCGATCAATGCCTGATTCACCTTTTTCGAGTAATAACATGTTTATCCTCAGGGAAGGGCTGTCGGCTTCAATAGTTGAATAAGCTGCGACATAAGATAGCGATAAAGAAATATATAAAAGAGATATGTGCATTATTTCAGCTGCACTAAGTGTGAACTCGAGTTTTTTAATATCAAATAAAAAGACGATACCAAGACCAAGCCACAGAATAAATACAAAGAAGAAAACATTCAAGAGACTTGCCAGTTGTTTATCCGGAATCCGAAATTTCCAGATAAATAAATGCACTGATATGGCAAGGCAAAAAAGGAAAAACCCAATGAAAAATATTTTCAATGCACTTGCCTCGCCCGCGTGTTTAATGTTTTAATGATTTTATTGCAGGTAAACAAAACAGCCTTCTCTTTGTTTTCTTTCCCAGCCGTTTTCATTTCGTTACTATGGCATAGTCAGGAAATTCAATTTCGTGAAAAGCATCGACCACTTGTGGCGCTTGTATACCAAAATCAGCTAGCCTGCCGGTGTCAAGAGAAGTATAAAGAGGAGAAAAATCAACTCCAGCTTCGTGGCAAGATATTGGCTGCACCAGCTGCATATCAGCGCCCAACCGGCGCGCAATATGCCGGGCTGCCGCGGCATAACTTATATCCTGTATTGCCGACACCTGGAAAATCCCCGGCAACCGCCTTTCTGTTACTTCATGCAAAACTCTCACTGCAAACTTAAGTGAGACCGGAGCCATGACCATGTCCGAAAAGGGATGGATTACCTTTCCGGCTTCCAAATCTCGAATCCAACCTTGAAAAAGAGGCATCCCCGGACTCAAAATCTTGCTGAAACGCACAATCGCTGTTTGACCTTTCCAAGCCAGAAATTGCGCTTCTGCTTCAGCCTTCTGACGTCCATACTCAGTCAGGGGATTTACCGGATCTGTTGGCTTCGCAAACGGCGCCTCCCCATTGAAGACCAGATTGGTGGAAAGAAAAATAACAAACACCCCCCCTTTGATGAGCCGCTTGGCCAAAGCGACGGTGCCCACAACATTTATCTGTCTGCTGTAGTTCGGATCGAGCCGGCACCTCTCCAAAGAGGTGACCGCTGCACAGATGATGGCTGTGCCGATATGTGTTGGTGGTAGAGGCGAGTGAATAATTTCTTGAGATAAATCAAGTAATATTCTTTGACCACCCACCTGATCTTGCTTACGGGTAGTCTGCCAGACCGTTTTTCCGGCAGCTTCAAAGGCTGCCACCAGGCTCCGGCCCACGGTTCCATCCGCGCCGACAATCAGAACTGAATCATTCAATCTATGTGTGTACCAATCTGGACACCTGCACTCTCAAAAGGTTTCTTGCCACAGCACAAGGCAATCAGATAGTGCGCCATAGGATAAAATCCTGTATGAACCGTTTCATCGTTCATGGAAAAAAGGAATACATTATAGAAAAATCTTTCGAACAATGTTTTCACGTCACCGCCGGATTTACAATTGACATGCCCCGACTTACTTTGAGGCGAGGCATAAGCTTGCGATTCCAGGGAGGGCATCCCCATGATCATGACACCGTGATCATCCAGCGATTGCAACATATTGTTTATAAATTTATCCTCTTTATCAGGATGAATGTGCTCCAAAACATCCAGGCTGTAGATTGCATTGAACCTCCCCGGCACCGGATTCTCCGCTAAATCGTGAACAAAGCATTCCAGCGGCCACGCAGGATCAAAGCGATCCCGGACATCATCAATGAAGACCGAGTCAAAATCAACCGCCGTTACCTTTCCCACTGTTTGCTGAACCAGACGGGTGCCAAAAGCATCGGCGCATCCAACCTCCAGCACACTTTCTTGTCCAGCCAACATCCTGGCTACAAACTTATATCTGGCCAGAGTAAACAGGGTTCGCTTCGGATCCTGGTTCCATGACACATTGATCATCATGCCCATTTTACTTACTCCATGTTTTTCGATGACATCGAATACAATATCGTACTGGGGTTCTTTTGTTCCTGATTTCTTTTTAAAAAAGTTAGCGGCCTTTTTTTCGTTCATAACTGACACCAGAAAATAGTTTTTCGTTTAACAATGCTAAACAGACGGCAGGATAAATTTACATTTTAAACAATCAAATCGCTTTGCGATCGCAGCAGCAATATCGGCCCGCATTGGGATTATTATGTTCATACCACTTGGTGCATGAGCCGGATCATATATCGGAAGCGACATATGACTGAGGCCTATCCTCTTACGATCTTCATCTACAAAAAACGCTACTTTGGCACCCAAAGATGCAGTAAGCCAGGTTGCCGCAATAGATGTGCCGAAAATGCCCACTCGCCCCTCAATCGCCAGGCTTTGCTTTAGCAGGCTTGTCAGCCAAGCAATATGAGCATTAGCTACATTTGACCCGTTACCGGGAGAATTTTCGAGCGCTGCCTCCCGTACTCGTTTGTGTACATCATCAGCAGAGCGTTGAGCAAGCAGAGACAACTCTTTGGGAATAAAATCGGCGTTCAGGGCCAGCAATTTATACCCTGCGGCGGCGACCACCCCCTTCAAAATATCTATGGTGAAGTGAGTGCAGTGATCGGAGATCAAGATGTCAAAGGGTGATTTTCCCATATCCGGCACTTCTATCAACAATAGCCCCCCAGGAGTTAAATGATCAGCAACGGATTGGAGAAATTGAACTGGATTGGGAATGTGTTCCAGCGCATGGATCAGAACTATCAGATTGAAACGCTCTTTAATGCTCTCTATGTTTCCAACATGCAGTCTCAAAACTCCAGGAATCGATTCAATAACCTGCTGGTTGCGCCTATCCAATTCCAGGCCGGTCATTACCCATTTTGGATAACGGGCACCAATTGCTCTTAGAAAAGCACCATTGCCGCACCCGATGTCTAAAAGCTTCCCGGTCTCAGGCAGAACGCGAGTTGTTAAAAGCCAGTCAACAATTTTTTGGGAACGTGATTCACTCGCGCCAGTGCCCTGATCGAAGGCCAATTGTTCATCGCCGCCGCCCTGGCTGTAGATTTCATAATCTGCATATATTTGTTCAGCTTCCCGAAGCCAATTCTCTGTGATTGGCTTCTGCACGGCACCGCAACGTTGACAGACGGCGAGTTGCCCCGACCCCCTCCATGGCCGGCAATCAGACGTCACTTGTGAAAAGACAGAGAACTCCTCCAGAGGCAACAGATTACCGGTACATATGTGACAATTGACTAACTCCATGCAATTTACTGCTTACAAACTATATTGAGATTTAAGGTTTAACTAAAAAAGCGGCTGGGGCGTTTGTCCAGTCAAAAGTCTGAAGATGTAATTCCGGATGCTTTTGCAGCAGTTCGTCAACTGCTTTCGTTTCACCAGGCCATTCAGGGATACCATATTCATCGAAAATTACAACACCGCCGCGCTGAATACGTGGCCATAAAGCATCTAATGCGGCTTTAGTCGGTTTATATAAATCACAGTCGAAGTGCACTAAAGAAAAGCGTATTCCCGGATTGTCTGCACAAAATTTCGGAATCACCTGCTCAATATTTCCAATTTCCAATTTAACTCTTGGCTTCCAAGGAACGAAACGATCTTCATCAAATATAGCTATGGCATCAACAAGTTCTTGGTAATATTGCTGTGGAGAAAAGCCCCCAACCATTTTTTGAACTTGACTTTCGGCCCTGCCGTCTTCTGGGGACAGTTCTGTAAATCCCTCCCAGTTGTCAAAACCGTATACAATCTTTGTGCGATCACCTATACAGTATGCCTCTAATAAATTCGCCCAAGTCATTAACCCTAAGCCCCGGAACACACCTAGCTCTGCAATATCACCAGGAATACTCAGAGTCTTTTTGAAAAGTTCAACATGCGCTAAAAAACGTTTAAGTAATTGACGACGGATTAGAACTGGAAATAGTTTCACCGCATCAATATTTGAAATATTGTGTTTTTTCATGTGATCCGCGATTCTTTGCTCAATTACGGAATCAAGTCCCGTTTTTTTGAAACCATCAAAATTTACAGTCATATCGTTTATTCCTCTGGTTTTTTAATATTGAACGCCACATATGCATCAATTGGTTTAATTTTACCTTTATACGGCATAACAAAAGACTCAATAAAATTATCATCCTCGCCCAAGATACAATTGGAATGACTTCCATCGAACCACGGGCTGGAAATTATTGCTTCCCGCATTTTT
>Ga0068714_10006651_pt1 | contig 11654 bp, 11 predicted proteins | sample MTBNYHSulfiMetaG_FD_62988 | JGI IMG/M metagenome (GOLD analysis project Ga0068714, IMG submission 62988) | Enrichment culture microbial communities from rom New York Harbor, USA that are MTBE-degrading - MTBE-NYH (New York Harbor Sulfidogenic)... | ecosystem: Environmental > Aquatic > Marine >... | reverse complement strand
AGGTAAAAGTTTCATAGGAAGGCATTGTTTGCTATTGTATTAGTCTTCATTTCTCGTTTCTATCTTTATTATCTTCAGACAACCAGTGAATTTATAAGTTACAATAAATTCATTCATTAAATATTCAAATTATAATCATTACAATTATTGTGATAAAATAATAAACATCACAATGATCATTAATCATGAACAACATAAAGGTATAATAACATGAAAACCGGAAAAAATTTAAAAAAATTACCCTATCGTTTACAGAGCAGGGTAATACGTAATCATAAAAGTAAAAATAATAACAAAAAGCTAATGGAAGAAAAGGAAATATCTAAAGAGCAACACCTTAAGCAACTAGAGCAGACTTTTAGGCAGGGTCTCCAGGAGTATATCAATCTCTTTAAATGTTCCCCGGAGGCACAGGTTTATACCAATATTGATGGCATCGTCATGCACGTAAACCGTTCTTTTGAAGATTTGACCGGCTACCGGGAAGATGAATTGAGGGGAAATGCGCTGGTTTATTGCCTGAAACCGGAAGAAAGATCATTATTTGAAACAGACAGCAGGGAATATTTTGAAACCATTATCAACGGGAAGCACAATTCCCGGATAGAAGTTTTGGTTAACAAGGACTTTAATCAGACTGAAAATCGATTGGCAGGGATGATATTCTCTTTCCGGGATATCTATCGCCGTAGACGGGAACGCAAAATCAATAAGACATTATACTATATCTCGCAATTAGCCAGTTCCGGTATTCCATTGCAGGAGATGTATCCCCTGATTCATCAGCAATTAGGGAAAATAATTGATACGACTAACTTTTATATTGCTCTCTCTGGGCCTGCCCAGGGGCAACTCCGCTTTCCTTACTATACCGACAAAGCTGCCGGAGAGGACGAAATATTTATCTACCGTTATTGTACTTCCCAGAGTATTTTTCATTATATTATCAAAACCGGGAAGCCTGTTCTGATGGATTATCAGCGATATCGCAAGATGCTCTCCTATGGGTATATTGAGCCCTGGGATGTGATGACCAATACCCACCTCTGGTTGGGTGTACCGCTAAAAATCGACAAACGGCTTATCGGTGTCATTGCTTTACAGAGTTATGATAATGCCCGACTGTATAGTGAAAAAGATATTGACCTTTTGGAGTATGTTTCCCAACAGCTATCCGGAGCCATTTATCGGAAAGAAATGGAAGAAAAGTTAGCAGGTTTTAGTCAAGAACAGGCAGAATCTGGCAATATGGAAAGGATTCCAGTAACAGATAGGTCCACAAAGCAGGTAATAAAGAAAATAGAAAATGAAAGAGGTGATGAAATTGGTCAATAGTGATTATCCATTTTACCAAAAAAGGATGTTTCAAGTTCTCAATATCTTTTCTTTTATTGCTGTTCTGGTGGTAAACGGACTGGCTAACGCCATTCCATTGGGAGGCAATACCACCGGGGATATTTCCGCTCTTTATCCTAATTTATTTGTGCCGGCAGGCCTGACTTTTTCTATCTGGGGAGTAATTTACCTGGCTCTGGCTGTTTTTGTAATCTATCAGGCACGTGATTTATTTTCCAAAGGGCAAAAAGAAATGCCCTTTCTCAGGTCAATTGGCTGGTACTTTTTTATCAGTTGCCTTGCTAATGTGGGTTGGATTTTTGCCTGGCATTACAGACAGGCCTTGCTTTCCCTGATCGTGATGCTGGTGCTGTTGTTCTCCCTGATTTTAATTTATACCAGCCTGGATATCGGAAGACAGCCTGTAAATTCTGCTGTTCGTTATTCCGTCCATTTGCCTTTCAGTCTTTATTTGGGTTGGATAACCGTAGCCACTATTGCTAATATAACTGCGCTTCTGGTAAGGTATAATTGGAGTGGATGGGGATTGTCGGAAGTATTCTGGACTGTCCTGGTCATTATGGCAGGTACCGTGATTGCCCTGATTAATATCATTCAGCGGGGAGATATCGCCTATAGTGCTGTAATCATCTGGGCTTTTCTGGGTATTATTATCAAAAGGTACTCTACTGACAGTCAACCCATTATGACTATTGTTTTCACAGCAGGATTGGCAATAGTTCTGATTATGGCAGGACTTTTATTTTTCCGGAAAAAAAATGTTCTAGAAGCTTCTTAGTGGAAAAAACTAAGAAGCTTCTTTAATACGAGCTTTAATACCGGCCAATTCTCTCTGAATTTCTGCACAATAAAGGGAATAGTAATCCCGGTTTTGCTGGTTCAGCTGGGTCAAGGTCTTCTGCACAATAGAAACCTGTTTAAAAATCTGCTGATAACCCTCTTTCTGAGTTGAGACCAGTTGCTGCATGAATCGGTCAATCCGAAAAATTAAAAAGATTGACAGGGCAATAGGGAACCCTTGATTTGCTATTATTTCTGTTAAGTTGGACATATCCATCTTATCTAATTCTCCTTTTTCTTATTATCCCTGCCAGTGGGCTTGACGGGTGGGACGGACATCCAGGTGTAGAAAATTCTGCTCAGGATAAAATCCGATTCCTTTGAAACCGATTTCCCCGGCAATTTTTAATAAGTCTGCCAGAGGAAATTCCGGCACATGGATATCCGCCGCCATACCAAGGAGATGATAACTGCTCTTTACCCCGCCGACTTGCTGATTATAGGAAGGACAGCGATAACCGGAACTAATAATCACCGGTTTTCTGATTTTATATCTTAAACCCTTCAATTTTTGCAGCAGAAGTGAGTGTAACATCACCTGCTTACAGCAGGGACATTGAAATTCATCCAACCGAAAGAATTCTGCTACCGGGATGTGATTTATGGTATTCAGTATAAGCATCTTAATATTCTTCCAAAATGTCTCGTTCAGGTAATTTTTCCGATTGGTGAAAAGCATCTTTCTTTAATAGGGTTTCATAGTGTTCACGGTTAACCCGGTTGATATTGGCTTTCATTATGGCTTGGAGTTCCCTTGTTTCCTGTGCTTTTAGAGTTATATTCTTATCTGAAAGGATTTCCAATAGTTTATTCCAGGCCTCTTCCCATTTTTTATTACCCTGCCCGATACCGAATTCTTCCTCTGCCCAGAGCATGGCGGTTAACAGTGCCTCTTTAATAGTTTGTGCCCGGTCATTCCCTAATTTATTTTTTAAAAAGCCGAATCCGATAGAGACGACAAAGACCAGCAAGCCCTCCAATAAAAATTTACTTAATAAAGTGTGAATCATTCTTTACTCCTTATATATGGGATATTAAAATATTTTTTGATAATTCTTAGTAAGAATTAGCCGGAAACCCGTGAGAGTTTCCGGCATTTTTACAACACAGACCAAACAATGTGAGGATTAATAACCTCTAAAAGTTATACATCCATCACATCGGTGGATTGATAATCCAGAATACGGGCATTCACTTTTTCTACCAAGTCATTTCCCTTGTTTTGAAAAATGTTTTTGGCAATAATGACATCCATAACTGCTTCGATGGCTGCATCCTGGGCATTCAGGTCAGCATAATCTCCATCATCCACATTTTTTGGATTATCCAATGTCAGATTAACCAGATTACCGTCACTGTCTCTGAATTGCAAGTAGAGTCGTTTGTAACTGGTAACATCACCAAGTGTAGTTGACATATGTTTCTCCTTTCTTTATTCTCTTGCTAATTCCTCTAAATTATTTTTTATCATTTTCCATTAAGATGTGAGCTGCGAACTCTGGCGAAGTCTGATTTCATCCAGACCGTAGTTCTGTAAGCTGACCAACTGATTGGCAACATCAAAAATATCCTGTTCGACTGCACTATCTTTGACCTTGTTAAAGCTTTTAGTGCTGATAATCGGTGCACTCGTTTCAGGATCAGTCCCGGTAACCAATCTGAGCTGCAAAACGGATTCATAAGGGACAACTACTACCGGCATTCTGCCACCTCCTTTCTTTTTAAAATGGTATTCAGTATCTGGTATTTAGTATTTAGTTAAAAGCACATTTTGTTTCTAATATCTGGTTTACTTTAAAAAAATATCTTTAATTGTATTAAACTAAATACCAAATACTAACGACCAACGACTTCTTCTACCTGTAAAAGCAAAAAATCAGCCAAAATACAAAATAGGAATAAAAAATATGAATATTTTAACTTGAAATTTACCTGTGAAATATGTTTATTCAATGTAGATACATAAAAAGATTATCTTTAAGTGAGGGTAATCTTCACAGAGAATATGATACCGGGAAACCGGTTGGAAAAGAAGTAAGGTCGCAGGGGTAGTTTTATCAGAGGAACCTATCCCCCTTCTTTTTCAACCTCTTTTTTGCATTTCGACTAAATACTACATACTCAATACCCGATACTGATTTTACATTTCCCATCCTTGCAGTCATGCAACCTTGCATCAATCCATTCATGCAAGCCATTCTTCCCACTACTACGGCTTGCTCTCCAAATGAATGGTGGTTTCTACTGACATTTTCGAGTTAATCACATTTTCCAGTTGGGTAGCAATCTGATGTGCCTCTTCCAGTTTCATTTCCCCCGGCAACAAGATATGGAAGGTCAGCTCCTTGTGGTTTCCGTATTTATGCACGTGAATATGATGCAATTTGAAATCATGGGAAGTATAATTTTTAACAATGTTTTTAAGTTGTCTGATAAAAGATTCTTCCGGTTTTTCACCAATCAGGGTGCTGGTGGTGTTTTTTAGGATATCAAAGGCAATTTTGGCGATGATGAAAGAGATAATCAATCCCATCGCTCCGTCTATCCACCAGAAATAGGGATTGATAAAAATTCCGACAATAACCATAAGGGAAGCCAGAGCATCACTGCGATGATGCCATCCATCGACAATCAGAGAATCAGATTTGATTTGTTTACCGGTTCTGATAGATATCTGGGCCATTAATTCTTTAATTACCACTGAGATAATAAAGATAACCAGGGCAGTTTGATTATATTGGGTTGCCTGTTTTTGGAGTAGCCGGGTCATTGATTCAATAAAAAAGTTAAATGCTACCAAAAATAGAATAATGGCAATAATCTGAGAAGAAATCATCTCCGTGCGGCCATGACCAAAGGGATGTTCCTGATCCGGTGGCTTGGCAGCCATGGTAAATCCGATCAGCACCATAATAGAAGTCAATGAATCAGACATTGTGTGCCAGGCCTCTGCCATAATCGCCACAGAGGCAAGCTGCAAGCCAATCCAGTATTTAAATATTGCTAAAAAGGCATTAATAATCAGGGAAAAGGTTGCCACCCGCTTTCCCCGGGCCATACGTTGATTTATTTGTTTCTGTAAGGGTTCCGGTGTCATTTTTATGATAACCCCCGTTAAGGTTATCTACTATTTTATTGACTATGATTTCAGATTGCAAGGTTTTAATTATTTTTTATTTCCACTAAAACATTTGTATCAAGCAGCAACCCCCTGCCGGGAAAGACTTTTAATACCTTTTCCTTTATATATCCGGTTGATAAATTTGACAAATCTTTCTTTAAGACAACCTTCTGCATGTTATTTCTTAATTTTCCCAGGTGATACCAGAGACGGTGATAGGTGGCATCCTCATCATCCGGCCATAAGGTGTTAATGATTTGTTCATAGGAAATTATCTTACCCTGATTCCTGGCCAGAAGAGAGATTAACTGAAAATTAATCCGGTTTACTGTTACTGCTTCCCGGAGAAAGAGGATCCGGTCCGGACGGTCCGGATTAATAGTAATTACAGATTCCAATTGATCTTTAATGGTTTTTATACAATCATTTTTTGTTTCCTGCTTGTTATTTTTGGCAAAAGAAAGATTTTTTTCCTCACGGAAAGCAATTTGTTGCATCATTTTCTGAATCAGTAGATCTGGCAGAATAGGGCTTAACTGTTTTTTGTCTAATTCTCTTAAACATTGTTCATTGTCATATCCTTCCCGAACCAGACTTTGTATATAGCCACGGGTTAAACAGGGGATTTCCAGTTGAACCAGAGCGAGACCCTCAGGTTCAACCCCCAGTATCAATCTGGCTGAAAGCCGGTGGATTTTTTCTAAATCCATGGACCTTTCCTCTTTCCAGTGCATTTCAGTGGCTATGGCAGACAGGGTGTCTGTAAGCCAGGAAAATCCTTCCCCCATTTTCTGAATAGCCCCGCTTAAAATACCATAATCCTCCTCAATTTCTTTTAATTCCCTGCCGCTAATCCAGTCAACCATCAAGAGAGTCTTTTTTATTGCCAGATATTGTTTGAGGTCATTTTTTTGGTTCTGGTCAGATCCATGGTTTGGGTTTATATTGAGATGACTCCGGAAAATTTGCTTATGGTCTTCCCCCTGTTCAAAAATCAGGTTTAGCATCCGCATGCGTAGGTATTCTTTCCATTTGTTTGAGTGGAATTTTTTTCTTTTCATTACTCTGTTTCCGGGGGAAGGAATAAAAAATTCTTGCCCGTCACTACTGCTGGCAATCAAAAAAAGGATTTCCAGTTCACTGGTGCTATCTTTCTGAAATTTGTTGAGCCATTTACGGAAATAAATAAAGGTGTGAAAACAAATACCCTTTGAGACGATTAATAAACCCAAATCCGTGATATGGCAGGATTTTTCATTACAAATTCGGATGAGCTGCTCATTTTCCAATTGGTGTAAAACCTCTAAAACTTGTTTTTCGGTTATATTTTTACAGAATTTATGATGCCAGAATTGTTCTCTTGTTTTTTCCTCTCCGGATTGAATAATGGTGTGAATATCATCAATGGACTGACAACCCAGGGTAATCCTGTGTAGCAGGAAGGTGAATAAATCCCGTTCCATACTAACCGGTTTTTCTTTGGAAATTTCCGGGCAGAAAGGTACGACATCATTTTCCCCTATTTGAAAAGACCGTTTTCGGACAGCCGGGTAAAAATATGGAGATACCGAAGCCGTTCCCCGGTCAGAATGGTCAAAATAGAGTTTCTGATAAGCGGTCAGCTCGATAAGGGAAGGGGCAAGAAAAATGATTCTGCCAAAATTGCGGTGATGTCTGAGCCTGCCGGCTCTGCCTCCCATATTTTCAACTTCGGAAAGTGTCAGTGCTCTTTTGCAATAGGTTGTTGATGATTTTTCAGTGCCTTTGCCGGAAATAATTTTCTGGCCGGTTAAGATAACATTATCGACCGGCAGATTAACCCCCATGGCCAGCGTGCCGGTTGCACAGATGATTTTGATATCTCCGGTTCGGGTTGCCTCTTCGATGAGATGACGTTCCTGCCGGGAAAGATCGGCACAATGATAAACAATTCCATTTTGTAGAAGGTACATTAACTCTTCCCGTGAGGTAGAATCCTCCATGGCACGGAGTTCCTTAATAGCGGTCTGGGCAGGAGGAAGACTAAACTGACTGGCCAGCCATTTGCTCCATACTCTGGCTTCTCTTTTGGTAGGAAAGAAAATAAGATTTGATTCATTTTGATTCACTAAATAGTTCAGGGTAGCTTTAAGATAACCGGCAAGATTGCATTCCTGGACATCATCTTCAGGAAAAAAGATTTCTTTTCCCGTTATTCTTGTATTATGCTCTATATACTTATAGACACCGTTACGGACGATTCCCTTGCGCAGTTCTATCGGTCGATAGGCAGAAAAAAGGACCGGGGCATCAAGCCATGCCGCCATACGGTCCACATTTTCTGTAAATGCGGAAAGGCTAATGATCCGGATAGCGGGATGTTTGATTTTGAGAAAATTAAAACTATTTTCCAGTCGGGGGCCACGCTGTGGGTCATTGATTAATTGTATTTCATCAGCAATGAGCAGAGAGATATTTTCAAGAAATTGTGGGTATTGCAGAAACAGGTAGTAAAATTTTTCATAAACAATAACGGCAATATGAAAATTACCCTGAACAATATCTCCATCATCATGGCGATGATCGCGGGAAGATAATTTAACCTTCAGCCCGATTGACTTATACATATGAAAAAAATGTTCATATTTTTCTTCAGCCAGAATACGAAGCGGGACTAAGAAAATGACCTTTTTGTTCAGACTTATTTCCTGTATTGCTGCCATTTCAGCTACCATTGTTTTACCGGAAGAGCTGGGAGAAATAACCAGAAGAGAGCCGGGTGTATCCTGGTTCAAAGCAGAAGATGTTTTTATCCGGTCGTTTTGCAGGAGATTAAACTGTCGGACTGCTTTTTCCTGAACGGGTAAAAGAGCAGCAGAATAATGCTCCTTCCAGATATTAATGATATAAGAGGGAATACCAAAGTATTCCAGCTGGTCCATTTTCATATTTTCCTGCAACGATATATACCTCAATTTGCTTTTTAATATCAGAATTTTTTTGAAATTCTAATAATGGTAACTAATATAAAATCAATTGAATAAGACTACATTGTTATGCAAGTTAAATGGTGAACATATGTTTGCTTTTATATCATAAATGATTCAGACAAAAAAATCAAAAAAATATTTTTAAAAATTTTTTTAAAAACGCTTGACAATAACTTTTTTCATGTTACAATATTAAAAGTTTGAAAATTGAAAAAAGCAAACCAACCAACCAACAAATAACTTTTTCATTTTTAGACCTCCTAACTAAAAATAAGCCACCCCGCAAGGGTGGCTTATTTTTTTATCATTTTATTAAAAAAGATTTTTGCTCTATAACCCTAAAATGCCTTATGGGTATTTTGTCATTTCATTGATGAAATTGTGTGTCATGAGACTGTCCCTGACACGTTTTCTGTTGTGTAACCTATCTCCTGGAATAAAAGTGTTACCCAGGTGTTGTTTAAACTCTGTATTGGAACGTTATACTTTATACTGTATACCTATTTAGACTCAATACGCCATCCGCACGATGCAATACAATGATATTTTCAGTCCTGAAACGTCTATTGATAGGAAGCTATTGTGCTATAATAGATGCAGGTAATGGTTCTTTGACATGTTTTTAAGTGTGATAAAAATACCCTGTGGGCTTGTGGATTAGATAACAAAAATCCAATCGATATTAAGGAGATTAAAAGTCGGGATGGGTCAAAAGAAGAAAATTCTGTTTGTTTTTACGGGAGGAACCATCAATAGTGCTTTCAACCAGAATAGTAAATATGTAAGCCCGAACATTAAAAGTTTTCATTTACTCCGTAACTATATCAAAAAATCTTTTCAGGACCAAAATACAGAATTAATCTTTCGTGAACCACTGGGGATTCCAGGTGCAGATAGCTCCAATATTAATCCCGTACACTGGGTTGAAATCACCGGAGTTTTGTTAGAAGAAATGAAAAAAGGCATTGACGGTATCCTGATTCTATATGGAACAGATACCATGGCCTATTTTTCTTCCTGGCTTACTCTTTGTTTCCCCTATATTGATATCCCTATTATTATTACCGGAAGCCAATTAACTCTGGATTATAAGACAGAAGATGTTACGGTCAATTTAAGCGGAGCTTTACAGGTAGTATGTTCCGATTTTCCCGGAGTATGGATTTACTGCAACTGGAAATTGATTCCGGGAAACCGGGCTCACAAAGCACGTGCTTCTCATCCGGATATGTTTATTGCCAATAATGATAAGGCAGTGGACTTTGAACCCAAATTGCCTCAGCAAAATCAAAGAGAAAGTTTTCAATCCGGCAAAGAATATCCCCTATCAGAAGAAATAAAATCCATTTTGCACTATACACCCCAAAAGATTAAAACAATCTATGAAAAAATTGAATGGCTGATGTGTGTACCGGGCGGAAAACCAAAAGTTGGAGCAAGTAAAAAGATTATCTGTATTTATGGATTCGGAGCAGGAAATGCCCCCCGGAATGTGCTGGATTATCTGGATTCACATTATCTCAATAAAGCAAAGCCATTCATTATTGCCTGCAGTCAGGCCGAAAGGGATACCAAAAAGCCGGAATATTATGAAAGTGTCGGGATAGCCGGACTTGCTCAAAAAAATTTTAAAGTTTGGAGCCAGCTGGACTATCCCATCGAATTTATTCACTCATTAGCCGTGTTCGCCCTACTGTACTCTCCAAATAACCCGGAAAAAATCCTCTCCAAATACCTGGAAGGACCATATTAAAAAACAGTCGTTGGTCGTTAGTATCTAGTATCTGGTAAAAATATAGTTACTTAGTTATTTTGTTCATTGGTTAATTAGATAAACTGTTTCCATCTTTACCATCGAAGAAGAAGAGCTGGCTGAAAAAATTTTTAACCCATTACCCAATTTCCCGATTAAATATCGGGGATAATAGATAAGTAAAGCAGGAGCCAACTTTGCCCTGAAAGATGTGGTGAAAACCGGCCTGGTTAACAGAGAGGAAAAAGAGAATGTTTTCCCTATGGCAGATAAATTGGATTAATCAACTGTCCTCGAATTTTTCCCTTTACACGCTTAAATATATACTGACACATACGATTGACACGCACTATGGCACATGTTAAACTCAAAAAAAGTATTTCGTTTTTTTATTGATTTGAAAATATAGGTCAATAATGAAGCAAACTATGAGTGGAATTTAAGGTATATCAATAAATTTATTTAAATTTAAAAGGAGGTCATGATTTATGATAAAGAAACTCATTTTTTTAGTCGTCTTGTTATTCTTTGTTTTCTCATTTACTGGGTTCGGGAGTGCCCAGGAATCGATGAATGTGAAGATGTCCTACAACGGACCGGCAGATGTAGAAACCAATGCCGTACACGAATATGCGGTTAATTTCAAGGATTTTGTTGAAATGGGCACCAACGGAAGAATTACCATCACACTGTATTCAGACAGTCAATTAGGCGATGAAGAACAGAGGATGGAACAGACGATGGGTGGTTCGACAGAGATTAACGTCGCCTCGAATGCTGGCATGGTTTCGGTCTATCCGGAAATTTATGCAGCCACTATCCCATTCATGTTTGAAAGTTTTGAGGCAGCTCATCTGTTTTTTGATGAAAGTGATTACTGGGAAATGACTCAAAAGGAGTTTGAAGAGACCACCGGGGTTGCTTTACTGGAAGCCGTTGAAGAGGGCGGTTTTATCGCTTTCACGAATAATAAAAAAGTGATAAAATCCCCGGCTGATTTTAAAGGCATGAAATTCAGGGGGATGGATCCGGGACAAATTGCCTTATTCAAAGCGTTTGGCGCCAGTGGTACCCCGATACCCTGGACTGAATTATACATCGCCCTGCAAACGGGTGTGGTGGACGGCCAGATGAATCCCCCCACCTATATCATTTCAGGCAGTCTTTACGAAGTGCAGGATTATGTTACCATGGCGAATATCCAGTATTCCTGCCAATGGGTGACTGTCAGCGCGGATTGGCTGAATTCTTTGCCGGAAGAAGACCAGTATGTTATTACCCAGGCCGCTAAAGCAGCCAATATCCGAAATAGAATCAGCGTAGAGGCCAAAGTGGATGAAAGGGTTCGCTTCCTGGAAGAAAGCGGTATGGAAGTCTACTATCCCAATGCAGAAGAAATGAAACAATTCCAGGATATCGGGCAGCCTGAATATGTGAAATGGATTGAAGAAAAAGTTGACCCGAGCTATGTGGATAAAGCCCTTGAAAGTGCAAGAATAGCCAATATGGAGGCCCAGCAAAATAGATAGTTCGGCAGCCCGTCAATTGGTCAAACGAATATCGAATTGGATAAAATACCTCAGCATGTTTGTTGCTGGGGTATTTCTTGTCATCA
>Ga0068714_10006648_pt1 | contig 11656 bp, 6 predicted proteins | sample MTBNYHSulfiMetaG_FD_62988 | JGI IMG/M metagenome (GOLD analysis project Ga0068714, IMG submission 62988) | Enrichment culture microbial communities from rom New York Harbor, USA that are MTBE-degrading - MTBE-NYH (New York Harbor Sulfidogenic)... | ecosystem: Environmental > Aquatic > Marine >... | reverse complement strand
TGCCGGCGCTCGAGGCGTGGCCGTTCCTCCAGGGCTTGACCCGCCAGCTCGAGGCGGGCTCGCCGCGGACGCTGTGGCTGTCGGTCGGCGCCCTGGTCGGGGCGGTGGCGCTGGCCGTCGGCCGCCGGAACCGGACCGTGGCCTTCCTCGACACGCTCCAGCACGAGCTCTCCCACCTGGTCGTCGGCCTCCTCATGCTCATCCCCCCGCGCGCCCTGAGGGCCTCCGACGCGACGGGCGGCGGGGTCGACTGGGACCGGGTCAGCGGCCCGCTGGCGCGACCCCGGATCTTCCTCGCCGCGGTGGCGCCCTACTGGTTCTCCCCCATTGTCGTCGCGCCGGCAATGCTCGCGCTGGCCTTCCCGCCTCGCCCGGGGCTGTGGCTCGGTCTCCTCGGTGTACTCCTCGGTCTCGCGCTCGCCTTCCCGATCCTCCAGATCCACCCCCGCCAGACCGACCTGCGACGCTACGGGCTCATCCCCCCGATCCTCGCCGCCCTGTGGCTGTGGATCGCCCTGGCCGTGGTGACCTACCCGGTGGTGGCCCGCGGGAGCCTCGCGCCGGTCTCGGCGGCCTACTCCGCCGCGTGGAGGAGCCTGGTGGGGTTGCTCACGTGACTCCCCGCGGCACGGCTCGACCGATCCTGGCAGCTCACCTGAGAAACCTCCGCCGCCGCCTCGTCTCACGATCGAGTCGGCCGGCGTATCATCTCCGGCAGCGGGGAACAGATCGGTGAGAAACGCCTCGTCGCGTCTCGAGTGGCGGTTGCTCTGGTCTCTCTACGTGATCCCGTCGAGCGGGCAGCGCCTCGCAGCACGAGCTGCCGCGCCATGTGACCCTGACCGCGAGCCTGGTCCGCACAAACCGTCATCGCGAACGCGAGCCCGCTCCCACTCCTGTCATCCCGAATGCGAGCCCGCTCCCACTCCTGTCATCCCGAACGCGGGCCCGAAGGGTCCGCGGAGGGATCTGCCGCGGCGAAGGAAGGTCCTTCGTTGGGGCCGATCCCTCCTCGCTTCGCTCCTCGGGATGACAGCAGAGGAGAAGGGGCTCCTCGGGATGACGACTTCTGGGGGGCGCTTCATCGCCGTCAAGACGGCCAAACCGACGGCAGTCAGGTGCTCGGGATGAAAGACTCGGGGAGTCGCTTCGTTCTCGTCGAATCTGCGACGCCAGGGGGCCTGTCATGAGGCTCTTCATTTCAGGTTCGATGCTCGTTCTCGGCTTGTGCACAGCGACGCCCCTCGGGGCCGGGACCGCCCACCAGGAGGAGGGACAGACCATGGAATCCGAACGCGAAGGTCTGCAGGAGGCCGAAGAGGTCGACCCGGAGACATCAACCGACGAAGCAGGCGACGAACTGACGGCGCAGGACGAGCCCTCAGAGAGGGGCCTGTGGGTGCTCGCCCTGGGCGACCCGGTCGCGTTCCGCCGTGAGCTTGCGAGCACGATGAAGGCACTCGGCCACAGCGAGGCGAGCACCTGGGGGGCGGCCCTCGACGCGACCGAGGCGGGCTCCGGGGTGATCTGGCTCCCCCCCTCTCCGACCTCGCACCCCTCAGACGTCGGGGTCGCCGTGGCTCGCCTGAGTCGAGCCGAGGCCGAGGCGGTCGCTCGGCTCGCGGGCGTGACTCGGCTGCTGGTTGGCGGGGACCGCACGACGTGGCTGCTCGAGCTCGACTCCCCCGACGACTTCTGGGACGGGGCTCGCGGGGCGCTGCCCGGCGCCGCCCTCGACCGCGAGGTCCGGCTGGAGCCCGGGCCACCCCCCGAACCCTCCTCCGCCTGCTGGCTCACCGCCGAGACCCCCTCCGTCGTGCGGGCGTTCCTCGACGCAGGGAAGCTCGTCGCGGTGCTCGCCCTCGGCGGGTGGACGCGCATCGAGCTCGAAGGGGAGCAGACCGTCCTTGCCGAGCCGGCCGGGGTCGACGCACCATGATCGCCGAGTCTCTTCTCGACGCGGTGGCCGCGTACGGTGACGAGAAGCGGACCGACCCCGCCACCGTGGAGGCGGCCACGTCCGGCCTCCGCCTGCTGTCGGTCCCACCACGGTCCGGCATGTGGATGGAGCTGGGTGACGGGGTCGAGCGGTTCGCGCAGACGCTGCCCCCGCCGAGCTGGCCCGAGGTCCTGGTGGAGCTCGAGCCGGACGCCAACCCCGCCCGCTGGCTCGACTCGGCGCGCCCCTCGCGACTGCCCCCATCCGACGACACCGAGCTGCTGCGCCGAAACTTCCTCCTCGCCGGCGGCTCGAGCCCGGGCCTGAGCCTGGGCACGTTTGGCCTGGTGTCGCTCTGGGTGCCGCCGTCGCGGGAGCTGCTGGAGTGGCTCCACAGCGCGCCCGGGGTGGCCAACCTGTGGTTCGGCGGCGAGCTCTGCTCGATCCCGGAGCCCCTCGGCGAGCCCGCGGCGGACGGTCCCTGGGACGGGCACGACCTGGTGATGGGGCGAGGCGCGTCCGGGTACCCCAGCTGGTTCGACTACGCCAAGGCCGGCAAGGGGATCCTGCTGGCGGTCCTCGACACCGGCATCTCCGCCCAACACGTGGCGTTCAAGGGCAAGATCGAGGCGCAGGTGGACTTCACCGGCCACGGGGTCGGCGACCGCCACGGCCACGGCTCCCACTGCGCGGGCATCGCGGCGGGGGCCAGGTACTTCGGCGACAAGCTCCACGGCGTGGCCACCGCCGCCCGGCTGCTCGACGTCAAGGTCCTCGGGGACGACGGCTCGGGAGCCACCTCCGGGGTCATCCGCGGGGTGGTGTGGGCCGTGCAGAAGGGCGCCAGGGTCATCTCCATGAGCCTTGGCAGCCGCGGCCGCACCGACGGCCGCTCGATCCTGACCAAGGCGTTGCAACAGGCGGCCGAGAAGGACGGCGTGTTTGTCGCGGTGGCGGCCGGCAACTCCGGACCGAGCCCGCGGACGATCGGCACCCCGGGTGACGCCCGGGACGCCTGCACCGTCGCGGCGGTCGACAGTGCGCGGAGGGTCACGTCGTTCTCCTCCCGCGGCCCCACGGACGACGAGAAGGCCACCGGGAAGAAACCCGACCTGTGCGCGCCAGGGCACGGAGTTGCCGGACCCGCGGCGCCTGGCTCGAGGCTCTACCGCGGGTCGGAGAAGGACCGCTACGTGCTGCTGAGCGGCACGTCCATGGCGACCCCGTTCGCCGCCGGCTCCGCCGCGGTGATGCTCGCGGCCACGGGCAAGATCGCGCCGGTCGAGCTCAAGAAGCTCTTCGCGGCCACCACCGCCCCCCCCGAGGGGGAGCCGGGGGAGTACGCCGCCGGCGCGGGCATCCTGAGCCTGGACAAGGCGATGCGGAAGCGGGGCTCAGGCGGCGCCCTGCCGCCGGCGAAGCCCGCCCTCGTGGCCGCCACCGTGGTCCTCGGCGTTGTCGCGGTGCTCGCTGCAAGCCTCCTCCTGTCCAACCGCGCGCAACGACAGAGTCCGGCCGAAACGAGGACCGAGCAGGCGACATCCCCGCCGGCACCTGCGGCCGGCGGCGACCCGGCGGACGCCGGGGCCGGGCCGGTCGTCGTCGACCTGGGGGAGCTCGAGCCGGAGGCCGGCCCGACGGCCATTGCGGACCAGCGCGGCGAGGTCACCTCCGAGCCCGCCGGCACGCAGAGCGAGCCCGAGCCGTGGCAGGAACGGGCCGGTCACTACCGGTACGACCCAGTCACCCGGACTCTGACCCTCAAGGTCCTCCCGCGAGCCACCGTCACCGAGCTGGCCGGGCACTTCCGTCTGAGCCAGCAGGAGATCCTGGACGCCAACCCCTCTGTCCGGGCTCGGGGTCTGGTCGCCGGGCAGGAGGTCGTGATCCCCGTCGGGCACCTGCGGGCCCTGCCGCACCGAGTGCGGCCCGGCGACACCGTGGGCGACCTCAGCTGGGTGTTTCAGGCCCCCAACCGGTACAGCCTCCGCGCCTGGAACGCCGTGGGCTCGGACATCCTGCCCGTCGGCACCACCCTCATCGCCTTCGTACCGCCGGACAGCCCGGTCCGCCGCCGCCCCCCGCGCCCACCGGACCGTCGTCGCGAGGGGGCGTGGGAACTGTGGCAGGAGGAGAGGCTCGCTTCGATCCGCGCGACCAACCAGATGAACCTCAGCGACCTCGCCGTCCACATGCGCCTGCCGCTCGACGACACCAGCCGCGCCTGCCGACGCCGGGGCAGCGGTCTCCAGGCGGGCGACGAGTGCCTGTTCGGCCTCGACCACGTCAAGGTCGTCGTGCACACCGTTGCCGAGGGTGAAACCCTGGCGTTGCTCGGAACACAGTACGCCGTGCCCAGCCCCTACTCCATCCGAGCGTGGAACGGGCTCCCGTCGAGCACGATCCGGGTGGGTGACGAGCTCCTCATCCTGACGTCGCCGACGGAGTGACGCCCTCGGGTCGCGGCCCCGGCAGGCCGAGGCGGCCTCGCGCCAAGTACGAGGTCAGCGCGAGCACCTCTCGCAACGCCATCTTCGCCCGGACCGTCGGGGGCGGCGCCACGCCGACCCCCTCGACCTCGGCGAAGAAGCGGCCAAAGACCAGCTCGCAACGCAGCACGTGGTAGGTGTCGGTCACCACCACGACCCGAACCGGGCCGAGGAGCTCGGCGGTGAACCGCGCGTTCTCCTCGGTGTTGAAAGCTCGTTTCTCGAGCACCAGCGACTCGCGGGGCACGCCGCGTTGCTCGGCCAGCGCTGCCCCGGCCTCGGCCTGGGTCGCCCCGGCGTAGGAGCACAGGCCACCGCTGATGACGATCCGCGGCGCGACGCCGGCACGCCACAGCTCCACCGCCCGCAGCGTGCGATCGCGCATCGGCGCCGAGAGGCCACCGTCCGCGTAGACTTTGGCCCCCGGCACGACGATGGCGTCCCAGGTCCCCTCGGGCGACGACCTCGACCCCACGAGGTCGACTCCTGTCGCAGCCGCCACCCACAAGCCGACGCCGACCACCGCCGAGGCCCCGACCCGACGCAGCACCACCGCGACCCTGCGCCGAGGGGCGGTTCTCCCTCCGACCACGGAGGGGGCCGGGTGCCCTCCCCCCCCTCGGTCAGCGCTGCCAGACAACCCGCCCGTCCCTGATCGTCGCCTCGCACTCGAGCCGCAGCGCCACAGTCCTCGTCACGCCCCTCGCGTCCCGTATCGGCCCACCGCCGGAGTGGAGTCGCCAGATCGCGAGGTCGGCGGCGGAGCCGGGGGACAGCCGGCCGAGCTCTCGCCGCCCGACCACGCGGGCGGGCGCCTCGGTCGCGCGCCGGATCGCATCCGCCAGCGGGAGGCCGAGGTCAACCAGTGCGGCCAGGGCGGTCGGAAGGTCGCCCCGGCCGGCGCCGCCGCGGACAGAGTGCGCGTCGAGGCCGCTGGAGATCGTGTCCGGCCAGAACCCGAGCCGTGCGGCTGCCTCGGCGGCGCGCCAGGAGAACCTCCCCGCACCCTGGCCGAGGTCGAACAGGACGCCCCGTCGGCGGGCGTCGAGGAAGGCCGCCGCCACGCGGGGCTCACCCTTGCGCCCGGTCACCAGCGGGACCGCGGAATCGTAGGGACGGGACACCACGTCGCCGCGCCGCAGCTGGCCCAGGACCTGCTCGTAGGGGCGCCGTGCCGGCCAGTCCCCGCCCGCCGAGACGACGACCGGGAGGCCGAGGGGGGCGACCGCGTCGAGCGCCCTGCGAAAGGCCACGGCGTCCGGCTGACGGTACCCCGCCACCTCGACCCCCACCACCAGGTCGGGGAACCGCCGCGCCAGGTCCCTGATGCACTCGACGTCCATTCGATCGGGCTTCTGCCCCGCCGCCTCGCCCGTCATCCCGTCGCGCACGACGTTGAGCAGCACGAGCACCCGCACCGCGGAGAGGTCGACGACGCGGTTCTTGAAGTCCATGAAGGTGTCACAGCCGCAGCTGCCGGCGTCGACCACGGTCGTGACGCCCGCCGGCAGCAGGTGGGCGTCGGCCTCGACGCTCAGCCCACCGCGAACCGCGGACTCACCGCGGAGTCGCCGCGAGCCGGCGTACACGTGGGCCTGCAGGTCCACCAGCCCCGGCGTGACCAGGCGACCCGCAGCCCGCACCACCACCCGTGCGCTCGACTCCGGGATCCCCGGCTCGACCCGCGCCACCCGCCCTCCGGCCACCGCCACGTCCAGCTGACCGTCCAGGCCGCTGCCCGGGTCGAGAACGCGACCGCCCGTGACCAGGAGATCGTAGGGTAGGTCATCTCCCGCCACCACCAGGGCCCCTGCCGCGAGGACAACGGCGACGACGCCGATCCTTTTCATGCACCCGCCCTCCTATCGCACCGTGACCCGCCCCTCCGCGTCCACGGTCAGGGTGGCCACGAGGACGTTGAGGGCGGGGCGTTCGCGGGACACCGGGCGGATGGACAGGTCGCCGCCCGTCGTGGCCACCTCCCCGCTGACCTCCACCGGGCGACCATCGTTCGCAGGACGTGCGAGGGAGCAGTACAGCCGATACTGGCCCCGTGGCGGGTCGGGGCTTGACCAGCTCATGCTCCCGGGGTTGCCGCTGCGGGCTGACCCCCGCCTCATGGTGACCTTGCCCTCCGTGTCGACGACCTCGAGCTCTACCTCCGAACCCTCGCCGGCCCAGCTCAGCTCGACCACGAGGGCTCGGGACGGCGCGACCTCGGGGGCCGTGGTCTCGACGGGGTGGGGCTCGACCCCCGTGGTCGGTCGGCCCGGATCAGGGCTGGCCGGGAACCACCTCGCCAGCCCCCAGCCGAGGGCCGCCACTGCGACGACCACACATGACGTCGCAACCAGCCAGGCCGGCGCGCGCCTCGCCGCCGCCCACAGCCGTGGGGCGCTGCCCGAGGAGGCGCGCCACAGCCGCCCCGCCCCCGATTTCGCACGCCGCAGCCACTCCCCCGCTCGGGGGCCTCCCCCGACCCCGGCGGGCTCGGCCCCCGCCGGCTCCCCCTCGTCCGCAACCCCAGTCGACACCGAGGGGAGCTCGGGCGGAGCCAGGTAGGGAATCTCCCGTTCGTCACTGGCGGTGCGCCCGTCGGCTTGCGACCGCAGGGTCCGGTGGAAGCAGCGCCAGGCGGTCGGAATCAGGAGCCCGCGGTGCCAGAGCAACCTCCGCGACCAGTAGGGGTCCTCCTGGCTCAACCCGTCCTTGACCTCGGTCGCCCACGACGAGCCCAGGAGCTCGGTGGCCTCCGCGATCAGCTCCGCTCGGAGCAGGTGGAACAGCCTGGGTGGCAGCGGACGCTTCTCGAGGGGGAGGCCCGGCAGTCGGGGTCTCACCAGGACCGGCACCTGCAACCCCTCCGTGCCGTCCCACTGCATCCTGCCGGAGCCGATCGCCTCCTCCAACCCGAACCAGGTCGGGGGGACGGCGAACAGCTGTCCTGTGCCCGGCGCCTCGTGCAGCACGCCGCTCTTGAGTCCCCTCGAGGAGCGCCGGGCTTCGGTCGGGTCCCACGCCCGCTCCATCATCCTCCGGCACCACTCCCGCCAGATCCTCGCCTCGAGCTCGAAGACCTGGTCGAACACCTGCTGTGCCTCCGCGTTCGCGTAGGGAAAAACCGTCAGAACCAGGCGCTGCCACGCCCTCTCGGACGAGACCTCCACCGCCAGACATTTCCCGCGGCGGGGACGCAGCTCACGCCAGTCAGCCCCGTCGTCTGCCAGCGGGCTTTCCCGGAGGGCACCGCAGGGGTGGAAGCTCAGGTACTGCTGACAGGTCCTCTTCAGGGGCTCGAAATCGAGGTCGAGCGGGCGGCAGCCGCTTTCCCCTGCAGTCCACTCGCCCGACCGCGGTGCACCCCCCACAGGGGAGAACGGTCCCAGGAACGACTCCTTCATCCCGTCAGCCCCCCCCGAGGTCGACCAGCACCAGCTCGGGCCTCGAAAGCCCTCCAGCAAGGAACCGGAGCGGCGGGTACTTGACCCGGGCGACCACCACGCGCCCGGACGCGCCCACCGGGACGGGCCGCCCGCCCAGCCACTCCCGCCAGCTCGAGGTCCGGGTCACCGCATCGTGAATCGCGTCGCCGAGGGTGACCTGGACCTGCTCCCAGCTCGAGACGTACGGTGCAATGTGAACGTACTGGCAGTCCAGCCGCACGGCGAGGCGGGAGACGACCGCCAGGGCCTCGCCCGCGAGAGTCTCGAGCCGGCCGACGCCGGCCGCTTGCTCCAGCTCCTCCGGGGTCGACTCCGCGTCGAAGCCGGGCCCGGTCTCGACCTGGAGGGCGAGCAGCGGCGCGAGCAGCCGAGTCAGCAGGGCGCCAACCACGTGCGCCCGCATGGCCGCGAGGATCGTGTCGCCGATCTCGCCCCTCCCCTGCCGCAGCAGCGACGGCACCACGTGGATCAAGCCCTGTGCGGCGGCGGGTTCGATACCGCCCTTCCAGGCCACCCACTCGGAATCCTGAGCGGGAAAACCGCGCCCTGCAAGGTGCTCGACGAAGGGGACCACCGTTCGCGTCGTCTCTCGAGCGACCTCCTCCACGTCGAGCCAGAACCGGAGCTGGCCGCAGCCGGGGGGACGGCTCCGGGTGATCCTCTCGCGCAGCCTGCCGCTCGCCTCGAGGATCCGGGACAGGAGAGAGAGGGCTGCCTTCACCTCGGTGCACCCGGCGAGGCCAGCGAGCCACCGGGAGAACCCCGGACACTCACGAAGGGCCGCCAGGCGGGGCTCCAGGTCGGCCTCGAGCGCGGGATCGGGGGCAGAGGGGAGGGCGGTCGCCGGCGCGTCCGAATCGCGAGGCCGCTCGAGAGCGGCCCGGACCACGGGATCCCTGGGCTCGGGGTGCCGGGGTGCGCGCGCACCCCCGGCTGGTGGCGAGTACCTCGGCTCGTCGGCCGGCGTTCTCCGCCCGTCGACCGCCGCTCGGAAGTCGCGGTGGAAGACCCTCCAGGCGGTGGGCAGCAGCAACCCGCGCGACCAGTGCAGCCGGCGGGACCAGTAGGGATCCTCCTGGCTCACGCCGCCCTCGACCACCCTGTCCCAGTGGCGGCCGAGCAGGGCTCGCGCGTCGTCGAGCAGACGCCCGCGGAGTCGGTGGAAGAGGACCGGGGGCAGCGGCCTGTCCGCAACCGCGATGCCGGGGACGCGCGGTCGCACCAGGGCGGGCACCGCGCACCGCCTCCCGTTGCCCCGGCTCACGACCAGGTCAAAGCTCTCGATCGCCCCCTCGAGCCCCCACCAGGTCGGCGCCACCGAAAACAGCTCGCCGTGGCGGGGCCGACGGTCGACCACTCCCTCGGCCGCGGTCCAGGCCCGCTCGGCAGCCACCTCGACCCAGCGGCGCCACACCTGCTTCTCGAGCTCGAACGCGAGCTGGAAGACCTCCCGCGCCTCGTCGTGAGGGTACGGGAACACCACCAGCACCAAGCGCTGGAACACCGCCGGGTGCGCCACCTCCACGGCAACGGTCCACCCCCGCCGGGGCCGCAGCTCGGTCAGGCGGGCGCCGTCGCCGAGGAGGCCCGACCGCTCCACTCCGGGGAGTCCCCCCACCGCGGTGCGGCAGGACTCGAGGAACCGTCCCCATCGATCGAGGGCGTCAGGGTCCGCGGCTGTCTCCCACCCCAGGTCGAGCGGCTTGGGGAAGCGCTCCCCTGCGGCCCCACCCTCCTCATGGGCCCGCACCGGGACCTGGAACGGGCCGAGCGGACCGCTATTGGCTGCCACCTGACACCCCTGTGCGGACGAGCAAGACCTTGAGGTCTCCGCACCGCGACCCCTCCGGCCCCTTGAGGAGGGGCCGTAACACTCGCGCCACCGCGAGCTCCGGCACCCCCTCTGGTGCCTGCCGATCCCCGAGCCAATCCGGCCAGAGCACCTCTGGAGCGTTCCGATCGGTGTTCTCCCCGACGAAACGGTACAGCTTGCCCCACGGCTCGTGGGGCTTCACCTCCTCGTACTCCACACCGAGCTCTCGCGCCAGCGTGTCGATGGTCGCCTTCGACTCCTCCCGACCCGGCCCACGGGCTCGGATGCTCTCGACTGCCGCTTCCTCCTCCTTGGTCGCCTCGCGGTCGAAGGCCTCGAACACCTCCTGGTGGAGGCGGATGAGGCTCACCAGCAGGCCGTCGCGAAGCCTCTCGCGAACTGGGCGCAGGAGCACCTCCGAACCCATCTCGGTCCGCGCGTGGCCGAACGAGGACCCGGTACCGGGGAGCAAGGCCTTGACCGCCTCGACCTCGGCAGGAGCCAGGCCTCGTGCCCAGCGCCTGACCTCTTCTGTCCGAGGGGTCAACCCTCCAAGGCGGTGAAGCAGCCGCCCCTGAGCCAGGGCTCGCGCCGCCTCCCCCTCGATCTCGCACCAGTGCGCCACCTGCCGGCACTCGCCCCGGCCAGTTCCGACCGCAGCTCGCATCCCGGAGCTGAGGTCGAGGAGCCTATTCAACACGCCGACCGCGGTCACGAACCCGTCACCGCCCGCAAGACGTTGGAGCGCCTCGAGGCAGTCACGTGACTCGAGCCAGACCACCCGACGCGCGACGTCACGTTCGAGGGAGTTTTCGGGAGCCTCAGCCGAGATTCGCCCTGGGGGGAGGTTGAGCGCGGCGATGGCCGGGTCCGGGGGAGGCGTGCCGCCAACGCGATCCCCCTCGGGGGGGTCGGTCGCCGCAGGGCGAGCACGGGCCGCGTCGAACCGGTCGGCGACCGCGGCCAGCGATCGCGCCACCTCCTCGAGCCGGTCAATCACTGACTCCAGGCGACGCACCGCCAGACTCGTCGCCGCGATGGGGTCCGATGGGGCATGGTCAGCAGGAACGCCCCCGTCCTCTGGCGCCCTTCCGCCTGACGGGGACGCCGTCCTCTCTCTCGACCCCGGCGCTTCAGGCCCGGCCAGCACGGCAGCGGCTCCAGCTGCCAGAGCGACAGCTTCACCGTGGCTCGTCACCGCCTCAGCGTTGTTCGACGGGGCTGAGGATGCCCGTACTCGACGCTGCCTTCTCGACCGCAGGAAGCGAACGGCAAGGAGCGCCACGATGCCGACCGACCCCAGCGCCAGCGCCACGGTCAGAACGACCCCGACCGCGGGGCTCGTCGCTCGGCCAGCCGCCTGGAGAACCCGGAGCCCCTGGACTCGAACCAACCACCTCCCATCGACACCCAGCACGGACTCGCCGGGCTCAGGGAACAACAACAGACCGACGGGGTCCGTCAGGGACACCCCCTGAGGGCACCTCACCTCCACCACGCTCAGGTCGCTCCAGACCATACAGGAAGGCTCGGTCGGCACCACGCCAACCCGGATGTCGCCTCGAGGAAAGACCTTGACGCGCGGAGCACCGGCTCCCTGAGCCGCTGCTCCTTCAGCGCGCGCCCCACCCTGCAACGCCCACTCGAGGGTCTCCGACGGCCTGCCGAGGTCCGCCGGCTCGCGGACGTTGCCCCGCCCTGACGAGCCCGTGAAGAGGCTCCACCGCCACTCCCGCTCGAGAATCTCGAGCCCTTGAGCGGCCCACGCTCCCGCGGGCAGCGAGTAGACTCCCGACGCCGTCGCCACGAGGCGGCCGTCACCCAGCCGCAGGCGCACCCGCTCGAACGGGCGCCCGCCGACGGGAGGGACGAGATCCCCGCACCACTCGACGGGGAGTCTGGGTGCTGCCTCCGAGACGCCGTCGACCTGGGTGAGGAAAATCCCCTGGCCGCACGCCGTGCCCTGGACCCT
>Ga0068714_10006647_pt1 | contig 11656 bp, 9 predicted proteins | sample MTBNYHSulfiMetaG_FD_62988 | JGI IMG/M metagenome (GOLD analysis project Ga0068714, IMG submission 62988) | Enrichment culture microbial communities from rom New York Harbor, USA that are MTBE-degrading - MTBE-NYH (New York Harbor Sulfidogenic)... | ecosystem: Environmental > Aquatic > Marine >... | reverse complement strand
ATACTTGACTGACCAGCCTCATCAGGTATTTATTTATTAGTATTTGAATTAAAAAAAAAAGAACCGGCATATGTCATTCAGAAGGGATAACAAGACAAAAACAAGTTACTCAAAGATCTCAATAGGCCTTGCTTCACCCGAGGAAATTCTCGACCGATCAAGTGGTGAGGTGCTTAAGCCTGAGACCATCAATTACCGTACCTATAAGCCTGAACGTGACGGACTGTTCTGCGAAAGGATCTTTGGTCCGGTCAAGGATTATGAATGCCACTGCGGCAAATACAAAAGGATCAGGTACAAAGGCATAGTATGCGACCGCTGCGGTGTTGAAGTTACGGAAAAGAAGGTGCGCCGCGAAAGAATGGGGCATATCTCCCTTGTAGTACCGGTAGCACATATATGGTACTTCAGGTCGCTGCCCAACAAGATTGGTTACCTTCTCGGCCTTCCGACAAAAAAGCTCGACTCGATAATCTATTACGAACGATACGTGGTTATTAATCCGGGCATAAAGGCTGTTGATGGGGTTAAATATCTCGATTTCCTCACCGAAGAGGAGTATATGGAGATAGTGGAATCTCTTCCAAAGGAGAATCAGTATCTTGAGGATACCCATCCCGACAAGTTCGTTGCTGATATGGGTGCTGAAGCTCTTCATAAGCTTCTCAACAGGGTCGATCTGGATGAACTATCATACTCCCTTCGCCACAGGGCAAACACTGAAACCTCGCAGCAGAGGAAGAATGAGGCCCTCAAGCGTCTTCAGGTAGTTGAGGCTTTCAGGGATTCAAAGCATGTCAACAGACCCGAATGGATGATCATCAAGGTTGTTCCGGTTATTCCCCCGGAGCTGAGGCCTCTTGTTCCTCTCGACGGTGGACGATTTGCAACAAGCGACCTGAATGATCTTTACAGAAGGGTGATAATAAGGAACAACCGCCTGAAGAGGCTGATCGAGATCAAGGCTCCGGAAGTGATACTGAGAAACGAGAAAAGGATGCTCCAGGAGGCCGTTGATTCCCTCTTCGATAATTCACGCAAGGCCAACGCAGTAAAGACTGATGCCAACCGTCCTCTCAAATCACTCAGCGACAGCCTGAAAGGCAAGCAGGGACGTTTCCGTCAGAATCTGCTCGGTAAAAGGGTCGACTACTCGGCCCGTTCGGTAATTGTAGTCGGACCGGAGCTTAACCTTCATGAATGCGGTCTCCCGAAAGATATGGCAGCAGAACTCTATAAGCCATTTATTATCAGAAAGCTCATAGAAAGAGGCATAGTAAAGACAGTCAAATCGGCCAAGAAGATAGTAGACAGAAAGGACCCCGTAGTGTGGGATATCCTGGAGAACGTCCTGAAAGGGCACCCTGTGTTGCTTAACCGTGCCCCGACACTCCACAGACTAGGTATTCAGGCATTTCAGCCAAAACTGATAGAGGGCAAGGCCATACAGCTTCATCCGCTTGTATGTACGGCTTTCAATGCCGACTTCGACGGTGACCAGATGGCGGTACACCTGCCCCTGGGGAATGCTGCAATACTTGAAGCACAGATGCTTATGCTGGCATCACACAATATCCTTAACCCAGCCAATGGTGCTCCGATAACCGTTCCCTCACAGGATATGGTTCTCGGACTCTATTATATTACCAAGGGAAGGCTGAGCACACCCGAAGAGAAGGTCAGGGGAGAAGGTCTGGTGTTCTATTCACCCGAAGAAGTAAACATTGCGTATAACGAAGGCAGGGTGGACCTTCATGCATTCATCAGGGTAAAAGTAAATGATATGGTTGACGGTGAGATTGTTAACCATATTATTGAGACCACTGTCGGACGTGTAATTTTCAACCAGTATGTTCCTGAAGAGGTAGGTTTTATAAATGAACTTCTGACCAAGAAATCGCTGAGAGATATCATCGGTCGTGTTCTCAAACTATCAGGAACGGCGAAGACCGCCGATTTCCTCGATGCGATCAAGAATCTCGGATTCTACTCGGCGTTTAAGGGAGGCCTCTCCTTTAACCTCGATGACGTTATCATACCTGAAGAGAAAACCAAATTTGTCGATGAGGGTTATGAACATGTTGAGGAGGTTATCAATAATTACAGCATGGGGTTCATCACCAATAATGAAAGGTATAACCAGATAATAGATATCTGGACGCATGTGAATGCCAGGCTTACCCAGTCACTCATGAAACAGCTTTCCAATGACAAGGCTGGTTTCAATTCCGTTTATATGATGCTTGACTCGGGTGCAAGGGGATCAAAGGAACAGATTCGCCAGCTCTCCGGGATGAGGGGCCTGATGGCCAAACCGCAGAAATCGGGTGCAACAGGTTCAGAGATCATTGAAAACCCTATCCTTTCAAACTTCAAGGAAGGATTATCTGTTCTTGAGTACTTCATATCAACACACGGTGCCCGCAAGGGTCTTGCCGACACGGCTCTTAAAACAGCCGATGCAGGCTACCTTACACGCCGGCTGGTCGATGTTTCGCAGGATGTCATCATTACAGAGGAGGACTGCGGAACGCTGCGGGGACTTGTCGCTGTGGCGATAAAGAAGAATGAGGAGGTTGTTGAATCGCTGTACGAAAGGATACTAGGGCGTACCACAGTGCACGATATTTACCATCCACTTACAGGTGAACTTATTATTGAATCAGGCAGGGAGCTCACGGAAGAGCTTGCAGCCAGAATCGAGGATTCACCTGTTGAACAGGTGGAGATCAGGTCGGTTCTGACCTGTGAATCGAAGAAAGGTGTATGTGCCAAGTGTTACGGACGTAACCTCTCTACAGGTCACATGGTTGAGAAGGGAGAAGCCGTGGGTGTCATCGCTGCGCAGAGTATCGGTGAGCCCGGCACACAGCTGACCCTTCGAACTTTCCATGTGGGTGGTACGGCATCCAACATTACAACCGAATCGCGACTGGTAGCACGCTATAATGGTATTGCCGAGATAGAGGAGCTGAGAACTGTTCCAAAGAAAGACCCGGAGAAGGGTGAAATAGATATTGTGATCGGCCGGCTTGCAGAATTAAGGATCATAGATAAGACAACCGGCATAGCTCTTACCACTCACACGATTCCTTATGGCTCGAAGCTCTATATCAAACCCGGCCAGGAAGTGGAGAAGGGGAAACTGATATGCGAATGGGATCCGTTCAATGCGGTGATCATCTCTGAATTATCAGGAAAAATTGAATATGAGCATCTTATTGAGGGTATTACTTTCCGTGAGGAGTCTGATGAACAGACCGGATTCAAGGAAAAGGTGATAATTGAAAGCAGGGATAAGACAAAGAACCCTGCACTAAGAATATTGTCTCCGGCCGGTGAGGAATTGAGGGTTTATAACCTTCCTGTGGGTGCTCACCTTGTCGTTGATGCAAAAAGGCCGGCAGCAGCCGGAGAGGTTCTTGCCAAAATACCCCGTGCAGTCGGTAAGTCGGGCGACATTACGGGAGGCCTTCCAAGGGTTACCGAACTCTTTGAAGCGCGTAATCCATCTAATCCGGCCATCGTGGCTGAAATTGACGGGGAGGTTACTTTCGGAAAAATTAAAAGAGGTAACCGCGAGATCTCAATCAGGTCCAAAACAGACGAGGTTAAGAAATATCTCGTTCCACTGTCAAAACAGATACTGGTCCAGGAAAACGATTATGTACGTGCCGGAGTACCACTTTCCGACGGGGCCATAACACCCTCCGACATACTGGCCATCAAGGGGCCAACAAAGGTACAGGAGTATATCGTTAATGAGATACAGGAGGTATACCGCCTTCAGGGTGTGAAAATCAACGACAAACATTTTGAGATCATCGTAAGACAGATGATGAGAAAGGTTGAAATAGTTGACCCGGGCGACACTAAATTCCTTGAACGGCAGGTTGTTGATAAACTGGAGTTTATGGATGAGAACGACTGGATCTATGGCAAGAGGGTTATTACCGAATCCGGAGACTCCCAGACTTTTCGTCCTGGTATGATCATATCGGCAAGAAAACTGCGGGATGAGAATTCCGCACTCAAGCGCCGCGACCTCAGAGTTGTGGAAGCCAGAGATGCTGTCCCCGCTACCTCAAGCCAGGTTCTCCAGGGTATTACAAGAGCTGCTCTTCAGACAAATAGTTTCTTCTCGGCAGCTTCGTTCCAGGAAACCACAAAGGTACTCAACGAGGCAGCTATACTGGGTAAGGTCGACAAGCTCGAGGGACTCAAGGAGAATGTCATAGTGGGTCACCTTATTCCGGCCGGAACAGGTCAGCGCGAATACAACAGCATTATTGTAGGATCACTTGAAGAACTGGAGAATCTTGCAAGCACTCCGCAGGAGACCGAGGTAGAAACGTTAAGGTAAACTTAATATATGATATCATGTCAGATCCCAAAAATCAGAACCAGATCAATATTGAGCTCAGCGAAGAGGTTGCCCAGGGAACCTATTCCAACCTGGCTGTAATTACTCACTCCGCATCTGAATTTGTGGTGGATTTTGTCAGGATTATGCCGGGAGTACCAAAAGCACAGGTTAAGTCACGCATTATCCTGACTCCGGAACATGTCAAAAGACTGGTTGCAGCATTGCAGGATAATATAGCGAAGTATGAGTCTGTTCATGGTACTATTAAAGATGTTAAAGGGTCTGCTCCCGCGTTACCGCTCACATTTGGAGGACCGACAGCACAGGCCTGAAAAAAATTGCTAACTTTGCAGGACATACAGGGAATTCAAAACAATAAATTCATCTGAAATGGCTTTTTTAAGAAAGATTCTGGTATTAATAATAATTGTGGTTCCTGCTGTTATCGACCTTGGCTGCAAGAAACAGGCAAAATGCGGATGCGACGGGGATATGCTTTTTGAGCTTGACAGGGAAGCAGCAACTGTTTATTTTACGGAGTCCAGTGCTACTTTCACTCCTGCAGGTAATCCGTACGCAACCTATAGCTTCTGCAACCCGAGGGAAATGTATCCAAAATTAATGGAATACAATAGCGGAGATGTGCTTCTTGTATCCGGAAAAGTATACTGGAATTGCAATTATCTCTATTCAACAAGCAGTTATGGCTATTCATATCAGTACCTGTATAAATATTATGATATTTTGGTTACTGATGTAACGACTGATCTGTACGGTAAAAAGTAATATCCTGCCGGTACCCCTCTTAATTTACTTATATCTGTCTCAGGATTATCAAACCTCCGGCGGGGCTGTTGATTTTTACTTCATTTTTGTATCTTTCAGAAAAATTTCCGGGTGAGACAGTTAAATATATCATTTGCAGGAGCCGGCAGGGTAGCAGATGCCTTATGCAGAGCCTTTTACGAGGCAGGCTTCAGAATAGCGCAGGTGGTATCCCCCTCCGGGCAGAACGGCAGGGATCTGGCCGGAAAATACGGAGCCGTATGGTCGGATAAACTTATCTTTTCAGATAATACGGATATTATAATTGTTGCTGTTCCTGATCATCTCCTGAGTGAAGTAATAGCAAATATTCAGTGTGAAACAGGTACCCTGATAGCTCATACTGCAGGCAGTTACGGACTGGAGGTCTTTCCGCCCCGCTTCACAGGCACGGGTGTGCTCTATCCGCTTCAGACATTTACAAAAGGAAGAAGAATCACATTCAGGGATCTTCCGGTCTTTATCGAAGCATCCGGAAGCAGGCCGCTCGATATCCTCAAAAGTATATGTGAAAAGATTGAAGCAAAAGTATATATAGCTGATGTTGAGCGCAGAAGGCTGCTTCACCTTTCAGCCGTATTTATCTGTAACTTTACAAATCATATGATACATGCAGGATTTGAGATCGCTCAAAAAGCGGGCTTCTCTTTTGATGTTCTGATGCCTCTGTTGACTGAAACGATAGAAAAAGCTTCTGAGCTTGGACCCGGGAGGTCTCAGACCGGCCCTGCAGTCAGAAACGATATGAACACTATCAGAAAACAGATGGAGCTGCTCTCTTTTTCACCGGAGTTGCAGAGAGTCTACGGGGAAGTATCGGAATCTATAATCAACCTGAATAAAAACAGTTAGCATGACAAACTTTAAGGAGGACCTGCTAAGGGTTAAGGCGTTTGTGTTCGATATAGACGGGGTTCTCTCATTACAGACTATAAGCCTGAACAGCTTCGGGGTGGCCAACAGGACCGTTAACCTGAGGGACGGCTATGCCCTGCAGCTTGCAGTAAAAAAAGGATATCATGTCGGTATTATTTCAGGAGCCAGATCCAAAGAGTATGTCCGTAGGCTTAAGTCTTTGGGAATTAAAGATATATATCTCAACAGCAGAAAGAAGACAGACCATTTTGATGATTTCATTTCACGGCACAAACTGGATAAAGCCAACGTCCTCTATATGGGAGATGACATCCCTGATTATGAAGTGATGAGGGCGGCCGGCATTCCTGTATGCCCTTCGGATGCCGACAGTGAGATAAAACAGATTTCACTTTATATCTCTGACAGGGAAGGAGGCCGGGGCTGCGTAAGAGATGTTATTGAACAGGTTCTCAGGCTTCACGACAACTGGATGGATTCAGAAGCATTTACCTGGTAGATTATGAAAGCACTTTTAAGCCTTACCAGATGGCCGAATCTGATCATTATAATTCTTACAATGGTTCTGATGAGGTATGCCGTTATTGAACCCCTTATCAGTAAGATAGATGTTATACTGGTTACAGGTTCAGGCGAGCCTGTACCGATGACTCTCCGGCTTCCGTGGTACGAATTCGTCCTGTTGGTGGCAGCAACCATTTTCATAACTGCCGGCGGCTACGTTATAAATGATTATTTTGATATTAAGACTGATCTTATTAACAGGGGGAAGGTAATAGTAGGTACGAAAATACCAAGACGGCAGGCCATGATGTGGCATTCAGTCTTCAATATCCTGGGTGTTGCCGCTGGTTTCTATATCTCATGGAAAGCAGGATATTTCTGGCTTGGAACCCTTTTCGTAATAGTCTCGGGTCTGCTCTACTTTTACTCGGCAAGTTATAAGAGGCAGTTTCTCGTAGGAAATATTATGGTTGCGATTCTCACAGCCATGGTACCCATGCTGGTTGTCTTTTATGAGTGGCCTGCCCTTTACAGGTACTATGCGCTGAATGCCGTCTCAATGCCTGATTTTAATGTAATTTTTTACTGGACGGGAGGTTTTGCCCTGTTTGCATTTCTGACAACCCTGACGAGGGAGATTATAAAAGATATTGAAGACTTTGAGGGCGACCAGGCATACGGAAGAAATACTGTCCCGGTCGTTCTGGGAGTGAAAAGCGCAAGGATTAGTGCCGTATCACTGAATCTGGTAACAATTATCCTGCTTTACCTTGTCTGGTATTTTGCAATTCGCGATACAATCACACTTGTCTATCTTTCTGTAATGATTGTCCTGCCTCTTGTCTTAGTGATATACCAGCTTATTTTCAACCGGAACAAAAAAGCATGGTTCCATCTGGCCAGCAGGTACATGAAGGTTGTAATGCTTATGGGGATCTTCTATTCTGTAGTGGTAAAAATAATACTAACCTGGAATCTGTTCTGAAATGATTATTGAAGAATTGAACAGATACAGGATAATTCTCGCATCACGTTCTCCCAGGAGGCAGCAGCTTCTGAAAGAAATGGGAATTGAATTTGATGTTTATGTTACCGACGGCCCTGAGTATTCTCCTCCCGGCCTCAAAGGGGAAGAGATTGCAATGCACGTGGCAAGGGGGAAGGCCGGTCTCCTGGAGCCCTCCCTGAAAAGCGGAGAGATCATTATCGCTGCCGACACTATTGTTTGGTGCTGTGGCAGAACACTGGAAAAACCATCTGATGATGAGGAGGCCTTTGAGATGCTCAGGTGTATCTCTGGCAGAACTCATGAGGTAATTACCGGTGTATGCCTGCTTACTTCCCGCAAGGAAAAGATATTTGCAGAAACCACTGAAGTAACATTTGAAAGGCTCACTGATGAGGAAATAAGTTATTATGTAAAGAATTACAAGCCTTTCGATAAAGCCGGCGCCTATGGTATCCAGGAATGGATAGGATTCATAGGGTGCAGCCGCATCGAGGGCTCATATTTCAATGTTATGGGACTTCCTGTGCACAGGCTTTATGCAGAACTAAAGGAAATCATTAAAAGACATAAGGCCAAAGTTGGCCCCCCTACCCCCTGAAGGGGGATATTGAACATATTAGTCGCTTTTAAGTCCCCTTTAGGGCCTGCCTGCCGTAACGTCAGTGCAGGCAGGGATTTAGGGGCATAAAAGATATAAGACACAAATAATAGCCAGAGATTGCTTCGCTGCGCTCGCAATGACAGTACTATATGGTAAAATAGTATATACTTAACGCTAAACACAAAAAAACCAATATGAGAAACAAATTATTGACATTAAGCTTATTACTGACACTTCTTGCAGCTCCTCTGCTGAGGGCCGATGAGGGGATGTGGATTCCCATGCTGATAGAAAAGTACAATATTAAAATTATGCAGGAGAAGGGATTCAAACTGTCAGCTGAGGATATCTACAGTGTGAACAGGGCCTGCATGAAGGATGCCATTGTAATCTTTGGTGGTGGCTGTACCGGAGAGCTCATCTCTCCGGAAGGCCTGCTGATAACAAACCATCATTGCGGGTATGGTCAGATACAATCTCATTCCACACTTGAAAACGATTACCTTACAAACGGTTTCTGGGCCATGTCGAGGGAGGAGGAACTTCCTAATCCCGGTCTGACAGTCACTTTCCTGAAGCGTATGGAGGATGTCACTGACAGAGTTATGAAAGGAACAGGACACGGAGAGAGTCAGTCAGACAATGATAAGATAATCGACAATAATATTGCTGAGATAAGAGAAGAAGCGGTCAGGGAGACAGGTTATACGGCTGTTGTGCGTCCATTTTATATGGGGAATCAGTATTTTCTGTTTGTTTACGAGACTTATAATGATGTCAGGCTTGTCGGTGCACCGCCATCATCAATAGGTAAATTCGGAGGAGAAACTGATAACTGGGTATGGCCACGACATACGGGCGACTTCTCTCTTTTCAGGGTTTACGCAAGCAGCGATAATAAACCTGCGTCCTATTCAAAGGATAATGTTCCCTACAAGCCGCTCTATTATTTCCCTGTTTCGCTGAAGGGTGTGCAGGAGGGGGATTTTACCATGGTGTTTGGATACCCGGGGTCCACTTCCCGGTACGTTCCGTCGTACCATATCGATATGCTTAAGAACCACATCAATCCAAAGATGATCGATCTGCGGACAGCAAAAATCGATATTATGGAAGAAGCCATGAACAGCGATCCCCTGATAAGGATCCAGTACTCTGCCAAGAAATCAGGTGTGGCAAATTCGTGGAAGAGGTGGATAGGAGAGAACCAGGGACTGGAAAGGATGAGGACAATTGAAAAGAAACAGGAATATGAAAGACGGATTACAGAATGGATCAACGCTGATCCTGACCGCAAGGCCAGCTATGGAGGGATTCTACCACGGTACAGTGAGCTCTATTCGGAGTTAAAGGATTACAATCTGGTCAATACATATACCAGCGATGTTTTCTTCCTCCGCGGTGCTGAAGCCGTGGGACTGGCCAGGAATATGACAGCTCTGGTCAATCTCTATGAAGCTCGTGCGGATACTGATAAAATCAGTTCGCTTAAAGAGTACCTTAAAAACTCCGGAAGGAATTTCTTTAAAGACTACAACAGGGAAACCGATATCAAAATGTTCATCTCCATGATGAACATGTACGGCGAAAATATTCCTGCCGAATGGCTGACAACGGAGTATGTTAAGCTGAGAAATGCATGTAGTGGTGATTTTGCCGGGAATGCCGGGGCTCTCTATTCAAAGACGGTATTTGCCGATGAAGCAAAGTATCTTCAGTTTATTGACGGTTTTGGCAGAAGCAGCATTAAAAAACTTCGAAAGGATCCTTTTTACAGCCTTGCCTCAGGGGCAGTAAGGCTTACTGAAGAACGTATCAGACCGGTCCTTAACCGTATCAACGCTGAAATTCAGAGGCTTAACAAAGCTTACATGACTGCTCAGATGGAGTTTGAAAAGGAAAGGTTGTTTTATCCTGATGCCAACTCAACCCTCAGGGTTGCCTACGGATCTGTGCAGGGCTACTTCTCACGGGACGCGGTTTATCACAGGCATTATACAACTCTTAAAGGGATTATAGAGAAGGATAATCCTGAGATATATGATTACGATGTTCCTGAGAAGCTAAGACAATTATACAGGGAGAGGGATTTCGGGCGATATACACAGAACGGTGAGGTCCCCGTATGTTTCATTGCCAGTAACCACACTACAGGAGGCAACTCCGGCAGTCCGGTCATAAATGCCGACGGTCATCTTATTGGAGTTAACTTCGACAGGGCCTGGGAAGGTGTTGCAAGTGATCTGGCATTCAATCCTGAACAGAGCCGTAATATAAGCATCGATATACGTTATGCACTCTTTATCATCGATAAATTTGCAGGAGCGGGATATCTGATCGATGAAATGACCATTATTGAATAGTACAGCCTCTGAACCTATTTATAGGCTCTGATACGATTCACCTTATCGGTGTATTTCTGAACAACTGCCTCCTGCGCTGCGATCTGCTCTCTGATCCGATCCTGGGTTTTATCGTTGCGCGGCAGATCCCTGTTTGCTTTGTCGATGGCATTGTTGGCCTTTTTAAGCCTGTTCTCCGACGACCTTATGGCCCGCTGAAGCTTTCTCTTATCTTTCTCAAGCCCCTTGATATATTTTTCCTTTTCATCCCTTGCAGTTGCGTCGGACATTGTTGCAAGCAGGTAGGTGTGCTCTGTTATTGCAGCAGAAACGGTGGTCAGGTCATTGTTGAGGGTGATCAGCCTCTCCTTCTCCCTCACGACATTTCTGTTATTCCTTGAGAGAGACCTCGCGATTCTCGATTCACTGCTTTGCAGCGACGAAAGATCCTTTTCAATTGCTCTCAGCTTTCCCTGTTCAGCATTAAGCTCCTTATCGGCAAAATCGAGGTACTGGTTCTTTGAGAAGTTGAACAGGTAGATCTTTGCATTTGACAGTTCAGTTTCACCTGAACCCTTGCCGACATACTCATTCCTTCTTAGTTCAAAAGCAACGGTAAGAATTAATGCAGTATCCTTGTTTGTCAGAGTGCTGTAAACATTCACCGGTGTGGGTGAAATGTCTTTGAAGTTAGCTCCGAAAATCGACATGTTACTTCCCTCTGTCAGAACCTTTGATTTGGTTCCGCTCTCCTGCTCCCTTATCCAGGTTCTGAGAGTATTGTCGTACTCCACTTCCGGAATGTTCACGGTAAGGGCCGGGATCCCGGTATTTCCAAACTGCAGGGTATCCTCATAAACCTCAATTGGTTTCTGACCCGGCAGAGAAACAGCCGGAAAAACAATCAGGAAAACAAGTGTAGAGATTGTTTTCATAGGTATAGGTTTATTGGTTATAAAAGACTAATGTTCCTCTAAATTTACTAAAATATTTTCACATAATAAAGAATAAAATTATATGAGTATCGGTTAAGATTAATAAAACATACTAAGTGCTTAAAATACAACTCTATGAATTCATGTACTCACCCCCTTCCTTCACTTCGTTCAGGCTTTCCCCCTCTCTACTTCGTA
>Ga0068714_10006644_pt1 | contig 11659 bp, 9 predicted proteins | sample MTBNYHSulfiMetaG_FD_62988 | JGI IMG/M metagenome (GOLD analysis project Ga0068714, IMG submission 62988) | Enrichment culture microbial communities from rom New York Harbor, USA that are MTBE-degrading - MTBE-NYH (New York Harbor Sulfidogenic)... | ecosystem: Environmental > Aquatic > Marine >... | reverse complement strand
AATCGTTAGCTGCCCTCGCCCTTTGGGAGAGGGAATTACCAACTGTGTAGTTGACCAGCCGTTGCTGCCATCCGGCACCACGAAATTCGCTACCCATGCTGTTCCCAAGGAACATTGCATAGGTCGTCGGCTGATATCCGCCACAGAAAGAAACCCTGCTTCGTGGTCCATGTACGGCCCTGCAACGGGTATACCCTCCGGCAGCCCGAATCTGGCGGCCGCCTCCTTACAGAGTGACGTGGTGGGATGCCCCTCGCGAACCGGAGGAAAGAAAGAATCCGATATGCCAACCAAACGGAGTCCTTCATCGCTCAGGCACTGTTTCGCGGCGTCGTAGCAGTCGGACTGAAGTGCATGGCAAGGGTCCTGCCGCCAAACCCCCGCCAGATGAAAGTAGAGATAGTCACCCGCGCCAACGTATATGTTTCCGTCAGCAAAGAGGCGCGGCTTACGTTCTTTCAGCCATAGAATCCGCGCAAGACCCACGCACGGCCCGCCGCGAAGTGTGAATGAGGCCCACTCTTCAGGGCTCTTTCTTGAGGCGACAACAGGAATGAGCGAGTACGCCCGTGTGTCGCTCCAAAGGTACATTGGAGTAAGGGCGCGCCCTGTAGCTCGGTCCGCGATTATCGTGCTGCCCCCCTGAGCGGCAAGACCCACGCCCCTAAGCCGCTTCCATGTCGCCGAAGGCACATTCCTTCGCATACGGTTCACCACAATTCTTACTGCATCTAGAATGTGCTTGGGATGCTGTTCGCGCTTGCCATCGGGCCCTTCCGTGCTCGCAAGCCGCAACGCACTACCCGCCAGCAGCCGCCCTGTTCTCGATTCGAACGCGGCCGCTTTGAGGACGGTGGTACCGAGATCAATTCCGATGTAAACGTCTTGTCGGGAGAAGTTGGCCATATTCTTCACTCCTGGTTTACCTCCGTAGTTGACGCACTTCTCGAGCATGGTCTCCGGAGAAACCAACAGGGCGTATCATGGTTCTCTCCGGAGAGGCAAACCGACCCGGTTCTTGCTCCATAGGACTGTGGCCCCTATCGTTAACGCACACACGCTCCAACCCAAGAGCAAAGACGGCCCGAGGCCGCAAGCCCGGTATGTCAGGCGGCTGACAGCCGAAATCATCGTCACCAAGAGAACCGTTAACGGAATTTGATTGGTAAGCGCGTAGAGACTCTTTCGTGCCTCGTATGTTCCGAAGAGCGCCACCATCGGGGCCGTCGAGAGGAATCCCTGGAGTGCAACTTTGACGGCAACAAGAACCACCACGATTGCTGTTACGGCGGGCAGTTTGATCCAGACAGGAAGCGGAGTCGTGTGACCTGTTCCCGGCTGGGGTTTCCTGACACGCAATAGGAGCAGTGCAAGCGCGATGGCTACACTGCACGACGTCCAGAATGCCCAGTCGGTGGATGGGATAAAGCCGATTAGTAGAACTGCCTCCAAGCAGTATAGAAATGCGGACAGCATAATTGATGGCACAATAGGGATATGCCAGCGATAATGACATATCCTACTAGTCCAACTATACAGATAGAGTAGACCTAGTCCTGCGATATTCGCGGCATCCACGGGCTTGCCTACGGCCACAACGGCGACCGTAAACACAACGGGAAAGAACATTATAAACGCCTTCACGCGTGGGGAATGGACATAGGCCACGACAGTGGCCTGGAGTGCCACCACGCCAATCAGCACCCAGTCCCAGAATTCAAACACGGGCAGGGACCTCATTGCATAACACCTCAGCTCCAGAGTTCATGAAACCCCGGAACGTCCTCGGAAGCGCCTCACCCGGTTTCTGACGTTGCTGAACACACTCGGTCTTCTCAAGGCCTCCGGTTTGCACAGCGGACTCTCTGGACTCTCCGTACCATACATAGCGAATTGGGCTCCATAGAGCCGACTCACGTCCCGTCCTATTGCCGTGGAGGTCAAAACGGAGACTGACATATGCTCCCGTCTGTCTGCGGCGGCCGAGAAGTGAACGGGGGGGACAAATCGTCTCAAGAACGACATCGAATCCCCTCACGACTTCGCAACGAGGTCCGCAACTGCAATGCTCCAGTACTGCAACTCATCAAGGACGAAGTTCAGTTGCCCATCTGACACTGTCCAGCCGGCAACAACTTTCGGACTCTCCAAATCAGGAGAGAAAATGGTCACGTTTGTAACGCGCCGGCCTGCAGGTACTTTGACATCCACAGAGATACTGTGAGCAGGCGTAAGCTCTTTCCCGTCAGGATATGTGTTAAAGTTGACAAAGTGTATGACAATCTTGTCCGCCTTCTGATAGGGCAACACAACGGTCGAACTGTCCGCTTTCACCCGGAGAGGTAGCCCCTTGTAGAAAGCCCAGTCTAGGGCATCTTGAACTTCCTTTGGCGGACTGGAAGGCGGCCTAAGCGGCTTACTGTTGGCCAGGTTTCGGGTTTCCACTTGTTCCTGCCAGTAAGTACGCTCTGGAGAGCCATTTAGGTATACAAACCGCCCTCTGCCAACATCGAGTTTGGCGGTTTTTTCTATGGCCTTGCCTGTCAGCAACTCCCGGCCAGAGGGGCTGCGTTCAGCGAGATTCTCGTCATACCCGCCGGTGTTATTCGTGGCGATTACGCAGCCGCCATTCTCCAAGTATTCTTTCATAATGGCAATTTGCTCATCGCTCATACATGCCCAGTCTGGCAAAACCAGAGCATCATACTTCCCCAGTATCTCGGGCTTGAGATCGCGCTCCGCCAGGATATAGTCGAACGGCACATGAAGATCGACCAGCATCTGGCCGAACCATGACGACGGCGCTAGTCCGTCGCTCGGCCACTCATAGAGAGCCTTAGACCACCAAGACATAACGATGCCGACGCTAGCCATGGGCACGACGTCCTTCAAGAGCTCTTCATGTTGTTCGACGAATTGGTAGTACTGATGGGCGACGTCCCAGAAACTCATTATGTTTTGGTGCGCCGCACCACACGCGTATCCCTCCGCGAGGGCAATCCGATGTTGCACAGCATTGCGCTCCGGCATATCGTTTTGCACGGAAACGACCGCCTTTCCTCCGCCCGCGGTTCGGGCCCGCAAATAGGAACACACATTGGTGTATGGGGCGCAGCCATGGCCAAACTGCTCATCGCTGACGACGTCATACAGGGTTGTGGCAGACTGAAAATAGAGCGCCTCGGGCACCTGCAGTGCCACTCCGTAGCCCATATTCGGGATCAACAGGAAATCCGGGTGTTTCCGGCGGACATAGTTCTTGACTGCCATCCAGTTGTCTTCGGTGAGTTTCCAGCGCCAACGAAGGTGCTCCTGAAGCAATCGTGTGCTGCGGTCGCGGCCGTGACTCCTTTCCGGCAAAGGGGTATTGGGATCCATGCCAAGCTGAACCATATGGTCCCGCCAGTCTTTACGGCAGTGTTCGCAGTGGCAGTAGAACACGGCGTCGTCATACAAACCACCTACGTCCAGCCATAGCCCCTCGAAACCGGCGTCGCCGAATGCCATAGCGATTTCTTTCTGTAGCGCAAACCACTCTGGATTGTTGTAGCAGCTGCTATACAGTTCGCCGTATCCACCACCAAGCATTAGCACCCTCTCCCCGTTCTCGTCACGAGCATAGTACTGCTCCGGATCAAGCCCACATTCCTCAAAAACTTTTGCGCTGAATCCTGTACTATCCGTGCTAGCCCAAACACGAATACCCGCCGCATGCAGTTCATCCAACTGGGCCTGCCAGCGTTTCTTGACCCACTCGCGCAGAAGAACTGGCGGGCGGCAGCCCCTGATACCTGGCGGGGATGGCCATGTATGCACAACGTTAGGGTTCAGTGCTTTGAGTCTCTCGATGTTACCGAGATTCCCCGTGTCCTGGGAAACTTCCCACGAAAACGCATTTCGCATGACGGCCGGAATCGCGGGCTTGGGAGCCGGAGGATGTAGCTGTCCAGTTGAAGACGAATCCGGCGCGTCGCCGGCCTGAAGCGCGGCGCAACCTGTTAGAACAGTGAACAGAACGATCAGCATACTGGGAACAAGACTTAGCGTTCGCATAGCGTCCATCTCCTTTTGGTTCGCTCCGGCAGACCTGGACGATAACAGGTCTATGCAGCAACTACGGTCGGTTGCAATGACTGTCCCGGTTCTGCAAAATTCGGGCGATAGCCGGTCTTCGCTTTTCTCTTGAATGCTGTCGCAATACGCCTATTGAATGACTGTGACCTTAAGATTCATTAATGAATCCACGAGCACACGGCATCCCGGCCACACGACCGTCGTCGAATCCAGTTGCTCGATAATTGCCGGTCCCATGATCTCATTGCCGCAGTGGAGTTTCGTACGTTCGTACAACGGCACATTCCGGAATTCGCCGTCAAAGAACGCCCGGCGGTGTCCTTTGAGCGCACCTGCCGGGTCCGTCTTTACAAACCGCTCGCTGGCCATGTCCGGCTTGGGTAGCACACCAATGGCGGTCAACCGCAGATTGACGATCTCGACTGTCTCCGGTGGCATGCCGTATCCGTATTGCTCGGTATGGATGCGCGTGAACTCGTGGCAAAGGTCTTTCAAGTCCTGAGCGGCGTAATCCCTTTGCGCGACGCTCACTTCGAGTTCGTATCCCTGGCCGGCGTAACGCATATCCATGCTGCGATGAAATTCCACCTTCTGGGCGGATACGCCGTCTCTGACCATCTGTTCAAGGGCTTTACGTTCGAGCGCCTTGAACTCCGTGTTCAGCGCGTTGGGATCCAGTTCCCACATCCCGTGGAAGAACGTCTTGGAGTAGTCATGCCGGAAATCGGCCATAAGCAACCCCAGCGCGCAGGTCACCCCGGGCCCAATCGGTACGATGATCTTCGGAATGTTCAGCTCTTGAGCGAGTTTGACCGCATGGACGGGCCCCGCCCCACCAAAACACTCGAGGGCAAAGTCACGCGGGTCGAACCCGCGTTCCACCGATACCAATCGAATGCCACGTATCATTTCCGCATTCACCACCCGGATGATTCCCATCGCAGCCTCTGCGAGGCCGAGTCCGAGCGGTTCGGCGATCTTGTCCTGGATGGCCTGTCGCGCCAAATCCAAGTGTAGTTTCATCTCGCCGCCCAGGAAGTAATCAGGATTAAGATAGCCGAGCACAAGATTGGCATCGGTAACGGTTGGCAGCGCGCCGCCGCGGTTATAGCAAGCGGGCCCCGGGTCAGCTCCGGCGCTCTGCGGCCCGACCTGAAGCCCACCGCCGGCGTCAATCCAGGCAATGCTGCCCCCGCCCGCGCCCAGGGTCTTGATGTCAATCATGGGTACTTTGATTACGTGCCCATCGATGTCGCTCTCGACGGTGAAGGTGGGCTTGCCGCGAAACGACAGGCACACATCGAAGCTTGTACCGCCCATGTCAATGGTGATGATGTTATCCTCACTAATCATGTTGGCCAGTTTGACCGCGCCCAACACGCCGCCGGCCGGGCCGGACAATACGGTATGCACGCTCTTCTGGCTGGCCGTCTCCCAGGACATCAAGCCGCCGTTCGATTGCATGATGTGCAAATCGGATTTCACGTGAAGGGTTTCGAGCGAGTCCATGATGCGGCGGAGGTAACGCTCAACAATGGGCATCACGTAAGCGTTGATCACCGTCGTGCTCATGCGCTCGTATTCCTTGAACTCCGGAAGGACCTCCGCAGACAGGACTACGCGCACGTCGGGCGCGGCCTCCGCGAAAAGAGCCTCAATCCGCTTCTCATGCGCGGGATTGGCATACGAATGCAGCAGGCAGACCACTACGACCTTAATGCCGCGTTCCACAATGTCCCGCGCCACAAAACGGACATCGTCTTCATTCAGCGGCTCTTTGATAGCGCCCGTGTAAAGGACGCGTTCCCCGACCTCGTAACGCAGGTGGCGCGGGATGAAGGGGTCGGGCCGGCGCTGGAAGAAATCGTACAACTTCGGCCGAATTTGCCGGGCAATGTGCAGCACGTCCCGGAACCCCTTGGTCACAATGAGAGCCGCCTCGGTCCCTTTGCGTTCTATCAATGCGTTTGTGGCCACGGTCGTACCATGGATCAGGAAATGAATCTGTTCCGGTTTGACTCCGAAACGGTTCATCACCTTCTCAATGCCATTGATGACGCCCTGATCCGGCGAGCTGGGGGTTGAGGGGGTCTTCGTGTACAGAATCTTCTTCGTAGCAGTGTCTATCAGCACTAAGTCCGTAAACGTACCACCCACATCCACACCTAGACTATACATGAACTTCTCCTATACACACGCGGCACATGCCGATTCCAGATGCATCCAAATTGCAGTATGGGACTAGCATGGCAATTCGCTTGGTTTTTCGAGTAACTCCTTCACCCGATGAAGGAATTTCGCGGCCGTTATGCCGTCAATTACACGGTGGTCAACGCTCAGATTCAGAGCCATCACGCGCGTAGGGAATACACCCCGGTCTTTCACCACAATTCCATCACGCAGGGCGCCCACCGCAAGGATGGCCACTTCCGGCGGATTGATGATCGCCTCAAACTCCTCGATGCCGAACATGCCCAGATTGGTCACGGTCATTGTGCCCGGGGCGGAACGCTCCAGTCTTCCGGCCCGCGCTGCCTCGGCAATGCGTCGCGTTTCCTGCGCGACTTTCATCAGCGTCATGTTCTGTACGGCCGCCACGACCGGCACGATCAGCCCTTCTTCCGTCCCTACGGCAACGCCGATGTTGACGTCGGGGTACTGAACCACATCATCGCCATCCATGCGACAGCAGAACACTGGTAACTCACGCATGGCCCGCGCACACGCGAGCACCACCACGTCATTGATTGTGCACGGATACTTCCGTTTCTCGCGCTGTCGAAAATCATCCAGCGCCTGGGCGTCTATCGTGCCACGTACATAGAAGTGCGGAATGGTCTGCTTCGACAGGGTCAGCGTCCGCGCAATCGCCCTGCGCATCCGGCTCATCGGGCGGCGAACCATTCCTGGCTCGAACGCGAGAGGAGACAGCGCCACCTGCGACGTCGGCGTCGCTTCGGAAACGCCGAGGGAAGCAGTAACAGACGGTTCTGGCAAACATGATGGTTCTCTCATGGAAGCTGCCATCACGTCCGCCACTACGATCCGACCCTCGGGACCCCGACCAGTCCCTATGGTAGTCAAATCCACGCTGCGCTCACGGCCAATGCGCCGGGCTGCGGGTGAGGCCTTCAGGCGTCCGGCCGGCGTCTGTGCGGAGGGTGAAACCGCCGTCCTCTGCAGAGCCGCCGGCGGTGCCGTTTCTATGGGCTTCGTTCCGGACGGCGGGGGCGTCGCATCAACAACAGGCTCAAGCGGTTCTGTGGCCGAACCAACCCATGCCAACGGTGTGTGGACCGGCACGGTCTGTCCCTCGGCAACAAGGATCTTGCGGACCACGCCGGTCGAGCCGCATTCGACCTCGAGGGTCGCCTTATCGGTCTCAATCTCAAGTATTGGCTCGCCTTTGGATACGCTGTCGCCTTCAGCTTTCAGCCAGCGGACGACGACTCCTTCTTCCATGGTCTGCCCCGCCTGGGGCATCGTAACCGTATACATCGCTTTTCATCCCTTCGTGTCGTCGGATCCATGTGGAATCCGGCCTACACGTTCCTAATGCTGAAATCCGTCGCCTTGCGTACGCCCAGTTGCTCGCGTATGCGGTTACCGACAGCATCGGCCTGGCTGTCGCCGATCTCTTTCAAGAGTTGGTTGAACTTCGGGTAGCCGTGCTGGTAGTCCTCGTACCAGTCCTTATCGAAGCCACCGTTCCGGATGTTCTTCATGGCTTTCCGGATGTTCTCTTTGACACGGTCGTCAATGATGGTCGGGCCAACGGTCAACGCGCCGTACGCGGCCGTATTGGAGATGCGCTCCAGCATGCCCCGCAGACCGAACTTGTAAATCAGGTCCGTCGTCAGCTTGGACTCGTTGATGGCCTCATAGAATGCCGTGTCCGGGTCATAGCCAGCTTCCACAATCACATCAAACACGGCTTTGACTAGATATACGATGGCGCCCCAGGAACAGTGCTCGCCCAAAAGGTCCGTGACCGTTTCTTCTTCCACGGTGGACATGACCACGCCTACGCGGGTAAAACCCATAGCCTTGCACAACGCCAAACCGACCTCTTTGGCCGTGCCGGTGTTATTCTGGTGAATGGCCAACAAGGCCGGAACCCCGCCGCCTTTGAGGTATTCGTCGCGGACGGCCGCCCCAGGCCCTTTGGCGGCGGTTACGATGGCATCCACATCGTCGGGCGCGGACATGCGATTGTAGTAGTAATTAAACGCGCTCGACAGACAGACCACGCTGCCCCTGGCATGGTATGGCTTGATCTTTTCGTTGTAGACATCTGCGCACCGGTAGGCCATGTCCGGCACCTGAATCTCGAACACGGTGGCCTGCCTAGCCGCCTCTTCCACTGGCATCACTGGGAACCCGTCGGCTTCAGCGCGAGTCCAGTCGTTCGATCCCGGTTCGGCACCGACAATGACATTCACGCCCGAGTCGCGCATGTTCATCCCGCGCGCAGTCCCTTGGGTACCGTAACCAACCACCGCGACTGTACGCTGGCTCAATAGTCCCAAATCCACATCCTGATCGAAATAGTGTGCTTTGTCCATGTCCCTGATCCTTATAGGCCCGGCCGAGACCGTCCACTTATTCAAAGATGTTGCAGAGTTCCTTGGCCTGTTTCACGATCGCCGCCGGGTTCGGAATCACCTGTCTCTCGAGGGACTCCGCGTAGGGCGATGGGACCTCAAGCCCGCCGACCCGGCCCACTGGCGCATCAAGGTAATCAAAGGCGCGTTCTGTGATCTGGGCGGCAAGCTCCGCGCCGACGCCGCCGCGCCGCCACGCCTCGTGGACCACCAGCGCCCGGCTCGTCTTCTTCACGGACTCCACTATGCACTCGATATCCAATGGGATGAGACTGCGGACGTCAATCACTTCCGCAGAGATCCCCATCTTCTCGAGCTCCTGTGCCGCATCCAGCGCGCGCAACACCATCGCGCTCACTGCTACAATCGTCAGGTCCGTGCCCTGTCGCTTGATTTCCGCCCTGCCCAACGGAATCAGGTACTCCTCGTCCGGCACCTCACCTTTCGTGTTGTACAGAATGGCGTTCTCAAGGAACAGCACCGGGCCGTCATCGCGGATCGCCGTTTTGATCAGCCCTTTAACGTCGTAAGGGGTCGCGGGCATCACAATTTTGAGACCCGGGCAATGGAAGAACCACGCTTCAATGCTGGACGAATGTTGAGGTCCCTTCCCGCGGCCACCGCCACCTTGGGTCCGTATCACCAACGGGAGTCTCACCTGCCCGTTCGACATGTACCGGATCTTGGCGATCTCGCCAGCCACCTGGTCCATAGCAACGGCAATGTGGTCGAAGTACATGATCTCCGCCACCGGGATCGCGCCAATCATGGAAGCGCCGCAAGCCGCGCCCACGATGGCGGCCTCGGAAATCGGCGTCTGACGCACGCGCGTGGGGCCATATTTGGCTAACAGTCCTCGTGTCGCTCCGAAGACACCGCCGTGCGGGCCAATGTCTTCACCCAGCAGGAAGACCCGTTCATCGCGCCGCAGTTCCTCCTCGAGACCTTCGCGCAAAGCCTCGATATACGTTACGGTGCGCATGCTCCGAATCTTGCCTTTCTTTCAGTACACGTAGTCCAAGACAGTCTGCGGGTCCGGTTCCGGGCTGTCCATCGCAAACGCGGCCGCCTGGTCCACTTCCGCCTGGGAAGCCGCGACAATAGCCTCATACCGCTTCTCCGTCAGGAGCTTCTCTCTCATGAGGTGCGTCTTGAGGCGCTTAATAGGGCATTTCTTCTTCCATTGCTCGACCTCTTCCTTGGTCCGGTACACGCAGGGGTCCCCTATTTGATGTCCCTCCCAGCGATAGGTCTTGCACTCGATTAACGTCGGCCCGTCCCCGGACCGCGCCCGTCGAACCGCCGCGGAAACCTTGGCATACACGTCCAAGACGTCGTTGCCGTCGGCAATCACGCCCGGAATCCCATAGGACTTCGCGCGGTCGGCAAGATCATCTATGAGCACGACCTCGCGGAGCGGCGTGGTGTCGCCCACCAGGTTGTTCTCAAGGACATACACCACGGGCAGCCGCCACACCGCCCCAAGGTTCACGGCCTCATGAAACGCCCCTTCATTGGAGGCGCCGTCGCCCAGGAAGCATAGGGCCACTCGCCCCAGACCGAGCTGCTGTATGCCCAAGCCGAGGCCCGTCGCAATCGGAATGCCCCCGCCCACAATGCCAATCGTTCCCATGACGCCGTGTGCCACATCGAACATATGCATGGTCCCGCCGCGCCCCTGGCACACGCCGGTCGCCCGGCCCATGATCTCCGCCATGATCTCCCTGAGACCCACGCCCTTTGCGATACAGTGGCCGTGGCCCCGATGCGTCGAGTTCATATAGTCATCGGGGTTCAGGCTCGAGCACGCGCCCGTGGCCACCGCCTCCATGCCCGTCGAGAGGTGCACGGTGCCACGGATCTTCCCCGCGAGATACAGTTCCTTCGCCTTCTCCTCAAAACACCGGATCGTCACCATCGTCTTGAGGAACTGAAACTTCAATTCCTTCGCTATCTTCATGCCTGGTTTCCCTGCCTATCCTCTATAGACCCCCGTGCGCCATTCAGCATGGTCCGGAACGACGCCCCGAACTATGCTGTTGTACGTGGTCTGAATCTGCCCCGTCAGGGCACCAACCCGCCCGTCACCCACCGGATGCCGGTCCACCGACGTAATGGGCAGCACTTCACACGCCGTGCCGCAGAAGAAGGCCTCATCCGCCACGTAGAACTCGGTCCGGTCCACTTCACGCTCCACCACCTCAATCCCGTGATACTCCTCGAACAACTGGATTACCGTGGCGCGCGTGATACTCTCCAGCACGTCGGAAGAGATCGCAGGTGTCACCACCTGGCCATGGCGAACAAGAAACACGCACATCGTCGGGCCTTCCGCCACCTTGCCACGGCTGTTCAGCATGATGACGCTGTCGTAACCGTCAAGTTTCGCCTGCACAAACGCATGCCGGCCGTTCTGGTAGTTGGCTACGCACTTGATCCGAGGGGGAAGACAATCATCGGAAATGCGCCGCCACGAACTGATCGCGCAGGCCACCCCCTTCTCGCTGTCGAAAAGACGGTACGACGGCGTCGCCGTCACCGCCAATCCGACCGGCCCGGAGGTGCCAATCGGCCCAATCCCTTCGACGAACGCCAATTGCCGAATATGAGCGTCCTCGCGCAGTTCATTCGCCCGAACCAAGCCCAGGACTGATGCCGCCAGGTCCTCCTCCGTAAACCGATGCTCCATACGCAGGAGTTTCATGGATTCCATGAGTCGTCGACAATGGGCGTCGAGCCGGAAAACGTACACCTGCTGCTCCGCCTCGTTCCAGTAGCCCCGCAACCCTTCGAACACCGTCGAGGCATACGTGATCCCCACGGAAAGCACATGCACCTTCGCCTCATCGAAAGGCACTAACTTCCCGTTCATGTGGATGTACTTGGACATCACATTACTCATTCCCATGTTCTCCTGCGCGATGTCTAACCTGGCCGTTCTCTCTCAATGGGGGAGCTTGGCTCGCGCTTCCTTCATGATT
>Ga0068714_10006643_pt1 | contig 11660 bp, 7 predicted proteins | sample MTBNYHSulfiMetaG_FD_62988 | JGI IMG/M metagenome (GOLD analysis project Ga0068714, IMG submission 62988) | Enrichment culture microbial communities from rom New York Harbor, USA that are MTBE-degrading - MTBE-NYH (New York Harbor Sulfidogenic)... | ecosystem: Environmental > Aquatic > Marine >... | reverse complement strand
CCCGCCGCCGCGGCCAATCTGCCTGGCCGTCCCGCGCTGGGCGTGGTGCTGGGCGCGTTGTTCTGGGTGGGCGTCGTACTCTGCATCATCCGCCCACGGAGGGTGGGAAATGCCTTCTGCCTGCTGTGGCTCGCGGTCATGATGCTGCCTGCGGTGTTGGTTCCGGACCGCGTCCCCAATCACGCGAGCCTGCTCGCGGTGTCGCCGGTCGCGTATATCCTCATCGCGGTCGCGCTGGAGAGCGTGTGGCAGGGGATCCGGCGCTTGGACGCCCGTGTCGGAGGTGAAAGCCGTTTGCTGGCGTTGCTTGGAGTAACGGTAGTGGGCGTGCTGTACGTCGCGACCGGACTCGCCACCGTCTCGGACTACTTCGGAAGGTGGGCGCCGGGTGAGGTCGCGCTGGCAGCGTTCGGTAGGTCGGACCGCGAGCTTGCGGCGCTGGTCGCCCGTGACGACCCGCAGACGATCTACCTTCTGCCGTACGATGTGCTCTGGTCGGCGCAACCGCATGCGGTGCTCGAGTTCTACCACGAACCCGGCGGGGCCAGCGCAGTGACCGTCCACGTCAACGAGCTGGAGGTACCCTGGCAGCTCGATCAGGTGCTGGCTGGCAAGAGCCGGGCAAAGCTGGTCGAGATGGCGGTGGGCCGTGCGGAGTTTCTCGCGGCTAACGCCGACCCGAAGCACCTGCTGCGTTTCTACCTGGACCAGCACGGGCGGCTGCTGAGCACGACCCGCTATGCCGGCGGGGAGATCTTCGAGTACGAGCTGCCGGTAGACGGTCCGGCATTTCAATTGCCACTGCAGTTCCTTGGGCATGGGGTGGCCTACGACCGGCAGTTGTGGCTGCAGAGCAGTGCGCTGGGCAACGCGTCGCGCGCACAGCTCGATGAGAGCGCTGTGTTGGCGCCCGGCGATACCGCGTGGCTGATCCTGCAGTGGGACATCCTGAACCCCAACCTCGACGACTACGTCGCTCACCTGCGGTTGCTCGATGCTGCCGGAGACATCGTCCTGCAGGAGGAGCGCTTGCTGCTTGACGATGTGCACGAGCCATCCAGCCGCTGGGTGAAGCGCGACGTCGCCGTGCTGGACTTCTACCTGCTGGCGCTGCCGGCCGATCTGCCTTCGGGGACGTACACATTGGCCATCGGCGTTTACTCTCCCGCGACAGGTGAATACTTGCCGATTCAGGGCGAAGGAGGCGCGACCTTTCACCGTATGCGCGACCTGGAGATCGCCACGGAGTAGCCGCCCTTGCGGATATGCAACCGGTGTGCGGGTTTCTGCTTGCTCGTATGGAGAGGCGCCGCCTGTGCCGGAAGCAGGGTTCAGCCGGCACCGCCCGATAAGGGCTGTCTTAAAGGCGTGGGGGAGCTTCGCGTTGTGCGCGTGGCGTTGGGAACGACCTGTGCAGCAGTGGTCCTTGCATGGTACACGATGCCCACTTATCGTGGGCCAGCTGCACGAATGACGCATTACAGCGGCTCACGACGGACGAAGCGCGCGCCACAGTGGGCCAGCTCTACATCGATCACGGCGGAAAAGATGTAGGGGCGATCTCCTGTGTGACCGCCCCGCGTGCCGCGTCGCGGCGATGGCTGCGCGGGTATTGCGCGGGTGGGGCCGTGTGGAGTACCCCTGGCGGTTGCCCGATTCGCCGGGTTCGTACGTGGCCGCAATCGACGCACGAACCCGCATTCGTTGAAAAATCTCTGTGGTCTCTGCGCGAGCAAACCGTTCCGCCGCTCGTCAGGGGCGCTCGCCCTGCCGCACACGCGCATCGATCTCGTCGAGCACAGGGACGCAGTCCCACACGCCGTCGACGACGAAGTGCGCGCCGGCACGGTACATTTGCGCGCGGATCGCGGCGCGGCGCGCAGCGACCTCGACCGCCGGCAGGGCGTCGAGCTCCGCGCGCGTCAGGCCCAACTGGTTGCCGGACAGCGCGACGCCGACCGTCCACATGCCGGCGTTCAGTCCCTCCTCAATGTCGACCAAAGTATCGCCGATCTTCACCACTGCTTCCAGCGGGTAGACGTCGATCTGGATTGCGTTCAGGTAGCACATCCACGGATACGGCCGTCCGGCGGGCGCATCCGTGGCGCACACCCACGCATCTGGCTGGTAGCCACGCCGTGCCGCCTCGGGCACGAGAATCTCCATCATGTCCCGCGTGTAGCCGGTTGTCGAGCCGACCTGCAAGCCGCGCGCGTGGCACGCTGCGACGAGATCGGCTGCGCCGGCGATTGGCTCAGCATACTCGACCAGGCACGCCATCTGCAGTGCGACGAAATGTGCGAACATCATGTCGATGTCGTCCGGTCCGCACGCGCGGCCATGCGTCTGTCGCCATGCCGCCGCCACCTGTGCGTCAGCGGCAATTGCCGCGATGTGGTCCTTCTTCATCAAGCCCATCGGCGCGCGCGCCTGCGCGATGCTGATCGGCACGCCCGCCTGCTCGAAAATCTTCAGGAACACGCCCGTTGGTGCGAAACTCCCGAAGTCCACGGTCGTCCCTGCCCAATCGAGAATGACCGCGCGCAGCGGCCCCCGATACGAACGCCGGTAAGTGAATTCCATCAGTACAATGTCCCCCTTTGTCTGGTCACCGCCGGCGTCTCACGCGTCGAGCGGGACGGGTATGTCCATGTCGGTCAGCGTCGAGCGGATCGCGTCGAGCAGGCTGTTGACGTGATGCTTCGTGATGTGCCCGATCGTGCCGATGCGGAAGCAGTCGACGCGGCTCAGCTTGCCGGGATAGATCACGTAGCCTTTGCGGCCCAACCGCGTGTAGAACGATGCGAAATCGAACCGTGGGTGGACGGGATAGTGGAACGACGTGATGATATACCCCTGATGTTCGGGCTTCAGGTACTCGCGGAAGCCCAGCGCACGCATGCCCTGTACCAGCGCATCGTGATTGGCTCGGTAGCGTGCCCCACGCACGCGGACGCCGCCTTCATCGTCCAGCTCGGCAAGCGCCTGGTGAAACGCCAGCAGTGCGTGCGTCGGCGGCGTGAAGCGGAACTGACCGGTCGGTTCCAGGCCCTTCCACTGCGCGACCAGATCGAGGCTCAGGCTGCGGGCGTAGCCGCTGCCCAGCGCCGCGAGGCCGCTGCGCCGGGCGAGCACAAACGAGAACCCCGGCACGCCCTGGATGCACTTGTTCGAGGACGAGACCAGGTAATCGATCCCGAAGCCATGCAGATCGATCTCGACGGCGCCGAAGCTGCTCATCGCGTCGACGATATACGTGCGTCCCAGTGCCTGGACAACTTGGCCGATCTCGCGCACCGGGTTGATGATGCCGGTCGTCGTCTCGCAGTGGACCACGGCCACATGCGTCACTCCATCGTCCAGACGCAGTGCGTGCTCGACCTGCGCTGGATCGGGCGGCGTGTCTTCTGGTGACAGCAAGCACACGCACGGACGGCCCACCGCTTCCGCGATATCCACCATCCGCTCCCCATACGCACCGTTGCACACGACCAGCAGCTTGCCGTCCGGCGGCACGACACTCGCGATCACCGCCTCGACCCCGAACGTCCCGCTGCCCTGCACGAGCACCGCGGTGTAGTCGTCCCCGTCCGCCCCGCCCAGCGCGACGAGCTTGCGGCGTACGTCGCGAACGACGCCGATGAACTCGGTGTCGCGCGAGCCCACGTCGCGCATCATCGTCTGCTTCACCGTCCGGCTTGTCGTCAGCGGGCCGGGCGTAAACAACGTCTTCACGTCCCAATCGAGAATTGGATCCGAATTCGGCATCAGACCTCCTGGCGTATCCTCCAGGCCTGCGTGCGGCTGTATAGCGTGCGGGTCAGGATACCATACAGCGCGCGAACGGCCATGCTGGATAAGATCAATAAGACCGACATAGCGGCGGCCGCCGCCGTATCGCCGGCGTCTTCCATGTTGACGATGGCGACCGACGCCAGCTTGACTTGCGGCGGATAGAGGAAGATCACCGCCGAAACGGTGACCATCGCGTTGACGAAGTAGTACACCGCGATCTCCAGCACGGCCGGCAGACTCAACGGGAAGGTCACCTGCAGGAACGTGCGGTAGGACGGCACCTTGAGCGACTCCGCCACCGCCTCGAACTCGCGGTCCAACTGCTTCAGTGCGGTCGTCGCGGTGAGATAGCTCACCGTGTAGAAATGGATGACGTTGGCGATGACCAGAATCGCCATCGTGCCGTATAGCGGGCTGAATGGGTTCGGCACGGTCAGGCCGGCGACGTGCCAGCTCTGCGGGTTGAAGAAGAAGATGTAAGCCAGGCCGATGACCAGGCCGGGCAATGCGACCGGCAAGATGGAGAAGAAGTGCAGCGCGGAGCGCAGCGCGCGCATGCCGCGCGCCTTCTCCACGAGGTATGCGCTCGCAAAGGTGATGAGCGTCCCGAACAGCGCGGTTAACAGGGCCATCTGGATGCTGTTCCAGAACGCCTGATATCCGCCCCCGCCCACGGTCGAGAAGTCGTAGTGGCGCAGCGTCGGCACCAGGTTGTACGGCCACACGTTCACCAGCGATGCGAACAGCACCGCGAAAAGCGGCACGAGGATTATCGCGGCGATCGCGAGGCAAAAGGCTAGCGCGACGCGGTCGCCCCAGCGGTGCGGCTTCGCATCGAATGGCACGATGCGCGCGCTAACGGCGGAGACCTGGCGCCGCTGCATGATCCGGTCGACGACGAAAGCGATCGCCGTCGGGACGAGCAGCAGGATGCTAATGGTCGCACCCATGACGAAGTTCTGTTGGCCGATCACCTGCTTGTAGATGTCGGTCGCCAGCACGTTGAAGTTGCCGCCGACCACCTTGGGGACACCGAAATCGGTGAACACGAGCGTGAAGCACACGAACAGCGCGCTGACCAACCCGTACTTGACACCGGGCAGCGTGACCGTGAGAAACGTGCGCAGCGACGAGGCGCGCAACGACACGCTCGCCTCATAGAGACGCGCGTCGGTCAGCGCGAGCGCCACGGAGAGGATAATAAACGCCTGCGGGAAGCAGTAGTACGCCTCGCCGAGAATGATGCCGACCGCGCCGTACAGGTGGATGTCGATGCCCGGCGAGAACCCGAGCAGTTGCTGCCCGTAGCCGAGGAAGCCGGTGGTGATGATCCCCTTCTTGCCGAACAGGTAGATCAGGGCAATTCCGTGCGCTATCGATGGTGCATAGAGTGGGAACATCGCGATGAGGCGGAAGAAGCCCTGCCAGCGCACTCGCGTCCGGTTCAGCGTGTACGCATAGGCGAACGCCAGGCTCACGGCGAGCACCGTACTCAGGATGGCCACCTCCAGGCTGTTGAAGAACGAGCGGGACAATGCCGGGCTGGCGAAGTACTCGCGATAGTTCGTCAGGCCGATCCATGCACCGTGCTTGTCGACCAGACTGCGACATACGACCTGCCAGAGCGGCAGGACCACTCCGATGAGCAGCCACAGGCCGGCCAGGACGATCAGTACGCCCATCAGCCGGTCTTCGGCGGTGACCGCCCGCTTCACGCGTTGCCGGCGCGCTGCGCTGGTCACCCCGCGCTCGGCAGCTTGTGCTGTCGCGGCTGGGCCGTGGTTCATCGGGTATGCGCCGCCCTGGCCGGGCCACGGCCGTTGGCCGGGTATACGCGCATGCGGTCCGTCGGCAGGTGGATGGGCAGCGTGCCTCCACGGGATACGGACACGCCCGCCTTGGGCGAGATGTACGCCACCAGCGACAGCTCCTGTTGCGCCGCGCCACAGACGCTCAACCGCAACTTGAGACGGTAGAACGGCCCGATGAACTCGACATCTTCAATCTCCGTCTGGAGGACGTTGGTCTCCGGCGCCGTGCCGTTCACGACGATGACTTCCTCCGGCCTGATGGCCAGATTGACGGCGCTGCCCGCGTCTGGCGGCCCATCCTGCGGGGCGATAGCGAGCGCGCAATCGCCATACACGACGTGGCGGCGGTCCGGCGCCATCACGCCGGGCAGGAAGTTCATCACGCCGACGAAATCGGCGACAAACGAGGTCGCCGGCTCCTGGTAGATCTCCAGCGGTGTGCCCACCTGGACGATCTTGCCGTCGCGCATGACGACGATGCGGTCGGCCATCGTCAGCGCTTCTTCCTGATCGTGCGTGACCATGATCGTCGTTACGCCGAGACGCCGCTGCAGCGCGACTACCTCCGAGCGCAGGGCGGCGCGCACGCGCGCGTCGAGCGCGGAGAGCGGCTCATCGAGCAACAACAGGCCGGGCGAGAGCGCCAATGCCCTGGCCAGCGCCACCCGCTGCTGTTGGCCGCCGGAAAGCTGTGCCGGATAGCGGTTGCCCAGATCGATCAGGCCGACCAACTCGAGAAGCCGGCGCACGTTGATCATGACCTGTGACTCCGAGATCCGTACGTTACGCAGGCCGTAGGAGACGTTGTCGGTGACGTTGAGATTGGGGAACAGCGCATAGGACTGGAAGACGATGCCGAAATCACGCCGCGAGGGTGGCAAGCTGGACACATCCACCCCATCCTGAATGATTCGCCCGGCCTGGTGTTCCTCCAGCCCGGCGACGATACGCAGCAGCGTCGTTTTCCCGCAGCCGCTGGGACCGAGAATGCACACGAACTCGCCGCGCGCGACGTCGAGCGATACGTCATCCACGGCGGCGAATCGTCCGAACGTCTTGGTGACGCCCTGTACTTGCAAGTATGGCGCTGTGGGCGTTCGACTTGTGTCTTGAGCCTGATTTGCCATGATGCAACCCTCGTTGAGACAAGCCCGGTCCACCCGCACGAGCGATGGACCGGGCTCGCGGTAATACATTACATGCAGCTGTGGTCACCCGCCTCATGCGGGGCCGCAGCTGCCAGTTGCAGATTATTGTTTGGGTTCAGACTTCGCGTCGTAGCGCACCGTCCACTCCTGCAGGACGCTGTCGCGGCTGGCGGCGGCCATCTGGAAATCATTGGGGGCCAACTGCGCGAGCGGATCCGCAGGATATCCTTCTGGGATAGCGATGCCGGTTGTGGCGGCAGTGACTGGGAAGTTCTTAGCGTACTCGCGCATCAGCGGCGGGCTGATCGCCCAATCCAGGAACAGCTTGGCGGCCGGGTTGATCTCGGCCTTCTTCACCAGCGCGTTCGCCTCGATGTCCCAGCCGGAGCCTTCGGTCGGGAAGACCGGCGCGATCGGCTCGCCGGCGGCTTTCTGCTTGATCGCGCGGTAGTCGAACGAGATGCCGATGGCGTATTCGCCGGCGCCGGCCAGCTTGCACGGCTTGGAGCCGGAGTGCGTGTAGATGGCGATGTTCTTATCGAGCGCGTCGAGGAACTTCCAGCCATCTTCCTCGCCCATCATCTGCAGGATGGCCGAGACCGACAGGTAGCCCGTGCCGGACGACGCCGGGTTCGGCATGACGATCTGTCCCGCGTACGCCGGGTTGGTCAGATCCGCCCATGAGGCCGGCATCGGCAGGTTCTTCGCCTCCAGATCGACGGTGTTGGCACAGAATGCGGAGAACCACGCATCAATGCCCACCCACACCGGTGGGTCGCTCGGATCGCGGAACTCGGGCGCGATCGTATCCAGCCCGGCCGGAGCGTAGGGCGCGAGCATGCCTTCGGTATCAGCAAGGAGCAGGCTGGTCACGGCCAGACCCCAGACCGCATCGGCCTGCGGGTTTTCCTTCTCGGCCAGCAGCTTGGCGGTGACGATGCCGGTGGAATCACGGACGAGCTGCACGTCGATGTTCGGGTACTGCGCTTCCCAGATCTTCATGTACTCGGCGAGCTGGTCGTCTTCCAGAGCCGTGTAGACGACGATGCTCCCCTGCATGTCGGAGAGGACTTCCAGTGGCTCTTCCGTCGCGGCCGGCTGCGCTTCCGCCGCCGGTTCCGGCGTGGCAGCGAACACTGCGGACCAACCGGTCACCGCCATGCAAACCACCATCAACGCGATTACGATAGACTTGTAGCCAGGCATGTGCATTTCCTCCTTAGTTTTGCAGCACTGTGGACTGCGCCGCGGCACGATCCGGGCGACAATCCTTCATCTCATCCGAGTGTAGCACAGGAGGATTAAGAAGATTTTAACGCCGAATTAACATTCGTTTAGCAAATGATGAAGAAACGTTGACAACCGCTTCTCTCCTCTTCCTAAGGCTTGGAAGAGGGGGCGCGGGTGAGGACCGTGGCGTTCGCCAACGACACCTTGCAGTTTGACGTCCACTCGGGTACACTAACATCCTCAATTACATCGTACCGTTGTCCGTTCCCGCCGCCCGGCGGGTTGGCGAAAGGTTGAAGTATGGCAGTGATTGATTCGATTTCCGGAGTGGGTGACGCGTTGCGGGGGCGCATCGGCGGGACGGTGTTTATCGACGATACCACGCTCGACCGCTTCAGCACGGACCAGAGTATGTACCGGATCAGGCCGCTGGCCGTCGTCATGCCGGCGGATGTCGCGGATGTGACGGCGGTCGTGCGCTTTGCCAGGGACGAAGGCATTCCCCTGACGGCACGTGGTGGCGGCAGTGGGACTGCCGGGGCAGCGCTGGGACGGGGCATTGTGCTCGTGTTCGACAAGACGGGGCCGTTGAATCGCGTCATCGGCTTGGCTGAGACGGCGGAAACTCTGCGCGTGACCGTCGAGCCGGGGTTGCTCCACGATGCGCTGCAGCAGACGTTGCGCGAGCACGGCTACTACCTGCCGGCGGATCCCTCCAGCGGGGCCATCTCGGAAATCGGTGGGAATATTGCCACCAAAGCCAGCGGGCCGCACGCGCTCAAGCACGGCTCCATCGATCGTTACCTCGTGGCGGTGCGGTTCGTGACGGTCGATGGGGAGCTGGTCGATACCACGGATGAGAGCAGCATCCCTGTGCGTATTCGCGACGCGGTGAGTGCTTTGCGCGACGATGTGCTGGCAGATGCCGCCGCGACCGCGCGGCTCGACGCGCGCAAGGGCATGAAACTGGCAAGCGGATACAACCTGTTCGCCTTCCTGCGGAACCTGCCGGTTGGAGAACTCGTGGCGCAGCTCCTCGTTGGAAGCATCGGGACGCTCGGTATCATCGTTCGGGCGACGCTCAGGGCGGAACCTTACGTCGAAGGGAAATCGTCGATGCTGCTGTTCTTCCGCTACCTCGAAGACGCCGGGGACATGGTGCAATACGTGAAACCGCTCGGCGTTGCCGCCATCGAGATCATCAATTCCCGTTCGCTGGAGGTGATTCGTGCGCGTAACCCGGATCTGGGCATGCCGGCGGACGAGACGCACCTGGTGATGGTTGAGTTCGAAGGGCCGGAGCGCCACGCGCAAATGGCACAGGTGGAGCGGCTGGTGCGCGAACGTGGCTACAGCCTGGCGATCACATCGCAGACGGTCGATGGCGAGGACACGCAGGCCCGCCTGTGGAAGATCCGCAAGGCGCTTCTGCCGACCGTGCGTAACTATCTCCCCGGCCACCGCGCGCTTTCGCTGGTCAACGACGTCGGCGTCGATCCGCGTTTCCTCGCCCCGTTCATCGAAGACGTACAGGCTGTGTTCGACCGCAACGGGTTGGTTGCCGCCATCTACGGTCACGCGGGCAGTGGCAATCTGCATTTACGCCCGCTGTTCAATCTGAGTGATCCGCATCTGCCGGTGCTACTGCAGCGTGTGGCGGATGAGGTCTACGAAGTCGTGTTCCGGTACGACGGGACGATCACCGCCGAGCATGGCATGGGTCGCCTGCGGACCGCCTACCTGGTGCGAGAATGGGGTGAGCCATTTCTGGGATACATGCGTAGACTCAAACAGATCTTCGATCCCGCCGACATTCTCAATCCGGACGTGATGTTCAGCAATCGTTCGCTCACTGACGATTTGGATCCGGAGAAACTTGCTCCGTGAGGTCTGGCGCTGATCGACCGCTGAGGAATGAATCGTCGTCAACCATAGGGCATGCATAGAATTGCTTACAATCTCAAATGCCCCTTTTCTAACAAAAGATGTTGACAAACCGCGGCCATCTATGGTAGAATGCTGTCGTGGCTCGGTGGATTCGCAATGAGCCGACCGCTCACATACCCGGTTTGCTTGACACTTCTTGTTGTCGGAATCATCTTTGAGGCGTGATCGTCATTGCCATCGAAGGAGCGGAGTCTACTATGGCGCAGGTCGAGCCTGGATACAGCCCCCGTTTACCGTGGAAGCTTCCCGTACTCCTCTTTGTATTGATGCTTATCCTCTTTTCCGTGCTCTTCGCGTTGCAGAGCGCTTCCTTGAGCGCACTCGCCGAAGAAGATATTCATTTCAATCATCAGAAGCACGTAATGGCTGGTGTGCCTTGTGTCTTTTGCCACCCGGGCGTACTCGATGGGCCTGTTGCAGGTTTGCCGTCCATGGAGAAATGCATGGGCTGTCACCGCAGTGTGGCCGTGCAGAATGAAAAAGGACAGGCCGATATCGACCGCTTGCTGGAGTATTACGCAGAGGGACGCGCGCTGCGCTGGGTCAAACGCTTCGATCAGCCGGATTTCGTTTTCTTCAATCACCGCGCGCACGTGACCAACGGCGTGAACTGCGAATCGTGCCACGGCAACGTCGGCGGGATGGCGAACGTGTATCCTGTGTATCGTCTGAACATGGGTTTCTGTCTGGCCTGCCATCGCCAACAAGCTTCGAGTAAGCTGCAACGTCTGGTTGAATGCGTTACTTGTCATAAGTGAGGGCTTGCATGTCGCCAAAACTGACACGTCGAACTTTCTTGAAGGCTGGCGCGCTGGCGGCCGCGACGACCGTGGTGAGCGGTTGCACCGTCAACCTGCAACGCACGGAATACCTGGAATCCTACGTCAAGCCGCCCGAGGAAGGGTTGCCCGGTGAGAGCCTGTGGTATGCGAGCACGTGCCGGCAATGCCCGGCTGGCTGCGGGATCATCGTCCGGGTGAGCAATGGACGGGCGCGTAAGATTGAAGGCAACCCGCTGCACCCGCTGAACGCGGGTAAGTTGTGTGCGCGTGGCCAGGCGGCCCTCCAGGAGCTGTACGACCCGGACCGGCTGAAGAATGCGGTCAGACAGGTCAATGGGCGTGGCTCCGCGCAGTTCGAGCCCATCTATTGGGAAGACGCGCTGCAAACCGTTGGTAACGCACTGGCGAAAGCCTCACCGGGGGCGGTGGCGTTCCTGGGTGGCAACCTGTCGTCGCACCTGGAATGGGTTGCCAACCGCTTCCTGAGTGCGCTGGGTTCGTTTCCGATTGTATCCTACACACTGGGAGATGAGATCGAAGGGACGGCGATGCTCGCTGCGGCGAGTGAGGCGTTGTTCGGTGTCCCGCGCGCTCCGATCTACGACCTCAGTCGGGCCGACGTGGTTTTCTCGTTCGGCGCGAATTTTCTCGAAACGTGGTTATCTCCCGTTGGTTACAGCCGCGCGTACAGCCGGCTGCGGCGTGGTCTGTTGGGAAAGCGCGGCCACATCGTGCAATTCGAGTCGCGCTGTTCCCCGACAGCGGCCAGTGCCGACGAGTGGATCAGGGTGAACCCCGGCAGCGAGGGCCTGGCGGCGTTGGCGTTGAGCAAGATCATCGCCGAGCAGCAGCGCGGCATCGGTGAGGGTGTGGCGTTGTGTGAGCGCGTCAGTGTGCCTGAGATGGCTGAAGCGTGCGGCGTCCCGGTTGGAGAGCTGGAACGCTTG
>Ga0068714_10006641_pt1 | contig 11661 bp, 9 predicted proteins | sample MTBNYHSulfiMetaG_FD_62988 | JGI IMG/M metagenome (GOLD analysis project Ga0068714, IMG submission 62988) | Enrichment culture microbial communities from rom New York Harbor, USA that are MTBE-degrading - MTBE-NYH (New York Harbor Sulfidogenic)... | ecosystem: Environmental > Aquatic > Marine >... | reverse complement strand
CGGGCCAACTTGTCCATGTTGGAGCCGGTGAACATGGAGAGCTTGTGGGTAGACTGTACAACCCCATCCTGGGTGCAGCCCAGGGTGCCGGAGCTGATGCCGAAGGTCTGGTTGCCTGAGGTGCCGTTGGTAGTAACGGCCAATACCTGCGGGCCAACACCACTCTGCCCATCAAAGACCATAGAGCCGAGACCACATCCAGTATTCTCCTGTGCGGCAAAGGCAGAGGAGGCGGAGAGAGCGGTGAATAGAGCGGCGGAAATGAGGGTTGTTTTCATCAGTTAGCTTCCTTTTGTATTGTTTGGGTATCCTCGCACAGGCTGTGCTGTGTCCGAACCATTGATACCACATGGTATTGGCATTCGTCTAGTTGGTTCCACGAGAGCGTTGCCTGTAGATGGCGATATTTGAGACCAGTGTAACAGTTTTGCAGGCTCTAGCACCGACCTGATTGTTCTGTCAAGAGGGACACAAACATGGACGAACTGCAATCGCTCGATCACCGGCAGTAGCTCAGCTGCGAATTGCAGAAAATCACCGATGCAAGACACCATGATCCCTTTCGCGGCCCTGAGCATCTGCAATAACTGAGATAAGACCCCCACCTTTGAGAGACAACCCACAAACTGTGGCAAGGTATGAATAATCCTTGTCGCTTGGAATGAACCGAATTTAAGTGAACTGATGGTTTCGCCTTCGTCAGGTCAAAGCCGTCTCTCAGGCTTGGCCTGATCGTGAAACGTCTGGAGTGATTTAACTCAGTTCGCTGCATATCCTGTCGGGGGCTGCCGACGAAGGGGAGGAACGTCACTGGCTGCAGTGTCGTGTCGTCGGTAACGGCACTCCTGATCCGCTCCTGAATCGAGGTGAAGTCGTATGCTTCCGGGTCGGCCATGCCGCCCCTACCGGGTTGAGATCGACATCGCCTTCCAGGCGGCCCGCGCCTTCTCATCGAGCAACGCCTGAGGCTGATTAAAGTGTTCATCAAGAGATGTAATCCGGAGGTTCGTTCATGAAACCAAATCTCGTAATCAGACCCGAGGGTACGGTGGTCTTCCATGGAGATTTCACCGCGAATTACCCATAGGAGGGGGCGTGCGACGCTTGAGGGCGTCCCCGAGCCTTGCGCCAGATTGACACCGACGGTAGACCGGATGGCAGCACCCGTGCAGTTGCTGCTTCCTTCACCGCTGACTACTGTTCAGAGATGAGCCGGGAGTCACTGTCACCTTTATGGTGACAATGGCGAAACATCGACCATCCGAGGGAGCTGATATGGCCATTGAGAGTACCCGTACCACCATCTGGCTGGGAACCCTGGCGATTGCCCTTGCCGCACCGCTTTGCCTGGCGGCGGAAAAGGAGCTGAATGCAGCGCAGGTGGTTTCGGCCCTGGAAAAGGCCTTTGGCGTCCATCCCGGGCAACGCCGTAACCATACCAAGGGTACCTGCGCAGAAGGGACGTTTGTCGGCTTGAAGGAGGCCCAGGCCTATACACGCTCCGTGCTGTTTTCGGGAAAGTCCCTGCCGGTGGTCGCCCGCTTTTCCCTGCCGGGAGGCAATCCCAAGGCACCGGATACCGCAAAGACGCCGCGCGGCATGGCCCTCGAGATCCGGCTGCCCGATGGGAGGCTGCAGCACATGACTATGCTGAATACCCCCATGTTCGGCGCCGCCACTCCCCAGAGCTTTTTCGACAGCATTGTGGCCAAGACCCCTGACCCCAAAACGGGCAAACCCGATCCGGAGAAGATCAAGACATTCAGGGAAACCCATCCCGACAGTCACGCGCAGGCGCAATTCCTGGCCACGCACAATCCTCCGGTCAGCTGGAGCAATAGCGACTATTTCGGCATCCATACCTTCAAGTTCGTCAATCACCGCAACGAGACCACCCTGGTCCGCTGGCGTTTTGTCCCACGCGACGGGGTGAAGCGGCTGTCGGACGAGGAGCTGGCGTCCTCGCCGCCGGATTTTCTCGAGCGTAAGCTGCTCGAGCGGACCGCGCAGGGGCCGGTGCGCTGGGAGATGATCCTGACACTGGGCAAGCCCGGCGATCCGGTGGACGACCCTACCTTGCTGTGGCCGAGCGAGCGCAAGGAGGTCCACGTTGGGACGCTGACTATCGACTCCGCCATGGCGCAGCCGGGGGCGGAGTGCGAAGGGATCAACTTCGACCCGCTGGTGATGAGCGACGGCGTCGAGCCGACCAACGACCCGGTCCTTTTGTTCCGCTCGCCCGCATACGCGGTTTCATTCGGCAAGAGGAGTGGCGGAAAATAACTGTCCTCTAGGCGCCATTATCCTGTTTCGAGGGTGGTGCACAATCCACTTGGATGGCCCCCTGCAAACTTGAGCAGCTTGGCCCTAAGTGCAAATCATCCTGGTTGCCGCGCGGATGCCAATACCTAATTACCAGCACATCGGGTATGCCTACAACCCAAGATGTTGGGTGCTTGAGCGTGTGCATAACCTCATCGGCTAGCCTGTTGGCGTGGCCGGAGAGGGAAGGTGCCGTTCAATCCACAAGTGTGTTCGAGCATTTTGGCGAAGCGGCGGCACCGTTCGGCGTTGGCACTGCCGAACGGTGCCGTCGCGTTATCTTGCCAATTGGGCCAGCTTGTCCTTGGCCTCATTGCCGGGCATGTGGGTAATGCCGATCAGGATTTCCGCCAGCGTCTTTTCGCTGTTGCTGGCATCCGCACTGTCGATAATTGCCTGCAGTTTTCCCTTGTCACCCGCCGAGACGCTGTGCTGCATGTCGTGGATTGCCATGGCAATAGTCTGTATCGCCTTGCTGTTTTCGCTGTTGCCGGCGATCGCCTGAAGCTTCTCCTTCTCCATGGCGCTGGGGTAGTGGTTGAGATTGAGAAGGATTCTGGCCACTGTTTGCACGGGAGTGGTCTGTTTAGCCATATCGCTTTCCGCCAGGGCGAAAGAGGAGAGCAGACCCAGGACGAGAATGGCGATAAATTTCTTCATGATGAGAGCTTTCATGGGATACCCCCTGAGTTTAATCCGGTAGCCGAGTCACCAGTACCGTGCCAGCCATGTGGTATCAAATCTAGAGCAATCCGGGCTGAAAACAAGCCTGCCAGCCGGGTTGCACCACCGCTTCCCGATACTATAGTTAATCCGGCGTCGCTAATTCCCGGCGAGGAGTGCGGCATGCCCGGAGGCCACGGATCCCTGATGGCGCCGATAACAAGCAGCCGGACGGACGATGAGGTTCATGCGGCTGCAATACAACAATGTAAATATGGCGACAACGCCATTTGGAGGAAAACCATGGACAGCCTCAGCAGCGAGCTGCAGAAGATCACCGATGCACGACACCATGATCCCTTCGCGGTACTGGGCAGGCATGTGGTCGACCGCCAGGCCCGGGTGCGCGCCTATATCCCTTCTGCCACGGACGTTATTATCGCTGACTGCGAACAGCCGATGCAGCGTGTGGCGGGCACCGACATCTTCGAGTGGCAGGGCGAGCCGGAGAGCATGCCCGAGCACTATCGCCTGCTGTGGCGCGACAGGGAGCAGCGCGAGCATATCGCCCACGATCCCTACAGCTTTCCGCCACAGCTGCCGGAGTTCGACCTGCACCTGTTCGGCGAGGGGCGGCACTGGCACGCCTACCGGCTGCTCGGCGCGCACCTGCACGAGGTGGGCGGGATCCGGGGCGTACTGTTCGCGGTGTGGGCGCCCAATGCGGAACGGGTCAGTGTGGTCGGCGACTTCAACGAGTGGGACGGGCGCCGCCATCAGATGCGGGTGCGCGGCTCGAGCGGGGTGTGGGAGCTGTTCATCCCCGATCTGTCACCGGGCGCATTGTACAAGTTCGAGATCCGCAACCGGCATGACGGGAGCATCCATCTGAAGTCGGATCCCTACGGGCAATATTACGAGCAGCGTCCGAAAACCGCTTCCATCGTGGCCGAGGACTCCAGCCATGCGTGGAACGACCAGGGATGGATGGAGGCGCGCAGGGGTGCTGACTGGCTGCATAGCCCGATGTCCATCTACGAGGTGCATCTGGGCTCCTGGCAGCGCGGCCCGGAGGGCGAACTCCTCAATTACCGCGAACTGGCCGGGCGCCTTGTCGACTACGTCAAGCAGACGGGCTTTACCCATATCGAGCTGCTGCCGATCACCGAGCACCCGTACGATCCCTCCTGGGGCTACCAGAGCACCGGCTACTACGCACCGAGCAGCCGCTACGGCACACCGGACGATTTCCGCTTCCTGGTGGACCACTGCCACCAGAACGGTATCGGCGTGTTCCTCGACTGGGTGCCGGCGCACTTTCCGAAAGACGCCCACGGCCTGGCGCGCTTCGACGGCAGCGCGCTATACGAACACGAGGACCCGCGCCTCGGCGAGCACCTCGACTGGTCGACCCTGATCTACAACTTCGGCCGCAACGAGGTGAAGAACTTCCTCCTCTCCAGCGCCATGTTCTGGCTGGAGGAGATGCACATCGACGGGCTGCGCGTCGATGCGGTCGCCTCGATGCTCTACCTCGACTACTCGCGCACCGACTGGATCCCCAACCAGTACGGCGGGCGCGAGAACCTGGAGGCGATCGATTTCCTGCGCCAGCTCAACATCGCGGTGCACGCGGCGCACCCCGGGGTGTTGATGATGGCAGAGGAGTCCACCTCCTGGCCGCAGGTGAGCCGTCCGGTGCATGTCGGCGGACTGGGTTTCGATCTCAAGTGGAACATGGGCTGGATGAACGACACCCTGCGCTACATGGCGGAGGACCCGGTACACCGCAAGTACCACCACAACAACCTGACCTTCAGCATGCTCTACACCTTCACCGAGAATTTCCTGCTGCCGTTCTCCCACGACGAGGTGGTGCACGGTAAGCAGTCGATGCTCAACAAGATGCCCGGCGACGAATGGCAAAAACACGCCAACCTGCGTCTCGCCTACACCTACATGTTCACCCATCCGGGCAAGAAGCTGCTGTTCATGGGCACCGAGTTCGGCCAGGGGAGGGAGTGGGACAGCACGCAGACGCTTGACTGGTACGTGCTCGACTATCCGCCGCATCAGGGTATGCAGCGGCTGGTAAGCGATCTCAATGCGCTCTACCGCAGCACCCCCGCGCTGCACCACCACGATTTCGACTGGCAGGGCTTCGAGTGGATCGACTGCCACGACTCCGAGCAGTCCATCCTCAGTTTTGTCCGGCGCGCAGGGGATGAGTTCGTCGTGGTCATCGTCAACTTCACCCCGGTGCCTCGTTACGGCTACCGCATCGGCGTGCCCCAGGCCGGGCACTACCGTGAGGTGCTGAACTCCGATTCCGGCTTTTACAACGGCAGCAATGTGGGCAATGGCGATCATGCGCTGCTGAGCGAGGCGATCCCCTGGATGGGCAGGGAGCACTCCCTGAGCCTGGCGTTGCCGCCGCTTGGGGGGATTATCCTGAAACTGGCGTGAGGGCATAACGGTTAAAAGTTCAAGGTTCAAAGTTCAAGGAAGCGCATTCCCGCACCGGGCGCCATGAAACCCGGGCCGCGCATCATAAGCCCTCCGCTCCGTCGGACTGAAGCCAGACCTACCCGGAGCCGCAACCCTGCTCCTTGAACCTTGAACCTTGAACCTTGAATCTTGAACCTTGAACCTTGAACCTTGAACCTTGGTCTGCGGCGCTTCCCTGCACCTGATTTTCCGTAGGGTGGGATGTATCCCACCACTAGCCGGACCATCGTGATTGATGGAATTCATCCGCTCCTACTTGTCCTGCAGATCCACCGGCTTGGTCGGCAGCACCTTGTCGCCGGTGATCATGGCGGAGATTAGGCCGCTGCGCTCGCGCAGTTCCGCGAACACCACTCCCGCCACATGCAGCACCACTGCACCGAGCAGGACGAAGAATACCTGCACGTGGGTGATGATGAAGGGCTTGCGGAAGCCGCGCATCTCATCCCACGCCACGGCGTCGACCATCGACTTGTCACCGGGGAGTAGGCTTGCCGGATCGACGCCTGCCGGGGCGACCCAGCCGGCGATCCAGCTGCCGAGCGGCGGGTAGTAGAGATCGGTGCCGGCGAGCACCAGCCCGGTGACGGCCTGGGCGAGCAGCAGAATGAACAGCAGCAGCACCATCAGCTGCCCCAGCGGGTTGTGCCCCAGGTAGTGGCGGGGTTCGCCGCGGCGCAGGCTGCCCAGATAGGCACGCAGTTCGCTGAAGTAGCCGCGGCCGAGCGGCAGGATGGCACCCCAGCGGGCGAAGCGGCGTCCGCGGAAGCCGTGGATGATGCGCCAGGACAGATTCACTGCAAAGAGGTAACCGGCCCAGACATGCAGCTCCTTCATCAACACCTTGGCATCGCCGGCGATGCCAAGGGTCTTGCCGTTGTAGATGACCAGACCGGTGCCCAGCAATGCCAGCACCGACAGGACGTTGATCCAGTGGAACCAGCGTACGCTGCGGTCCCACACCCTGTACCTAACAGATTCGACATGTTGCATAACGTGCTCCTGTGTATTGATTTGTCTCTGCGCAACGGGATGCCTTAGCGCATCTCGAACGCCTCCTGGTGAAAGCGGACCTTGCCGGGTAACAGGCGGCGCAGGCCGCTGCGCAGGCTCTCGGCGAGGCCGCGCGGTCCGCAGAACCAGACCTCGGCACGCTTTCTGCCGTCGGCGTCGGCAGCAAGGGTCTCTGCGGTCAGCGGGCCGCTCTGCTTGTCGTGCAGGTGCAGGCGGACCTCGGGCAGCGCTGCGCACAGCGTTTGCAGACGCTCGACGAACGGGTCGGCCTCACGGTCGCGCACGCTGTAATGCAAATCGGCGGCGATCCCGGCGGCACGTTCGCCCTGCAGGGATTCCAGCCAGGCAAGGAACGGTGTGATGCCGATGCCGCCGGCGATCCAGATCTGCCGGGCGTTCTTGCTGGCGCGATTGAGCTGGAAGCGTCCGTAGGGTCCTTCGACCTCCACCGGCATGCCGGCAACCAGGTGGCGCGAGAGCTTGCGGGTATAGTCGCCGAGCGCCTTGATGGCGAAGGTGACGCTGCGGTCGCCGCGGTCGGCACTGGCGATGGTGAAGGGGTGATGCCCCTCGCCGTTATCAAAGGTGACGAAGGCGAACTGGCCGGGACGGTGGCCGCGCCACGTCTCATCCAGGCGGCAAGTCACCTCGATGATATCGGGGGTCGGGTTCGCTACCGAGAGGACGCTGCCGCTTGCCTTGCGTCCCCGGCCGATGCGCCCGCTGAGCGAGATCACGCTGGCGATGCTGCCGGCGGTGAACAGCACGGCGAGCAGCAACCCGATGGGCTGACTCCAGTAAGCGGCCGGGGCGAGCACCACCGAATGGACCACCAGCAGCAGATAGAGTGCCGGCATCGCCCGGTGCAACGGCCGCCACAGGCGGTAGGAGAACTGCTTCCACAGGGTTAGCGCGAGCAGCGCCAGCAGCACGTAGAAGGCCCATTCGCCCAGCGCTTCGCCCAGGTCGCGCAGCGGTTCGGCGAAGGCCGAAAGCTCATCCTCCTTGATGCGGCCGCTGCGTCCTGCCAGCGCCTTGAACAGGTCGTCCGACATCTCCAGCAGCCAGTGCGAGGCGGCAAAGACGACCGCCAGGATGCCGCTCCATTTATGCAGGCGGTAGATGCGGTCCATGCCGCCGAGCGGTTGTTCCAGCCAGGCTGGGCGGGTGGAGAGCACCATCGCCAGCGACATCAGGGCGATGGAAAACAGGCCGGTCAGGAAGAGACTCTCGAGGTAGATGGCCCACGGCAGGGAGCCTGCAGTCGTGTGAGCGGGCGAGAGCATCTCGACGCCCCAGGCGAGGGCGATGATGGCGAGAAAGCCGGTGAGCAGTGTCTTCATAACAGGTCTCTTTTAGCTAACAGTGGGGTTCCGGTGCGTGGAGGCCCCGCCTCGGCGGGGAGAGGCGGGGCGATCCGGTGCGATGGGTTCAGCGCTTGTCGCTGTTCCACCAGAAACTGCTTTTCTTGTCGGCTTTGCCTGAGGTGTCTGACTTGGTGGTCTTCTCGCCCTTGGTGCGGGTGTCGAGAATTTCGCCGCTCTGCGGATCGACGAGGATCTTGACCCGCTCGCCGTCGGCATTGCGCCCCTTGACTTCATAACCGTCGTCGTCGCGCTCGATCTCGCTGATGTCGAGGTAACCGGCGGCGGTCACCTTGTCGTAGATCGCCGGTATGGCCAGCCAGTTCTCTTTCTGGGTGGCGGCGTTCGTATCGGCCTCGGCTGCGGGTGCGGCGAAGGCGCTGCCGCCGAGGGTGGCGGCGCTCAGGGCGATGGCAAAAAGGGCATGTGAGGTTTTCATACGTTACTCTCCGTCAGGGTTGTCGGGGTGGCCGTTGTGACCACCGTGAGTGCAGTCTGCACCAGTCGGCCTGAACCAACCCTGAAGGGGCTGTTCATCTCCTGTTCAGAAACGGGGGCGTTATAATCAGGAATACGAACCACTCACTCGAGCGGGAGAAAAATGACATGACATCACTTCGCCATCACATCGCCAGCCCCGTCACTCTGCTCGGCGCAGCGTTGTGCGCACTGCTGCTCTCGATGCCGCTGCTGGCGGGCGAGCGGGATCACGAGCGCGCCCGTGAGGCGCTCGAGGCGGGCGAGATCCTGCCGCTGCGCACCATTATCGAAAAGCTCGAACGCGACTATCCGGGGCAGGTCATCGAGGTGGAGCTGGAGCGTGAAGATGGGCGCTGGGTCTACAAGATCAAGCTGCTGCGTGCCAACGGCGCGCTGCTCAAGATGAAACTCGATGCCGGCGACGCGACCCTGCTCGGCATCAAGGGGCGCGATATCGCCCCCGCATCGAAGCCGGAGGGGGAGCGCTGATGCGCTTGCTGCTGGTTGAAGACGATCCCACACTCGCCGCCCAGCTGGCAGAGGAGTTGACCGTCGCCGGTTACGTGGTCGAGTCGGCGCACAACGGCGTCGATGCGCACCACCTGGGCGAGGTCGAGGAGTACGATGCGGTGGTACTGGATCTCGGCCTGCCGCAGATGGACGGCCTCACCGTGCTGAAGAAGTGGCGTGCCGGCGGGCGCAGAATGCCGGTGCTGATCCTCACCGCCCGCGATGCCTGGCATGAAAAGGTCGACGGCATCGATGCCGGGGCGGACGACTACCTGGTCAAACCGTTTCACATGGAGGAGCTGCTGGCGCGCGTGCGTGCGCTGATCCGCCGCGCCTCGGGTCACGCCAGCGCCGAGATCGCCTGCGGTCCGGTGGTGCTCGATACGCGCAGCGGCCGGGTGAGCGTGGCGGGGCGCGCGCTGACACTGACCAGCCACGAGCTGCGCGTGCTCGCCTACCTGATGCACCACAAGGGCGAGGTGATCTCGCGCACCGAGCTGACCGAACACATCTATGCCCAGGAGTTCGACCGCGACTCGAACACCATCGAGGTCTTCATCGCCCGCCTGCGCAAGAAACTGCCGCCCGACCTGATCAAGACCGCCCGCGGCCTCGGTTACCGCCTGGTGTGTCCCGAGTGATCCCCTTCAGCAACCCTGGCCGCTCCCTGCGCCTGCGCCTGCTGGCCGGCACGCTGGTCTGGATCGTCGCCACCATCGCCATCGCCGGCTGGAGCCTCTCCGGGCTGTTTCAGCAGCATGTGGCGCGCCAGCTGCGCGCCGGGCTCGAGATCCATCTCGGGCAGCTCACCGCCAACCTGTCGTTCGACGCTCAGGAGCAGGCCTTTCTCACCGCGCCCTTGAGCGATCCGCGGCTGAGCCGTCCCTATTCGGGACTCTACTGGCAGATCGATCGGCTGAAAGAGGACGGGGCGGTGGAGCGTCGCGGCATCCTGCGCTCGCGCTCGCTGTGGGACAGCCTGCTGGAGGTGCCTGACGACGCGCCGGCCGACGGCGAGATCCACGAACACCGCGTGGCCGGACCGGACGGCGCGACGCTGCAGGCGATCGAACGCTTCGTCTATCCGGCCGAACTGCCGGAACAGGGGCTGCGCCTGATCGTCGCGGCGGACGCACGGCTGCTCAGCGAACCGGTGGAGCAGTTCAACGGTCTGCTGGCCTGGTCGCTCGGTGTGCTGGGGCTGGGGCTCATCGCCGCGGCCATCGTGCAGGTACTGATCGGCCTGCGTCCGCTCGGTCATCTGCGCCGGGCGCTGACCCGGGTGCGCGAGGGTAGCGCACAGAGTATCGAGGGCAGCTTCCCGCAGGAGGTCCAGCCGCTGGTCGACGACTTCAACGCGGTGCTGGCGAACAACGCGCGCATCGTCAGCCATGCCCGCACCCAGGCGGGGAATCTGGCCCATGCGGTCAAAACCCCCCTGACCATCCTGGCCAATGCCGCGGCGCGTCCCGATCCCGGCCTGCCGCAGCTGGTCGGCGAGCAGGTGGCGATGGCCAGGCGCCAGGTCGATCACCACCTGGCGCGGGCGCGCGCCGCGGCGGCCGCCACGGTGCCGGGTGTGCGCAGCCGGGTTCGCCCGCAAATCGAGTCACTGCTGCGCGTGATGGAACGCCTTCACCAGGACAAACAGGTGAGTGCGACCATCGCCGACGGCAGCGCCGATCCGCTGTTTCGCGGCGACCAGCAGGACCTGCAGGAGATGCTGGGCAACCTGCTGGAGAATGCCTGGAAGTGGGCGGCGAGCCGCGTTGCGATCGCCGTCCGGCGGGAAGGGGAGATGCTCTTTATCGTGGTCGACGACGACGGTCCCGGGCTGGCGCCGGAGCAGCGCGAGGCGGTGCTGGCCCGCGGGGTGCGGGCCGATGAGCAGGTTCCCGGCACCGGCCTGGGTCTGGCCATCGTCAACGATCTGGCACAGCTTTACGGCGGTTCGATCACCCTTGTGGCATCGCCGCTTGGCGGTTTGCGTGTGACGCTCGTGCTGCCGGCTGCGCCGCCGCCGATGTAATTATTGTTCCAGGGAAGAGCGCGTACCTGTTCGCATTGAGCCAGGTTCCACCTCGAATGGATGTAGTGATTCCGTAGATATCGTTCCAGCTCTCTAACGCCGGGACATTAAGGGTTTTATTACCCACCCTCGATACCCGTTGCATTTCAGGGAATTCCAGTTCTTCGCTTTGCATCGAATCACCCATCGCTTTAACGATTACAATTTGATTACAAAAATGTAATCGACTGCTCATCTCCTGGACAGGGTCGTGTAGCTATTGTGTGGCTCAGCAGACGATGCCCGCGACGCGCCAATCTGTACACCAACGAGACCCGTGCCGTCGCGGGACTTCGCTTCTGGTTCTCGTAGTGTCTATGCTTTCAGTCCTGGCGCTGTCCTTGACAGATAAGGATTAGGAGTCGGTAATTGCCCCCCATCTTTGAGCAGATAACTTGGTAAAAAACAGCGGAGGATGAGTCTCATGCGTGTGAGCAGAAACTACCATTCGATCCTGCTAATCACCATCGCGCTATTCGTGCTACCGGTTCACGCCAGGCAACAGCCTGAATGCGACGCAGCGGTGACGGTCAATCACCATGGCGATGAGGTGCTCGACGAAGAGGCATTGCAGAAGCATATCGACGGGATCAGTGAACAAATGGCTACCGTTCGCCTTCGCCACACCCGAGGTCCGCAATTGAATCGAACCCTGGAGTTGCGGCGCCATCTGTCGCAGATGCGCGAGGCGATGCAGGAGCTGCATGACCAGATGTACCTCATGGGGTGCCG
>Ga0068714_10006640_pt1 | contig 11661 bp, 10 predicted proteins | sample MTBNYHSulfiMetaG_FD_62988 | JGI IMG/M metagenome (GOLD analysis project Ga0068714, IMG submission 62988) | Enrichment culture microbial communities from rom New York Harbor, USA that are MTBE-degrading - MTBE-NYH (New York Harbor Sulfidogenic)... | ecosystem: Environmental > Aquatic > Marine >... | reverse complement strand
AGGTCGACCTCCGGCAGGCCGGTGGTGAGCTTGCGCCAGGTCTTCCCGCCGTCGGTGGACTTGTGGATGGCGGACTCGGGCCCGCCGTTGACCAGGGTCCACACGTGCCGCCGCCGCTGGTACGCGGTGGCGTAGACCAGGTCGGGGTCGCGCGGGTCGAGGTGGACCTCGTTGACCCCGGTGTCGTCGCTGATGTGGAGCACGCGCTCCCAGGTTTTCCCGCCGTCGGTGGTCTTGTACAGCCCGCGGTCGCCGCCGGAGCGCCACAGCGGGCCCTGCGCCGCCACCCACACGGTGGCGGAGTCGCGGGGGTCAACGGCGATGCGGCCGATGTGCTCGGACTCGGGCAGCCCCATGTTCTCCCAGTGCGCGCCGCCGTCCAGGGTCCGGTAGACCCCGTCGCCGAACGACACGCTGCGCTGGCTGTTGTTCTCGCCGGTGCCGACCCAGACCAGCGACGGGTTCCTCGGGTCGACCGCCAGGCAGCCGATGGAGAAGGAGCCCTCATCGTCGAACACCGGCGTCCAGGTGGTGCCGGCGTTGGTGGTCTTCCACACCCCGCCGGAGGCCACCGCCACCCACCAGTGGCCGGGGGCGCCGGGGACCACCGCGATGTCGCCGATCCGCCCCGAGTTGTACGCCGGGCCGAGGCCGCGCAGCTCGAGACCTTTGAAGGTGGCGGCGGACATGGGGTCGGGCTTTTCCTCGGGCGTGCCGCTGGCCTTGGGCTTGACAGCCAGGCCCGGGACCGCAGCCAGGATGATGAGCACGAGGGCAACTGTGATGGAGCGCTTCATGGCGGGACCTCCAATGGGCTCGTCGCGAGCCGTCGGCATGGTACCAGGGCTCACCCGGACCCGTTCCCGTCGAGGATCGTCACCCCGACCTCGCGAAGCGTGGCGAGGAGCTCGTCCGGGTCGGCCGGGCTGAGCAGGGTGCGCCCGCCGTTTTCGAGCAGCACGCAGTCGCCTTTCACGTCGGTGGCGTAGACGCGGGTCGGGACGCGGTCGACCCGAAACCAGCCGTGCTGGTAGCCGGGCAGCGCCGTGCCCCAGAGGCGGATCCCGACCCGGGGCCGGTGGCGACGGGCGGACAGGCCGGCGGTCGCGAGGCGACGGGTCCCGAACAGCGTCACCACGTCCACCGAGCCGGGGCGAACGACGTACGCCAACCGGGCCGGGGCGGAGAAGAAGAGCAGGGCGAGCAGCGCGGTCAGGGCGGGCAGGGGGAGGGAGACGGCGGCCAGACCCCATCGCCAGGCTCCCGGCCGGGGCCGGATCGGCTCGGCGGCGAAGCGGCCTCCAGCGTTGACCACGAGGACGAAGACCCCCTGCGGTTCGGGGGCGAGGAGGAGGGGCGTGTCGAGGGTCCGGACGGTGAGCAGCAGGCCCTCCGGCTCGCACGACGTGGCCTGCCAGACCGTGCCCAGCTCGGGGTAGGTGAAGCGCCCGACGCAGTAGCCGGGCATGGAAGTGCCGAGCGTGCGCCGCCCCCCGGTGGGTTGCACCCGGCGCAGGCTGACCAGGTCGGCGAGGGCGACACGGTGGACGGTGGTGAAAGGGGGCGCGCCGGCGGTCACCGTCAGCTCGCCGGCTTCGACGGTCACCGTTGCCTGGTGGGGCGCGAACAGAAGCCAGCCTGACGTCAGGGTGGCGACCGCGGCGAAGAGGACCAGCGGCACCCCCAGCAGGAGGCGGGTCCTGCGGGCGTGGGGCGGCGGCAGGATAGTGGTGGTGACGGTCACCGCGACCTTCACGCCCGCTCTCTCAGTACGGGAGCTCGGTGGCGGTGGGCGCCGGCTGCTCGAGGCGGAGCCCCTCGCCCCGCTCCCGCACCACCCGGCGCAGCCACTCCTCCGGGTACCCGACCTCCTCGACCTCCCCCTCCGCGTCCTGGACGTAACCGTCGTTGTACTTCGTCACCAGCCGCTCGGCCAGCTCGCGCCAGCGCCGGACCACCTCCTGGCCGTGGGTCACGCTGTAGTCGGTGAGGTAGCGCACGAGCAGCGCCCGGTCGGTGTTGTGGAGGGCGGCGGCGGTCCGCTCCACCGCCGGCTGCAGGGCCAGCAGGTGGCCTTCGACCTCCCGCTGGACCGCCTGGATGTCCTGGATCATGGCCGAGTAACGAAGGTTCGCGAAGTTGGCGACGAAGTTGAACACCCAGTAGGCGGAGTCCCACGAGAAACGGCCCAGGCTGCCGGTAGCGTAGCTTTCAGGCACCCGGTCGACGCCGCAGTAGACGGGGAAGTAGCAGGTGGTGAAGGTGTCGTCGACGCCGTACCAGGTGACGCCGCCGATCGGGTCGGGGAGCCAGGAGCGGGACTGGGAGACGAACGAGAAGCCGGACTGCGGGGTCGAGATGGGACGCTCCCAGGAGTAGCGCTGGCCGTCCACCTCGAAGGCCATGGGGCGCGGGCGGTAGGGGCTGCCGAAGGGCCCGGCGTCGAGTCCCCGGGTCATGTCGTACGGGGTGCCCTCGTAGTGGTCGCGCATCAGCGCCATCACGTCGGCCACGGTCAGCCGGCGGTCCGGCTTGACCCACAGCGGGTAGGGGGAGGCGTCGGGGACGGCGCGGTGGTAGTCCGGGGAGAGGTCCAGGGAGGGGGCCAGGCGCCGGAACAGGCTCCACACCCGGGTGGCGGTGTAGCGCAGGGTTTGGGGGGTGTGGGCGCCGTAGACCTCGTCGAAGCGGAACGGCTTCCCGGCCGAGGGGTCGTACCAGCCCCGTTCGACGGCGAACGAGACCAGGTTCGGGGAGTGCCGGCAGCTGTCGGGGTCCGCCGGCGGGATCTCGCCGATGCGGGCGCCGTTGGCGTGGGCCGACACGTACCCGTCGGGAACGCGCAGCGCGACCCACAGCGCGCCCTCACCGCCCGGTCCGGTGCCGATCATCTCCAGCAGCCAGACCTCGCTGGGGTCGGCGATGGAGAACGCCTCGGCGGTGGACCGGTAGCCGTGGGTCGCGACCAGGCCGGTCATGACCGTGACCGCCTCCCGTGCCGTTTTCGCGCGCTGCAGCGCGAGCTGCATGAGGTCCCAGTAGTGGAGCAGCCCGTCCGGGTTCTGAAGCTCTTCGCGTCCGGTGGTGGTGGTCTCGGCGATGACGAGCTGGTGCTCGTTCTGGAGGCCGACCACGGCAAAGGTGTGGGGCACCTGGGGGATGGTGCCGCGCAGGGTGCCGTCCCAGCTGCGCAGCTCCACCACCGCGTCCGCCGCGTGGTCCTCTGCGGGCCGGACCCGCAGCCGCGGGTGGAACGGCCCGTCGCAGGTGTAGGTGACGATGGCCGACCCGTCGGCCGAAGCCCCTGGGGTCACCAGCAGGTTGGTGCAGGCCGAGGCAGGGTCCGCGGCCAGACAGAGGGCGGCGGCGAGCGCGAAGAGGGCGGCGTGCTTCATGCGGCGATGGTACACCGCCGGGAGCGCCCACCAACCCCGGGGAGCTCACCCGTACGCGTATCCGATGGGTCCCGTTACAGCTTCTCCTCGACGCTCCGCACCTTGTCGTCGAGGCTCTGGTCGCGGTCGGTGCGGGTGCCGCAGCGAAGGTTGGTGGACACCCGCGGCGCGCCCATCTGGTGCAGCGCCTCGTGGCAGCGCTTGAGGGCGGCGAAGACCTGGTCCCAGTCCCCCTCGACGTTGGTGCCGTTGGCGTGCAGCTGCGGCTCGAGGCCCGCCTCGACGAGCACCCGCTCGCAGGCGGCGACGTAGGGGGACAGCGACAGGCCGACCCCGAGGGGGACGATGGCGAGATCCGCGATGACCTTCATTCCGATCCCTCCCGTCCGAGGATACCGGACGAGTCACCATGGGAGGCGTAGTTCTTCACAGATGAGTCAAGTCTCGATGGACCGAGCGCGCGTCCTCGACCTGGACTTCGACCTGGACCTGGACCAAGCTCGACGAGCACCCTCGAAGACCAGGACCAGGACCACGTCCAGGTCCAGGTCCAGGTCCAGGTCCAAGTTGGGGAGGTGGTTGCTGGGGCGGCCCACGCGCCTCGACCGGTGGGGAGGATCCCGTTAGAATCACTCGGGTACGGGGATGGGTGACACTTCCGGGAAGCGAACGGGCCTCGAGCTGTGGCTGGTGCGGCACGGGGAGACCACGTTCAGCCTCGACGGGAGGCTGGCGGGGTGGACCGAGGCGCCGCTGTCGGCACGCGGGGAGGAGGAGGCCCGTTCCCTCGCACCGCTGCTGGACGGCCGGGCGTTCACCGGCGTGTGGTCCTCGGACCGGGTGCGCGCGATGACCACCGCCCGTCTCGCCTGGGGCGAGGCGCGCACCGACCCGCGGCTGCGCGAGATGAGCTTCGGCGACCTCGAGGGCAGACGGTGGGCGGAGCTCGGGCCGGGCGTCGGGGAGGGGATCTTCGCCTTTCGCGACTTCCGCGCGCCGGGCGGGGAGTCGGTGGACGAGGTCCGCGAGCGGACGCTGGCTTTCGTGGCCGAGCTGCCACCCGGGCGGCACCTGGTCTTCACCCACGGCGGGGTGATCCGGGTCCTGACCCGCGACCTGGGGCTGGACCGGTTCCTCGGCACCGCCTCGCTGGCGGTGGTGGACTGGCCGGCGCAGCGTCTCCTGCGCCTCGAGGAGCCCCGCCCCGGACCCCGCATCGAGGAGTGACACCCTGCCTTCGCGGTTGTTCGAGTTTGTCCGGAACCCAGACCAAGTCCAGGTCCAGGTCCAAGTCCAGGACGAGGTCGACGAGTCGCACTCCACCCGTCGTGGCGCCCCGGGCGGGCGGGGGAGCTGACAGCTGATCGCTGAGAGCTTCTCTGCTTCAGTCCGTCACCACCCGGCAGGCGATGTAGGTCGGGTCGTCGCTGGCGTTGTCGACCAGGTTGGCGTAGGCGAACACCGGTCCGTCCGGGGAGCGGATCTCGACCCGGCCGCGGGTGACCCCCTGGACGAAGCGGGTGAGGACGTTGTTGTACTGCACCTGGCTGAAGGGCCGCAGGTCGTGGACCAGGGTGAGCACGGTGCCGCCGTCGTCGTCGCGGAGCTTCAGGGTCACGTGGAGCGACACCGGGGAAGGGTTCTGAAGCCCCACGTGGCTGCGGAAGCGCTCGTCCTCGCGCAGGCCGACCAGGTGACCCACCATGCCGGGCGAGACCGCCTCGGCGAGGGTCTGGGCCGGCACCCCCTGGCCGACGCTGGTCGCCTCGTCGGCGCCGAGGAGGTAGCTGCGGCTTGCCGCCTCGAGCCCCGGCTGGTCGGCGCAGACCGCGAGCCCGCCGGACCACGGCCGCCACAGTCGGGGCAGCACCAGGGTGACCACGTCCTCGAGGTGGGCGGTGGCGCCCGGGGGAAGCGGCTCGCTCAGCGTGATGAACGACGTCACCCGGTTGTCGGCGTTGCGGTCGAGGAGCGCCACGCTGGCCCACGCGAAGCCGTCGCCGGTGTTGACCAGGTCGAGGTCGGTGGCCCAGTTGAGGTCCTGCACCCGCAGGGTGCGGGCGGCGACGGGGACGAATCGGCAGTGCCGGTACTGGAGCGGGTCCCCCCGCCCGATCTCGACCTCGACGCCCTGGGCCCCTGCCCCCGGCAGCCCGGGTCCGACGACCGGCAGGGTGAGCAGGAGCGCCAGGGTTCTCGTGATCGCCATCGGGTCACCCCCTCGGACCATTGTACTGCGCCCGCGGGCGACCCCACTGCCAGCCTGGCCCTGAGGCGTGCCGCTCTGGCGTGCCCCGGTTCGGGGCCGACCGAGGACGGTCGGAATACCTGGCATCAGGGTTGCATTAGAGGGGGCAGAGCCGAACGCAGAGTCGGCGACGCATCATACCCCCTCCTTCCTCCTGCGGGCCACCCGGCCCGCTCATTTTTTCTCCCGATCCCGATCCGGGGCTGAGGCCCGGGGACGGTGTCCCCGGTGGGGGACATCCGGGCCGGAGGCGTACTGCCGAAGACCAAGTCCAGGTCCGGGTCCAGGACGCCGTGGCGCGTGTGCCGTCCCTCAGGCCAGGGCTGGGGCTACCGGCCCGGCGGCTGGCCCTGCTGCCTCCGGATCTGGTCGAGGAGGCGCTCCTTCTCGGCCTGCTCCCGCATCTGCCGCTCGAGGCTCTCGCGCACTTCGGGCGGGAGGTTGCGGAGGGTCTCGGGGTCGAGGTTCGCGAACGGGTTGCCGCTCGGCGGCGGCGGCACGAAGCGGAAGGCTTCCCAGCCCCGTGTGAAGCGGTCGCGCTGAGCGCGGGCGATGGTGTACACCTGGGCGTCGGCATTGCCGCCGGCGTAGACCAGCTCCGTCGGGCCGTCGGCGGGCGCGGGCGCGCCGAAGACCAGCCTCGCCTCGTCCTGGTCGCCCAGGCCGACGGTGACCGACACCGACGGGTCGTCGAGGCCCGCGCTGGCGGCGTCGACCCCGTCCGCGAGAGCGGTGGCACGCAGGGAGCGGACCAGCGACACCATCCGCTCCACCCCCTGGGGGTCGAGCTCGAGGTCGGCAGGAGGCTGGGGACCCTGGGGGTCGACCACCCAGGGGCCCGCCGGGTCCTTCACGAACCGCTGCCGGTCGGAGCCGGCGCGGACCTCCAGGGAGGTGGCGAGAGCGGGGTCGAAGGCCATCAGCGTGAGGTCCCGCAGATCGGCGAGGCGCTTGCGCAGGCTCGAGGCCTGGTGGGCCCGCACCGCCAGCACCGCGTCCCAGCCGTCGACCCTGGCATACACGTCCCCGTCGGCGGTGGCGGCGCCGAGGTGGAGGGTGACCGGCCCCGAGTCCGTGGCCAGGGTGAACCGGTCGTGCTCACCCTCGAAGCCGAGGGCGGCCTCGTCGGGGGGCTGCGCGACCACCTCCTTGGCGCGGAGGTTGGCGAGGCTGGCCGCGAGCGCCCCGGCCGCGCGGCCGTCGAAGCGGAAGCCCGGGGGCAGCGCGGACTCCTCCTCGAGCCGCCACGCCTGGTCGTCGTCGCCGGGGAGGATCGCCCAGGTAGGCTCACCCTCGAGGCTCACCTCGACGCGGCGCACCGCGTCGAGCTCGACCTCGAAGGCGCGCAGGCGGGCCCAGCGGGCGGGGTCGGTCGGGAACAGGTGGCGCAGGCTCCTCGGGAGCGCGTACACGGTGTCCCGGCCCACCGCGCGGACGTAGGCGCTCCCCGCCTCCGAGCTGCCGAGGACCGCGTCGGCGAGGGTGCGGGAGCCGGCGGCGGCGGTCACGGTGAGCCCCTTCTCGGGGTCGACGCCGAAGGCCTGGTGGCGGTCGAGGGAGGTGGAGACCACCTCCGAGGTGTCGACGGACTTGAGCCCCTCGAGCGCGCGGGTGACGACCGTCCCGTCCGCGAGGGCGCCGGTTCCGGCGATGGTCCAGGCTCGCCCCTCGCGCTGCAGCTCGACCCGCTTTCCCCCCTCCACCGCGGTCAGGCGGTCCACGCCGTCGAGGTCGAGACCTGCGAAGGACAGCCGGCTGCTGCCCCGCTCCACGGGCCGCCCGCGCAGCAGCAGCACCGCCGCCAGCAGGAGGATGAAGATCCCGAGCGTGACCAGGGTCGAGCGCCTCATGCCGCACCCCCCTCTGGAAGGCGCACGAGCCGGCGGCGGCGCTCGCGCAGGCGCCAGCGCACCAGCCCGAAGACCACGAACAGGGCCGGCAGGCCGAGGATGTTGGCGACCTTGAGGGTGGTCCGGGTGGCGTCGGTGAGCTCGTCCAGCGGCGCCACGGTGAGGCCGCGGGTGCGGATGGCCATCATCGCCTCGTCCAGCAGCAGCCAGTCCACCAGGTTGAGTGCGAGGGCCTGGGAGCTCCCGCCCGCGAACTGGTCCTGGACCAGGGAGGAGCCGCCGACCACCAGCGCCCGGCCGCCGTCGCCGATGCCGGAGACCGCCACCACCAGCGGGTGGGGCCCGGTGAAGGTGATGCTCGCGGGCCACCGCTGCAGGGGGTTGAGGTCCACCGGCAGGGCCTGGGACCAGCTCTCGGGGGAGGAGTTGACGAGGACCTCCGTCGTGGTCCCGCGGCTCGGGTCGACCTCGAGGGCGCTCACGAACGGGAGGGTCACCTCGCCCAGGCCGCGGGTGAGGGGCTGCTCCTGGTCGAGGTGGCCGACGGCGGGGATGAACGGGTAGCGGACCGCCTGGGGGAAGCGGAACGGGCCCTGCTGCTGGATCACGTTGATGCTGGCGCACTGGCGGTCGAGGAGCAGGCCCGGCCGGATGCGCACGCCGTAGCCGGCGAGGAGGGGCCCGAGCCCGTGATCCGCCGGCTCGTACCGGGTCGTGCGCAGGTCGACCCTCACCGCGTCGAGGAGGAACGCGGCCGCCTTGCCGCCGCGGACGAAGCGGTCGACGGCGGCCGCTTCGTCGGCGGTGAACGGCTGCGACGGGCCGGTGACGACGAGGGCGTCCACGTCGGGCGGGATCTCGGCCGCGCCGTCGAGGTCGAGGGGCTCCACCTGGTACTGCTGGCCGACCAGGGCGACCAGGGAGCGGAGGTCCTCACCCGGGTCGAGGCCGCCGCGGCCGGTGACGAGCGCGATCTTCGGCACCCGGGTCCGGGTGACCTTGCGGATCAGGGTGGTGAGGTCGTACTCGAGAGAGGCGGTGTCCGTGACGACCGGGATCACCTCCTTCGCGTCGCCGTAGCGCAGGGCGACGCCCATGTAGGCCCGCTTGGCCTCGAAGCGGTCCCCCTCGTTGACCCGCACCTCCACCGGCTGGATTCCGAGGCCGCGCAGCTCCCGCTCGACTTCGGTCTCCTCGCGCATGGTGCGGCCGAAGATGTCCCGCCTGACCTCCTTGCGCTTCTCCCTGTCGGCCTCGGTTTCCTCGGCGAGGGGGTCGAGGAACTCGTACGACAGGGCGCCGCCCGATGCGCTGTAGTACTCGTCGAGCAGGTCCCTGACGTAGCGGGCGTTGGTGGAGTACGGCGGCGGCAGGTCACGGGAGAAGTAGGCCTTGACCGTCAACGAATCGGGGAGGCCGGAAACGGCCTCCCGCGACGCCTTCGACAGTGTGAACTGACGGTCCCGGGTCAGGTCCACCCGGAAAAAGGCGTCGAGGGCGAGGATGTTGAGCAGGACCACGATGCCGACGAAGGCGCCGGCGAAGAGGCCGCTGTCGAGCAGCTTCGAGCGCTTCACGGTCACCTCCCTAGGCGTGGCGCCGCTTGAGCGAGCGGACGGCGACGAACAGGGCGACGGCGCACACCGACAGGTAGTAGAGGAGGTCGCGGGAGTCGACGACGCCGCGGGCGAAGTTCCGGAAGTGAAAGTCGACGGAGAGGTGCTCGAGGACCCGGCCGAGGGCCTCGGGGACGAACAGGGTCACCTTGTCGGCGAGCCACAGCGCCAGCCCGATCAGCAGACCGAGAATGAAGGACACGATCTGGTTGCGGGTCCAGGTCGAGGTGGCGAGACCGACCGCGGCCAGGGCGGCGGAAACCAGCAGCAGACCGAGGTAGCCCCCCACCACCGGCCCCCAGTCGAGGTCCCCGACGGCGGCGACCGTGGCGGCGTAGCCAACCGTCAGGCCCAGGGCCGTGGCCATCAGGCCGAGGGCGGCGAGGAACTTGCCGGCCACCACCTCGTGGTCCCGCACCGGCATGGTGGTGAGCAGCTCCAGGGTGCCGCTCCTCACCTCCTCGGCCACCAGTCGCATCGTGATGGCCGGGGCAAAGACGACGAGCAGCAGCGGGGTGACGGCGAAGAACGAACGCAGACTGCTCTGGCCGGCCAGGAACACGGTGGAGAAGTAGAGGTAGCCGGAGATGAGCAGGAACACCCCGACGACGATGTAGGCGATGGGGGAGTTGAAGTAGGCCCGGAGCTCGCGGCGGGCAAGGGCAAGGGCGTTACGCATGGCGGCCTCCGGAGCGGGCGGTGAGCCTGCGGAAGGTCTCCTCTAGCGACACGGTCTCGCGGTGTATCTCCAGCACCGCGAGGTCGGCCGCCACCGCGGCCTCGAACAGGTCGCGACGGGGGTCGGCGTCGGGGGCGGCGAAGGCGGTCAGGCGCAGCGTGCCATCCTCCTCCCCTCCGTCCGAGGCAACGTGGGTCACCCCCGCGGCCGAGCCGAGCTGGCTGCAGATCCGGTCCGGGTCCAGCCGACCGCCGGCGGAGCGGGGCGCCACCACCAGCTTGACCCGGCTGCCGGACGCGGAGCCGGTGAGGTGGTCGAGGCTGTCGTCCGCCGCCAGCGCGCCGTCCGAGATGATGACCACCCGGTCGCAGGTGGCCTGGACCTCGGGCAGGATGTGGGTGGACAGGATCAGGGTCTTCTCCCGCCCCAGCTCCCGGACCAGCTCGCGAATCTCGGCGATCTGGTTGGGGTCCAGGCCCGACGTGGGCTCGTCCAGGACCAGGATGTCGGGGTCGTGGATCATGGCCTGGGCGAGCCCGACCCGCTGGCGGTAGCCCTTGGACAACTGGCCGACGTCCTTGCCGAGCACGTCGCCGAGACCGCAGGTCTCCACCACCCGCCTGAGCCGCCGCGGCCGGTCGGCGGTTGGGATCGCCCGCAACGTGGCGACGAGCTCGAGGAGCTCCAGCACCATCATCTCGTCGTAGAGAGGGGCGTTCTCGGGCAGGTAGCCGATCCTCGACCGGGTGAAGAGGGAGTCGGCCGCCACCTCGCGACCCTGGATGAGGGCCTCGCCGGCGGTGGGGCGCAGGAAGCCGGTGAGGATCCTCATGGTGGTGGTCTTGCCGGCGCCGTTGGGGCCGAGGAAGCCCACGATCTGTCCCCGGGGCACCGAGAAGCTGATCCCGCGCAGGGCCCTGGTCTCGCCGTAGCTCTTGACCAGGTCGCGCACTTCGACCATCGGCGTGTCCATGTCACCTCCGCTCCGGCCGGCGGGCCGGGTCGTCCCGCCGGCCGGGCGGCGGGCGAACACTGCACAGGGGGCGCCGTGGCGCCGGCGGTCGATGGAAGCAAAATGCTTGCCGGAATCGAGATCGGGACGAGAGGCCGCAGGTCGAGCCTCGCGCAAGATCGGCGCGCCACGCTGACCGGGACCGCCCGGGCCCGTTGCGATGTGGGCGATTCGAGCAGCCGATCCCGGAGGGAGCGGCCCCCATGGCGCGGCACGGCGTGACAGGGGCAGCGTCGTCGCGACGCGACGCCGCTCACCCCTTCGGATGCAGCAGCCGCCAGGTCATGGCGCGCACCTGGTCGAAGAGCTCGATGACCACCCGCGCGCGCCCGACATTCACCGCCCCTGCACCGACCAGGAGCCGGAGGTGGGTGTCGACCTCCTTGGCGGAGGCATAGGCGATCCGCCAGTGCTGACTCCGATCTCGACCTGACCGGCCGTGCCCTTCCGAGAGGTTGGCAGCGACCGAGGTGGCGGATCGAAGCACCTGGTCGGCAAGGCTCGTGAGCGGCGCGGGCACCCTCCGCGCGATGGCGAGGGCTTCTCCCGCGGCCGCGAGGGCGGTGGTGAGGGCGATGAGCTGGTTCGAGGGGGCTGCGAGCATGGTCACCTCCGGGTCGTCCATGACGCCAACCCCCATGCTGCCGGGCCTGCCGGGGTCAAGGGTCGCGAAGCGACCGGCCGCAGGCCGGCTTGCCCTTGACGCCGGCAGGCCCGGCAGCTACCCGCAAAGCGGCATGGACGACCCGGAGGTGACCATGCCGACCGCCACGGTCAGCCCCACCGCTGCCGCTGCCGCTGCCGCTGCCGCTGCCGCTGCCGCTGCCGCTGCCGCTGCCGCTGCCGCTGCCGCTGCCGCTG
>Ga0068714_10006639_pt1 | contig 11661 bp, 12 predicted proteins | sample MTBNYHSulfiMetaG_FD_62988 | JGI IMG/M metagenome (GOLD analysis project Ga0068714, IMG submission 62988) | Enrichment culture microbial communities from rom New York Harbor, USA that are MTBE-degrading - MTBE-NYH (New York Harbor Sulfidogenic)... | ecosystem: Environmental > Aquatic > Marine >... | reverse complement strand
GACGTGGTCATCGGGTGCGCCGGCGGCGGAAGCAATTTTGCAGGAAACTGCCTCCCCTTTGTGCGCGACAAGATCCACGGCAAGGAAATCGACATCATCGGCGTGGAACCCAGCTCCTGCCCTACCATGACCCAGGGGCCGTTTGCCTATGACTTCGGGGACACAGTGCAGATGACGCCCCTTCTGCCTATGCACACCCTGGGCCACAACTTCATTCCGGCCCCGATCCATGCAGGGGGTCTCCGGTATCACGGGATGGCCCCCATTATCAGCCAGCTCATCCTGGACAACCTGATCCGACCGGTGGCGGTTCATCAAATGGAGACCTTCGAGGCGGGCCTGACCTTTGCCAAGACAGAGGGATTCATCAGCGCCCCCGAGACCAACCACGCCATCGCCGTGGCCATCCAGGAGGCCCTCAAGGCCAAAGAGGAGGCAAAGGAAAAGGTCATCCTCTTCAACTGGAGCGGGCACGGCCTGGTGGACATGGCGGCCTACCAGGCCTATTTCGAGGGCCGTCTGGCCGACCATCCCTTGCCGGCCGACGACATCAAGCGGGCCCTGGCAGACATTGACCCCCTTCCCAAGCCCAAGCAGTACAGGGCCCCGAAGATTTAGACCCTGTCAACCGAGACACCCCTGTCTCTGCCGGAGGTCAGGGCACTGACCTCCGGCAGCGTTTTGACGCCCAACTTTGGATTCCAAAATCTTATGAACACGCAATGGCCATGAAAAGGGAAAGCACGCCGCCGGGCGATGATTATCGGATCCGTTGTCCCAGGCTGGGCCACCAGATCACTTTTTCCTATTGCCGAAGGGAAAATTACGGGCTCCCCTGTTTCAGGACCCTGGACTGCTGGTATCCCCATTTTCTGGTGGAAGACTATCTCAGGAAAGAGCTTTCGCCCGAGGAATGGGACAGGGCCTTCACGCGCTCGAACAAGACAAAAACTGCCTCGCTGGTGGAATTGATTGAACAGGCCAAGAAACGGGCCAAGAAATCGCCTGAGGCCGAAGGGTAAATCCGAACGCAGGTGCGATTAGAGGCCTTTCAGAAACCGTTTTCGGTCCTGCATAAAATCGCGATAGATCCGGTAGTGTTCGGTCTCTTCGTAGGCGATCTCCCTGACCGGTACGGCATCAAAGCTGATAATGGCGGCCCCGGGGCATGCCAGGAGGATGGGGGAGTGACTGGCGACAATAAACTGGGCATGCCCGGCCTTGCCCATATCGTTGAGCACCTTGAGGAGCTCCAGCTGACTCGCGGGCGAGAGGGCTGTCTCAGGTTCGTCCAGGAGATAGAGCCCTCTGATGCGGTAGCGTGCCTTGAAGAGGCTCATGAGGGATTGCCCGTGGGACTGGGTAATGAGGGACTTTCCTCCGAAGTAGGCGAGCATGCCAGGATCTGCGGTCGCCCATTCATCCAGGTATTGCGCAAAATCCTTGAACGTCTCAGACCCAAAAAAGGACCCAGGCACCTTTCCGTTAGACCACTCAACGCCGATAAAAAGGTACAGGGTTTCTTCATAAAGGTTTTTCTCTACGCGCGGCCGTTGTTCGTCTTCCCATATGTGAATGCCGCAGTGTTGAGAGATGGCCCTCAGGAGCGTGGATTTGCCAGTGCCGTTTTCGCCCACAAAAAAGGTTACCGGCGCATGAAACAGGATGCTCCTGGTCTGACGCAGCACCTCCAGGTTGTAGGGGTACTGCTCGGTCGTAGGATATTTTTCGGGGAAAAGCCTTACTTTTTTCAGGTGCATGAGGATCTCCGCCAAGGGTTTGAATCTTGCCCTTGACTATAAGAGATAGCACCCCCTGTGTCAACCGACACCAATGCACGCCAACCCCAAGGTCCTGGCTCGGGCGTCTCCCTGCTTGACTTTACGGCCTCAAGCGACTACGCTTTCGCCGGGCGCCGGATACTGGTTTTTCAGAGTTTAAACCCAATGGCATTATGTTTAAATCCCCTGGCGCCTGTGCCATGATGACGACGGAATGATCGGCATAACCCGTGAGACATTCTGAAGGGATGGGTATGACGCACCAAGAGATCTTTTTGGGAAATGGGGCCATTGCACTTGGCCTCCTGGAGGCCGGCTGTCAGGTGGTGACCTCCTATCCGGGGACCCCCAGTTCTGAGATCCTGCCCGAGGTGGTCCAGCTCGTCCGGTCTGAGGATCTCAACACCTATGTGGAATGGTCCACCAACGAGAAAGTGGCCCTAGACAATGCCTTTGCAGCCGCTGTTTCAGGCAAACGGGCGGCCTGCTGCATGAAACAGGTCGGCCTCAACGTGGCCGCGGACTCCCTCATGAGCGCGGCCTATGTGGGGACCATAGGCGGCCTTGTGATTATCTCGTGCGACGATCCAGGCCCCCACTCGTCCCAGACCGAGCAGGACACCCGTTTGATGGCCCGTTTTGCCAAGGTCCCGGTCCTGGATCCATGCGACCCTGAAGAGGCCCGGCGCATGGCCGGGCTGGCCCTGGATTTGTCTGAAGAGTTCCAGATCCCTGTGATCCTGAGACCTGCCATCCGCGTGTGCCATGCCCGTCAGGCCCTGCTTTTGGGAAAAATCCCCCGCAACGGCCGCAAGGCCTCCTTTCAAAAGGAACCGGGCCGGTGGGCCGCGACACCCAAGTTCCGTTTTCTTCTCCATGAAAAACTGAACCGAAAGCTGAAAGAGATCAGCCGGCGCTTCGACGGCCTTGTTCCTTACAATGTTCACAACCTGACCGCAGGAAAGTCATATCCCCTGGGAATCCTGGCCGGCGGGGCGCCTTACGCGGTGGTAAAGGATATCCTGTCAGAAGAAGAACGGGATGATATCCCGGTCATGAAGCTGGGGGCGCCCTATCCCTTCCCGGAAAGGCTGAGCGAAGATTTCATCTCGGCCTGCGACAGGGTGCTTGTCCTCGAAGAGACAGACACAGCGATCGAGTATTTTTTGAGGAACAGGGAGAAGGTCCTGGGCCGGCTGTCAGGCCACGTACCCTCCCAGGGGGAACTGGCGCCGGAGACGGTTTATCAGGTCATGGATCGCGTGTTGAGATCCCTTGAGCTGGCAGGGCTGAAACAAAGCGGCCAGGGGGAGGCGATGGAACTGGTGAAAGGGCTCAACCTCCCTGTGCGCAAACCGACCCTGTGTCCCGGGTGCCCTCACCGGGCCTCCTTTTTCGCCATTCGCAAGGCCCGGCCCAAGGCCATATTCACTTCTGACATCGGGTGCTATACCCTGGGGCTCAACCTGGGGGGCGTGGATACATGCCTGGACATGGGCGCGGCCATCACCATGGCCTCGGGCTTTTACCATTCATTTGCTCAGGATCAGATCGATCAGCCCATCGTGGCCACCATCGGCGACTCCACCTTTTATCATTCCGGAACCGCAGGCCTTTTGAATGCAGTCTACAATGACGCCCGATTCATTCTGGTAATCCTCGACAACCAGACCACTGCCATGACCGGGATGCAGCCGACGCCTGGCCTGGGCATCCGGGCCGATGCCAGCCAAGGAAAAAAGATCCCCCTGGAAAGAGTAGTGGCCGGGTGCGGGATCGATTTTATCGAAGTGATCGATCCCTACAACATCGGGGAGATGATCCAGTTGATCAAGAAGGCCGGCGACTATGTGAAAGATCCAAACGGCGGCATCGCCGTCATCATTGCCCGCCATCCCTGCGTCATCGCCTACCGGGATACGGCCATTCCGGAAAAAGTGAAGGTGGCGGTGACAGATGCCTGTGTGGAGTGCAACTTCTGCCTCGACCGGTTTGAATGCCCGGCCCTTTACAAAGATGAGACCCTGGGACGGACGGCTGTGAACCAGGCCCTTTGCGCCCAGTGCGGCGTTTGTATCCAGATCTGCCCTAAAGAGGCAATTGTAGCGGTTTAAGGAAAGGAAAGCGATCGGGCCCCATGAAAAAGCTGAATTTCATACTGAGCGGTTTGGGAGGGCAGGGGATTCTCTTTATGACCAAGCTTCTGGCCCAGACGGCCCTTAACAGAGGCCTCAAAATTATGGCGGCCGAAACCCACGGGATGGCCCAGAGAGGCGGGTCCGTGGTCTCGCACCTCAGGATCGGAGACGTGGCAGGGAGCCTGGTCAGGGCCGGTTCGGCCCATATCCTCCTCGCCCTTGACGAAAACGAGGCCTACCGCTCCCTTCCGTTCCTGACGCGGGGGGGTAGGCTCTATGTCAACGCCCCGGTCGGGGTCTCTGTGCGTAAAGAGGTTTGGCCTTATCTGGAGCGGATGGAAATGACGTGCCGTTTTTTCCCGGCCTCAGAAACGGCCCGGGAGCTGGGATCGCCCATGGCCGCCAATCTGGCCCTGCTGGGCTTTTTTGCGGCCTTTCAAAACGGCCCCCTCCCCGGTCATGAAATCAGGCAGACCATTGAGCAGGCAAGTCCCGACCGATTCAGAGAGATTAACCTGAAGGTCTTCAATCGGGGTTTTGAAAGGGGATCGACAGAAAGGGAAAAAGCACAGGGGCTATGAACCGGCCCAAAGACAAGGCAGCGGGGATTGTGCTTGCGGCCGGGGAATCGAGGCGCATGGGGAGAATCAAGCAGCTTCTCCCTGTGGGGGGAAAAACGCTCATTGAGCGTGTCCTGGCACAAGTCCTGTCATCCCGACTGGATGTCGTGGTCCTGGTCTTGGGGCATCAGGCCGGGGAGATCCGAACCGTCATTGAGCCGCGTTTTCCCGATCCCAGGCTGCGCATTATCCAAAATCGCCGATATCGGCGGGGCATCAGCTCCTCCATCGCGGCCGGGGTCACGGCAGTGGAAAAAGGGTATGATCATGCCATGATCTTTCTGGCCGATATGCCCTGCATTTCATCGCCCTTGATCGACCGTCTCCTGGAGAGTCACGTCATGTCCGGCGCCGCGATAAGCGCCATCCGGGGTGAGGGGAGACCGGCTCACCCTGTGGTCTTCAGAAGAGACATATATCCGGATCTGAAACGTCTCCAGGGCGATCAAGGGGCCAGGGGCCTTCTTTACAGATACGGCGATTCCGTCTGCCTGGTGGAACCGGAAGCGGATTATGACAGTTGCGATATTGATACGCCCGAGGACTATGCAGCGTTTCAAAACGCTTGAATCAATCCATGATGGCCTGTGCTGTTCATCGGAATTCAGGCGTCAGTCTTTTATTGGCAGACCTTTTAACCCCTTCCCACCCTGCATCTGCAGGGAGGGGGGGAAAGAGTGCGTTTCTTTTTGAAGGCCTTGCGCATAGTAAGGAGAAAAATATGGCGAATGTGGCAGTGGTCGGGACCCAGTGGGGCGATGAGGGGAAGGGAAAGGTGGTGGATCTCCTCACCGCCAGATCGGATATGGTGGTGAGGTTTCAGGGCGGCAACAATGCCGGCCATACCCTTGTGGTCAAAGGGAAGCAGTTCATCTTTCACATCATCCCATCGGGCATCCTCTACGAAGACAAGAAGTGCCTCATCGGCAACGGGCTGGTGGTGGACCCTGAGGTCCTCCTGCAGGAGATGGCAGACCTGGAGCAGGCCGGGATATCCCTTGGCCCCGAGAGGCTTTCCCTCAGCGAGAAGGCCCATATGATCATGCCTTACCACAAGGCCCTCGATCTGGCCAGGGAGACGGCTAAGGGAAGGGCCAAGCTGGGGACCACGGGTCGCGGCATCGGCCCCTGCTATGAAGACAAGGCGGCCAGGACCGGCGTCAGGGCCGTAGACCTGACCGATCCCGAGCTCCTGAAGGGAAAGGTCGAGGCCAGCCTGAAAGAAAAAAATTTCTTGCTGCATCAGTTTTTCAATGCTGAACCATTGGACGCAGGGCCCATTATTGACAGTTATCTGGCCATGGGCGAAAAGCTGGCCCCCTTTATCACCGATGTCTCCCTGGAGCTGGAACAGGCTGTCCGGGCCGGAAAGGCCATCCTGTTCGAGGGCGCCCAGGGAACCCACCTGGACCTGGATCACGGCACCTATCCCTTTGTGACCTCTTCCAACCCTGTGGCCGGGAGCGCCTGCGCTGGGGCCGGAATCGGCCCCAAGCACCTCCACCATGTGGTGGGAATCGTCAAGGCCTACACTACGCGGGTGGGCGCGGGACCGTTTGTGACAGAACTGACCGATAAAACAGGGGATTATATCCAGGAACGGGGCAAGGAGTTCGGGGCGACTACCGGAAGGCGGCGTCGCTGCGGCTGGCTCGATCTGGTGGTGGTGCGCGATTCGGTCCGGTTGAATGGCCTTGACAGTCTGGCCATCACCAAACTGGATATCCTCACCGGACTGGACCGGCTCAAGATTTGCGTGGGATATGAAATCGAGGGAAAGCCGGTGAACCATCGGCCGGCAAGTCTTAAGCGAATGGCCGCCTGCGTCCCTGTGTACAAAGAAATGCCCGGATGGGAGGAGGATATCTCTGCGGCCAGGGACCTGAAGCAGTTGCCTGAGGCGGCCAGGAACTATGTGAAGGCCATCCAGGAGATGGCGGGGGTTCCTGTATCCATCGTCTCTGTGGGGGCAGGCCGGGAAGAGACTATCGTGGTCAGGTATCCGGGGGATTGAGGAATTCGAGAATTCAGGAATTGAGGGAGAGACGTATGCCAGATGCAGAAGGATTGTTGGAGGCAAGAGAGGTAAGGGAGATGCCCTCAACGGCGCACGATGGGAGAAAAAACTGGATCAAGGGGTCCGAACACCTGGGCTGGGGCATGAAGAACCGGCTTTCCCGGCTCATCAAGCCGAACGGCCGCTGCCAGTTTCTTCCCATCGACCATGGCTATTTCCAGGGACCCACCCGCTGCCTTGAACGGCCGGGGGAGACCATCAGAGACCTGATCCCCTATGCGGACGGTCTGTTTGTGACCCGGGGGGTCCTGAGAGCCGCCATCGATCCCCAGATCCCAACGCCCATAATCCTGCGGGTGTCGGGCGGAACCAGCGTAGTGGGAAGGGATTTGGCCGATGAAACCATCACCACCTCCATTGAAGAGATGATCCGCCTCAACGTGGCCGCGGTGGGCGTGTCCATCTTTGTGGGGAGCGACTACGAACGCGATACGCTGGAAAACCTGAGCATGCTGGTGGATGAGTGCGAGGGATACGGCATTCCAGTCATGGCCGTGACCGCGGTGGGGAAGGAACTGGAAAAGCGGACCTCCCGGTATCTGGCCCTCTCCTGCCGCATTGCTGCAGAACTGGGGGCAAGGATCGTCAAGACCTATTATTGCGAAGACGGCTTTGAAAAGGTCACGGACGGGTGTCCGGTCCCGGTGGTCATTGCCGGGGGGCCCAGGTGCGAGACCGAACTGGAGGTCTTTGAATTTGTCTACGACGGAATGCAGAAAGGGGCCATCGGCGTCAACCTGGGAAGAAATGTCTGGCAGAGCCCCCATCCCAAGGCGGTCATGCAGGCCCTGAACGGCGTGATCCATGACGGCCTCACCCCCAAACAGGCCCTGGATCTGTTGGAAACAATCCGGCGAGAATAGCCGCCTCCTTAACACGGAAGTGGAAAAGGGCAACAGCAACGGAAACCAGAGGCGGGAGATGGAAAGAAAGAGGTCGGAAAAAACCCAATAAACCCAAGGGACCACAAGAACCAGCAAGGAGCAACCAGCAATCAGTGCCATGCGCGTGTTAATGTATTACAGCAATCAGGATGTCCGGGTCCAGGATATGCCTGTGCCTGAGATAGGGCCGGGCGAACTCCTTATGAAGGTCGCGGCCAGCGGAATCTGCGGCAGCGACGTGATGGAATGGTATCGCCGCGACAAGGTCCCCCTTGTACTGGGCCATGAGGTGGCCGGGGAAGTGGTCGCCGTGGGAGATGGGGTGGAAAAATTCAGGGCAGGGGATCGCGTCGCGGCCACCCACCATGTCCCCTGCAATACCTGCCATTATTGCCTGAGCGGCCATCATACGGTGTGCGAGACCCTCCTTCGGGGGACCCATTTCGAGCCAGGGGGATTCGCCGAGTTTCTGAGGGCGCCTGCCATCAACGTGGACCGCGGGGTCTTTCCCATCCCCGAGGGCGTGTCCTTTGAGGAAGCCTCTTTCATGGAACCCCTGGCCTGTGTGCTGAGGGGCCAGAAAAATGCGCGATTGCGGCCGGGCCAGTCGGTGCTGGTACTGGGAAGCGGGATTTCCGGACTCCTCCATGTGGGGCTTGCCAAGGCCCTTGGCGCAGGGCTGGTGGCCGCGGCCGACTCCATCCCTTTCCGGCTGGAAAAGGCCCGCGAGATGGGGGCGGATCTAATCCTCCACCGGGACGACGACATCCTGAAACAGTTTCAACAAGCCAATGAGGGCCGTCTGGCCGATCTGGTGATCATCTGCTTTGACGGGTTCATCCCCCTGGCCCTCAAGGCCGTGGACAAGGGGGGCACGGTCCTTTTCTTTGCCGGCGCGGCTGAAGGCGCCACCCTTCCATCACCCATCAATGACCTCTTCTGGCGGACCGAGATCACCCTGACCAGCACCTACGCCGGCGCGCCGGCAGACTGCGTCACAGCCCTGAAGCTGATCAGAGAAAAGGCCGTGCCTGTGCAGAAAACCGTGACCCACCGCCTGGCCATGCCTGAAGGACCCATGGGCTTTCGGATGGTCTCTGCACCCACCGAGTACGACTGCATCAAGGTTATTGTTGAACCCCAGCGACAGGAATGACAGACAGGATGAAAAAGCCCCATCAGATCACCCTGGATCACGGAGCCGGGGGCGAGGCCTCCCACGAATTGGTCCATGACATCTTCTTGAAACGGCTCGATAACGAATTTCTTCGCCATCTCGACGACAGCGCCGTGCTGGACCTGATGGGAGGCCGTTTTGCCATGACCACCGATTCCTATGTGGTGGACCCCATCTTTTTCCCGGGAGGAGACATCGGGAGCCTGGCGGTCCACGGCACGGTCAATGACCTCTGCATGCAGGGGGCGACCCCCCTCTATCTCACCCTCGGGCTCATTCTGGAGGAAGGCTTCCCGATGGCCGATCTGACCAGGATCATGGACTCCGTGGCCGAGGCCGGCAGGGAAGCGGGGGTCAAGGTGGTGGCCGGCGACACCAAGGTGGTACCCAAGGGAAAGATGGACAGGGTCTTTATCAATACGGCCGGGATCGGATTCATACCCGAGGGCGTGGAGGTGGGGAGCCACAATGCGCGGCCGGGAGACCTCATCCTGATCAACGGCTGCATCGGGGATCACGGCATCGCCGTTCTCGCCACCCGGGAAGGGCTGGACTTTCAGACAGAGCTGAAGAGCGACAGCGCCCCCCTCAACGGGCTGGTCTCTGCCGTCCTCAGGACCAGTTCACGAATCCATGTCATGAGGGACCCGACGCGGGGCGGCGTGGCCACGGCCCTCAATGAAATCGCGGACCAGTCCCGGGTAGGGATAACCCTTTTCGAGGAGACCCTCCCTGTTTCAAAACCGGTCATGGCCGCCTCCGAACTCCTGGGGCTTGATCCCCTCTATCTCGCCAACGAGGGAAAATGCCTCATGGTTGTGGACCGTTGCGACGCCGATGCCGTGCTTCGGATCTTAAAACAGGAAACATACGGAAAAAAGGCCGCCATCATCGGCGAGGTCTCAGACAGAAATCCGGGCCGGGTTCTCCTCAAGACCCGTGTGGGCGGCACCCGCATCCTCTCCATGCTCACCGGAGAGCAGTTGCCCAGGATTTGTTAGAGAGGTGCAAGGCCTGAGATTGGGGGATTCCTTAATTACCGCCCATCCCGGTCAGGGTTTCTTATCCATCAGACCCTTGAGGCTGGCAAAGGGATTGTGGGTGAAGCTGGCCCCTTTTTCGTCGCCGACCTGTATCCCTTGACTCTCCAAATAATCGAGATGCCTCCGGTGCTCGTTCTCGTGGCAGTAGATGCACAGGTTTTCCCAGTTGCTCCCGTCCGGCGGATTGTTCTCGTGATTGCCGTCCTTGTGATGGACCGTCAATTCGTGCACATTCCGATGGGTAAATTCCCGCCCGCATCGGGCGCATACCCAGGGATGGATCTTGAGCGACTGTTCCCGATAGCTCTTTTCCCGCTCTGCCTGGGCCTGTCTGGCCCGGGCCACCACATCCTCGGCCTTCTCCTTTTTCACAGCCCCGCGCTTCCCCTTGCGCGGACCAAAACGCATTCCTGTCATGTCGCCTGACCTCTCACTCAATCTCCAGCTTCTCTTCCGGCCCCAGATTTTCGGATGGATTCCTGACCACTTAAAGCACGAGACGGGTATCGGTATTCATGATCGCATACAGGCAGTAGGCTTATTTAGAGTCTTTGTTTGCAACTTCTCCCCAACGTGCGAAGAAGTTTCCCCGTGGGGGTCCCCAAGGGCTGCAAAAACCGAATCGAGCTCCTGGGAACGGCAGCAGGGCTTTATAATACAGTCTGTTTAAGCCCCAAGGACAGCTTTCATGGGAAAGTGTGTCCTTGCTGCCTTTCCATACACATTATCCGGCGCCCGGGGGCGGTCGCCGAACGATACGGTCGCATTTTGTTGCAGCCCTTGGGCAGAGACCCCCACGGGCGGCCAGAACGCTGTTTGGTTGCGGCCGTCAGGCCGCCTTGGGCCGCTGGGCCTTGAACCATGCGTTCTGGGTCAGGGCTATGGGGGAGCTGGCCCCCTCCCTGCCCCTGTCCTCGGGTCCAGGAGCCTCACATGGTCATGTCCGTCTTCAACCAGGGAGGCCATGAATTGGGCGATTGCGGCAGGGGTCAAAAAGTGCCCGATGCCAACGCGTGTTGTTCGGTCTTTCGAACCAACAACCGGCTTGCGAATAGGGTCAAGTGCATGCAAAGGCGTCATGTTCACCTGTGCTGCAGAGAGGCCATTGCCCTCGCCATCTCCCTGGAATTCAACGTGTTCATCCCCATCCTCAAGACCCGATCTTATCACCCTGCGGACAACATAACTGCCAGAGCCCATACAAAAAGCCAACAGCCGCTCCTTAAGGCTCGGGACACCTTTTCGATTCATAATTCGGCCTGCTCGAATCAATAAAGTCAGAAGGCGGCTATTTCCCTATTCAACCCTGTGGGCGGCAGATTTGCAGAATATGGCAGCGTTAACCATGTACGGCTTGGGCTGTGATTTTTACTCCTAAAGCCTTGCAGACCCGTTGAATGGTGTCAAACCGGGGTTTCGCGTTCGGCCGTAGTGCCTTGTAAAGCGCTTCGCGCTTTATGCCGCTCACCTTGGCAATCTCTGTCATGCCACGGGCCTTGGCAATGTGCCCCAGAGCTGCGGCCAGCTCGCCTGGGTCGCCGTCCTCCAGCACCTGCCGAAGATACTCCGCAATATCCGCATCGCTTTTAAGGTATTGCGCCATATCGAATTCGGGTAATCTGTCGACTCGATATTTTTTAGTCATGATCTCCTACCCCTCAATAGTTTCTGCCAGTGCCTTGGCCCTTTGCATGTCAGCCTCCTGGCTGCTTTTGTCGCCACCGCCAAGCATTATGATCGTTCCTTCATTGAACTGCTTGTAATACATGCGCCAGCCAGGACCAAAAAATTCTCGCATCTCATAAACACCGCCTCCTACCGGAGCCACATCACCCAACAGCCCGCGCTGGGCCTTTTCCAGCCGCCGCAACAACCGTAACCGGGTTTGACGATCACCGAGACAGTCAATCCAATCATCAAATTCAGGCAGGCGCTTTATGG
>Ga0068714_10006638_pt1 | contig 11663 bp, 9 predicted proteins | sample MTBNYHSulfiMetaG_FD_62988 | JGI IMG/M metagenome (GOLD analysis project Ga0068714, IMG submission 62988) | Enrichment culture microbial communities from rom New York Harbor, USA that are MTBE-degrading - MTBE-NYH (New York Harbor Sulfidogenic)... | ecosystem: Environmental > Aquatic > Marine >... | reverse complement strand
GCCTTGGGAGATTCCATAGCCCCCTTGTTTCGAAAAGGGGAGGCGCTGCTAAAGCGGGCGGAAGTCGGAGGTGCGGATAAGGCGTTCGATGTTCTGGTGAAGCTGGGTATATGGACTCCGGATCAAAATCTGGATCTCGATCGGTATCAGGTGCCTATTGCCTTTCCGGATGAGGTGGAGGAACAGGCCAGATGGCTGGTGGCTGAAGGTCCGGGCTCCACTGATGGCAGAGTGGACGCAACGGATCTTATGATGTTGACCATTGATAGCATGGCTACGTCGGATTTCGACGATGCGTTAAGTATAGAGAAGACGGATACCGGCTTCCAACTGGGCATTCACATCACTGATGTGGCCGCCTATTTAGATCCGGGCACCCCTTTGGACGAATGTGCAAAGGAAAGAGGCACATCCATCTACATGCCGGATGAGCGGATTGCGATGCTGCCCTCCGAGATTTCCGATAAGCTGTGCAGCCTAAGGGCAGGTGAAGAAAAACTGGCGTTAAGCCTGTTGGTGGATCTGGATTCGAGCCTCCAAGTCGGGGCATATCGTTTCGTGCCGAGTGTCATCCGCGTCAAACGGCGTCTGACCTACTCGGAAGTTAACCTGCTGCAGGACCGTGACGAACATATTCACGTCCTCGCACAGATCGCACGGCAGTTGATGCAGCAAAGGTTGGATGCGGGCGCCATTCCACAACCTCCGTTCGAGATTGCTGTTTCCATAGAACCGGATGGTAACGTCTCGATCAAGAAAATCGAACGGGACAGCATCAGCCGGATCATTGTTTCGGAGAGCATGATTCTCGCCAACCGTCTTGCCGCAGAATTTCTGGGTTTGATCGAGGTGCCCGCGTTTTTTCGGAGTCAGGGCCCGCCGAAGGAGCGTATAGAAGGGGATTTGTGCAACGACCTTTTTTGTATCTTTAAACAGCGTCGTCAACTTCAGCCACTGAATTTACAAACACGCGTTGCCGCTCACAGTTGTCTGGGAGTGCCTGCATATACGAACATGACCTCCCCGCTCAGAAGGTACATGGACCTTGTAACCCAACGACAAATCATGTCCGCTCTTTCCGGTGAGTCCCTCGTATATAGCGAAGATCAACTGAGAGAGATGCTCGTCGAGCTGGAACCCGCAATCAAACGGGCCAATATGATAAAGAACCGACGTCACCGATACTGGATGCTCAAATACTTCAAGAAGATGCAGGGACAGACCGCGCAGGCGCTAGTGCTCGAGAAACATGCTCGAAACTATAGAGTCGTACTCACGGATGCCCTATTCGAATGCAACCTTTCTTTTCTCCCGACAGTACAACTCCAACCGGGTGAATACATTCAGGTGCGCATTGATCGCTCGAATCCTCGAGACGACGTGTTCAGGATCAGTCTCAGCTAATTTCTCTCCTGAAGATTCGGCATCTTTTCCAAGGCTTAGCTTCGATTTTTTCTTTTCTTTTTGTTCGATTATGCATATAATTCATTTTTTTCGGGATGTGACCCCGTGAATCAATACGCGCTTCAATTCGTCAGGCACCTTCAAAAGGATAAGGGGTTGTCTCCGCATACGGTTCGCGCCTACCGGAGTGACCTTCAAGCGTTTCTGCGCTTTGCGGCGGAACATTGCGGCAGGAAAGAGGCGTCGGCGGGGGAAATCGATCATTATCTGATACGATCGTATTTGGCCGAGTTACACAGTACTTCAAAAAGAACGAGTATTAATCGTAAGCTGTCCTCACTTAGGAGCTTTTTCAGATACCTCCTCAAGAACGGCGTCATCCAGCGGAATCCCGTCGCAGCCATTTTTTCACCACGTCAGGAAAAGCCGGTTTCGCGGTTTCTGCCTGTGGATGACATGTTCGCGTTGCTGGACTCCGCTCAAGAGGAGACAATCCTGGGCCTGAGGGATCGAGCTATTTTAGAGACCCTTTATTCTGCCGGTCTTAGGGTGAGCGAGCTGACCGGATTGAACGTGGATTCCGTTTTTTTTGAGGAGAAATGTGCGCGGGTGATGGGCAAGGGAAGTAAAGAACGAGTTGTGCCCATCGGTTCGAAGGCATTGTCGGCCATTCAACGCTACCTGGACAAGTCTTTGGACCTGCGAAAAAAGCGCACGGATTCAAAAGTGTCGAGAGCGCTTTTTCTCAACCATCGTGGGGGTCGGCTCACCTCCCGTAGCGTGGCGCGCATTGTGGATAAATACATTCGGCTGTGCGGCTCGAGCATGAAGGTGAGTCCCCATGTCCTGCGACATTCTTTTGCCACGCATCTTCTGGATTCGGGGGCCGACTTGAGGGCCATACAGGAGTTACTTGGACACGCGAGCCTGTCTACTACACAAAAATATACGCATGTAAGTTTGGACAAGCTCATGGAGGTCTATGACGCATGTCACCCACGCAGTCGGGAATAGTCCGTGAAATCAGAGGGACGACGGTCCTGGCGCTTCAGCACGGAGGAACAACCGTGATGGCCGGTGACGGTCAGGTAAGTGTCGGAGAAACGGTGGTAAAGGCCCGGGCCAGGAAGGTAAGGAAGCTTTACAACGATAAGATATTGGCCGGATTTGCAGGAGCTACGGCAGACGCTTTTACCTTGTTCGAACGTCTCGAGGCCAAACTCGATCAGTATAACGGGAATCTCACTCGATCGGCGGTAGAACTTGCAAAGGATTGGCGGACCGACAAAATGCTGCGTCGCCTCGAGGCGTTGTTGCTGGCGGCGGACCGGGAGCGTTCTTTTTTGATCAGCGGCACGGGTGACGTTATCGAACCGGATGAGGGTGTAATGGCCATTGGGTCCGGAGGACCCTATGCCCTGGCCGCAGCATTGGCATTGGTACGAAATTCGGGTCTGGCCGCAGTGGAAATTGCCCGAGAGGCCATGCGAATAGCCGCATCCATTTGTGTCTACACCAATACTGAGATTATTATCGAGGAGCTTTAGTGCTATGTCCGGCCCTCAAACCCTGACGCCGCGGGAAATCGTGTCCGAACTGGACAAGTTTATTATAGGACAGGGTGGAGCCAAACGATCCGTTGCGATTGCGTTGCGGAACCGATGGCGACGCCAGCAGGTCGATGAAGAATTACAGGACGAGATAGCTCCGAAAAACATTATCATGATTGGACCCACAGGAGTGGGTAAGACGGAAATCGCCCGCAGACTGGCCAAATTAGCCCAGTCCCCGTTTCTGAAAGTCGAAGCCTCGAAATTTACGGAAGTGGGTTACGTGGGTCGAGATGTGGAATCCATGATTCGGGATCTCACCGACTTGGCGATCGGCATGGTGAAGGCCGAGGCCCAGGAACGTGTACGGATGCGTGCGGAAGAAATAGCTGAAGAGCGTCTGCTGGATGTATTGCTTCCCATGCCGAAACGCGAGGAACGATCCGAGGAAACGGATTCAGGCGACAAAATGCTGGAGGTCGTTCGATCTCCGAGTGAACGGGAAGGCAACACGCGGGAGAAGATCCGTCGGCAGCTACATGCCGGAAAGCTGGACCATCGTCTGGTAGATCTGGAAGTTCCGGATCGAAACGTGCCTTTTGTTGAAATTCTCTCGGGTCCGGGCATGGAAGAGGTGGACATCAATTTCAAGGACATGTTTGGAAATATGTTTCCGAAGCGTACCAAGAGACGTAAGATGCGGGTGCCGGAGGCCTTGAAGATCCTTCAGCAAGAGGAAGCCCAACGCCTGATCGATATGGATGACGTCACTTCGGAGGCGATCAACCGCGTCGAACAGGGCGGCATCATTTTCCTGGATGAGATTGACAAGATCGCGGGACGGGACCATACACAAGGCCCGGACGTATCGCGGGAAGGGGTTCAGAGAGATTTACTCCCCATTGTAGAGGGAAGTACCGTTACTACAAAGTATGGTATGGTGAGAACCGACCATGTCCTTTTTATTGCAGCGGGAGCCTTTCATACGTGCAAGCCCTCGGATCTGGTCCCGGAGCTACAGGGTCGATTCCCGATTCGGGTGGAACTGGAAGCTCTCGGAAAAGAAGACTTCATTCGCATTCTGACGGAACCGCAGAACGCACTCATCAAACAATACATAGCCTTGCTCCAAACGGAAGGCGTAGAGCTGGTTTTCGACGATGAGGCCATTGAAGAACTCGCTGATATCGCTCAATTTGTGAACGAACGCACCGAGAATATAGGTGCTCGCAGATTGCATACGGTTTTGGAAGCGCTCCTAGAAGACGTATCATTCCGTGCTCCGGAGATGTCGGGACAACGAATGGATATTACACGAGAATATGTCCAATCCAAGCTGTCCGACATCAAGAAGGATGAAGACCTGAGCCGTTATATCCTGTAGAGTTTCCGTCCGAAACAGAAGAGAGCCTGGGGGATCCCGTCGATGGAATCCAGTGTACAGGAACGCGACACATTAAAAGCACAGACCCTGATAGAGGCCTTACCGTATATTGTCCGCTTTCACAATGAAACGGTAGTGATCAAGTATGGCGGCCACGCCATGGTGGACGCCGAACTAAAGACCGCTTTTGCATTAAATGTCATACTGCTCAAGTTTGTCGGCCTGAATCCATTAATCGTGCATGGCGGAGGTCCTCAGATTGGAAGCGTGCTCGAGCGCATGCAGATTCCGACGCAATTCGTCGACGGCATGCGGGTCACCGATGAACCGGTTATGGATGTGGTGGAAATGGTTCTGGTGGGCCGGGTGAACAAAGAGATCGTATCTTTGATCAACCAAAACGGCGGGTCCGCCGTGGGTTTGAGCGGCAAAGACGGTGGCCTTATTCATGCCCGAAAAATGCAGGTATACCGCGACTCCGGGACACCCGAACGACCGCCGGAAATCATCGACCTCGGCATGGTCGGAGCGGTGGAGACGGTTCATCCGGCGATACTGCAAACGCTCGAGCGGGACGGATTCATACCGGTGATTGCGCCCGTGGGTGTGGGATCCGGAGGAGAAACCTACAATATCAACGCTGATCTCGTGGCCGGAAAAGTTTCCGAGGCGTTGAAAGCTAAGAAATTGATCCTGCTTACTGATGTTCCCGGCGTTACAAGGGAGGACGGCACGCTGGCTTCTACACTTCGAGCATCCGAGGCGGAGGGAATGATCCAACGGGGAGAGATTCGCGGTGGAATGGTTCCCAAAGTGCGATGCTGTCTGGAAGCTTTGAGGAACGGAGTGGAGAAAACGCATATCATTGACGGTCGAAGAAAGAACGCCGTTTTGTTGGAAATATTCACCAATAGAGGAATAGGAACTGAAATCGTTCTGGACTCATCACCGGAAGAAACTTGAACCATCATCTGGAGCGCCAACAATGAGTCTGAAAGAGCTTGAAAAACAGGTTATCATGCAAACCTACGCCCGGAACGATCTAGTACTGGTTCGAGGTAAGGGTACCCGGGTCTGGGACGAAAAAGATAACGAGTATCTTGATTTCGTCGCCGGAATAGCTGTCTGCAATTTGGGTCATGCCAATGAGGTGGTGGCGGATGCCGTGTGTAAACAGGCGAGGACTCTGGTTCACACATCCAACTTATACTACACCGAGCCTCAGGTCCGGCTTGCCCGGATCCTCACGGAACATTGTTTTGCCGACAAGGTGTTTTTCTGCAACAGTGGAGCGGAAGCCAATGAAGCGGCGATCAAGTTGGCGCGGAAGTACGCAGCAGGCAAATACGGCAAACATCGCTTCAGAATCATTACGACGGAGATGTCGTTTCATGGAAGGACCATGGCGACACTAACGGCTACGGGCCAGGCCAAGGTGAAGAACGGGTTCGATCCATTGTTGGAAGGCTTCTTGACGGTGCCGTTCAGCGACCTCGAAGCAGCCCGACGGGTAATGGATGACTCGGTATGTGCATTTCTGGTGGAGCCGATTCAGGGAGAAGGCGGCGTTATTCTCCCCTCCGAGGGGTACCTGCGCGGCCTGAAGGACTTATGCCGGGAACGAGGCATATTGCTCATGTTCGATGAAGTTCAAACCGGAATGGGGCGGACCGGCGCTCTTTTCGCTCATCAGGTATACGGGGTGGAGCCTGACGTAATGACACTGGCTAAAGCCTTGGCCAACGGGTTGCCGATGGGAGCCATGCTGGCCCGGGATGAGGTGGCGCAGGTTTTCGGTCCGGGAAGCCATGCCACCACGTTCGGAGGAACGCCGTTGGTCTGTACTGCGGCCATCGCCGTAATGGAGACTTTGACTTCGGAAGGGTTCCTTGAAGACCTGAACAGACGCAGCGTCCTTTTTGAAAAAGGGCTCCTAGAGGTCGCCCGCAGCAGCCCGATGGTAAAGGATGTCAGGGGTAAGGGCATGATCTGGGCGGTAGATCTGAATCGGGAAGCCAAGCCGTTTGTGGTGGCGGCCCAGTCCAAGGGCGTGCTCGTGAACTCCGTGCAGGAGAGAACACTCCGAATGACGCCTCCATTGACGGTAACTGAAGCCGAGATTGGCCGGCTGATGGAAGTGTTGAAAGAAATTCTTGGGTGACGCCCGTATGAAAAGGGACTTGCTGAGCGTTTTGGACTTTTCCAGAGAGGAGATTCTGGAACTGTTCCATCTGACGAGACGATTGAAGGAACGCTGGAAGGCCGGCCGTGTAGAAAGGGCGCTTCAAGGGAAAACGTTGGGGCTGCTTTTCGAAAAGCCGTCCACGCGGACCAGGGTTTCATTTGAAGTGGCCGTCTATCAACTCGGAGGGTCATGCATCTACCTTCCGGCTGGTGATACACAGTTATCAAGAGACGAAACTCCTGAAGATACGGCGCGAGTACTGGCCAGATATCTGGATATCCTCGCCGTCCGAGCCTATCGCCATGATTGGTTGGAGAACATGGCCCGTTCATCGAGACGGCCCGTGATCAATGCGTTGACCGACCGTTTCCATCCCTGCCAGGCCTTGAGCGATGTGTACACGGTGTTCGAGAGGCGCGGTTCGTTGGATGGACTTCGAGCCGCCTGGATCGGAGATGGAAACAATGTTGCGCATTCGTGGATCAATGTAGCCGCTCGTCTGGGGTTTGAACTCACGTTGGCCTGTCCCGAGGGATACGATCCGGAGTTGGAGATATTGGAGGCGGCCCGCCATGAGAATCCGTCGATTCGCATTGTTCGGGATCCGAAAGAGGCCGTACAGGGATGTCACGTGATCAATACGGACGTCTGGGTGAGTATGGGTCAAGACGATGAAGCCGAAGACCGACTGAACGCATTTCAGGCGTATCAAGTAAATCCTGAGCTGGTGGCCTATGCCCTGCCCGACGTTATGGTGCTTCATTGTCTTCCCGCCCATCGGGGTCAGGAGATCACCGCCGATTTCTTGGATGACCCGGAAGCCGCGGTCTGGGATCAGGCAGAAAACAAAATGCACTTTCATAAAGCGATCTTGTTAAAACTGTCAGGAGGTGAGCTTGACTGAGAATATCCGGAAAATCGTATTGGCATATTCCGGTGGCCTGGACACATCCGTAATCCTGAAATGGCTTCAAGAAACGTACGGTGCGGAGGTCATCGCCTTTGCCGCAGATCTCGGACAGGGAGAGGAACTCGAGCCCGTGGAAGCAAAGGCCAGGCGCACGGGCGCCTCTAAGGTGTATATCGAGGACCTCAAGGAGGAATTCGTTCGGGATTTTGTATTTCCGGCCTATCGAGCCAACGTCTTGTACGAGGGCGCGTATCTGCTCGGCACTTCACTGGCTCGCCCTTTGATCGCAAAGAAGCAGGTCGAGATTGCGGCTCTGGAGGATGCGAACGCGGTCAGCCACGGAGCGACGGGAAAAGGAAACGACCAGGTACGATTCGAGCTGACCTATATGGCGCTGAATCCCCAACTCACAATCATTGCGCCTTGGAGGATTTGGGATTTCGGCTCACGGGAAAGCCTGATTCAGTATGCCCGTCGCCATGACATCGAAGTTCCGGTGACTCCCCAGAAGCCTTATAGCTGTGACCGGAACTTGCTGCATCTCAGTTTCGAGGGCGGTATACTCGAGAACCCCTGGGTGGAACCTCCTGAAGATATGTTCGTACTTTCCGTGTCGCCCGAACAGGCCCCTGATAAGCCGACGTACGTCGAAATCGAGTTTGAACGGGGAGATGCGGTGGCCCTTGACGGCGAGCGTCTCAGTCCTGCTGAATTGCTCGCGAAGCTGAATGCCTTGGGTGGAAAAAACGGAATCGGCCGCGTGGACATGGTTGAAAATCGCTTTGTGGGCATGAAAAGCCGCGGCGTATACGAGACTCCCGGCGGTACCATATTGCAGGTGGCTCATAGGGCTATCGAGTCTCTTACCATGGATCGAGAGGTCATGCACATCCGGGACTCGCTGGTCCCGAAGTATGCCGAACTGATCTATTACGGCTTCTGGTTTGCCCCGGAGCGGACGCTGATGCAGGCCGTCGTGGATGAAGCCCAAAGCAATGTTTATGGCATGGTCCGCCTGAAGCTCTATAAAGGAAACACTATTGTTGTAGGGCGCAGGTCCGAGCGATCCTTATATTCCGTGGATCTCGCGACGTTCGAGGAAGACAGTGTGTACGACCAGGCCGATGCGACGGGGTTCATCCGGTTAAACGGTTTGCGTCTTAGGGTTCAAAAACTGCTAGGCAGGACGAGTTAGACGTGGGGACATCCAGAAAGCTCTGGGGAGGCAGATTCAATCTGAATACCGAGGGTATCGTAGAGAAGTACACGGCCTCGATTGATTATGATAAGCGTCTGTACTCTTATGACATCGAGGGAAGCGTAGCGCACTGCCGGATGCTGGCCAAACAGGGCATCATTGCGAACGAAGAGGCGGATCAGATTATTGAAGCCCTTGGGCGAATACGGCGGGAAATCGACAAAGGGGAGTTCGAATTCGACGCGGGTCTCGAAGACATCCACATGAATATCGAGTCTCGTCTGATCGATCTGCTCGGGCCGTTAGGACAGAAGCTTCATACCGCCAGAAGTCGTAACGATCAGGTAGCGCTGGATCTCAGGTTGTATCTGAAGGAGGCTGTTCAAACCTGCTCTGAGATATTGAAGGAACTATGTAAGGCCTTGGTCACACAGGCGAAGAACAATTTGGAACTGGTTTTGCCCGGATATACGCATTTGCAAAGAGCGCAGCCGGTACTGCTGGCCCACCATCTGCTGGCTTATGTAGAGATGTTTTGTCGCGATTCGGACCGCCTGAGCGATTGTGCGCGGAGAATAAATGTGCTCCCGCTTGGAAGTGCGGCCTTGGCGGGAACGCCTTTTCCCATCGATCGGGAATACACGGCCAAATTGCTGGGCTTTGACTCCGTATCCCGGAATAGTATGGACGCGGTGAGTGATCGGGACTTTGTGGCGGAGTTTCTGTTCGACATGTCCATGATCATGATGCACACAAGCCGCCTGGCGGAAGAACTCGTCCTTTGGAGCACAAAGGAATTCGATTTTGTGGAGATGTCCGATGCTCATACCACGGGAAGTTCCATCATGCCCCAAAAGAAGAACCCGGATGTGGCCGAACTCGCCCGTGGGAAAACCGGTAGGGTTTATGGGAGCCTTGTGTCTGTGCTCACTATGATGAAAGGATTACCGCTGTCCTACAATCGGGATATGCAAGAGGACAAAGAACCGGTTTTTGATGCAGCCGATACGGTGAGCGCTACTCTATCCGTGTTGGTTCAGGTCATCAAAGGCCTTAAGTTCAATGGAGATCGGATGTTTCGGGCCACTCAAACCGGTTTTCTGACGGCCACGGACCTGGCGGATTACCTGGTTCGGAAGGGATTTCCCTTCCGAAGGGCGCATCATGTCGTGGGAGAGATGGTGCAGTATGCCTTGAATCGGGGCAAGGAACTGTACGAACTGGAACTTTCCGAGATGCGAGAATTTTCGAGAAGCATCGAAGAGGACGTGTACCGAGTGCTGGACGTAAACAGCTCACTTGAAACCCGGGGCGTTCAGGGAGGAACGTCTTCCGCATGCGTACGCCAGGAGCTGGAACGATTCGAGAAGGAACTATGGGACGACGATTCGCAGCCTTGATGATGCTTCTCGTCTTCTTCGCGCTGATTTGTTCGTGTGGCAAGAAAGGGCCGCCTTTCATTCCTGATCGCGAAAACACATCGAGTATAAGCGACTTCTTTCGGGCATAAAGAGAGCTTGCACGAGGTGGCCGTCGGGCTCACCGTGTTTTACGTCGAGCCTGACGCGGCGGCGGTCTATGTGTCGCCCGCGAAAATACGGCTTTCGAATAAGGATACGACAGATTTCATAATGGAATTACCTTTGAAGTCACCCGTCCCCCGCAGGGAAACCGTCTGATGAATGCATGGATCGATCATTCTTTTGTGAAAATGCATGGGTGTGGCAACGATTTCATTCTGTTCGATGATCGGGATGGCCGTTTGGAATCCTCGATTTCGCCCTCCGTCGTTAAGATGCTATGCGACCGTCGTTTAGGCATTGGTGCGGATGGTTTGATCCTGATTCAGAACTCCGGACACGCCGATTTTGGTTGGCGATTCTTCAATTCCGACGGGAGCGTAGCTGAACTGTGCGGCAATGGAGCGCGATGCGCCGCCCGTTTCGCGTACATGACGGATGTTGCTCCCAGAGAGACGACATTGGAAACTCTAACAGGAATTCTCCGCGCGGTTGTAATGGATGACCGCCGTGTCAAAATCGAAATGCCTCGGCCTTGCGACCTTTCGATGGACGAGCAACTATCGCTCGGAGGGGAACGTTTGAGTGTATCCGTCATCAACACGGGTGTTCCTCACGCCGTGGTCTTTGTCGGACGCCTGGACGATTTCCCGGTACTGACCGCGGGCAAGCTGTTGCGGAACCACGAACGATTCCAACCCGGCGGTTCAAATGCCAATTTCGTTCGTTTTTTGAGTGACAATCAGCTGGCAATCAGAACGTATGAAAGAGGAGTAGAAGACGAGACACCGGCGTGCGGGACGGGCGCCGTCGCTGCAGCTCTCGTCGGAATAAAGCGGAATGACATGCGACCACCCATATCCGTTGTGACAAAAAGTGGTGAGCGTCTTACTGTTCACGCCGCTCATCGTAGTGACTCCGAATTCGGACAGGTATTCCTGGAAGGAGCCACGAGCATCGCTTTTCATGGGCGCATTTCCGCTGAATTATTCATTTCTACAGGAGATTAATTATGTTTTCAGGTTCGATTGTTGCGATTATAACACCGTTTCGAAACGGACAGGTGGATGAAGAAGCCTACCGGGAGCTGATCGAATTTCAGATTGAAAATGGGACGAGCGCCATTGTTCCATGTGGTACGACGGGAGAATCCGCCACCCTGTCCATGGAAGAGCATAACAGGGTGATCGAAATCTGTGTGGACGCTGTTCGGAAAAGGGTTCCCGTCATCGCGGGTACCGGAGGGAACAGTACCTGGGAAGCAGTGGAACTGACTCGCCACGCCAAAGAAGTGGGGGCCGATGCATCTCTTTCCGTAACCCCGTACTACAACAAGCCCACTCAGGAAGGACTTTATCAGCATTTTAAAACGATCGCCAAGGAAGTGTCGTTTCCGATCGTTCTGTACAATGTTCCGGGTCGTACTTCGGTAAACATGCTTCCCGACACAGTGGCGCGTCTGGCGCAACTGGAGGAAATTGTGGCCATTAAGGAGGCTTCCGGCTCCATAAC
>Ga0068714_10006636_pt1 | contig 11663 bp, 6 predicted proteins | sample MTBNYHSulfiMetaG_FD_62988 | JGI IMG/M metagenome (GOLD analysis project Ga0068714, IMG submission 62988) | Enrichment culture microbial communities from rom New York Harbor, USA that are MTBE-degrading - MTBE-NYH (New York Harbor Sulfidogenic)... | ecosystem: Environmental > Aquatic > Marine >... | reverse complement strand
ACCTGTCCCGAAGACTCCACGGCGTGGCGGTCCCGGAACCTGCCGACGTTCTGCTCGTCCATTCCGCACCCATGAACCACGACCTGCGCCAGAGCCTGAAATGCGTGGGGAACAACCTGTTCGCCGTCAAACCCGGCGGCCCCATCGTGGGGTTTCTCCGCTGCGAGCAGGGGATCGGCGACGTGGACATCCCCTCCCGGACCCTCCCCCACAAGGTGCTGCGAACCCTGCTCCGGGTTCTGGGTCCTTCCCGGATCATGGGGTTCGTGGAACGGATGAAGAAGGGCGCCGGCGTGGAGGAGAAATTCCTGGCCCATTTCTCCCTCCAGGTCTGCCGCCGCAACCCCCTGCACCTCTACTCCGAGAACCTCCCCGACGGGGTGGGAAAGAGGACGGGCCTGTTCACCCAGCACGCGGACGTCGCCCGGATGCTGGGTGCGGTGAGCCGAAAGGCGCCCCGAAACGCCACCGTGTGGTTTGCCCCTTACGGAGGCATCACCTACCCGCTGCTGGAAAAGCCTGCCGGGTGAGGGGTGGGGTGAGAGGCGAGCCGGTTCCCCTGGAGCCGGGATCTCCCCTCACCCGCAGAGCCGCCGGTCCCTGGGCTCGAACTCGATCCGGCCGTTTCCTTCGAATCGGGCCATCCGGCAGATGATCCGGTGCATGCCCCGGGCGGTGAGCGATCCCCGCGCGTGGTGGACGTCGCTGAGGCCGCCGGCCCCGCACACGACCTCCACCGGCTGCACCTCCCTGGAGAATGGAATCGCTCCGTGTCCCCCGGTGGCAGGGCCTGGGGTGGATTTTGCCGCGTGCGGGTGATACAAAATGCCGTGTCGCCGCCAGGGTTCAGGGGTTCCGATCACGAAATACATCCAACCCAGGAGATCCGCATGAAGACGGTGCCAGGTTTTCCCTCCACCATGCAGGACCACTACCCGCTCAACGTGATCAACATCCTCCGGCACGGCGCACGCAACTTCGAGCAGCGGGAGATCGCGTGCAAGGCCGGGGACCGCATGTTGCGGTTCACCTATGCCCAGTCCTACGAGCGGGTCCAACGGCTGGGCCGGGCCCTGGCCCGGCTGGGCGTGGAGCCCGGGGACCGGGTGGGGGTGCTGGACTGGAACACACACCGGAACTACGAGATGTACTTCGGCATCCCGGGCGCCGGGGCCGTGATGCTTCTCATGAACCTGCGGCTTTCCCCGCCGGACCTGGCCTACGTGGTGAACCATGCCGGCGCACGCCTCGTCTTCGTGGATGAGACCCTGCTTCCCATCGCCCAGGCCATCGCACCCGCCTGCGGGAGCGTGACCGGCTACGTGGTGCTCACGGACAAGAAGCGTTCCCAGATCCAAACGACGCTGTCCCCGGTCTTCAGCTACGAGGAGCTGCTGGCCGACGCAAACCCCGAGGTGACGTGGCCGGTCATGGACGAACGGGCCGCGTGTGCCGCCTGCTACACCACCGGCACCACCGGCAGGCCCAAGGGGGTCTACTACTCCCACCGCAGCACCTTCCTTCACGCCCTGTCCATCTGCTGCAACATCCAGATGTCTTCCCGGGACTGCTTTCTTCAGCTCGTGCCCATGTTCCACGCCATGGGCTGGGGCGGGCCGTACTTCTCCACGTTGGTGGGCGCCAAGTTCGTGCTGCCCGGTATGTACAACCTGGAGCGGCTGGATCTGCTGGCCGAACTCATGGTGCAGGAGGGGGTGACCAGCACCGCGGGCGCGCCGGCCCTGTTCCTGCCCATGCTGGAGTATATCCGCAAGCTGGAGCCCAAGCCGGACTGGCGAGGCGCGCGCCTCCTGTGCGGCGCCACGGAGCCGCCACTAGCCATGATGAAAGATTACTTTCACCTGACCGGTGCTGAGATCATCCATGCCTACGGCGCCACGGAGACGTCCCCCCTGACCAGCGTCAACCGCCTCAAGCCCTGGCTGGAGACCTCCCTCCCGGAGGAGGAGAAGTGGGATCTGCGCCGGAAACAGGGGTACGTGGTCACCGGGTTGGACGTGAAGGTCCTGGACCCGGCAGGCCGAGAAGTCCCCCGGGACGGCAAGACCCCCGGGGAGTTCTGCATCCGGGGCCCCTGGATCACGGGGAGCTACCACAACCCCGAACCGGGCCTCCCCGGGCCCTTCACCGAGGACGGCTACTGGCGCAGCGGCGACGCCGGGACCGTGGACGCCGAGGGGTACCTCAAGATCACCGACCGCATCAAGGACGTGATCAAGAGCGGCGGGGAGTGGATCTCCTCGGTGGACATGGAGAACGCCCTCATGGCTCACCCCGCCGTGCTGGAGGCCACGGTCATCGGCGTGCCCCACCCCAAGTGGGAGGAGCGGCCCCTGGCCCTCGTGGTCCTGCGGGAACCCCACCGGGAAACCACGGACAAGGAGGCCCTCCGGGAGCACCTCCTCCGAACCTTCGCCCGGTGGCAGCTGCCCGACGAGATCCTCTTCGTGGACGCGTTCGACAAGACCAGCGTGGGCAAGTCGGACAAGAAGAACCTGCGCAGCAAGTTCGCCCACGTGTACGACGGGGCTGCCGCCGGATGACGGCCCCGCGGGGTCTTCCATGATGAAGAAGCCCGTGTCTTCCCGAAACCGCAAGAACCGGATTTTCACGGTGCTCCTCCTGTCGGCCGTGTGCGGGGGCCTGGTGACGCTGCTGGACCGGGTGGGCGTACTGGAGGGGCTGGAGCGCTGGAGCCTGGACGCGCGGTTCCGTCTTCTGTCGCACCCGGACCGGGCCAGCCCTGACGTGGTCCTGGCGGCCATCGACGACCTGAGCCTGGAGGCGTTCAAGCGGAACCATGTGGTGTGGAAGTGGCCCCGGGACATCCACGCCGCACTCGTCCGGTACCTGCACCGCGGCGGAGCCCGCGCCATCGTGTTCGACATCCTCTTCTCCGACCCGGACACGGACCGCCTGGGCACGGACGCGGAAGAGACCGACGGCGCTCTGGCAGAGGCCATGCGCAACGCAGGCAACGTGGTGCTCGCCGCTCAACTGCTGGACCGGGAGGACCTGCTGTCCCGCGACAACCCCCTGGCACGGCCCCCCCGTTTTTCCATCCTCCCCACGTCGCGGCAAGCCCGGTTCCAACGCTTCTCCGGCGCGGTGCTTCCCATCCCCCTCTTCCAGGAAAGCGCAGCCGCCCTGGGCGCGGCCAACTACACGGAGGATCCTGCCGACGGCATCTGCCGCCGCCTCCCGCTTCTGACCCGGCTGGGTGACGACGTGTTCCCCCACCTGGGTCTGGCCGCCTTCCTGCTGGCAACAGGCACGGATACCGTAGAGGTGCTGCCCTCCGGGAGCCTGCGCGTGGCAGGCCGGGAGGTACCGCTGGAAGCCGACGGGCGATACCGGGTCTTCTGGTACGGCCCGGGCGGGCCGGCCGGCTGCTTTTCCACCTACTCGGTCGCCGGCCTGGTGGCCTCGGCCGCGGCCGAGGAGACCGGCCGCTCTCCGGCGCTGCCCGGCTCGACCTTTCGGGACAAGATCGTGATCGTGGGCGCAAGCGCCACGGGCCTGTTCGATTTCAAGAGCACCCCGTTCACCGGGCTGGAACCGTACCCGGCCATGGAGATCCACGCCACGGTGCTGAGCAACTTGTTGCAGCGGGACTTCCTCGTGCGCGTCCCCCGCCCCGTGGTTCCGGTGGCCGTGTTTTTGTTTTCCCTGACGGTGTGCGCGTCGTTCGTCCTTTTCAAGCACGTGCGTGGCCCGGTGATCGCCACCCTCCTTTGCGGCGCGGGATGGATGGCCGCCTCCCTGGCCCTGTTCCGATGGCACGACCGGTGGCTGGACCTGGCGGCCCCGGAACTCTCCCTGGCGGTTTCCTTCGCCCTGGCCGCTGCGGTGAACTATCGCACCGAGGGCCGGGAACGCCGCCGGATCCGGGCCGTGTTCCACCGGTACGTGAGCCCTGCGGTGGTCGCCCAGGTCCTGGAACGGCCGGAGGAACTGTCCCTCGGAGGAAAAGAGGTCACCGCAACGATCCTCTTCTCGGATATCCGGGACTTCACCACCGTGAGCGAGGAGATGGGTCCCCCGGCCCTGGTGGAGATGCTCAACGCCTATTTCTCCTTGGCCACGGAACGCATCCTCGATCACCAGGGGCTTCTGGACAAGTACATCGGGGATTCGGTCATGGCCGTATTCGGGGCGCTGCTTCCCGGAAGCCGCCACGCGGTCCAGGCTTGCGACGCGGCGCTGGAGATCCAGGCCGCGTTCCGGCGCACGCAAGGGAAGGTTTCCCCCGCGAGCCCCGCCCTGGTGACGCGCATCGGCATCCACACCGGACCGGTGGTGGCCGGCAACATCGGCTCCCCGCTTCGCATGGAATACACGGTGGTGGGAGACAGTGTGAACCTGGCCTCGCGGCTGGAGGGGGCCAACAAGGTCTTCGGCACCCGCATCCTGGTGAGCGAGGCGACACTCCGGGCCGCCGAGGGGCTGTTCGTGGCCCGGGAACTGGGCCGGGTGCGGGTCAAGGGGAGGAAGACACCCGTCCTGTGCCACGAACTCGTGGGAAGGACAGGGACCGTTCCGGAGGAGACCCTCGGGCTGCACCGATTGTTCCGGGACGGGCTCCAGTGGTACCGTGAACGGGCGTTTGAAAAGGCGCTGGCCGTCTTCGAAGCCCTGTTGCGGGCGTTCCCGGAAGACGGGCCGGCACGCGTCTACCGAGACCGATCCCGGGACCTGCTCGCCTCGCCGCCGCCCCCGGGATGGGACGAGACCCACCCCGGATGACAGATCGCATGGAGAGGAGCGACATGGTTTCCAAACGGACCCGAACGGGGATCTTCATGATGACGGCCTTGGGGTCGATCTCCGCCATGGCCTTTGCCGGGAACACCGACCTGACCCGGCGGACCCGCAACGACGTGCGGGAGGGACCGGGCAGTTACTACCCCCTGGTGTGCGTGCTTCCGGCGGGCTCGGCCGTGGAGATCCTGTCCCTGGAGGGGAGCTGGTCCAGGATCCGTCTGCAAGAGGCGTCTGCGCTTCCGGAGGGAAGGGATCCCGGGACCGGATCCGGGCTGTGGGTCTCCCGGAACTGCTTCGCGGAAAAGGCGCCCCCGTCGCCCGTTGCCCGGGAATTCTCCTACCCCTGGGAGTCCCTGTCCGCGTCCCCGTCCGCCGTGGCGGCGGCCGTTCGAGGATTCGCGTTGCGCTTCGCGCCGGGGAAGACCGGCCGTCTGGACGAGTTGGAAGGACTCGGCCAGGCCTTGGTCACCCCGGAGGCGGCCCGCCGGTTCCGCGAGGAATCGCAGTCACTCGCCCCGTGCCAGGCCGCAAGCCGTGCGAGCCTCCCCGTTGAAGCGGCCCTGCGCACACCCTACGAGATCTCCCTGCCCGAACAGGGCGTGGGCCAGGGGATCTCCGCCCGCATCGCGGACCGAGGCCTGCTGGATAACCGCGGACTGCAGGTCTACGTGAACCTCCTGGCCTCCTTCCTGGCGGAACACACCGGGGCGTACGACACCCCGTTTAGCGTCTACGTGCTCCAGGGGGACGACCTGTACGCCATGGCGGTACCCGGCGGGAAGATCTTTCTCACGCAGGGGGTGGTCCGTGCCTGCAACGACGAGGCCGAACTGGCCGCGGTGATCGCCCACGAGATGATGCACCTCATCCTCCGTCACGGCGTGCAGGAGATGGGAGAGAGGCCCACACAGATCAAGGCTGACCTGGCGTTGGCCGAGCTGGACGCCCAAGCCGGCGAGCCGGCCGACCCGGTGATGGAGGGGCTGGAGCGATACGCAACGGACGCCTACGAGAGCGTGCACAAACCACGCCTGCAGCGCTACGAGGTGGAGGCAGATCGCGCGGCCGTGCTCCTGCTGGCCCAGGCAGGGTACGATCCTCAGGCCTTGCCCCGCATGGTGTCGACCCTCCGCGACCGGGTCGCCGGCGGCGGCTCCTCTGACAACCCGTTTCTCAGCATGGACTTCCGGAACCGGGCCCAGGAGGCCTCCTCGTTCGTGGCAGGGCCCCTGAAGGGGCTGCCGGGGGTCTCCAACCGCGAGCGTTTCCTGCGGAACACGGGGGAGCCGGAATGCCTCCTCGCACCCACCACCGCCGACCCTCCCCCGGAACCATGAGCCCCTGCCGAAACCACCCGGGTCGGGGCTGCACTCCTCTCCTCCATGAGGAAGCCCTGTCCCCGGCGTCCGGCTCCGGTTGGGCCTGCAAGCGCCCGCGGTGGAGGTCCCGCAGGACGACGGGGACCGGTTCAGGTCTTTGGAAGGTCCCCGGAGGACGAGGGAACCTCCCCGCGGACGCGGCCCACACAGCGACGAAGCCCGGGGCCGGACCTCCGGCTTCATGCCTCGGGGTCCGTCCCGACGGATGGAAAACTATTGAGAAGCTCTGCCCCCGACGTCCGGCTTCCGGTTGGGCCTGCAAGCGCCCGCGGCGGAGGTCCCGCAGGACGACGGGGACCGGTTCAGGTCCCTTGAAGGTCCCCGGAGGACGAGGGAACCTCCCCGCGGACGCGGCCCACACAGCGACGAAGCCCGGGGCCGACCCTGCGGCTTCATCCCTCGGGGCAGGCCCCGGCCGATGGGCAACGATTAGGAAGCTCGCCCGGCGTCCGGCTCCGGTTGGGCCTGCAAGCGCCCGCGGCGGAGGTCCCGCAGGACGACGGGGACCGGTTCAGGTCCCTTGAAGGTCCCCGGAGGACGAGGGAACCTCCCCGCGGGCGCGGCCCGCACAGCGACGAAGCCCGGGGCCGACCCTGCGGCTTCATCCCTCGGGGCAGGCCCCGGCCGATGGAAAAGCCTTGCCTCCGTGTGCGATGCTGTTCATTCCATGGATCGAACGCCCGCACCTCGGCGGGTCGAAGTCGGAGGGGTCCCCCAGCGGAAAGCACCGATTCTGGCGGAGAGAAAAGGGGAAGCGATTGAACACGAAGAAAAAAGGGGACCTGCGGGACTCCCGTCCGCGACGGTCCTCCGCAGGGGCGGGAGGAATGGAGGGGCCCACCTCCACCTTCTCCCCGAGGAAGACCCCCGAACTCCTTGCACCGGCGGGGTCCCCGGCCGCGTTCCTGGCAGGCCTGCGGGCCGGAGCCGACGCCTTCTACCTGGGCGTGGGAAGGTTCAATGCCAGAGCCCGGGCTCAGAACTTCCAGCTGGAGGACCTGGAAGGGGTCGTGCGCGAGGCCAGGAAGGCCGGGCGGAAGGTCTATCTGGCCCTGAACATCCTCGTGTACGACGCAGAGGTCCGGGCGTGCACGAAGATCCTCGAGTGCGCTGAGGACATGGGGGTGGACGGGGTCATCCTCCAGGACCTGGGCCTCGTCTATCTCACACGGAAGTACTTCCCCGGGCTGCGGGTGCACGCCTCCACCCAGATGTTCCTCCACAACTCCCTTCACATCGGCGCCATGGCCGAGCGAGGGGTGCGCCGGGTCACCCTCCCCCGCGAACTCACGCTCGAGGAGATCCGCCGCATCCGTGCCCGGACGGCCGTGGAACTGGAGGTCTTTGTCCACGGCGCGCTCTGCTTCTCTTTCTCGGGCCTCTGCCTTGCCTCCGCCCATCTGTACGGCGCATCCGGCAACCGGGGGGTGTGCAAGCAGGTCTGCCGATTTGCTTTCGAGGGAGGCCCCTGCGCGTTTCCCTTTGCCATGAGGGACCTGGAGGGGCGGACCTGCCTGGAGGACCTTCTTCAGACCGGCATCGACAGCCTCAAGATCGAGGGGAGGCTGCGGAACACCGACTACATCCAGGAAGCGGTCGGTTACTACCGCGCCTGCCTGGACGCTCATGCGGCCGGAAAGCCCCTGCCGCCGCCGGTGCGCTGGCGGTACTCGCGGCCCACGACCCCGGGGTACTTCCGGGCCTTGCCCTACGCGAAAAGGGTCTGCACCGAGGGGGAACCCCGGATCGGAGAACCGGTGGGACAGGCCCGGCCGGGGGCTCGAGGGGACGTCGCCGTCACCTTCCAGCGGCCCGTCTCCCGGGGCGACCGCCTGCGGGTCCTTCGGGAAGACGGCGTGCGGGTGCACGAATTCACCCTGCTCGACCGGAGCCGAGTCCGATTCCAGGTACCGGCATGGCTCGCCTCCGAGGCGCATGGATCCTGGACCGTGTACCGGGTCGGAACCAGCCGGACCCCCCGTTTCCGCTCCCTTGAGGCCCGGCAGGGCCGCCTGAAAACCTGCCCGCTTTCCCTTTCCATCCGGACGGTCTCAGGCTCGCTGCAGGTGGACAGTGTCCTCGGCGATGGGCAGACCGGGTCGGACTCCTTTCCCATGCCCTTGCCCTCCGGCCACAGCCCGATGGACGCGGAGCGGGTCCGGGACTGCTTCACCAAGGTGGACACCACCCCGTTTCGGGTGAAGGAGATCTCCGTTGCCCTCACGGAACCGGCCGCCTTTCCGGTACGGGAGCTGAACCGGATACGCCGGGAGTTCTACCAACGGCTCGAGCGCCGGCACGACGAGGAGAGAAACCGCCGAAACCGTTCCCGGCTCACGGCGATCCTCCTGGAACAGGAGGCCATCGCCGAATCCGGAACCCGGCCGGGCCCGAACGCCCGGATGGAAACGGTTTCTCCGGAAGATCTCCCCGAGGCGACCGCTCCCCCGGAACCCGGCGCGCGCCTGTGGGTGGAGCTTCCCCTGTTCGTGAGCGAGACACGCCTGGACGAGGTTCTCCGGCAGTGGAGCCCTCGCCTGCGGGACGCTCGCCTGGGTTTTGTCGCGCACTCCCTGGGCTGGGTCGACCTTCTCAGGCGCCAGGTCGGCGAGGACCGTGTCGCTTCCGGTGGCTACCTGTACTGCGCCAACCGGTTCGCCTACCGGTTCCTGCGGGAGCAGGGGGTCGGCAGGGTCGTCCTGGCCCCGGATCTCCCGAAACGGGAACGCCTGGACCTGCTGCACCTCCGGGACACGGTCGCCGACGAGGCATCGGGCCGGCACCTCTTCATCACCCGCCAGCCCGTCCCCCAAGAGACCTTTCGCCTGGGAAACCTGACCCTTCGAGTCGTCCCCTGCGGGGAATACTGGCAGGTCGTCCTGACCTCGCCCGGTGCCGGATAGGGGTCTTCGAGGACGAGAAAGAGAGCGATCCCTTACCCACGCACCCTGCGAACCGAAAGAAGACATCCATGAAACGAGCCCGGCCGTCCATCGATCCCCTTCCCGTGTTGCTCTTCCTCCTCCTGGTTCTGCCTGCTTGTTCCTCCGGTTTTCCTCAGGACGTTCCGACCGGGGATCCCGCCGACCCCGGGCCCTACGGGTGCATGGCGCCCGCCGGGCCCACCGTGGACGAAACCCTGGGAATCGCCAGCCACATGAGCACCGACGCCGAGCATGACCGCGACCGCCTGTTCGAGTTGGATCGCTCCGTGGAGGCGGGTGTCCATTTCGTGCGGCGAGGGTTTTACTGGAACCGGATCGAACCGGAGAACGATGTCTGGACCTTCCAGGGCTACGACGTCCTGGTGGACCTGCTGCACCAACACGGGCTCGCTCCGCTGGCCATGATCACCCGGGCCGTGCGTTGGGCCGCGCCCGGGGGCAGCCCCAACGAAATCGACCCGGATCACTTCGCCGACTTCGCCGGCCAGGTGGCCGCGCGCTACGCCCACCGCATCGACCTGTACGAGATCTGGAACGAACAGAACTCCGAGCGCTTCTGGAACGGCGGACCGGACCCCGCGCATTACGGGCGGCTGCTCCGGGCCGCCCACACGGCCATTCACCGGAACGACCCTTCGGCCGTCGTGCTCTTTGGCGGGCTGAGCGCGTTCGACCCCCTGCACCTGTTCGATCCCCGCGGGGTCTGGAACTTCCTGGCCCGCACGGGCGAGGCGCACCCGGACCTGTGCGATTTCATGGACGGCGTGGCGATCCACCCGTACACCTTCCTGCAGCAGCCTGAGCCGGAGCTGTCCCTGGATTTCGGCGTGTACCGTTACCCGGACTTGCGGGGCCACATCCGCGACGTACGGGGCATGCTCGAGGAACGGGGCTGCCCGGAGAAACCCATCCACCTCACCGAGGCCGGGTGGCCCAGCCTGCTGATTGGCCTGGAACGACAGGCGGCCTACCTGGCCCGCGGGGTGCTGCTCGCCCGGGCTGCCGGGGCGGCCAGCTTTTTCTGGTACACCTTCTATGACGAGGAACCCGTCTCCTCGCTCCCCACGGAGGATTACTTCGGCCTGTACACCCTGCCCGACGGGCGGAACGATCCGGATCCAAAGCCGTCCTACCGGGCGCTCCTGGGCCTGCACCGGCTCGTGGGCAAGGCACGGTTCGCAGGCGACCTGGGGCAGGTTCTCGGCTGGGACGAAGACCGATACGCCCTGGTGTTTTCCGAACCCTCCGGGGCATGGACCGTGGCCCTGTGGCATGCGCAACCTGGATGGCGGGAAGAAGTGCCGGTGGAAGTACCCCTGCCCGCCGACGCGCTCGGGACGTGGACCCTGTTCGACCAGGAAGGGGTGGAACGATCCTCCGGGGACGCGCGCCAGGCCGCCGAGGCCGTGCCCCTGTCCGGCCGCGTGCACTACCTGCGGTTCTTCCGCGCCCAGGGCCCGTGAGTCCGGCTGCTTCTGCCACGCGGCCCGCCCGGCCCCGGACCGGCGAGATCCGGAGCCATTCCCCCCTTGGGCAGGAACGACGGCCGGGGTCCGCATTGACACGGCTCGGGCAATTCTCTCAAATGGTCGGCAGGGAACCACAGAGCGCCTTGCCGAGGACGGGCCGGCCCGTGCACGGCCCCCCACCGACGCATCTCCTTGGATTTCCGGTGCAGGAACCCATCATGGTGTGGAAACGATTGAGCTTGAGAACCCGCGTCGTGGCGCTGCTCGTGGTTCTGGGGCTGTTGTCCGTGCTGAGCGGCGCGGTCGGCTTCTGGTACACCCACCGGATGGAAATCCTGTTCTCGCAGGTCACGGAACGGGATTTGGCGACCTTGCAGACCCTGGAGAAGCTCCTGCAGGCCCTGGTAAAACAGAAGGGGTACGTATCGTACTACTTCATGGACGCCAACCCCCGCTGGTTGGACCAGCTCGACGAACACCGCAGGTCCTTCAAGGAACACATGCAGCGTGCGGAGCGGATTCTCAGCACGGAGCAGGACCGCCGGGCCCTGGCCGAGATCCGCACCCGCTACGAGAGCTACATCGCGAGCAAGGATCGGGTGATCTCCTTGTACCGGGAGGGAGCCCGGGAAGAAGGACTCCGGCTGCACCAGGAGGTGCGCGATCACTTCGTCCATCTTCTGCAACTCTGCGAGGGCTATCAGAACGTGGCCGTTGCCCGCATCCAAGAAGCACGGGACGCCAGCAAGCTCGCCGCGCATCGAATCCGCGTCCTGGCCGCTGCCGGGACCCTGTTGGCCGTGGGCTTGACGGGTCTGTTCGCCTTTGTCCTGTTCCTGCAGATCCTGGGACCCATCCGCCGCATGGCCTCTGAAACGGGCCGAGCGGGGGGACCCCGGCGGTCCGCCGACGAGGTGAAGGCGCTCAGCCGGAGCGTGCACGGGCTCATGGAGGATGCGGTCCACGTGCACTCCGAGTTGGAGAAAAGCCGCCTGCGGCTCCTGCAGACCGAAAAGATGGCCACCGTGGGCAAGCTGGCCGCCGGGGTGGCCCACAGCCTGCGCAACCCCATGACCTCCATCAAG
>Ga0068714_10006635_pt1 | contig 11664 bp, 9 predicted proteins | sample MTBNYHSulfiMetaG_FD_62988 | JGI IMG/M metagenome (GOLD analysis project Ga0068714, IMG submission 62988) | Enrichment culture microbial communities from rom New York Harbor, USA that are MTBE-degrading - MTBE-NYH (New York Harbor Sulfidogenic)... | ecosystem: Environmental > Aquatic > Marine >... | reverse complement strand
AGGCACTGGAGCTTGCCTTGAGCCTGGACATCCCCTTCTGGCCCCAGCTTCCTAAAGTGAGCTTGTATGAGGATATGTATGTTCAATCATCACAAAATTTCCCCGGTATAGCCATTGACTTTGACAAGGAAAGGCTCGTATTCAACACTGCACGATTTGAACAAGAACTCGACGAATATTTCGTAAAAATGGATGTCCCGGAGACCTTCGCCCTCAGCGCTGAGTATTCCACAGTCTTCCACAAGTTTCTCTCTAAGGAGCTTCAAGGTTATAAGGCTATCAGGGGACAGGTCACTGGGCCTGTCAGCTTTGGCTTCAAGGTGCTTGATGAGAACCTGAAGCCAATCATTTATAACGATGAGGCAAGGACTATTCTGTTTGATTTCATCCAAAAGAAGGCCAACGTGCAGTATCGGGAGCTTAAGGAAAGGAATCCCAATGCCTTTGTCTGGCTGGATGAGCCAGGGCTGGGTTATGTGTTCAGTGGTCTTTCCGGGTACAACGAGCAGCATGCTAGAGAAGACTATCGTAGGTTCGTTGAAGGATTGGAAGGGCCCAAAGGGCTGCACCTCTGTGCCGAGGTGAATTTACCCTATCTGTTAGAGTTAGAGATGGAAATCCTGTCCTTCGACGCCTATCAAATTGGGTTTATGCCCAGGGAATATACTGGTAGCGTGGCTGAATTCATCACGAGTGGCGGAGTTATCTCCTGGGGCATTATCCCAACTGAATCCACAGCTCTGGCGACGCAAACACCAGAAACACTGGCTGGGATTCTCTCAAGCTATTGGGAGGTAATCTCGGAAAATACAGGGTTGTCCTTGAATCAAATTGCCAAGCAGGCATTGGTGGCCCCAGCCAGATGCTGTCTTAGCGATTTAGGCCAAGTCAACACAGATGGTAAGACAGTAAGCGAATGCCAGGTCTCAAGCATCGAGGAAGGGCTTGTTGAGAGAGCATTTGCCTTCTTGTCTGAGCTCTCGCAGATACTTAGAGACAAGTATGGTGTATAGGAAATAGGATTTAATTCCTATTCAGGGTTTCATCCTGGGTCTCAGCTGAGGGGCTTATGCCCAATTCTATCCGGGACGCTATAATTATGAGAAGGAGGGAAATATGAAAGTGTTAGGCATTATGGGCAGCCCCAGAAAGCAAAGCAATACCGACATTCTTCTCGATAAGGCGTTGGAAGGTGCCAGGGAAGCCGGAGCTGAGGTCGAAAAGGTGCTGGTCTCGAAACTCAAAATCTCACCGTGCCTGGAAATATATGCCTGTCTAAAGGATGGCAACTGTGCCATTAAGGATGACATGCAATTGCTCTACAAGAAGCTTCTGGAAGCAGACCATATCGTTTTTGCCTCACCAATATTTTTCTATGGTATTACCAGCCAGGCAAAAGCTGTAATAGACAGATGTCAGGCGCTTTGGGTGAGAAAACATGTGCTGGGTATGGACAAGGAAGATAAGCGAGTGCGGAGGGGGTTGTTTATCTCAGTAGGCGCTACTCGAGGTACAAAGCTCTTCGATGGCGCAGTGCTCACGGTGAAGTACTTCTTTGATGCTATAGGCGTGAAATATTCTGGTGATTTATTAGTCAGGGGAATTGATAACAAAGGCCAAATTGGGGAGCATCCTGCGGCTCTCGAGGATGCATTTCGCCTCGGTCAAGAGCTTGTCCGTGGAAATAGAGACGACGAATGAAGGAAATAATAGCTGACAATCTAACCAAGATGTTTGGTCATCTTGTTGCGGTAGACCATATCTCGTTTGAAGTCGAAGAGGGGGAGGTTTTTGGTTTTCTTGGCGCTAACGGAGCCGGCAAGACCAGCACCGTCATGATGTTGGCGACGGCGCTAAATCCCACATCCGGGACGGCTGTTGTATGCGGGTATGATATCATCAGAGAGCGGGACAAAGTCAGAGAATCAATAGGCATAGTCTTTGAAGATCTGAGCTTGGATATCAATCTAACGGCGAGGGAAAATCTGGACTTTCATGCCATATTGTATCACCTTCCTAAAAAAGTGAAGGATGAGCGGATATCTCAAACCCTGGACCTGGTAGCATTAAAGGATAGACAAAATGTATTGGTAAAATACTACTCCGGCGGCATGCAGCGCAGACTGGAGATAGCTAGGGGAATGCTGAATTCACCTAAAGTCCTGTTCTTGGACGAACCAACTTTGGGTTTGGATGTACAAACTAGAAGGCTATTATGGGATTATGCCAAGAGGTTGAACGAGGAAGAAGGGACCACAATATTGTTAAACACTCATTATGTTGAGGAAGCGGACTATCTCTGCAATAGAATAGCCGTTCTGGTTGAGATATATAATGTACATCGACCCTTTGACATATGGCGTTGATTGGTTGAGGGGCACTCTGATTGGCGTTTCTGCCTTTCCGCTCTGGCTTGATTTCACAGTTCTTCTTATATTAAGTCTAGCTTTAGCAACATTAGGCTCTTACTTCTTCTCCAGGATGGAAGCTGACTGAGGAAGCGGGGAAAGCCAACAGGACTAGTGCTGATTATATCGTAATAATTCCTGCTCCCCGCATGAACACCAAAAACGCTTGACAGCGTGGTGAATGTGATACAATAATATGAGACATAATACTGAAACTGGAGATTTGGGATAAGGTGGGGCTTTCATACGCAGAAAGGCGTTTCAGTTTTCGGATGAAGGTTAATAGGAGGTGGTAATGAAAAACAGAAAAGTGTTTTTGCCAACTCTACTCTCCATCGCTCTGGTTTCCAGCCTGATTATTCTTGCTTCGGCTGCGGGAGCTTCAGCAGCCGTACCTCGGCCAGATAACCATTTTATTAATCATCTGGCGATAGATGGCTTGAGCCTTGCTTCGGCAATGGCTCTGAATATGCCTCAAGGAAACGTAACGCCCATGGTCGCCGCAGGCGGCGGTCACATAGTGGGGCTTAAGTCCGACGGCACTGTGGTCGCCATGGGAGACAACAACGACGGGCAGTGCAATGTCGGCAATTGGACGGACATTATCCAGGTCGCCGCAGGCTGCTTGCACACGGTGGGGCTTAAGTCCGACGGTACTGTGGTCGCTGCGGGAGATAACTATTACAAGCAATGCAATGTCGGCGGCTGGACGGAAATCACCCAGGTCGCCGCCGGCTATTATGACACGGTTGGGCTCAAGTCCGACGGCACCGTGGTCGCTGTGGGAGCCAACTACGACGGGCAGTGTGATGTCGGAGGCTGGAAAGACATCGTCCAGGTCGCCGCAGGCTATGATTACACGGTGGGGCTTAAGTCCGACGGCAGAGTGGTCGCCGTGGGAGGTAACGAATACGGGCAGCGCAATGTCGGCGGCTGGACGGACGTCATCCGGGTCGCCGCAAGCTATCAGCACACGGTGGGGGTTAAGTCCGACGGCACCGTGGTCGCCGTGGGAGACAACTACCACGGGGAGTGCAATATCGGCGGCTGGACGAGCATTATCCGGGTCGCTGCAGGCTGGGAGCACACGGTTGGGCTCAAGTCCGATGGCACTGTGGTCGCCGTGGGAGCCAACTCCTCGGGGAAGTGTGAGGTCGACAGATGGACGGACATCGTTGGGGTCGCCGCAGGCGGGGTGCACACAGTGGGGCTTGGGTCCGGTGGCACTCTGGTTGTCGTGGGAGCCAGCTATGATGGGCGGTGCAATGTCGGCAACTGGACGGGCATCAACCAGACCGCTGCAGGCAGCTATCACACGGTGGGGTTTAAGTCCGACGGCACCGTGGTCGCCGTGGGAGACAATGGCTATGGGCAGTGCGATATTGGCGGCTGGACAGATATCGTCCAGGTCGGTGCGAGTGATGTTCACACGGTGGGGCTTAAGTCTGACGGCACTGTGGTCGCTGTGGGAGCCAACTCGTGGGGACAGTGCGATGTGGGTAGCTGGGCGGATATCATCCGGGTCGCCGCAGGCGGCTGGCACACGGTGGGGGTTAAATCTGACGGCACCGTGGCCGCCGTGGGAGATAACGGCACCAGGCAGTGCGATGTCGGCAACTGGACGGATATCACCCAGGTCTCCGCAGGCAACATTCACACGGTGGGGCTTAAGTCCGATGGCACCGTGGTCGCCGCAGGTGGCTCTTTCAAGATAATACCTGAGAATGACGGCACCGCCATCGTTGTGGATCATGGGCAGTGCAATGTTGGCGGCTGGACGGACATCGTCCAGGTTGCTGCTGGTAACTGGCACACGGTGGGGGTTAAGTCCGACGGCACCGTGGTCGCTGTGGGGTGGAACGACTACGGGCAGTGTGATGTCGGCAGCTGGACGGATATCATTCAGGTCGCCGCGGGCTGGGATCATACGGTGGGGGTTAAGTCCGACGGCACCGTGGTCGCCGTGGGAGATAATGGCTCCGGGCAGTGCGATGTCGGCGACTGGACAGGCATCGTCCAGGTCGCCGCAAGCGAGGAGTACACGGTGGGGGTTAAGTCCGACGGCACCGTGGTCGCCGCGTGCTGGGAAGCTGAGCTTGCCAAATGGAATCTGGGGGTTACTGCCGAGTATGCCCTTACCATATCCAGCACCGCTGGCGGCTCCGTAACCACTCCTGGCGAAGGAGTGTTCGTCCGCAATGCCGAGGTGATGGTTCGTATAGTTGCCAAGCCCGAGAAGAGTTATCGCTTCGTCAACTGGACTGGCGATATGAACACCATCTTCAGTGTGACGGCCGCCACAACCATGATCACCATGCGCGGTGACTATTCCATAACGGCTAATTTTGAAGAGAAACCACCAACCAACTGGCCGCTGATTAGCGGGATTATAGCGGCGGTGGTAATAGTAGGACTGGTAATTTTCTTCGTTCGTAGGAGGAGAGCCGCCTAGACCAAAGGGTACTGGACTTTCTCCCCGTACGTCCGTCCATAAGAGCGAAGCGAATTTTTCATGGGGTAATTAGTAGCGTTTAGTTTGCCGCCTAGGCTTTACATTGCCCCGATAATCAGGAGCGGTGATATTGAATAGCAAGCTGAGCTTGGGGTCTGCCATTCGTGAGCTAATCCGAGGCTCAATCTCATCGAAAGAAAGGCATGTGGTGACCACCATGGGCAACCGGGCATTATAGCGGTAGTTTATCAATTGATATAGCTTCTCCTGAGCCCAGGGCGTAGCTGCTTGCTCCCCAAAATCATCGAGTATCAGCAGCGGAGTTTCTTTAAGCCTCTCGAAGAATTCGTCATAGGATATTTTGCTATCTGGACTGAATGTAGAACGTAAATGGTCCAGAAGCTCGGGGACAACCACAAATAAGACCGGTTTTCCTTGCGCCAGCTGATAATTAGCGATAGCTGCTGCCAGATGGGTCTTACCGCAGCCATTAACGCCTTGAAATATTAGCCAACCCTCCGGTGAGCGAGCGAATTCTTCTGCTTGTTCGAAAGCTGTACGCAAATTTTGCCGCTGTTCCAGAGGAAGTTCCAGTCTCTTGTGGTCAAAATTATCAAAGGTCATATTCCGTAATAGCTCTAACTCTAAGCCACTCTGGGATTCCAGGGGCGATGCCGGTTCAATCGTCCATACCTGACAGAATTCATTATCGACAAGATGGCCACGTAAGCGTTCATCCATTCTTTCCAGCGGTACATCGGTGGTAATTACCGTGGCCAGCCTGGCATTGAAGCGATGATGAAGGAGTTGCTCCAGCTTCTCTTTAGCCCAGGCAGTAGCGCTTCCCAGAGTAAGGTCATCAAGTACTAATAGAGGCACATTCTTTACTTGCTCAAACAGCTCGTCATAAGTGGTGTCGCTTGTGGGGCTGAAGGCGGAGCGGAGGTGGTCAAGGAGGTCAGCAGCACCGATATAAAATACAGGCTCCCCTAAGCTGAGACGATGATTGGCGATAGCACAAGCCAGGTGTGTTTTACCAGAGCCGCTGGGACCTGCAAATACCAGCCAACCCTCGGGATTATCAACAAAGACTTTGGCAGCCTGGTAAACCTGAGCAAAGTGCTCCTGTGAAATGGCACTCGCCGCCTTTCCTTTAGGAGATAAATTGTCAAAGGTAAGCTGCGACAGGGCACCCAAATTGCTGTATTTCTCAAGATATTCGGTTTTTTTCTTTCTCAGTTCCCCTTTACTGCATCGGCAGGGTACCACCCGGCTGAAATCAACTTGCCCTGAATCCAGAGCAGGATGAACAAAGCCAGCCCCTTTGCAAACAGGGCAGATTTCACCCGCGCCTTCTTCTATCAAGGGAAGGGGAACGTTATCTTTGGACGAGGTGTCCGTATCGGCCCTTGATATATTTGTCTGGGTCAATCTTCTTAATACGTCTCCTATATTCTCCACTGTCTTTACCTTCGCTAGCCCATCTTTCCAGGATGCGGGCGATATATCTCCAACTGCGCTTATTCAGCGTAACTGCTTCCTTAAAGGCTTCTTCAATCCACTGGGGCGGATAAAGCTTGTCTGCTTCCTTGAGTTCTTCAGCAATCAATTGCGTTATTATGCCGATATTCTGCTCGTAGAGAGCAAAAATGTTGATAGCCGGCGACTGACGGCTATCAACGGTCAGAGAGTAAACATCCTCGAGTACTCGATTTATATTTAAGGTCGAGTGTAATAGAGCACCGTGCTCTACTGCCGAGTCCAAAGCCTGGCGTAATGTCTCCTCGCCCATCGTGGCTATTAGTTTATGGGATAGCAATTCCTTATAAGTGACAAAATAGGGATGCTCTTGTTTTCGCAGGATAAGATAAGCCACATATAACGCTATCTTAAGTTCAGCCAGGTCTTGAATTTTAGGCACCGCCTGGGTAAAGAAAGAGTCAGGTAAGGAGATAAAATCTGTTTTCTCTTGAGAGCTTGATAATTGCTGGTCAGACATTTTTTTCACCATTAACTATCCCTGCGAAAATCTCAAGATTTTCGTGGGGTGGTTTAAGAGGCAGAGATCGGCTCTGCTTGTACATTATTAAATTTGGTAATATTTTCCAGGAAGAGCAGCTTGATTTTTTTTAAAGGACCATGGCGGTGTTTGGCTATGATAATATCGGCGATGCCACGAGGATAAGGTTCGTTTTCAATATCATGCAGCCTGCTCCAATCTTCGGAAGAACAATTCAGATCTTCGCGATGAATGAAAATAACCACATCAGCGTCCTGTTCAATGCTGCCAGATTCGCGCAGGTCAGAAAGCTGAGGTATATGGGAAGGACGCGCTTCTACAGCTCGACTGAGTTGTGATAGGGCTAAGATAGGCACATTCAGTTCCCGGGCTAGAGTTTTTAAGGCACGAGTTATGTTGCTGATCTCCTGTACTCTGGTTTCATTTTTGCCATCTCCTTGTATCAGCTGCAAATAATCGATGATAATCAGGTCGATACCGCGTTCGAAGTGAAGTCGCCGTGCCTTGCTCCTTATATCCACCACCCGAAGCACGGGGGAATCATCGACATAAATCGGCGCCTCGGATAGAATTCCGCTGGCTTCCATGATTTTTATCTCATCCTTCTCACTGAAGTGCCAAAGACGAACCTTTGAAGAATCCACCCCGGATTCACTGGCCAGAAGCCTCTGTACTACTGCGTCTCGAGACATCTCCAAACTGAATAAGGCAATACAAGCCTTCTGGTTAATAGAGGCATTCCTGGCAATATTTAGGGCCAAACTGGTCTTACCCAGACTAGTCTTGGCGGCTAAAACGATTAAGTCAGTCCTCTGTAATCCTCCTAAAGAATCATCTAAGGCAGCAAAACCAGTTAGAATATGAGGTATTTCACCTGTCCTAAGCGTGGTAGGCGGCACAGATCCCTCAAAATATTGACCCAAAACCTCACGGATCGGAACAAGGCCTTGCAGACCCTGCCTAGATCGCACTTTAAACAGGATATCTTCGGCGTCATTGAGGCTAGCTGCAACATCTGGGCTGGCTTCGTAGCCAAGGGCCTCGATTTGCCTAGCAGCGGTGATCAGTCGCCGCATCACTGCTGTATCGGATACTATTTGAGCATAATACTCAACATGTAGAGATGTGGGCACATTACTAATTAGATGGCTTAAGAAAGCGGCACCACCAATTTGCTCCAGCTTGTCCTGACGCATCAGTTCATGCGCCACGGTAATCTGGTTTATGACTTCATTAGGACGTTGGTAAAGAGCGAGACAAGCCTGGTAAATCACCCGATTTGTTTCTGAAAAAAAATCCTCGGGCTTTAGAGAAACGGCGACTTTAAATATGGCGTCAGGGTCAATAAGCAGAGACCCAATTATTGCCTCCTCGGCTTCAATATCATGGGGTGGTAATTTTTCCTCTGCCATGCCTAATCTTTCTCCTCCTCTTTATCTTCACCCTTCTCTGTCTTTTTCTCCGCCTTCTTCTCTTTCTTCTTCTCTGTCTTTTTCTCCGCCTTCTTCTCTTTCTTCTTCTCTGTCTTTTTCTCCGCCTTCTTCTCTGTCTTTTTCTCTGCCTTCTTCTCTGCTTTTTTCTCTGCCTCCGTCTCTTTCTCCTCCTCGATAACCACCGTAATTTGTGGATTAAGGTCGCTGGCTAACTTAACCGCTACTTCATAGCTGCCTGTCTTGCGTAAAGATTCCCCTATGTCTATTTTCTTTTTATCAATAACAGAACCTACAGCTCGACTCAATTCTTCAGCTACATCGGCAGCGGTAATAGAGCCAAACAAGCGTTCTCCGGAACCCATGCGAGCTTTAAAACGAATTTCCTTTCCCTCAATTTGTTGAGCCAGTTCAACTAGTTTATCCCGGTCAATACTTTCCTCCAGTTTCTCCTGCTCTAGCCGTGACTCTACCTGCTTAATGACCGTGGGCGTGGCTAACAAAGCTAAACCCCGGGGCAAAAGGAAATTCCTGGCATAACCCTTGCTCACCTCCTTTACCTCTCCAGCCTTTCCCTTTCCGGGCAGATCTTCCAGCAAAACAACTTTCATAAAATTCCTCCTCAGCACTCAGAGCGCCGAGTGCTGGATTAAAATGACAGAAATCTCTCTGCTGATATGGCAGCAGTAGCGCCATCTCCAGCAGCAGTTATCGCCTGCCGGGCTGAATTATGGCGGACATCTCCAGCAGCAAATATTCCTGGAATCTTCGTTTCCATGAGTTCATTGGTGATTATGTAGCCCTCTTTGTCTAAAGATAACAATCCCCGCCACTCAACACTACTGGGCTCTGAGCCGATAGCCACAAAAACACCCGTTAGCTCTAATATTGATATTTTAGCATTTTTGGTGTCTTTTAGCATGAGTTGCTTAACTACCCCATCGCCTTCAATTTTGGTTACCACAGTATCCCAGATAAACTCTATCTTTGGTTCGGCCATAGCTCTTTCGTGAAATATCTTGCTGGCTCGAAGCTGGCTGCGACGATGAATGACCTTAACCGAGGAAGCAAACTTACTCAAGTAGAGAGCCTCAGTGATGGCAGAATCGCCGCCACCTATTACAGCAACTGTTTTACCTTTGAATAAAGGGCCGTCACAGGTAGCACAGTAAGAAACTCCCTTGCCCACAAGTTTATCTTCCCCAGGGACGCCTAGTTTGCGGAATTGCGAGCCAGAGGCAATGATTATCGACTCAGCTACAAAATCGCCTTCACTGGTGCTGACCAGATTATGCCTCTTGCTGGGCACTACTTTGGTAACCTCGGCAAGCAAGGTCTCCAATCCATAGCTAATGGCTTGCTCATGGATAAGTTGTCCTAAATCAATTCCTGAGATACCCTTGGGAAAGCCAGGGTAATTCTCCACTCGCTCAGCATTGATTATTTGCCCGCCAATTATTCCCTTTTCGATAAGCAAAGTATTAAGCCTCGAGCGGGCGCAATATAACCCCCCAGAGAGTCCCGCCGGTCCACCACCAATGATGACTACTTGATAAATTTTGCCCATAGCTTGAAATTTTAACCTATAGCTGCTCCCTCCCACAAAGCACAGTGTCCCCCCCACCTAGCCAGAACGTTGCCCTCCACAGAGATTTGAGCAATCTCGCATAAGTTGGGACAAGCTTTACACTTATTATACCATTGACTTTTGCCTTTGGATTGAGAATGCCTACCCTAACCACTTCGGAATTCCTGCTTAATCCTATCAAGCATTCCTGGCTGGAGAATATCAGCAACAGTCATAGACATTGCCTTGGCTGCATCCATTAATCCTTCGTGTCCTGCTTCAGAGGCGGCTGCGGAGGCAAACTCCGGTGTATGTATGAACACCTCAGGCGAAGCTATGGCTATCGTGGGATGTATGCTTGGTACCACTTGACTGACGTTGCCCATATCTGTGCTGCCAAAGCCAAAACGAGGGTCGAAGGCTTCGACATGTCGTCCCAGCGATTCTAGATTTTGCTTGAATAGCCCGGCTAAAGTCGCATTGTTTTTCATTGGAGCATAAGCCCTGTCTCTCCACCTATATTCTAATCTTGCCCCGCTGGCTACAGATGCTCCTGCAAAACAGTTTAAAACCTTGTCCTTCAATTCAGCAAGATAATGATCATCTAGAGCACGTATCAAAAACACAGCAGCGCTATGGGCAGGCACTATGTTGGGGGCTTCACCACCATCAGTGATTATGCCGTGGATGCGTGCCTCTGCCTTTATGTGCTGGCGCAGCGAATTTATGGAGGTGAAAGCTAATATCATAGCATCAAGGGCATTTATACCCCTGTGGGGTTGGGCAGCGGCGTGAGCTGGCCGGCCAAAGAATTCCACCTCCAGGGAACTACAGGCAAGCGTCTGTACGGCTACCATGTTTAGGATATTGGGATGCACCATCATAGCCACGTCTATTTCTTTAAAGGCTCCCGCTTTCACCATGTCTATCTTGCCACCGAAGACTTCTTCTCCGGGAGTGCCCAGAACCACAACGCTGCCTCCTAACTGGTCGATGATAGATTTACTAGCCACAGCAGCCCCGATTGCTGAAGTAGCTATTATATTATGCCCACAGCCATGCCCTATTTGGGGTAGAGCATCATATTCCGCAAGCAAGGCAATTCTCGGGTTCCCCTGGCCATATATCGCTCGAAAGGCTGTAGCCAAGCCGGCAATGCCTTGTTCTACATGGAATCCACCATCTTCAAGATAGCTAGTAAGCCAAGCCGACGCCTTTTCCTCCTCGAAGCCCAACTCAGGGTTATCATGGATATTCAGGCTCAACTGGATAAGCTGCTGCCTTTGTAGCTCAATGCGATCTTTTGCCTCTACCTTCAATTCTTCTATTTCCAATACTTGAACCTCTTATGATATAGTTTATTATACTTTGTAATTTATCTAAATTTCTAGGCTATGACAGATGGAAAAAGAACCTCTGAGGGCTTTGATAAATGTAGCTCAGTTGCTGAAAGAGCCTGTTGGCTCTAGCCAAAGCTATGATATAAGCGGGATGATTGATGAAGAAGTTGAAGGTTTTATTGAAGGAAAGGCAAAGTTGATTCATATCAGTCAGGGAGTTTTGGTCCAGTGTAAATTAACTACTGAGGTAAAACTCATATGTAGCCGCTGTCTTGATACATTCTTATTCCCTATAAGTTTCACTGCTGAAGAAGCATTTCTTCCAGTATCGGATGTTCCTGATGATTTAGCACTTTCTTCGCCGGAACAATCGGAAGAGTTCACTATTGATAATAAAAATATACTTGACCTGAGCGAGTTAATTCGGCAATATACTTTGCTAAATTT
>Ga0068714_10006633_pt1 | contig 11667 bp, 8 predicted proteins | sample MTBNYHSulfiMetaG_FD_62988 | JGI IMG/M metagenome (GOLD analysis project Ga0068714, IMG submission 62988) | Enrichment culture microbial communities from rom New York Harbor, USA that are MTBE-degrading - MTBE-NYH (New York Harbor Sulfidogenic)... | ecosystem: Environmental > Aquatic > Marine >... | reverse complement strand
CATCATTCCAGCAATGTCTATGTGCTCGCAGGCGATTACCTGACCCTGGTGGATCCGGGCAATGATTACACCATTTTTGCGGAGCTGGAAAAGCTGGGGTACAGTCCGTTGGATATCAAGAAGGTCGTGCTCACGCACGGACACCGCGACCACTGCATGGGCATATTCGAAATGCTGCGATTCCCGCCGATCATGGAAAACAAAACCGTTGAGATCATCATGCATGAAGCTGGTCCCGCGGAGTTCAAAAAGATGATCACGGACGCGGGATTCCCCCCAACCGAGCTGAAGGGGGGAGAAACCTTGGAGCTGAGCGGCTTTGAATGGGAGGTGGTGCATACGCCAGGGCATACCATTGACGGCATATGCCTGTATCATGAGCCTACCAAAACGCTTATCTCGGGCGACACGATTGTCCCCGATGCGGTGAGCGACGTTGATAAAAACGCCAGCGGAAGTTGGGATCACTATCTATACGGAATAAAGCAGTTGATGAAAAAAGACATAGCACATCTGCTCCCGGGCCATCGCGTGCCGGTGGCGGTCACCGGCAGCCGCACCATTGAAGAAACCTACGAGAATGTGCTGATGAAAATCATAGGTGTCACTCCGGAAGACAAAATAACCTGGATGGAAGGAGCGAGACTGCTGGGCGAAAAAGGACTCTTGGAAGAGGTGGTCTTTTGCTGCAATAAAGAGCTGACCCTTAGACCCGAAAATTTAAATGCCACGCAATTGAAGGCTTTTGCGCTGAACGATATGGGTCGGTGTGAGGAGGCCATTGAAATTTTAGACCAGATCCTGAGCCGGCAGGGCGACAACGTTTATGCTCTCACCGCCAAGGGCCACGCACTGCTGGGGCTGCAAAAATATGCCGAAAGCCTGCCTTACTTTGATGAGGCGCTGGCGAAAAATCCGGAAATCACGGAAGCTCAGGTGTTCAAGGGTATGGCCTTGACCTTTTTGGGCAGACATGATGAGGCCATGGAAATCGAAGCCTTCAAAAGCGAGTTTATGTCACGCTTCAAAGAACAGGTTGACAAACGGCAGGAAGACATCTCAAGGAGCAGAGACGAATGAACGATGAATTCTCGGAGCTTTACGAGGCTGCGAAAGCTCTAATTACTTACATCGATCAGGAAGATGTATTTGATAGAGCCGCTGCAGGGGGATGTAGCGGTCTGGACTTCCATCAATCGGACGCCTTTTACGGGCTAATCGTGAATACCAGGGAGGTAATAGCCGAAGTTGAAAACGGAGCGGGAGCCGGAGCCTCAAGTACAGACAGTGACAAGAATGTCCAGGTGAGGGAACGACGCATAAAGTTGTTTGAGGCTGTGAAGGCTCTGGCAACGCACATCGATCAAGAGCGTGCTTTCGACCAAGTCTCCGATCTCGGCCCTGTTGGCTTTGAAACCCATCAATCGGACGCGTTTATTGAACTGATTCAAAAAGCTAATGAAGCCGTAAAAGAAGTTGAAAACGGATTGGGATAAAAACCATTTCAAAAGTTTTCTTACTCCAAGGGCAGTCGTTTTGCCGTCAGCGGCGTCATCGAAGTCGCCAGCCGGAGAGCTATGGGGGCATGCATGGCCGTAGAACAAATCACCTACGAAGAGTTTATGCGGAAACTCGACGAGATTGAGAAGCGATATTTGTCCGACGAGCAGGGTTTTCCCGAAGGGGCAAAGGAAAAAGGATTGGAAATTTGCCGGAAATTCAGGCGGGAGGTGGCAGAAATAGGCCCTGAAAACTGCGAGTATTATATTGACACGATCTACGGACTGCCCATGCACAAACCCAAGAAGAAGGCGGTGAGCAGTGAGCAGTGAGCAGCGAGCAGAAATCGATCACTTTAATGGGTCGTCGCGACCGGCGGTCATGGAAGTTGCTGTAAAAATGCAGACTCCACGAGCCAGTATCCGGAATGTAACGAAACAGCTCGGCATCAGCTTTCCCTCGTTCCCACGCTCCTACTTTCCTCGTTCCCACGCTCCTGCGTGGGAATGCTTATGCAGCTCATGATGAGGGGAAGCCGTTTGCTCCCTCTCGTTTTCATACTCCGTTGCGACCCCGGGGGGTGCTTATGAAAAAGGAAGATATTCAATGTGTTAGTTGTGCACACTGCGATGCTCTGCTGCCTTTAGAGGAGGCCGTTCACTACGAGCATAGATTGATTTACGGCGAGCACTATCATTGCCGGGAATGCGATCCCAAAGGTGTTTGGGACTGCATGAGTCATGACGTGGATATGGAAGTGCATTGACAAAGAAAGCTCATAGTGGATTAGCGTGTTGTTCGCACCCCATTCGTGCTGAGGTATCGAAGCGCGAACGGATGCTTCGCCCCCTTCGTTACCTCAGGACAGGCTTCGAGACCTCTCAAGCAACAGTAATTACAACGTTGCCACTGTTTCTCATGCAATACCCTGCCACGCCTTGGCGGGGCTTAGGTCGCTCAGGCGAGCGGAAGCTCTCAGGGCGAACAGCTGCGGAGCGACACGATCTCGCTAATCGGCGATGAGCCTTAAAGACTGACCAATGAGCGAAAGGTCTTCGGCCGGTTCCCCGATTCATAGCTCGCCTGTGGATGCGTAAACGCTTTCAACGTTCCAGCCGGCTGAACCATTGCACAAACCCCGAAGAAGAGAAACACCAAGGTCCGCTCTTCCGTAAAGCACTCTTCAGGATGATTTCAAGGGCTGAAGCCGTATATGGAAAAAACGCCGCAACGGAAGCCATGTGGCAGGCTTACCTCAATTACGCCCGCAATGAAGGTGAGAGGACTCCCGCGGACTGTCCGCGAATTTGAGTTTGATTGCTTCGCTCTCGATTGGTGATCGAGCGCAAGTCGGCTCCGGGTGCACGCTGCCAACGCTGAGCCTGACTCCGGGTCGGTCAGGATGGGGGAAAAATGCGGCACGGCATTTATTGTGCGAAATAGAGACAAGGGGGTCGGCAAGTGGACGATCCGGATAACAGTGAGCAAAATGCTTGATGATTCCATCTCGTCGCGGATCATAGGGTCGGATTGTAGACACACTCGGCGATCGGCAGGATCGGACTGCCCTGGAAGATTAGCCCTTGGGCAAAAGCTCCGCGGTAAGCTGATTTATGGCCGCCGTCCTGCCAAAGAACCGTCACGTCATAAGCAGCCTCTCACAACCGAACCTGCATTCCTGCGATGCGCTCCGTTGTCCGGCGAGCTCCGGAATCGAGAAAAAAGGATTAGTCCCGACTGTCTCCCGGACATTGCAGCTTAGGGCGGATAGCCTTTCTAAATATAGCTGGCACGAAATATGCTTAAAGTAAAAGCGGGAGAAGAGCTGGCACTCTTCCCTCCACTAGTTGAAGCCCCACGGTTTAACGCCGTGGGGCTTCACTCTTTTCAGGGGAGTTAAAAACCGGAGCTCAGCGCACCCGAAAGTATCGCAGAGCTTGCCGGTTTCGTTTTTGGCACGAATGTTGACTACTGAATTCAATAAGCAGACTCGCGGCAAAAAGATGCTTGCCGGACCTTAGCTCCAGGTCTCGGCATCATCTGTAAAAAGAGCGCATTCGGGTCAGATGATGAGTCCTACAGTAGGGCTGTTCACAGAAGCTCTGACCGGCAAGAAGAGAATAAAATCATTCAACCTGAAGGTATGAAAGGAGGTAATTGTTATGTTAGATACCAGTATTTATCCTAAGATCGATCTAAATACCTACAAGAAAGAATCTCAACTCAAAGACGGAACCAAAGTTATGCTGCGTCCCATGGCGCCCCATGACAAGGAAGTTTTGTTCGAATTTTTCAAAGCGGTACCCCGGGAAGACGCAAAATATTTACGTGACGAGGTTTCAAGCGCTCTCCTCATTGAAAAATGGGCGAACGAGCTTGATTACGGCAAGACGCTGCCTATTTTGGCCTTCAAGAATGGTGAGATTGTCGCCGATGCCACGATCAACCGCCGCCCCTCAGGGTGGAAGAGGCATCTTGGCACAGTGCGGATTTTTGTTCATAAGGATTACCGCAATGTGGGTCTGGGGCACCTCATGATCGATGAGCTGGTGGATATCGCCTACAAACTGGGTATTGAAAAACTGCTCGTTGAGATACCGGATGTTGAAGCTTCGGCCATTCAAGCCTTCACCAGGGCAGGATTCAGTCGTGTTGCGCTGATTCCGAACATGGTTAAAGACAGGGAGAACATGCCGGTCGATATTGTGGTAATGATCAAAGATGTCAAGCCGGCGCATGACGATGCCTATGAGTACGATTTCTAACGCCGCTCTACAATTGGGAGTTTAAGGACTGACTACCTCCAACCTTTCGTTCCTAAGTTACCATTGCACAGACTTGCAGCCGTGGCAGTATTGAATCAATGTCGGGCGGGGCTAAACCCCGCCCTTTCAAATCATGCTTCATCCTTCGGCCTCGTCTTGAGGCTGGACCTCTCCGCGCCTAAATAGTTTCTCACAAATGTTTTCAGTTCATTCTGAACATCTCCTTCGGACTGTATTGTTACGCTCCACTTCGACTATGCCCGAACTACAAATACTAGCATATTGCGGCATGCCAATGGCGGTGAATTACACGCCACATCTCAAATTTATTGACAATAGAAAGCCGGTTTGAAATGATGACTTGGAGTTGACTTGTGCTGCTGGAGTCGAGCTTCCTGCGCTAACTGGTTCTTCCCTTCTGATCTGTTTCTGCGACAATATCGCAATAGTTCGTCTCCCCGCTGCATGATCAGTGAAGCCCTTTGACGTCCCGGGAGGGTCAGCCCGGTTCATGGACGCCGACTGAGAAACACATGAAAGGACAGGAGCGCACCGGTCCTTGAGGAGGTCCTCCCCGTGCCCCAAGAAAACGAAAGCTTTCTCAGCAGGATCTTTGATAGTGTGGCAGATCCTTTAGTGGTCTATGATCGAAACTTGTGCATCGTCAGAGTGAACGCCGCTCTTAGCTCCCTTTTCGCAATGCCTGCCGTAGCGCTGGAGGGTCGCTTTTGCTATGAGGTTTTCTACGGGCGCGAAGCTGTTTGTGAGGATTGTCACGTGCTTGAGGTTTTCCAAACCGGGGAGCCGCGCATGCGGGAAAAAGTTGTTCCGTTGCCGGACGGGCGCGTTCGCTGTTTGGAAGTCCACTCTTATCCCGTAAAGGACGCAAACGGCGCCACGGTTCAGGCTATCGAGCACGCCCGCGACATTACCGAGCGCAAAGGGCTGGAGACGAGCCTCAAGTCCTCGGAAGAGAGGTATCGTACGCTCGTGGAGATGGCCCGTGAGGGCATCTACATGCTGAATGCAGAGGCAAAGCTGGTCTTTGCCAACCAATGCTTCGCCGATATGTTGGGCTATGGCGTCGACGAAGTCCTCGGGAGGCCGATATTCGAGTTTATGGATGAAGCTGCCAGGGAGCTTGCAAGTGTGCAGCTCGAGCGGCGGCGCAAAGGACTGGCTGACGTTTATGAGCTTCGCCTGGTCAGGAAGGATGGAAGCTCGCTGTTTGGCCTGGTCTCCGTGGCGCCGCTGATGGCAAACGGCGAGTTTGCAGGCTCCATGGGAATTCTCACAGACATCAGCGGTTTGAAGCAGAGCCAGACGGAGCTCCAAGCGGCCAAAGAATTCAATGAGAAGATCATCAATAGTATTACGGACAACCTGATTGTTCTCGACCCCAAGACTTACAAAATCGTCCAGGCAAATGATTCATTCCTTGGCCGAATCGGCCTTGACAGTCAGGGGGGAGTATTTGGGAGACCCTGCTATGAGATCATGCTGCACCGGGATACTCCCTGCGAGGCGGATGGAGTGCAATGTCCTGTAGAGGAAACCGTCCGCCTGAAACGCCCAACACTCGTGGAAAGGGTCTATCCGGACTCGAGGGGCCAGCCTCGGATGCTGCAAATCTCGACCTATCCCTTTCTTGACAGCCGAGGAGAGCTGGAGCTTGTGGTTCGGCTGGAAAGGGACATCACCGAGCGACGCAAGATGGAGGAAGCTTTGGCGTTCCGCTCGCGACAGCTTCAAAAAGCCCATCATCAGTTGGAGACGCTCTGCGTGATTTCGCAGCAGATGAGCAGCCTCGGGTCGGTGCGGGAGTTCATGGGCTTCGTAGTTGAAAACGTTTCAAAAATCTTTCCTGACGCCGAGCTTCTGTTCTTCATTTTCAACGCTCATCGCAACGATTTCCTTACTCTCAATGAATGTGGCCCTAAGCTGGCGGAGTCTCTGCGGCTGCGGCTGCGCCGACTGGAACAAGCCGGGTTGGCGGCCGAATTTATTCGTTTTCTTGCGGAGGTGCAGGAGCCGCAGATTTTCAGCTGCAAAGACTGCAGCGGACTCGCCCCTTTCCGGAGAGCGCTCTGCGAGGAACATTCAGAATGGCTAGGTTTTCCTATTTTTATGCAGAATCAATGCATTGGACTTTTCTCTCTCAACAAGGAAGCCACCAAAGAATTTAGTGAAGAGGATTTGCGATTCTGCCAGGCACTCTTTGAGCAGTCGGCCGGTCACCTTCGCCACCTCGTCCTCTATGAGGCGGAGATCGATCATTTGCGCCGGCAGGTCAGTGAACGGAGCTCCTACGGTGAAATCATCGGACAGAGCAAGAAAATGCAGGAAGTCTATGAGCTGATCGATCTGGTTTCAGGCTCCGATGCGACGGTGCTCATTACCGGAGAAAACGGCACCGGCAAGGAACTGGTTGCCCAGGCTATCCATTGGCGCAGCCATCGAAGCAAAGGGCCTTTTATCGTTGCAAATTGCTCGGCCTACTCCCCGACCCTGCTGGAAAGTGAGCTGTTCGGGCATGAGAAAGGAGCCTTCACGGGGGCCATCAGTCAGAAAAAAGGTCGTATCGAAAGGGCTCAGGCAGGAACCTTGTTCCTGGACGAGATCGGCGACATCGCTCCGGCCACCCAGATCCTGCTCCTGCGATTTCTCCAGGATCACTGCTTCGAGCGAGTGGGAGGCGAGAGAACGATCAAGGCGGACGTGCGGGTGTTGGCAGCAACCAACCGTAACCTTCGTCAGGAAGTCCAGGTCGGTCGCTTCAGGGATGATCTCTACTATCGCTTGAACGTGATCGCCATCCACCTTCCGCCCCTTCGAGAACGCAAAGAAGACATCGCACTCCTGGCTCAGCATTTTCTGAAAAAGTTCAACCTCAAGGAAGGGAAGAAGATCCATAAGTTTTCTCCCAACGCGATGCAAGTTCTTATGGATTATGAATGGCCCGGGAATGTCCGCCAGTTGGAGAATGCGATCAGCCATGCCGTCATCCTCTCTCAGGGAGACATCGTTCAGGCAAGGCATCTTCCTGGATTCCTGCGAGAGGCTATGGGAGAGTCGATTTCGACATCCTTGGAAGAGAATGAGCGCAACCTGATACAGCGCATCTTGAAGGAGTCAAACTGGAACAAGCATGATGCGGCGCGTCGCCTGCGGGTAAGCCGCAGCACACTCTACAGTAAGATCCGCCGCTACGGCCTGGAGAAGATCCAAGGCCCGACTGTGTGAAATAAGTACAAGTTGGGTCGGATTCTGTACAACATCGCAACGCCTGTTCCCGCCTGTTTTGCTCTAATTTTCCCAAACACCACAGTCTGATTTCGTACACATCCGCACATACCTTTGAAGGGAGCGGGCGTCCGGTGTTGCTCGCTTTGCACCTCTCCAAAAGTCCCAATGCGCCCTGAATCGCGGGCAAACCGCGATTGTTGGGCAGGGCTCGGTTCAGCCTCCTTAGTTGTTGGCAAGAATCTTGTACTTACCCACCCGGTGCTGACAGGAACCATCCATTCGGCGATCCTGGCGCAACCGATCCATGCACTCATACTGCGAGCCCGTTGCCGTTCAAAAGCTCCATCTCAAAGCGACAGAGCAAATCGAGTTAATGTCTCACAGTCCTTAATCACCGCAGGTGCTCCACTCCATACGTGAGCGCAACGCCTTGGATAACGAACAGAGCGGCCGGGGGGAGGTGTTTTCGTACACGACTAGCTCTGATCATTCAAGCCGGGCTCCTGAGTAGAGACTATCCGTGCATTCGAGATTTGGCTGTTTCGGGCAACCTTGCGAGCTCCATAATGTTCCCGGGTCCGACCGGAGTTGATGTCGCAAATGAGCATGAGCATTCTGCCCCCGAGTTTCCACAACAATAACCCTTAACCGGAAAGACTGCATGGCAAAGATGGAGCTCTGTCGATACGTATTGAGCCACCCGCCTGGTGCCATAAAGGCCAACCAGGGCGAAGGATTCTTTACCGGATCAGGGAGTGTTCTGGCCCTTCTTTCCGTTTATCTGAAACCTCGTCAATCCCTCACATGCTTTCTGCACAAGCCCTGTGCTACTCGCAGTATCAATGCTTCATCTTCTGATCATCACACTAAGAACAAGGAGGATTGAAAAATGGCAGAGGTTTTCTCGGCAGTGAAAGTTGGAGATGAAATCGTGTGCCGACAATGTCTTACCATGGAAGAAATGGTCACGGCGCAAAGAGGCATAACAGACTCGCTCTCCGCTGAAGAAGTGGAGCAGACGGAGTACACGTGTTCCCGATGCAAGTCCAAGATTGAGCCGTTTAAACCGTTCTGGTGATGGCACGGCAGCCCTTTGCAAGGGACGGAACCGACGCACGATGCCAAATCTACGTTGTTCCAGCAATTGTATGTATACGACAACCGAGCTCAGGAAATGGCACGGTGACTTTGAAAGCAGCAGACTTTTGCGTTTCTGTCAGACGCCAGGCTGCAGAAGCTGCCATGGCAGAGAAGGGGGGTGAGAGAAGCTAGTAGACTGTAAGGCAGGACATATTGTGCCAGTGCCCTTACTCAAGCAAATTTGCAAGGGGGGACCGTGAGGCGCCATCCGACAAGGGGAGCACGAGGTGCTCTGTGAGCAGTCAAAGCTTTAACGAAATGACCATTCAGCATTGGCAATTGGCTCTAGTCTTTTGAGAACAATGTGATTGGGAGGTCTTAGAATGCCAGAAAAAAAGGAAGTTAGAATTAAAAGCCGGGCCGACACCCTCGATTTGATGCATCCGGACATCAGACCCTGGCCGGTAACGCCGCCTCCGCCTCCGGAAGAAGTGACAAAAGTGTACGAACGGCGAAAGGCGGGAGACTTTGGCAAGTGGTGTGAGGACAACCTGAGGTATGAGTACGCCTTTGGCAAACCTGAAGCCCTTCAGGGAATGAAGTTCCTCTGCGTCGGTCTCTGGAGATTGGGCAACAAATTCTGCGCCGGCTTGCTTTGCGAAGCCGGGGCCGAAGTGATCAATATCGAACCGCCGGGTGGAGATCCCTTACGGCAATTATCGCCGTTTGGCAGAGAAGAATACATGTTGGAGAGCAGGATCACCGGCGAAAAGTGCGGTCTCGATTTTTTGCATGAGATGAGGGGTCAGAAATCGGTCACCCTGAACCTCGAGACCGAGGAAGGCCGTGAAATCTATAAGACCCTCGCCGGCCAGGTGGATGGGATCATTGACGAGATGCCTCCGGGCTACATGGACGGGTTGGGGATCGGCTACCGGCAGCTGTCCAAGGAACTGCCCAGGTTGGTTTACTGTATGATGGCAGTGCGCGGCACCTGGGGCCCCTACAAGGACAAGTTGTCCAAGTTCGGTCAATGGACTTTGGAGCCGTTTGGAGGGTGCGCCAATTCCTTTGTCCACAATACAGGGTTCCCTCAAGACCAGCTTCCCAGAGGGAAGGGAGGCGACCCGACCCGATCGGGTGTCTGGTTTGCCGATTTTGTGGCGGGGGAGCAGGCGGCCAACAGCCTCCTGGCGGCTCTTTACTGGAGAGACGAGCTGGGCGGAGAGGGTCAGCTCATCGAGGTTACGGGTGCCGAATCTCAAAACGACATCCTGGATTTCGACATAAGCTGGTACGGCTTCAACAAATCCATCAAGGCAAGGACCGGCGGTTGGGACCCCAACCTCAACCAGTATGAATGGAACCCCTGTAAAGACGGCTACATGATGATCGGTGGCCAGACCGACCGTCTGTGGTATCGAATCGGGATGTGTATCGAGCGGGATGACGTGCAATTCGGCCGGCTTATCCATGAAGACCCGACATTGAAAGAGATGGGTGGCAGGAATGCGCTCCAGGCCCTGGTCAAAACCTACACTGTTACCACCCGATGGCTGCGGGATATCAACCGGATTGAAGCGGAAACCAAGCTTCTGGAGTACGAAATCGCCGCCGGCCCGGTTTTGTTCATCGATGAAGTGGCGGAGTTTCCACACTTTAAGTACCGCCCCTGGGTCTGCACCATTGACACCGATCACTATGGAACCGTTATGTTTTCTGTGTCGCCGAACAACTACCAGATGAGGACGCCGCACCGGGTCAAATTGTTGGGCAGGCCGCTTGGCTACGATACCTATGAGACAATGCAGAAGTGGTGCGGTATCGGTCAAACCAAGGTCAATAAACTAAAGGAAAAGGGGGTGATCTGATGGCAAAGGACTTAAGAGAAGCTAGACTGGAGGAGCTGCCAGGCCCCAAGAGCAAAGAAGAGCTGGAAGAAATGAAGATGCCCTATGAGGAGTACTGCAAGAATGCCTTCGATCCGGGCAACGAGTTTTCAAAGCCCCAGTCTCTTAAGGGAATTCGGTGGATGAGCACCACCATGTATATTTTTACGCCTCATTCCGTGTCCAACCTGGCGGAATTGGGAGCTGAAGTGATCAAGGTGGAAATGCCGAGGATGGGCGACCCCATGCGGCACTGTGCGCCCTTCAACGAAACGTATCTGTATCCCCTCCATGACTCTCGGCCGATGACAGGCACCGGTATGGGTTACCTCAATGCGAACCCTAACGAGTACCACATCAGTATGGACTATCATCTGCCCGAGATGAAAGAAGCGTTCTACAGTCTGGTGAAGATGTCGGACGGACTGACCGAGTGTTATCGGCCCGGGACCTTCGATCGCTGGAACCAGAGCTACCGGTTTTTGCAGGAGTTGAACCCGAGGTTCATCTACGTATGGGGGGGTGGCTTCGGTTACGGTCCCAAGGTCTTCGGCGGCTCCTATGACATCCTGGGCCAGGCCCACGCCGGGCTTGCCTCGGTAACCGGTATGCACGAATTTATGGGAGGCCACTGTACCAAGCATTCCAACTGGTGCATCGACTGGTATTCCGGCACCCAGATCACCTTCGGCATCCTTGCGGCAATGCATTGGAGGAGGAAAACCGGACTCGGCACCATGATCGAATTCTCTCAAGTACAGGCGGCCACCCGTTGTCTGGGTTATGCTGCGCCGCTTTATGGCAGGTTCGGCATTGTCCGGCAGCGCTGGGGCAATTGGGACACCCAACTGTCGGTTCATGGGATCATTCTATGTGGCAAATCCGACTATCCTGATGCCAAGAACCCCCAGGACAGGCTTGAAGCCCGATACGCCATGGTCTCCGCCTTCCAGGACGCGGACTTCAAGGAGCTCTGCGATATCACCGGGATGAAAGAGCTCTTCAGCAAATATAAGGCTCACAAGGACCGGGTAGAGGGCGAAGCTCAGGTTGAAATCTATGCGGCGCTGGAGAAGTGAGCGGCCGACAAATCCAGGTCGCAAGTGGTCAAGATCCTCCAGGATGCCGGCCTGCTGGCCGAGCCGGTCATGAATGACCGGGAGTATTACGAGAACGAGCACTGGAGG
>Ga0068714_10006632_pt1 | contig 11671 bp, 15 predicted proteins | sample MTBNYHSulfiMetaG_FD_62988 | JGI IMG/M metagenome (GOLD analysis project Ga0068714, IMG submission 62988) | Enrichment culture microbial communities from rom New York Harbor, USA that are MTBE-degrading - MTBE-NYH (New York Harbor Sulfidogenic)... | ecosystem: Environmental > Aquatic > Marine >... | reverse complement strand
TACGAGGGATCCAACATTGTCCGGATAGATTTTGATGGGAAAGCTGTCGTTGTAGGCGATAGTATTGCCAGAAAAGCTAACATTGCCCGTGGCCAGAAGGTATATGCCGCTATTGATGGTGCTGCCTGAGACGGAACCACCCACTGTACCGGTATAATAAAGATCGTAATTCTGACTGCTTAAAAAAGTGCAGTTTTCGATTGTGGGCTCGCCGGTCTGGATTTTGATCCCTGAACTCTTACTGTCCCTTACCGTGACATGGTTCAATGTGGGCGAGGCCTGATCAAGATAGATTGCCCCATTGTTATAACCGCCATATTCTACGACACAATGCGTCATAACGGACGTAGCATCATCGGCGGTATTGGAAAAACGAACGTAGTACCAGTCGCCAGGCGATGGATTCGCTTGGCTCGAAGTAAACACAATCGGTTCAGTGATCGATCCCTGAGCGTTCAAAGCGCCAGGAACGACAGATGATGCACCGATCTCCAAACTTTTGTATGAATTAAACTTGACGATAACACCCGGTTCGATAGTCAGCGTGCTGATGGCGTCTGGACCGTCTGTACCTTTTACCGTAATGTTGCTGGTCACAATGTAGGGGCTACCTGCTGTGGTCCAAACTGTGTCCGCGTCAATAATTCCACCCACGGTTGTATCTGCTGAAACCGATGTCGGCACAGATAGCCCGATAGCTGGGAGAACTATGAGCGCGAAGGAGAGCCACCAAATAGAGCTTTTCATATGAAATCCTCTGCTGTTCGACCGACCAATTGTTCACCACCATCTCAAGATCGCGTGTGAATGTCCACAGGGGTGATCCTGTCCGATATTGGACGCAATGCAAATCCAGCCGCATGGCCGTGTTAGTGGGGCTTGAATGTGACGTAATTAACGAAAACTTAGCAGAAAATCTTCTATTCCACTGCTTTCCATTTACCAATCAACTCATATATCTCATCCACTTCAACAGACTATGCCGATATGGTTGTTTTCGTATTCAAGGTGTGATGAGTTCTGATATTAAAGGATAGATAATCTGCGGTCAATACGAAAAAAATACGGATAAACTACGATACCAAAATACGTATTTTGTTAAATTACTTTCGCAATATCAACATGTTTGATCTCATCAGGAACGATATCGCAAGCGGACACCGATATTGATCAAAGATGTTTTCGGCAGTGAGGTGATGAGTTAACTTGGTTTTGTCTATGTCATCTGTGGGTATTGGAAGAGAAGCCTTCGAGGCGAGGACTTAGGGGGCCACGCATTTATTATTTAACATAAATAGGGGCCAACTAAATCATTATAAAAGTGTTGCCCCGGACGTGGACTGCTTGTGAAGCCATGATAAGGCTACGTTAACAGCTTCGCCGAAGTGAGATTATTGGCCTTGACATTCTTAGTTTATAGGGCTAATAATCTCAGTATGAATAAACCAAAATACCACTTACAGGCCCTCATGCAATTCTTTGACCAGCACAAAGTTGCCACCATCGATGAGCTGCGTGAAGCTCTTGGCAATCCTGCGCGCTGCACGATTTTCCGCAAGTTGGGCGATTTGCAGTATCTGAGCAGCTATTCGCATCGGGGCAAATACTATACCTTAAAATCCATTGCCCGATTCTCGGAACAAGGGCTTTGGCATTTTAGCGAGATCTGGTTCTCGCGCTTTGGAAATTTGCTGCAAACATCTGAAGCGTTCGTCAATCATTCAGATGCCGGTTACAGCGCCGTAGAGCTTAAAGACATTTTGCAAGTTAAAACCAAGCACGCGCTGACCCAATTGGTTCAAGATGGCCGCCTTGCCCGTGAAACCTTCAATTCTGTGTATGTATATTTCTCCGCGGAAAAACAGGTGGCCAGACGGCAAGCCGAGGCGCGCAAAGCTCTTTTACAGCAAACACCGACTTCTTTGATCGTAGCCAACCCCGATTTGGCCAAAGATGAGGCCAAGGCCATGCTGGTTTTGTTTTGCAGCATGCTCAACGAGAAGCAACGCCGATTGTATGCCGGTCTTGAATCGCTCAAGCTTGGCCATGGTGGTGATGCGCATATCGCCTCGATACTGGGCATGGATCCGCATACTGTTGCAAAAGGGCGCAAGGAATTGATGGCCGTCGATTTAACTGCCACAGACCGACTGCGGGCGCCAGGCGCCGGGCGACCACCGCAGGAAAAAAAACGCCGCAGATCCTGAACGCGATCGCCGAAATCATGAAATACGAAACTGCTGGTGACCCGGTCAGCGGCTGCAAGTGGACTCGCAAAACCACCGGGAAAATAGCCCGAGAGCTCAAACGTATTGGCATTGGCGCATCGGCCAATACGGTGGGCCGGCTGCTTAAGAACATGGACTATAGTCTTCGCAGAAATCTGAAAAGTCTTGAGTCGGGCCTGCGGAATCCACCCGTGCCCCACCAGCGTGATCAACAGTTTCACTATATCCGTGCCCAGATTAAGGACTACGCCGCCAACGGCTTGCCGGTAATCAGTGTTGATACCAAAAGCCGCGAACTGATTGGGCCTTTTCATCAGCACGGCCGCCGATGGTGCCGACAACCCGTTGCGGTGCTGGACCATGATTTTCCCTCCGACGCCAAAGGGGTTGCTATCCCTTATGGTATCTACGATTTTTGCCGCAATGAGGGATTTATCAACCTGGGCACAAGCCGGGACACGTCCGAATTTGCCGTGGCTTCCATCCGCAATTGGTGGAAAATGGTCGGTTCGGCCAAATACCCAAACGCCGATCAGTTGCTCATACTGGCTGACTGCGGAGGAAGCAATGGTTATCGGACCCGGCTTTGGAAGCATCAACTTCAAGTCACTTTGGCCGATTGCTTCAACCTTTTTGTGAAGGTGTGTCATTATCCTCCAGGAGCGTCCAAATGGAACCCGATTGAGCACCGCTTGTTTTCGTTCATCAGCAATAACTGGGTGGCCCATCCCTTAACCGACTATGAAACCGTTTTGAAATTTATCCGGACCACGAAAACTTCCGCCGGTCTTAAGGTTCGGGCCGTCCTTCATACGAAAAAATACCAAAAGGGGATACGAATTTGCGATAAACAGATGAAAGAAGTTAACCTAAAGCATTACACCCAGCGGCCGAACTGGAACTACTCCATAGGCCCAGTCAAAAATGTGAATTAATTGTTGCGCGTCCCCTTATTGGCCACGGTTCTTGTCCTATCTATCAAAACGTCCTTGAAAGGCAGGAACAATTAATCGATAGAAAGAGCAGGTCCTCGGCCTGCTATCTATTCTCATATCACAGGCTTTTGCTGACCTGTGATATGATTCAGAAGCTCAAAATATCATTTAGCTTTCGCTGCTGTCGCGGTTCATCCTCGCGTCTTCGGGGAACACTAATAATGACGATGTTGAGCTTACGCGACACTGTCATATAGGTGAGCTGTGCCCTAATTGGGCTCAAAATCACCACTATGCCCATGTTTTAGTGAAGCCTGGCAGGCATTTGCCGTCAGCTTCAGTCACCGCCACCTCTCAATGCCCCCCCCCATACAGCATGCTGTATGGGGGGGGCATTGACATACAATCGTGACTTTGACATAGTCGCTTTCAAAAAAAGAAAGTTCCTATCTTTTCGGCCAAAGCACTACTCCATGAAATCGCCGACATAGACCAGGTGTTCGAAGGGAAATTCCATCCCCTTGACCTTTTCGGCAATGGTATTCAACTCTGCTTTAACGATGCGCTCCTTTTGTTTATACCCGGCGTGAAACACTATGGCGATGGGGGTTTGCGCCGGATAATGGGTTTTGAGCTTTTCCACCAGGTCGTCGAATTTGGTGTGCATGGTAAAGATGATCAGCGTGGGGTGCGAAGGGGCCAGCTTGTCGATTTCCCTGTAAGTGGTCAGCACGGCCGAATGCGTCTTTTTACCCGACATGATGTCCTTGCCCATGGCGGCATTGGCCGCGTTGAAACAACTCACGCCCGGAATGATCTTGGGGTTGAGATCCTTGAATTCATCCAGATACCAGCGGTACGGCCCGCCATAGATCATCAGGTCGCCGCTACCCAGCACCGACACCGTTTTGCCGGCCTCGACGGCCGAACGGATTTGCCGGATCAGATTCGCCCTGCTTTCGGCCCGCTTTTCACATTCGACCCGTTGCCGGGCATCTTCAATGGCGGCGCAATCCTTGCGGTAGGTCCGCCAGCCGGCCTGGGATTCGTCGAGAAACGTTTTGCCCTTCAGGTACTCACCGAATTCCTCCCGGGTCTGTTTGCGGCAAACAATCACATCGGACGCCTTGATGGTGTCAATGGCCCGCAGGGTGATCAGGTCCGCGTCCCCGACGCCGATGCTCACCAGGTAGAATTGGCCGCCCTGGGTTTGGGCCATCAAGGTCGCAGGCCCTGCCGCTAGGACGAACGCCATGCTCAAAAAGACGACAACCGCCCACGCTTGCTTACCGATTTTCATGATACCTCCTTCATTGAGTGAATGGGTTGAGGGGTTAAATGATAATTATTATAAGTAAATCCAGCATGTTAATTTTAGATAGCCCGGCCCGCGATAACCTGACGGACCCCAGCACCCGGGTGTTCATGCTTTTCGACGGCCTTCATGGCCTGTGATGGATAGGGAAACGCAGGAAAATGGCGGATCAGTCGGGAAGAAAGCCTTCATGGCGATTCTTCGGCATTACTTCGCTAGGTAGCGGGAGATAGCGCAACTATCTGCCGGGGTCAAGGGATAGCGATTTCCCACACTTATTTCGCTTAACGCTTGACACTTCGCCGCAGCTTGGGTACAGGTCTTGACAATGTAACGGGGCAATCGGCAGGTGCCCTTATAAATTTGATATTCCAGTAAGAGAAGCCATGAAGCCGCAATCCGCAAAGGATTGAAGGCCTTCATGGCTTTTTGTTTTGCCCGGACGGTAAAGACACAGGAACCCAGAAGCATGCAGCAGGGTAGAGGACGGCATGTCTGAATCAGCATACGATCCATACGCCGCCAAGGCCGCATTTTTCGACGCCCAGGCGGACGCGGATTGGGCTTCGCGGCCCTACGGTCCCGAGGAATGCGACAAGCTGGAGCGCCTGTTCGCCGTCACCGGTCCGCTGAACGGTTTGCGGGTCCTCGAACCGGGCTGCGGCACCGGGCGCCTGACAGAGGTGCTGGCCGCCGGGGTAGGACCTGCCGGCCGCGTGGTGGCCACCGATGTCAGCCCGCGCATGACGGCCGAAGCGCGTAAGCGGCTGGCCGGGTTCGGCAACGTGGCAATTTCACAGGGTCGGGTGGAAGACAAAACCGGTTTTGCGGGGTATTTCGATCTGGTCGTTTGCCACCAGGTCTTTCCCCATTTCGCGGACCCCGGCGGGGTCCTGCTCAAGCTGGCCGCCATGCTCAGGCCCGGCGGCCGTCTGGCGATCTTCCACTTCATCTACTCGGCCGAAATCAACAGGGTGCACCGGGCGGCGGGCAGCGCCGTGGCCCAAGACCTGATGCCGTCGCCCGAGCGGTTCCAGCTCTGGTGCGGCCTGTGCCGGCTGGCCATCGAAGCCTGGCACGACGATGACCAGGGTTATCTGCTGGCCGCCCGCCTGACGAGCGGCGAAGGCAGCGCGCCTGCAAAACCAAGGGGGTTTATCCGATGACACGACCGGTAAGAGAGATCCGGAAGGTGATCGTCACCGGCGGCGCCGACTTCATCGGCAGCGCCATGGTGGCCAGACTCAACCAGGAGGGCATCGACGCTATTCTGATCGTCGATCATCTGGGCGAAAGCACCAAATGGCAAAATCTGGTGGGCCTGCGCTATGCCGATTATCTTCACAAAACCGAATTTTTAAACCGTCTGAGCGCCGACAGCCTGGACTGGCGGCCGGACGCCGTGGTTCACATGGGGGCCTGCTCGTCCACCACCGAATCTGATGTCGATTATCTCATGCAAAACAACTACCGCTTTTCTCTCCTGCTGGCCGAATGGGCCTTGGGCCAAGGCGCCCGCTTCATTTATGCCAGCAGCGCCGCCACCTACGGCGACGGCCGGGCGGGGTTCTCGGACGAGACAGATTTGACCCGCCTGACCCCCCGCAATGCCTACGGGTACAGCAAACAGCTGTTCGACCTGCATGCGGCGCGCAACGGTCTGCTGCGACGTATCGTGGGGCTGAAGTTCTTCAATGTCTTCGGCCCCGGCGAGGGCCACAAAGCCGAGATGGCCAGCATGGTCTTCAAGGCTTATCATCAAATCCTGCGCAGCGGCCGGGTGCGGCTGTTCAAGAGCCATCACGCGGACTACAACGCCGGCGAACAGCAGCGGGATTTCGTCTATGTCAAGGATTGCGCCGAGGTGATGTGGTGGCTGCTCAACCACGCCGAAGTCAACGGGCTCTTCAATCTGGGCACCGGCCGGGCGCGTTCCTGGAACGATCTGGCCCGGGCGGTGTTCAGCGCCCTGCAACGGCCGCTGCGAATCGAATACATCGACATGCCCGAGGCCCTGCGGGAGCACTACCAGTATTTCACCCAGGCCGACATGCAGCGGCTGGCCCGCACCGGCTGCCCACTGCAATTCCGGTCCCTGGAGGCGGCGGTGCGCGACTATGTGGCCCATCTGCTGCAAAACACCGACATGCCTTATGCCGGCACCGGGTCGGTTGCAGCTGAATATTACTAACCTTCCCGTCGCGGCGGGATTCAAGGAGGTCGTCATATTATGGAGAAAAGACAACTACTGGATCAAGTCATCGAACACATCGACATCACCGCCTTCGATGCCACCCCCATCATCGACGCCATGGCCCGCATGTCCTTCAGCGCCCGGGAAACGGCCCGGGCCGCCGAAATTTACCGCAAAATGCTGTTGGACCCCGACTGCACCATCATCCTGACCATCGCCGGTTCTACGGGCGCCGCCGGTTGCCTGAAGCCCTACGCCGACATGGTCAAATACAATCTGGTGGATGTAGTCGTGGCCACGGGCGCCGCCGTGGTGGACATGGATTTCTTCGAGGCCCTTGGGCTTTCGCCACTACAGGGGAACACCCCACGGCGACGATGTCCTGCTGCGCAGCCTGCACATCGACCGCATCTACGACACCTTCATCGACGAAGATGAATTGCAGCAGTGCGACGCGGTCACCAAAACCATTGCCGATGCCTGCTATCCGCGGCCCCACTCCTCCCGCGAGTTCATCGCCCAGATGGGACGCTATCTCCAAAATGAGGCCAAAAAAGAGCAATCCCTGACGGCCCTGGCCCATCAGCACCGGGTGCCCATCTTCTGCCCGGCCTTCAGCGACTCCAGCGCCGGTTTCGGCCTGGTCCTGCACCAGCATGAACGCGGCAACACGGCCCACCTCTCCATCGATTCGGTGCGCGATTTTTACGAGCTGACCCGCATCAAGATGCAGGCGCCCACCACCGGGCTGTTCATGATCGGTGGCGGCGTGCCCAAAAATTTCGCCCAGGACACCGTGGTGTGCGCCGATCTGCTGGGCGCCAAGGTGCCCATGCACCAGTATGCCGTGCAGATCACGGTGGCCGATGTGCGCGACGGTGCCTGTTCCAGCTCTACGCTCAAGGAGGCCTCCTCCTGGGGCAAGGTGGAGACCACCCATGAGCAGATGGTCTACGCCGAAGCCACCTCGGTGCTGCCCCTGATCGTCAGCTATCTCTACCACGGCCGGGTCTGGGAGGGCCGCCCGCGGCGCGCCTGGAGCGACCGCATAGACCTATAACGTATGCGTTCACAGGGCACCCCATCTGCTGCGTTGCCGGGCACTTGAAGTACGACAAGTACCGCTGCGTGCCCGGCGCCTTGCATCTGTTTTGCATCGGGGGCACCCTGCAAACGCATACAATTGCCAGGGGTAGCGGGAGTTAGGCCGCCTACCCCCGTGAATGGTTACCCTATAACTATGGACGCCAAAGAGGTGCATCATGGATGAACACCTGGATATCTTCGCGCAGCACTACCGGCACTACTGCCGCCGGCTGGCGGAAGTGGATCTTGCGCGCACCGCTGAAATCCTGGGCTTGACCCTGAACGGCGCGCGTGTCGGCATCCCCTTTTTCAACCAGACCTATTGGACCGCGCCCCAGGGCATCACGGACGCGGCCGGCCGGCAGCCGAGTTACGCCATTTGCGTCATCCTGGCCAAATATCTACTGCTGTGCCCGGAGCGGATTTATGCCGATCCTCAATGGACGGCCTTCCAAGATTTCAAAAAGACCTCGCACTTCACCAACGTCAACTACTTCAAAAGCGACACCGAAATGCCCCTGGCAAAGCGCTTTTCGGGCAACCTCGGGGGGCTGTCCGTGGCCTGCGAAGCCTTGGGCGGTTCGGACGACACTGTGGAGATGCCCTATGATCTTTGCAGGGTCATTCCCGCCCTTCCAAGGATTTCCCTTTTGTTGCTCTTCAACGACGCCGACGAAGAGTTCCCGGCCAAAGGCACGGTGCTTTTTCCCAAGCATGCGGAACACTATCTCGATCCGGAGTCCCTGGCCATGACCAGCGCTTTTCTGGTCAGGTGCCTTGGGATGGAGCCGTTGACTTGCCCCCCCCCCGGAATTGATATACATAGTTAGCGTGTATATCTAAGGAGGTGGTTCCATGCAGGTCTCAAAATGGGGAAACAGCTTGGCCATCCGGTTGCCTGCCGCGCTGGTGGAGGCGCTTGAATTGAAGGAAGGCGATGATATTGAAATCAGCGTTGCGGATGAACGAGCTTTTCAGATTCAGAAAAAGCCCGGCCGGGAGGAATTGGTCCGGCGGCTGCGCCAATACCGGGGGGTGATCCCCGCCGATTTCAAATTCGAGCGCGGTGAGATTTATGACTGATCGCAGCTTTATGGATTCCAACATCATCCTTTATGCCATATCCGGTGATGCGGTTAAACCGACCGGGCCGAGGCCATCCTGCTAAACGGTGGCATTATAAGCGTGCAGGTGCTCAATGAAGTCACGAACGTGGCCCACCGCAAATATTCCATCCCATGGGAGAAGATCGACGCTGTCCTCGGCCTCGTTCGCGGCCTGTGCCGCGTGGAGCCCCTGACAACAACCACCTACGACATCGGCCGGCGCATTGCCGCGCAATACCGCTTACGCGTTTATGACGCCATGATCATCGCCGCCGCTTTAAATGTACAATGTGATATCGTGTACACCGAGGATATGCACAACGGCCTGGTGGTCGACAACCGGCTGCACGTCCTCGACCCTTTTGCGCTCACCCATTAGGAAATCCGTCACCAACCAGGAGATTTCGCAATCGGTTGGGCGTTTTGGCCTGGCTTCGGCATGGGATCGATTCATGGAGCGATTCAATGAAGTATGAAACCCAGACCATTCTGGACAAGCAAGCTGCCTGGCAGCGTTCCAGAACCCAACGGCTATGGAGCCAAAAATTGCGGGATTGCGTTGCCATGCGCCACGCTTTAGTTGCCTTGAAAACATCCTCCCCCAGTTCTCACAAAAACGATGGAAACAGGGATTGATCGATTCAAGGGCCTTCGAGATCCCACTGGATTTGCGGGAGCCGCTCCGGAAAACGCGGCTTTTCCACGTCGTGGTAGGTTTCGACATGGGGCTTGATATCGATCAGGGGGCTGCCGTCCACGACCTCCAAGCCCTTGGACTTGAGGATGCGGCCCTCCCGCGCCAGCAGGGGCAGCGATCACGGCAAGGCTGCTGAAGACCGGTAAAAACACCATCGATCCTTTACGGCGCTTCACCCGGCGATATCAGCGTAAGTGAACGCCCATGACCGTATACACCGAGGTCACCACCTTCTCATCGAAGACCCCTTCTTTGCCTTTTGCCGGATCGACGTGGCGGACTTTGAACAGCCAATGGCCGGGCCGATCCAAGGTGACGTGCACCCAGCCCTGCGGTGGAATGGCATAGTCGATGCCGGCACCCTGTTCGGTGCTGGAAACGGCCGTCAAGGTCCCGGTAGTGAGCAACGCGCCATCATAGAGCACTTTCAGCGCGATGCTGTCGCCGACATGGCAATGTCGCCACCCCAGGGGAAGGATTTCAAGCTCCTGACCGAGCACCTCGCCGACCCTGTTCGGCCCCACACCCGCTATGATGCTCTTGGCATATTGATAGTGATGTGCGCTACGCCGGACATCGGAGAAGTCCTTCGCCGGCCCTTTCGGCCGACCGGCGGCCGTGACCGTATGGATGCCTGCGTCGTATTCGGCCGCCAGCATGTGATTGCCGTTCAGGGTCGGTCGGAACTTGAATTCCAGCGCGGTTTCACCGGGTACGATGTCCAGCCTTTTTTGGTGATTGTCCGGATCGATCACCCACGCCTTGGCATGGTGTAAATCGGCCATCCCATCCTTTGCCAGGTTGTGGCCGTAACACAATCGGCCATGGAACGTTTTTTCTTCTGAACCGCAATTCACCGCATATTCGATCCATATCTCGTTTCCGCGGATCTCATCGGGTCCCGATGGTCTGACCATTTTCTCTCCTCTCTGAAAATCACTTCCGCGGGCGTATTTCGTGCTTTTGTCCTGCCATCATCTTTTGGGTTGCACCACCTGCCCGACCCCGCTATCAGCCGTTCTCAACAAAGCCCGGAAAGCTCGAAAACCATCCGTGTTTCAATGCAAACTGTAGTGGTGACAATTGCGGCTGATCCGTTGAAAACAGGGAATGCAATAAATCTTGCCATGATAGTCGATCTTGCGACTTTGCAGCATCTGGTGGCCGCACTGGTCGCATGTCAGATACACGCTTGCGGTTTCAACGGGTCGTTGCCCCTTTTGAGTGCCTTCGACGTCGAAGAGCGCTTCGGGGGCCATGGCGAGTATCTTCAGCACGCGGCCATCCAGCAGTTTCTGGAATTCCACGACATCTTCCAGAAGCACTTGATCATTTATCATTTTGTGTTCCAGTTCACTAAAACGCGCCTCATCGCCGTAGTGTTGCGGCTTCAGCCGGAAGTTGAAGTTGGCTGCCGTGCTTTGGGTCAACAGCGTATAGTGGTGTTTCCCGAAATCCATGACCAGTAAACGCTGGTTCCCCACGGTGGCGCCGAGCAGAATCTGAATGGCATCCAGCGCCGAGGTGGTGTTTTCGGTAATAATCGACAAACCGCCGACCAATGCGCCCTTTTCGGAAGTGAGTTTTTGAACGTATTCACAAAGTTTTCCGCCGATGACCAAATCCGGGCAAAGGTGCCCGTGGAAATCGACGACCCGTTTCAAGTTCATATTCAAAAGCATTTTTCGATCCTCCCGGTAAAGGGCCATCAACTCATGGTCGCAAAGAATACGAAAACAGAGAACCCAATAGCCCTCATGCAGAAACCGGTATCGATTCAGGTCGTAATAATGAAAGTAGAGGAAGTAGACGGCCTCACTTTGAACACGGACCAGGAATGCGTTGGGTGGGTGCTCCTCGCTCGTTCTGAAGCGACCCAGCAGTTGGGTGATGGAATGCGCCTCTCCGCCGAAAGAGAATGCAACCGGTGTCTGACCGGCATTGTCAAAGTCGACCCAGACTTTTTTCTGAATGTACTCGAGCAGATCAAACTGGGGTTTTCGTTTCGTAGGCAATCAAAATCGCGCGATCGCTTGACACACGGACATTTACCACACTGAACGATATTCAGTGTGTGTCTACAAAATCGGGGCGATTTCAAGTGGATTTT
>Ga0068714_10006631_pt1 | contig 11671 bp, 7 predicted proteins | sample MTBNYHSulfiMetaG_FD_62988 | JGI IMG/M metagenome (GOLD analysis project Ga0068714, IMG submission 62988) | Enrichment culture microbial communities from rom New York Harbor, USA that are MTBE-degrading - MTBE-NYH (New York Harbor Sulfidogenic)... | ecosystem: Environmental > Aquatic > Marine >... | reverse complement strand
TTTTACTACCTGTTCCTGGGCCGCGCGCTCTTGGAGAAAGCGAATTCGGCAAGCGGAGAAGAACGACAACTGTGGCTGCTTGAGAGCGAAAAGGCCCTGCAGACAGCCTTTGAGATCGCCCCACTCAACCCGGACCACTCGCGCAACCTTTCGAAACTCTATGTGTCCTGGGCGCAGCTCGCCACGGAAGCGCAGCGCCCCGCGCTATTCGAGAAGGCTCTCGCCTATTCTGACCAGGCGATCAGCCTGAGCCCCAACACCGCCGACATCTGGAACGAGCGAGCCCAGATATTTGCGGCGATGGGCGATATCGAGCGGACCAAGGCCGTCTATGAAGAGTCTCTTGCCATCGATGACGAGTACGCCAACACCCATCTCTCCATTGGCAAGCTGTATACTACCCAAGAGGAATGGGAGAACGCGACGGCAGCATACGCCCGGGCCGTCGAGCTAAATCCCAAGCTTACGGAGGCATACAGCAATCTGGGTTATGTATACTCACAGATGGGCGATATGCAGGCTGCCCTCTCAGCTTATTCCAACGCCGTTGAGAGAGGTCCGGGCAACTATCTCAATCACCAAAACCTTGCCGTCGTCTACTACCAGTTGGGACGGATAGAAGAGGCCGCACGGTCAGCGAGCCGGGCACTGGAGCTCGCTCCAGACTCGCAAAAGTCGGCCATAGAGGGATTCCTGGCCCAGCTTGGCCAGAGCACAGAGGGAGTCGCCCCGGCAGATGTGAACAAGACACAGGAGTTATTGGCGGAGGGCCGCAGCCTCATGGATGCCGAGGACTGGACCGCAGCTCAGGAGGTGTATGAGCAGCTTCTGTCCCTCGATGCAAGCAACCCACTGGTCCACAGCGCACTGGCCTTTATATATGCCCAGCAGGGGCTCACCGACCGCGCCATCACCGAGAACCTGGCAGTACTAGATCTGATGCCCGACGACTATAACAGCTACAAAAATCTGGCCATCCTCTACAGACAGAAAGGGGACATTGCCAAGGCACTATCGGCCGCCGAGAAGGCGCTCGCGCTGGCGCCAGAGCAAGAGGTCGCGGCCCTAAAAACCTATCTCGAGGAGTTGAAAACCATGCAGAGTAGTTCATCGTCCGTAGCCAAGCCCGGGCAGAGAGCAGGCGACTTGATGCCCTCCGAGCGAAATGGCATGTACAGCACGCCCCCGCCCCTGGCCATCGATCCTGCCAAGTCGTACCAGGCCACCATCGTCACCGGCAAAGGCAACATTGTCGTCGAGTTGTATGCCGACCGGGTACCCACTACCGTCAACAATTTTGTCTTTCTGGCGCGCGAGGGGTTTTACGACAACACCACCTTCCACCGCGTCATACCCGGATTCATGGCCCAGGCTGGCGATCCCCTTGGCACCGGCACTGGCGGTTCGGGCTATACATTTAACGACGAGTTTGATGCAACACTCCGCCACGATGGCCCCGGTGTTCTTTCGATGGCCAATCGCGGAACCAACACCAACGGCAGCCAGTTCTTCATTACCTACGAAGCCACCCCCTGGCTGGATGGGCGCCACGCCGTCTTTGGACGCGTGATCGAGGGGATGGACATCTTGAACTCGCTCACGCCCCGCGATCCCGGCACCAATCCGGGATTCCAGGGCGACGCCATCCTTACCATCCTTATCGAGGAAGAATAAGCGGTGAGGTAGATGACGACCACCTTCATGCTGATCTTTGCCAGCGCTTTGGTGATGGCTATTGGAGGCACGCCGCTGGTGCGCCGCGTCGCGCTCCGGTTGGGCGTCGTCGACCGGCCCAATGCCCGCAAGATCCACGTCAACCCCATTCCTTTACTGGGCGGCGTGGCGATCTATGCGGCCTTTATCGCTGCCCTGCTTCTGTTCGGCAGCCGATACGGCCTGAACGAGTTGGTCGGTATCCTGGTCGGCGCCAGTCTCATGTCCTTTCTGGGTGTGTGGGACGATCGCCAAGGCTTGAGCCCGATCCTCAAGTTGGCAGGGCAGTTTGTGGCCGCATCGATCCTCGTTCTGTCGGGAGTATACGTCGGCACCTTCCCGTGGCAAGCGCTGAACATCGCCTTGACGCTGCTGTGGGTCGTGGTGGTTACCAATGCCATGAACCTTCTGGACAACATGGATGGTCTGTCAGGGGGCGTTGGCGCAGTAGCGGCGATCTTTTTCTTGCTGCTGGCAGCCATGAACGACCAGTACCTGGTGGGCGCTCTCTCGGCAGCCCTGGTGGGAGCGTGCCTGGGCTTTCTGGTGTACAACTTTAACCCGGCCAGCATCTTCATGGGCGATGCGGGAAGCCTGTTTCTGGGTTTTATTCTGGCGGCGGTCGCTATCAAGCTGCGCTTCCCGGAGGGCCTTCAGATCGTCACCTGGATGGTACCCGTCCTGATCCTGGGTCTGCCCCTCTTTGACACCGCTCTGGTCATTGTTTCGAGGTTGCGCCGAGGACACAACCCACTGACGACTCCCGGCAAGGACCATGTCTCTCACCGGCTTGTGGCGCTTGGCTACACCCGTCGCGAAGCGGTGTTGATCTGCTACCTGATCTGCGCCGGCCTGGGCGTCATCGCCCTATTCATCACCCAGGCCAGCATTGTGGAGGGGTATGTCGTGGGTGGCATCGTGGCGCTCGTCGGGCTGGCAGCCCTTGTGCGGATGGAGAGGATCGATTTTCCAGGCAAGCAGGACAGGGGCAACTTTATGAGGAGAAAACAGAGCTAATGGACGCTTTCGCAGCCAAGATCGCAGACAAGTCAGCCCGAGTGGGGGTCATCGGCCTGGGGTACGTCGGCCTCCCCCTTGCCGTAGGCTTTGCCAGGGCAGGCTATGGTGTGTTGGGGCTGGATGTGGACGAGCACAAAGTGGCTGCACTGAACGAGGGCCGGAGCTATATCCAGGATGTGGAAAGTGACGACGTCATGGCCGCCGTACAGGCCGGCCGATTGTCCGCCGGCAGCGACTACGATCTGCTCGGCCAGACCGATGCGATCTTTATCTGCGTGCCGACGCCTTTCGATGCCATGAAGGCGCCGGATCTCGCGTACATCGAGCAAGCCGCCAAGGGCATTGCCACCCGGCTAAAGCCCGGGCAGCTTGTCATCCTGCAGAGTACCACCTACCCCGGCACGACGGAGGAGTTCGTTCTGCCTATCCTGGAAGAGTCAGGGCTCAAGGCCGGACAAGACTTCTATCTGGCCTTTTCGCCGGAACGGATCAACCCTGGAGACCGCCAATACTCGGTCGAGAACACGCCCAAAGTCGTGGGCGGTTTGACTGCCCATTGTACCGAGCTGGGCCGTCTCTTGCTCGTGCAGTTGTTTCCCCACGTGCATGTCGTCAGTTCTCCCCGCGCCGCCGAGATGTCCAAACTACTCGAGAACATCTTTCGCAGCGTCAACATCGCGCTGGTGAACGAGCTGGCCCTGCTGTCCGAACGGATGGGCATCGACCTGTGGGAGGTCATCGAGGCGGCCAAGACCAAGCCTTTTGGCTTCATGCCCTTCTATCCCGGCCCGGGGGTGGGCGGTCATTGCATCCCGGTGGATCCCTATTACCTGAGCTGGAAGGCCCGCGAGTACGATTTCTACACCAAATTCATCGAACTGGCCGCCGAGGTGAACCAGACGATGCCCTACCACGTCGTGGATCTGGTGGGTCAGGCATTGAGCCAGGCGGGCAAGCCGCTGGACAGGGCGCGAGTGTTGGTGTTGGGGGTGGCGTTCAAGCGCAACACCGATGATGCCCGCAACTCACCGGCGGAGCGGATCATCGAGCTCCTGCTAAGGCGCGGCGCTCAAGTGAGCTACAGCGATCCCTTTGTCCCGCGCTACCGCGTCGGGTGCGACGTCTTCCACCCCACCGAGCGCTGGCTGGAGAGCATCGACTTGACCGATCAGGCTTTGGCAGCCGCTGACTGTGTCGTCATTGTCGCCGGCCACCGGGCTGTGGATTATGCCCAGGTCGTGCGCCGGGCATCCCTGATTGTGGATACGGTCAACGCCACCGCCAGTCTGAGTGGGCCCTCGCGCGTGGTACGCGTGGGCGCGCCCCTCCCCTACTCGGAGACTTGATGAGCGAGCCAGGGCCACCCGCGGCTGCACCCAGGCAGTCTACGTTTTGGACCAGCAGGTCATTCCGCATTCTGATCATCGCGCTGGTTCTGGCCATCAGCATTGCCATCTATGGCTTTCGTGGGCAATTTGCGGAGCTTGCCGCTGTGGGCTATCCCGGGATCTTGCTCGTCAGCTTCTTGGGGAATGCTACCATCATACTCCCCGCCCCCAGCCTGGCCCTGGTGTTTGCGATGGGCAGCGCTCTGCCACCATTGCTGGTGGGGCTATCCGCCGGTATCGGTTCAGCGTTAGGCGAGCTGACCGGCTATGCGGCAGGGTTTGGCGGGCAGGCTGTCATCGAGAACGTAGTGGTCTACGATCGCCTCGTGTCTTGGATGCAGCGCAGGGGTGGTATCACGATCTTTCTTCTGTCCGTGATACCCAACCCCTTCATTGATCTGGCCGGCATCGCCGCGGGCAGCCTGCGTTATCCCGTCTGGCGCTTTCTGCTGTTTTGCCTGATGGGCAAGGTGATCAAAACGACGCTGACGGCATGGGCCGGTTCTCGCTCCATCAGTTTGGTGGAACAGCTTCTCCACTGAGTATCGGCAACGCGCAACAGAATGCCGGCTTGTGGAAAGGACCGAGCCGCGACTGCTTCAACCCGGCCCTGGCCCTCGCTCCACACATTCTGTCCGGCAGGTCGCCGGCAGAGATCAGAAATCTACCGTCTCCAGAGGACGCAATGTCCCCAGGATCGTGCTCAACTCCGCCTCACGAATGGCCTCCGACAACTTCCGAGGCGTCCCGCGAAAGTACATAAATGGCCCCACCGTCATGCCGCTATAGTGAGTTGGCACCACAATGCGAGGTTCTCCCAGCAAGCGCAACGCCTGTGGCGCTTTGCGGGGGCTGATTTGCCCAAACGGCATCCCCGTCGAGTGCAAATCCCCGATCGGCAGCAATACGGCATCCAGCTTCCAACGCCGGCCGATGGTCCGGAACAGCTCGCGGTCCAGGGAGGTGTCGCCGGCAAAGTAGACCGTCCGGTCCCCTTCGACCACAAGGCCCAACTCCCCTCCCGAATGGACGGCAGGCACAGCCGTAAGCTGTACACCTCTGAGCTCCTCCGACTCCCACTCGCGCACGCCCCGCAGTCCAAGCAGCCCGAGCCGCGAAGCTTTGTGCACCTTGTCCGCCGGCATCCACACCGGGGTGGTAGGATCGAGCTGCCTGAGAACTGGTGGGGCAAAATGGTCAACGTGCGTGTGCGAAATGAAAACAAGGTCCGGGCTGGGCATGCGCTCCGGTGTGTACGACCTTGGCGCCTGGTGTACGCCCAACATGCGAAAGACGGGATCGGTGACAATCGTCAGCCCTTTTGTCTCAATGATGGTCATGGACCAGCGGACATACGTCAGTTTCATGTTCTGTATCCCCCGCACCGTCTTTGGAATGAATCGCTTCGGTGGAGCAGGCCCTTCAGGAAAAGTGCGCTGGCGCCATGTTACACCTGCTCGAACCGCGCCGTAAAGTGACGCAGAAAACGGGTCTCGTAAACAATTCGCAAACCACGGAGGGTCTCGCGCTTCTCATAGAGCGCCACGAGGGTGTCGGCCACATAGTCCAGATGGGATTGCGTGTACACTCGCCGCGGGATCGCCAAGCGGACCAGCTCCATGTCGGGATAGATCGTCTCGCCGGTGCGCTCGTCCGTCCGCGCAAACATCACACTGCCAATCTCCACGGCGCGGATGCCCCCCTCCACGTACAGGGCCGCCACCAGTGCTTGACCGGGGAAATGGCTGCGGGGCATGTGTGGCAGAAAGCGCAGCGCATCCAGATAGACAGCATGCCCTCCCGGCGGCTCCACGATCGGGACGCCGGCCTCGACCAGCCGGTCGGCCAGGTACCGGGTATGGGCCAGGCGATAGGCCAGGTACTGCTCATCCAGTCCTTCCCACAGGCCACGGGCCACGGCCTCCAGATCCCTGCCTGCCAGGCCGCCATACGTGGGAAACCCCTCGCGCAGTATCAACTCCTGGCAGGCCCGCTCGTACAGATCCGGGTCGTTCATGGCCAGGAAACCGCCAATATTGACCAGCGCATCTTTCTTGGCGCTCATGGTGCAGCCGTCGGCGTACGAGAATGCCTCGCGGGCTATCTCCAGCGTGCTCTTGTCCGCATAGCCCTCCTCGCGAAGCTTGACAAAGTAGGCATTCTCGGCATAGCGGCAGGCATCGACGAAAAAGGGAATCCCATACTCGCGTAGTACCGCTGATGTGTCCCGGATGTTCTGCATGGAAACGGGCTGCCCCCCACCCGAGTTGTTGGTGATGGTGATCATGCCCAGGGGGATGTTCCGAGGCCCCACGCGCTCGATGAAGGCCTTCAGCTTGGCAATATCCAGGTCGCCCTTGAACGGGTGGTGGCTGGTGGGATCCTTGCCCTCATCGATCACCAGGTCAGCAGCCACCCCGCCGCGAGCCTCCACGTTGGCCCGCGTGGTGTCGAAATGCATGTTACTCGGCACCTGGAGCCCCGGCCGGACCATGATCGAAAACAGGACGTTTTCGGCCGCCCGCCCCTGATGGGTAGGCACAAAGTACTTGAAGCCAAAGATCTCGTGAATGGCCGATTCCAGGTTGTAAAAGTTGCGGCAACCGGCATACGATTCATCGCCGCGCATCAGACCGGCCCACTGGTTATCACTCATGGCCGAAGTGCCGGAATCGGTCAGCAAATCAATATAGATATCCGCTGCCTGTATAAGAAAAGGGTTGAACCCAACGTTAGCCAACAGCTTCACACGCTCTTCCCGCGTGGTGATCGTGATCGGCTCCACGGTCTTGATTCGAAAGGGCTCTGGCAAGAACTTGGCCATGATCAGACTCCTTTGTCTACTTGATGCTCCACGGCATTATACTACAATGCGAATAAAACGAGAAACGACCGGTAGGCTGCAAGATACCGATGCAGGCCGCGTCTCATTCTCCGGCCAGCAGCCTGCAGTAGCTATCGTAGCGCATGGCGCTGATACCACCGGCCCGGACAGCCTCCTTCACAGCGCAGTCTGGCTCGTGGGTGTGGGTGCAACTGGAGAAGCGGCAATCGCTCAGATAGGGCCGCATCTCGACAAAATGCCAGGCCATCTCTTCCGGCTCCACATCCCACAACCCGGCCTCGCGCAGCCCCGGAGTATCGGCCACGTACCCGCCGCCATCGAGGGGCCAGAGGCGCGCGCCCACGGTTGTGTGGCGGCCCTTGCCCGTAGCGTCGCTGATCTGCCGGGTCTTGAGCCCAAGCTCCGGCTGAACGACATTGAGCAAGCTGGTCTTGCCCACCCCGGATGGCCCGGAAAGCACACTCAGCTTGCCGATCAACCGCTCGCGGAGCCGTTCCACGCCCGCACCGGTCCGAGCGCTGGTGTAGATGACCGGATAGCCAATCTCCTCATAGACGGCAAAGATCCTCCGAGATTCGTCCGTTTCACTGACGAGATCTACCTTGTTGGCACAGATAATTGCCGGCAGATCGTTGCTCTCGGCGAGGATCAGCAAGCGGTCCAGCAAGCGCGGGTGGGGAGAAGGCTCCCGAACGGAAAAGATGAACACTGCCTGATCGGGATTGGCGACAATCACATCCTCGATGGGAACACGCTGCGGCCCCGGTTGCAGACGGCTTAGCTGCGTCTCCCGGGGTAGCACCTCTTCGATCACGCCCCGGCCCGGCCTCGTTGGACGCCAACGCACCAGATCTCCCGTCGCGATCAAGTCCGTGTAGAGCTTCTCCTGCTTGAGCCTGCCGCGCACCTGGCAAAAGACGGCGCTCTCTCCATCCTCCACGGTGTGCCGCCCGCTCCGCGCCTGAAGCACGATTCCCGTCTTGAGATCTGACAATGCCTTACACCCCTTGCTACCAACTCATCCGCCCGGTACTCCCGGACTTGACCTGGGCCAGTCCCAGCAGAAGCCATCGCATTGTACTAGACAAGACACTTGCCGTCAAGACAGCGCGTTCAATCCGGCACCATACGGCGTGCGAACCCCGAGCAGGCGTAGAGGCTTCCTCTCAGAGCCGTCCCGTGGCCCTATCCACCCCGCTGCCAATCGTTGTCAACGGTTGCGAAACCTGGTATAATAAGCGCCGCTTTGGGAGAGCTCTGCCAACTGCTCTGCCTGGCGGCGCGATAGAGATCGATGGCATGGGAAACGGATTAGATAATGGGTGAACTGGGGGACCGGCTTCGGTCAGCTCGCGAAGCCAGGGAATTGACGGTGGAACAAGTCGCCGAAACGACCAGGATTCCACTGAATTACCTGTACGCTCTCGAAGAGGAATCTTTCGACGCCTTTACCAGCGACCTCCACGCACACGGCTTTCTGCGGAACTACGCCTCATTCCTGGGTTTGGATCCAGAAGAGACTGTCGATCTGTTCGACGAGCTGCGCGCGAGTCCGCGGAGCAAAAAAATCGCGCCACTGCTACGCCAAAGTGAACTGCGCCAGCCGGGGCGCTCGATGCTGGGCATAGACCTTTTGCTCGGGCTCGTGATCGTGGCCCTGATGTCTCTGAGTGCCTATTCGGTCTATTTACGGCAGAACCACACAGCAGCAACTCCGACGCCAGGACCAACCGTCACGCCGACCACCACACCCAAGCCGGTATATGAAGGCACAGCCTACGAGATGAATGTATACCTCGACTACCCGGCACACACGCTCCAGGTAAAGCAGCGCATTGATTATACGAACGTGACCAGCCAGACGCTACCGAATCTGATGTTGAACGTCCACCCCAACCATAGCCGTGGCACATTCGAGCTGAACCAGATCCGGTTGGACATGGACGATGAGTTGATCCAGCCCGAGGTCTTTCCGCTGGATGTGACACTGCGGGTGGAATTGCCCCGCCCGCTGAACCCCAACGAGCATGTGGCACTCCACCTGGACTACACCCTGAACTTGCCCAAGATCCAACCTGGCGAGGAGTTCAGCGGAGGCGGATTCGGCTACTCGCAGCGCTCCGTAAGTTTGGGCAACTGGTACCCGGTCATGGCACCCTACCGCGAGGACAAGGGCTGGTACGGTTTGAACTATTTCCCGGTGGGCGACCCCTATGTGACCGAAGTAGCCGACTACAGCGTCACCATCACCGCCACCGAGGGAGTCATCATCGGCGGGACAGGAGTAGAGACCCGGGCCGGAAATCGCTGGCACTATGAGGCAGACCAGGCGCGTTCGTTCGCCTTCGCCGCCAGCGACAAATACGAAGTGGCATCCACAGAAGTAGGCGATGTCACAGTCCATTCCTACTACTTTCCAGACAGCGCCGAGCCCGGCCAAGTGGTCCTGGAGACCGCAGCGCAGGCGATGGAGTTATTCACCGAGCTGTACGGTCCCTACCCCTTTGCCGACTATCGCGTGGCCGAAACCGAATTCGCGGGGGGCATGGAGTTCGCCGGAGTGACTTTCTTGGGCGCAACCTTCTACAACGAATACGACGGCACGACGCGCACCCCACTCCTACCACTCACCGTGCATGAAGCTGCACACCAATGGTTCTATGGACTGGTGGGCAACGATCAGTTGACAGAACCGTGGCTGGACGAGGCTCCGGCGGAATACAGCGCTTTTCTGTACTACGAGCGCTATCTGCCCGCCGACGCCGACTGGTGGTGGTTCTATGCCGTGGACCAATGGGCGCCGATGGGCAAAATCGACAACTTTATCTATGTGTTCCGCGATAACCGCGAATACGTAGACGCCGTGTACCGTCGCGGCGCCCAGTTCATGCGCGATCTCAGAGCTACAATGGGGGATCCCGCCTTTTTCGGCTTCTTGCAAGACTATACGCGCATCTATGCCCACCAACTGGCAAAATCGCGGGACTTTTTCACGCTTGTCCAACAATATACGACTGCTGACCTCGTGCCGCTGCAAGAGGAATACTTCCGTCAGCGAATCCTGCCGTAGCCAGCGGCGTTTTGAGGGCTGATTGCATGTCTGGGCCTAGTAGCAGGAACAGCACGAGCAGAGTCTGGGGCGCTTCCGGATCACCCCGAACACCAACTCGGCACGCAGGCGGCGTGCTGATTGGCCTCCTGGTGGCGTTGGCCACTATGGGGCTTGTTGCCGCCGGAGGTACCGCCAGTCCGGGCGGTAGCGAGCCGTGGCTTGCGCCAACGTCCACTGCGACCGTCGCAGTCGCGCGAGTCACGCCAGTCACCACACCCGCCACCGCACCCACCGCCACCGCGCGCCCGACCTTTGTCCCTACCCACACGCTCTCTCCCACAAACACGGTATCGCCTCCGCCCACCGAAGGACCGGACCCCACCGCCACACCCGATCCGGCAACAGCCGGCCCCAGCGAGCTTGTCATTGGCCATTCGGTCAAAGGCCGCCCCATCACCGCCCTTCGCATCGGCAGCGGCGCGATCAAGGTGGCCCTCATTGGTGACATCCATGGAGGATTCGAGGCCAATACCCATCTCCTTGCCCGGCAACTCCTGGAACACTTTCAAGCTCACCCCGATCAGGTGCCGCCAGACGTCAGCCTGTGGATTATCCCCACGATGAACCCCGATGGCCTTGAAAGTGGTCATCGCTGGAATGCAAACGGCGTGGACCTGAACCGCAACGCTGACACCGATCTGGACGGCTGCGCCCAGAATGACTGGTCGCCCGATACCTATAGCTCGGAGGGCCGGCATCGCGGCGCAGGGGGCGCTTTCCCCTTCTCCGAACCGGAAGCGCGCGCCATCCGCGATTTTTTGGCCGATACTTCCATCGCCGTCTTTTACCACAGTGCAGCAGAGGCGATTTTCGTCGATACGTGCCAGCGCCATCTTCCCACGGCCCGCCTGGCCGAGGCGGTATCTCTGGGCAGCGGCTACCCCGTGCCAGAAGACGGCTGGGCCGGCTATCCGGTCACCGGCGACTTTGGCGACTACCTGGCCGGTGAGGGCGTGGCCGCCATCACCGTCGAGTTGACCGACCACGAGGACCCCGAGTTCGAGCGCAACCTGGAGGGCGTGCGCTCTCTGCTGGATGCCGTGGGCGAGATTGTCAGCGCCGAGGCCGCTGCCGTGGCTGCCCGCTACATCTCACTCGACGCAGACAACACCGGCATTGTGCGGTTCGCCGCCAACACCTTCCTCCATCCACTGGCCTTGACCGTGCTGGGCCGGACCGCCTATATGCTCGACGGCGGCCGCATCCTCGCACTGTCGCTGGATAGCGCCGAGGCCCCAGTGGTGATCCTGGCTCCCGGGGAGTATGTCGAGGACGTCCGCGTGTTGGAGCCCCTGGATCTGACCGATGACGGGACCTCTGTGCTGGCCCTCGATCGCGCCGGCGACGTCTATCGCTACGACCCGTCCGGCGGGTCCTGGACACTCGAGCGTTACGATCGACCGGTGCGCGACACCTACGATCACTATTTCGTGGCGCTGGATGCCGGCGCCGACGCCAAGTACCTTCTGGAAACCACCCACGAACAGGTGTGGCGCTTTGGCAACGGAGAGCGTGGGACAGCCTGGGCTCAAGTTCCCCAGGGCCGGGACGTGGACCTGAGTGCTGGCGATGGGGGCCTGTACGTGTTGACGC
>Ga0068714_10006628_pt1 | contig 11674 bp, 8 predicted proteins | sample MTBNYHSulfiMetaG_FD_62988 | JGI IMG/M metagenome (GOLD analysis project Ga0068714, IMG submission 62988) | Enrichment culture microbial communities from rom New York Harbor, USA that are MTBE-degrading - MTBE-NYH (New York Harbor Sulfidogenic)... | ecosystem: Environmental > Aquatic > Marine >... | reverse complement strand
CAGCAGAGTCAGAACGGGAGTTAATCATTATCGGAACTTCCGCCCCAAAAACAATTGCTCCGGATTTTGCTTTTCCATGAATTTTCAAACTTTTCCCTAAAATGTTTCCCGCTTCCAGATCAGGAACCAGCAGCATATCAGGATCTCCTGCTACTATAGGTTTATGAATACCCTTGTCTCTAGCAAACTCTGAATTAATGGCCACATCATAAGATAATGGACCATCTATAATAAAATTCTCAATCTGTTTGCGTTCAGCCATTTTTGCCAGACAAGCAGCATCAATAGTTGTCTGCATACCCGGATTAACAACTTCCACAGCAGCTAAAACAGCTACTTTTGGTTTAACAATTCCTAAAGCATACCACAGGGGATATGAATTATTAATAATATCAACCTTTTCTTTCAATCCTGGATTCGGAACAATGGCAATATCAGTAATTCCGATTAATTTATGATAAGAAACCATTTCAAAAAGAGTAAGATTAGACAGAAGTGGGGAAACTTTGAGACCATATTCTTTATCCAGAATAGCCTTTAAAAAAATGTTTGATTTGATTTTTCCTTTTGCCAGAATATGAGCATCTCCATCTTTTATTAACTTAATTGCTATTTGGGCTGCATCAAAAGGGGTCGGCGCATTTTTTATTTGATAATTTTTTATGCCTTCACCCAAATCCAATAGAATTTTTTCAATTTTTTGGGCATCTCCTACTAATATCGGATCATAAATAATACCTTTTTTTAATGCTAACTTTATGCCTGTTAATACCTTTTCATCTTCAGCTGAGACAACTACAATTCTTGAAGGTTTTAATCTTTGAACAACTTTTTCTAACTGACAAAAACTTTTTATAGTCATTATTTATTCTTTCTCCTCAGTTTGCCTATATTTAATCGGCCAATTCAAATAATCTTCCCTGCCTGTCAAGACTCTTGCTACTGTTTCTGCCAACGCCTCATTTTCATTGCTACCTGGATATATATAAATATTAGCTAATTTTTTAATCTTTTCCTTTAATCCACTAATTAAAAAATGGTCATGGGCTAAACCTCCGGTAATGATAATTCCATCCATTTCAAAATTAAGAACCGAAGCCATTGCAGCGATTTCTTTCCCTATCTGGTAAATCAGAGCAGAATATATTTTTTGTACTTCCTGGTCACCTTGTTTTGCCCTTTTCTCTAACTCTACCATATTCTTGCTTCCCAGATAGGCATAAACTCCTCCTTCACCATATAATTTCAATAATAAGGATTCTCTTGTGTATTTCCCCGAAAAACAGGCTTCTAACAAGGGAATAGGTGGAATACCCCCTGCTCTTTCCGGAGTAAAAGGAGCTGCTTCCATTCGATTATCATTATCAATAATTCTCCCCTTATTTATAGCTGCAATGGAAAAACCTCCTCCCAGATGTGCAATAACACATCGAATTGTATTGAAATCCTTACCGATTCTTTCAGCAAATTTATGTCCAGTAGCCCTTATGTTCAAAGCATGAACAAAACTAAATCTGGGAAAATCAGGAGATCCGGATATTCTGGCAATTGGTGATAACTCATCCACACTAACCGGATCGACAATATAGGCAGAAACACCATAATACTGGGCAATTCGATAGGCAAGTGGTGCGCCTAAATTGGAGGCATGCTGATAAACTGGCGTATACAAAGAGAATTCTACCAGTTCCTCATTAATTTTAATGGCTCCACTGGGAACCGGGGTTAACATTCCTCCTCTACCGGCACAGGCAATTATTTTAGTATCTTTTGGTAAATATCTTTCAATAAAAGACCAAAGATGTCTTTCTCGATAATCAATTTGATCACAGATATTAGGGAATCGATTAATCTCTTTATCAGGATGCTTAATTGTCTCTTCGATGATTTTTTCTATTTTATTATCCCACAGGTGAAATAAAGCACATCTGGTGCTTGTTGAGCCAGGATTAACCGTAAAAATTACCCCATCGTTCTTACTCATTTTTCTCCTAGTTTTAACGTAAACGATAAATCTTAATCCCCAAACGCTTTTTGTTCTCAATCGCCTGGGCTTTAATTTTATTGATATAATTAGCAGGCTTGTTATGAATATAGATAGTAAACCCAATAAAAAAGATAATTAAGATTCCCCAGATAATTAAATCAAGCTTTAAAAATGCAGGAAAATCGGTACTCATTCTCATTTCCTTCTTTCTCGTCTAAAATTAATAATAGGCGGCAACTCAATTGAAGTTTGTACAGTCCATCGAGAATGCAAACTTAATATTACAAAAGTGATTAAGCTTAACAGGGCACACCAGACAGAAATGTGCAATTTAAAATAAGCCTGAAAATTAATGGGTAAATTAAATTGATACATAATTCCGCCGATTAAAGCCACCCAAAGGCTATAGAAAGCAGCATCAGGATGAGCTCTCCGCCACCACAAACCAAAAGCCACACAGATCATTAAAGCTCCCCTGATGGAGTAAACAAAAAAGGCCTGGTGAAGGATTTTGGGCAAAGTCATTGCTCCAAAAGCTGAACTGATCCCGATGATTAAAATCCAAAATCGGGTCCAGCGAGATAAGTAACGGTCATCGGTATCCGGATGAAGCCACCTTTGCCAGATATCTTTAGACATAATTGATGCACAGCCAAAGAGTATTCCGGCAACAGTAGAAATCAATGCGGCAAAAATGCCTGCGATACCAATCCCACCAATAATGGGATGGATATTCATTAACGTTGCTCCTAAGGCTAACTTGGGATTGTCAGTTAATCCTGCCGCACGGGCATATAGACCCATGGAACCGGTCCAGATACTTAAGGGTAAAATCAAGATTGCTGCCAGCACCGGAGCTAAGCGTGCTACTTTCCAATTCTTGGCACCAAAAGAATAGTTGATGGTTGCTTGTGCAGCCGGTATTCCTAAAACACCTCCTAAAAAATAGCCCAGAACTGCCATACCTCCAAGGCTAAAGGGACTAAAAAGAGCTTGAGCATCCAAGCCTGCTCCGTTAAGAGCATTCGCCAAACCAGCATAACCTGCGATACCTGCTGAAGTGGACAGAAGCGGAATTTCTTTTTGCATCACCCACCAGAAAGCTAGAGGAATACCGGTTCCTATGGTAAACATGAAAGCAACGCTGGTAAAGGCAACTGACCACATACCCGCTGCTAAAAGATAAATGGTCATAGCCAGACCACAGATTAAGACACTGAGCTGTAAATTCAGACCGGTAACACTTGCTACCAGGGAACCCAGGGCAGTCATCTGAATAATGGTGAAAAACCAGTATCCCACTACATTCAGAACAGAAGCAGCTTTCCAGGTCTTGATATCATACAAGTAGTAAAGATACTCCGGCACAGTCACAACATTGTATTTGCGATAATAATGGGCAAAACCAAAACCAAAAAGCATAAGACCACAGGCTGAGGCAATATGATACCATATGACACCCATCCCTTGATTAAAGGCTACCTCGGCCGTACCGATTGTTCCCAGACCACCCATGTATTCAGCCGCAACTGAGACTGATACAAACATGACACCCAAGTTTCGTCCGGCAACCAGGAGATCCTCAGAAGCTTTAACCTTTCGTACCGCTAAAAGCCCTAAAAGAATAATAAAGACAAAATAAATGATCAGTATAATGAGTTGAATCGACATAGCCGACTATTTTCCTTTCTTTTAGATAGCCATTAAGGTCAGTATGATTCCCAAGATAAAGATGATTAAATAGAACAACAAAAAGGGTTTGTCGGTCTGATCAAAGAGGATTAGATGTTCTTTTTCATTAGAGACAGATTTTTCATCTTCCAAAAAGTCTTTCCCAATAAAATTAATAGTGATTATTCCTCCTATTATTACTGAATTATATTGGTTATAATATACTTTATATCATTCTAAATTATATTATATGATTATAGTGTTTAATATATTAAGGTCATTTTCATCTTGTTAGGGATAAAGTAGAAAAGGAGAAACCACTTCTTTACTAAACTTTTCTTTTACTTCTATTAAACGTTCTGTCTGTTGCTCAATTTCTTTAATAAAACGATTATCCATCATTGCTATATTGGCAAAAATTTCTTTCATTCTATCCATTTTTTCCAGATATTTATTGATTCTCAAAGAAAATTGATTAATGTAATCTTGCTGAAAATATTCTCTACCTAATTCCTGAATGAATAGGGTTTTTAGATCTTCGTAAAATGGAATTTTCCCAACCGGAGTTTCAACAGCTTTAAATTCACCATGAACTCTGCCTTCAGCCCAGACCATCCAGACCACTTTGTCAATCTTTTCATTGAGAAAACGGCCCTGTTGATCCTTTAAAAAGTAATTTGTGGCAAATATCTTTGGAACTCTTTGCAAATTATCCTTGAAAGATAAATGGTTTTCTATATAGCTGGAAAATGGAACGGATATAAAATCAAGATTAGCCATGGGATTATGCTTTCTGATTCCCTGTTTACCCAATGTAGCGGCAGTCGTTTCTGATTCCACCGTGGCACCAATGAATACTCCGTGATCCCAGTTTAATGATTCCACTATCGGCATTGAAGTATCTGAGTCTCTCCCTCCGTAGACAAAACCGTCAATGGGAACTCCTTCCGGATTTTCTGATTCCGGATCAATATTCTTTAATTCAGCCAATCGGATAGTATATCTGGCATTTTTATGTGATGGATCAATCTCATTTCCCTTTTGATCTTTCTTACCCAGATACCACTTTCCGCTATAATTGAAACCTTCTATGGGAAGATCTTCCCCCATTCCCAGCCAGTAGGGAACACCTTCTTTAATCAGAACATTGGAAAAAATAATTTCTCGTGGTGTAGTCAACGCTTGATAAATTACGGGGTCATCTTCCGGGTTAACATCGGCAATAATGCCAAAAATCCCTTGTTCCACATTGACTGCCCTTACCTCACCATTGATTTTTCTAAGATAAGCAATATCATCACCTACAATGGTTTGCCCCGGCAACATGGCAGTACTGGTTTTACCACAGGCACTGGGGAAAGCACCGGTAAAATAGGTTGTTCTCCCCTTTTGACCATGAACACCCATAATGAACATGTGTTCTGACAACCATCCTTCCTGGTGGGCCTTATGAATAGCCAAACGGAAAGCCAGTTTTTTTAATCCTATGGAATTACCGGCATACTGGTTATTGACTGAATAGACCGAGTTTTCTACTAAATCGATATAGATCCTTCTTTTATCAATATCCATACTAACATTATCTTTTAGTCTTCCGGCAGAATGCAGGAAAAAAAAGAATTGATCAGAACCTTGCAATGCTTTAAATCCTTCATAATTACTCCGGTAGAGTAAATCCTCACTATGGGCAACATAGGCAGAATCGGTAATCTGTAAGGCAGGTATTGAAAATAAAGAATGGGTGGGACCCAGTGAAAAGAAACGCACCAGCATTTCTTTGCCTTTCATACTACCTTTGAGGTATAATTGAATCTCTTCTAAACCCCTATCCTTATCGATTGAATTAACATCAATACCCCAATCCACCTTGTCGGATAAGAGATAGCGGGTGTTATCTTTATCCCTGCCTTGATCATCATAGCCATCAAAATGGACAGTATGGCCTGGTAATTGTAATTTTTCTTCTTCCTTATTTTTTAAGGCTAATTCCTTTACATATTGAATCTCTTCCGGGGCATCAGTAATTACGGTCACTTTCTCAGGCTGGCAAAGTTCGATTGTTTCTTCAACTCTTTGAATAACATAAGGATTATTCAGAACTTCAATTTTTCTGTAATTTACTCTATCCATTTCCTATCACTACCTTCCATTCTAAAAAATGTATTAGTAATAAATTAGCAATAAATATGATTCATTGTAAACATTGATTCACTAAGATAGTTTAGCATTTTATAATAGTAAAAAACAAATCAGTTCGTCAAGAAAATTTATCAATTATCTTTATTTTCCTTCATAGTTTATAAACTACTCTGGCATTACCTTATTCAATATAATACCTACCAGGGCACCCAAAGCCATGCCTTCAATTTCAATTTGCCCATTCCCCAATGAAATCGGGATCGAGACGCCACCCAGGGAAAGAATAAGGATGGTTGCTGCAATAATTAAGTTTCTCGGTTTTTCGAAATTAACATTGTTTTCAACTACTGTTCGCACACCCACAGCTGCAATCATGCCGAAAAGAATAATTGAAATGCCGCCGATTAAGGCACCGGGTATTGTTGCAATAATTGCTCCCAATTTTGGAATCAGTCCAATTACAATTGCAAATACGGCTGCTATACGCATTACAATAGGGTTATATACTTTTGTCAATGCCAGAACACCTGTATTTTCTGAATAGGTCGTATTAGCCGGCCCACCAAAGAATGCTGACACTGAAGTTGCCAGACCATCTCCCAAAAGTGTACGATGCAATCCAGGATCTTTAACAAAATCTTTTTTCACTGTGGAACCAATTGCCAGCACGTCTCCGATATGCTCAATAACGGTCACAATGGCAACCGGAGCTATAATCATCAGGGCATTCCAATTAAATCGCGCAATTGTAAATTGTGGAAACCCTAACCATTTTGCCTCAGCAACCGATCTAAAATCAATCATACCAAATATGATTGCAACAATGTAACCAAGAACAATTCCCATCAGAACTGGTATTACCTTTAAGAAACCTCTGGTAAAAGTACTTACCAGAACAACGACCACAAAGCCTACTAATGCAAGCCACCAATTTTCATTAGCCATACTTATCGCTGTAGGGGCTAACTTCAAACCAATGACCATAATCACCGGTCCTGTTACCACTGGTGGGAAAAAAGCAATAATTCTTTCAGGTCCAAATTGACTGACCAAAAATGATAAAAGTAGATAAATCATTCCGGCAGCAACGATGCCTCCTAAAGCATATGGCATGCCAAATTTTTCTGAAACCAGAATAATGGGTGCAATAAAGGCAAAAGAAGATCCTAAAAATGCAGGAACTCTATTCTTTGTAATAAAATGAAAAAGCAGGGTACCAATACCAGCCATCAATAGGGCAACTGAGATATCAAGACCGGTAATAATGGGTACCAGAACCGTGGCACTGAACATGGTGAATCCATGTTGTAGTCCTAAAACAATTGTTTGGGGTATACCCTGTTTGGTATAGTCAACCACTTCCTGTCGGTACTGTGAGTCCATATCTTCCTCCTTTTATATATCTTTAATCATTTACACAGCTTTGAACATTGAGTACTTTTTCTAATTAAAACCCCCCTTTCAGCATCAGCTGATAAGGGGGGTATCCATTCGTCTCCTTATCAGCCTCACCGGACTGATCTTAAAGGAATAATATAAAAACCTCTCATCCAGAGACACTGAAAAAGAGGTTATAAATTTGATTATATCACCTTATTAGTTTCTCTGAACTAACTTAAAGGTATTTTCAATTTAGCATATAATATAATTAATATTTAATCAATATGCTTACAAAATAAATTTTATAAAATTGCTTTATCAAAAGTTCCGGGAGAACCTCCTAACAATTTTTCGGCAATCTCTGCAAATAAATCAGGATCACCGCTGATATAAAAAGAATCCTGCTTATCATGGGTAATATTGATTAGATGATGTTGTTCAAGCCAATCTTTCAGTTGTTTAATAGTAGCCACTGACGGATCAATCAGTACAATATCCGAATCAATTTCTTGCTCAATATATCTTTGTAAAAAAGGATAATGGGTGCATCCCCAGATAAGGGTATCAACATTATTCTTTTTTATTGGTTCTAAGCATTCTCTAAGCAGAATCTGGATTTTTCTTTCATTCTTCAAAGCCTTTTCTTCCATCTCCCTGATAATTTGATTGCTGCAAGGATTAGCAAAAGTCATAATAGAAGGATCTATCTCCTTAATAAGCTTTTCATAACTTTTATTCCGGATGGTTACTTCTGTCCCTATGATGCCAATTCTTCTATTTTTTGTCTTACAAGCGGCCTCTAATGCGCCCGGCTGAATGACTCCGATGACGGGAATAGAATACTTCATTTTAACTTCATCCAGGGCTACTGCAGTCATGGTATTACAGGCAATAATAACCATTTTTACATCCTGCTTGAGTAGAAAATTAATAATAGAAAAAACATAATCAAGAATTTGTTCATCTGTCTTTTCGCCATAAGGCGCATGAGCGGTATCGCCAAAATAGATGACATGTTCCTCTGGTAACTGCTTTTTCATCTCCCTGAATACACTTAAACCACCCAATCCGGAATCCATTAAACCAATTGGCTTCTTTTTTTCATTATCTTTCATCAAAACAATTTCCTCTATTAATCAATTTTGGACTCATTCTGTTTTATCAGAGAAATACCTTTAAAAAATTCTGGCGGAGGGACTGGGATTCGAACCCAGACAGCTTACGCCTACACCGGTTTTCAAGACCGGCCCCTTGCCATTCGGACATCCCTCCGCAAATTTTATTCAATTTAATTATGAATCATATTTCTTTGGTTCAACTGTTCCACAATGATTCATGTACCAGATACTGTATATACTGGCAATAAAATTCTACCTTAATTACTCATTTTTTTCAATCCATCCATATAAGGACGAAGCGCATCAGGAATGACAATAGAACCATCTTTTTCTTGATAGTTTTCTAAAATAGCGACCATGGTTCTTCCTACTGCTACACCTGACCCGTTTAGTGTATGAACAAAATGTACTTTTCCTGATTCCTGTGATCGATAACGTATATTTGCACGACGAGCCTGAAAATCAGTACAGTTACTGCAGGAAGATATCTCCCGATATTTTCCCTGAGCCGGTAACCATACTTCCAGATCATAGGTTTTAGCAGCAGAAAATCCAATATCCCCTGAAGATAGGGTGACAACACGATAAGGAAGTTCCAACCGCTGCAGGACTATTTCAGCCTCCCGGGTTAATTTTTCCAATTCCTGAAAAGAATCTTCCGGTTTGCAGACCTTGACCAATTCCACTTTGTTAAATTGATGTTGACGAATCAATCCTCTGACATCCTTACCATAAGACCCTGCCTCTCTTCGAAAACAGGCGGTATACGCTGTATAGTAAAGAGGTAAGTCTGCTTCAGACAATATTTCATCCTGATGAAGATTGGTCAAGGGAACTTCGGCAGTAGGGACAAGATATAAATCATCGTTGGATTTAAATAAATCATTCTCGAATTTGGGCAATTGACCGGTACCGGTCATTGTATTTGCATTAACCAAAAAAGGAGGAAATATTTCCTGATAGTGATGTTCTTTGGTATGGATATCCAGCATAAAATTAATCAATGCCCTTTCCAGGCGGGCACCACCTTTCTTGAGTACCGTAAAACGGGCAGCGGCAATCTTGGCTCCTCTTTCAAAATCCAGAATATCCAGTTTTTCACCAAGATCCCAATGAGCCTGGGGTTCAAAATCAAACTCCCTCGGTTTCCCCCATTTTCTGATTTCCTCATTGCTATCTTCATCAGGGCCCACAGGCACACTCTCATCCACCATGTTAGGTATCTCCAATAATGAATTTTGGATTTGCTGTTCAACTGATTTGATTTCTACATCCATCTCTTTAATTCTGCCGGATACCTCCCGCATGGCCAGAATTTTTTCCTGGGCATCTTTTTTTTCTTTCTTCAGATGTCCTATTTCATCTGATACCTGGTTTCTTTCTTGTTTTAAACTGCTAACATCAAACAGAATTTTTCTTCGTCGTTCGTCTAATTCCAGAATATGATCAATACAACAATTATCCTGTCCCCTTTTTTCCAGAGCTTCTCTCACTTTATCAGGTTCTAAACGAATGAATTTTATATCCAACATATTTTTTAACCATCCTCCCTAAGAACAACGTCGTCAGGAGAAATTCTCCTGAAAACAATTCGTTTTTATATTTTTTTGTTTTATATCATATTATTCCAGAAAATTTTATTAAAACCCATTTCTTTTATAAAAGCATCTATCCTTTAATAACACCTAAAGGACACATTCTGGCCACCTTACTGGAAATACCGCTTTGATCCATTACCTTTACTACTTCTGAAACATCCTTATAGGCATCGGACATTTCCTCTGCCAGTGTTGCTCTGCTCCTGGCTTTCACCATAATGCCCCTTGCTCTTAATTCATCGACAATATCTCTATTTTTAACCTCCCGCTTAGCTGCTCCACGGCTCATCACTCGACCTGCACCATGGCAGGTAGAGCCGAAGGTTTCATGCATGGCTTTCTCGTTTCCTACCATACAAAAGGAAAAACGACCCATATCTCCCGGAATCAATACAGGCTGACCGATTTCCTTATATCTGGGCGGTAATTCAGGATGTTGGGGTGGAAAAGCCCTGGTAGCCCCTTTCCTGTGCACACATAATTGGATTTTTCTCCCATTGTATTGATGATACTCCATTTTAGCAATATTATGTGCCACATCATAAACTAAATCCAACCCCAGGTGTTCCGTTGAAAGTCTGAATATTTGATAAAAAACCTCTCTTGCCCAATGGGTAATACACTGACGATTAGCCCAGGCAAAATTGGCTGCACAGCACATAGCCTGATAATAACTCTTACCTTCCGGTGAATTTATCGGTGCACAGGCTAACTGTTTATCCGGAAGACTTATATGATAACGTTGCACAGCTCTTTGCATAACGGATAGATGGTCAGTGCATACCTGATGGCCAAAACCTCTGGAACCGGTATGAATCAATAGCGTGATCATACCTTCTTCAAGACCCATTTGCCTGGCAATATCCGGTTGATAGATCTGATCAATTACCTGAATCTCTAAGAAATGGTTACCTGAGCCCAACGTTCCCAGTTGGGAACAACCACGCTGAATCGCTTTACTGCTAATGATATCCGGATTAGCCTGAGCCATCTTACCGTTTTCTTCCGAGTAAATAATATCTTCTTGTACTCCAAATCCTTTTCTGACAGCCCATTGTGCACCATCTGCCAATACTTTTTTTACTTCCTGTGAATTTAATTTAATAATACCTTCCGAACCAACCCCGGAAGGAATTTTTTTATATAGTGCCTCTACAATTTGACTCATCTTATTTTTGACATCTTGAAGCTGTAAATTGGAACGGAGTAATCGAACCCCACAGTTAATATCAAAACCAACACCCCCCGGTGAAATTACACCGTCTTCCAGTTGAGTTGCGGCCACCCCGCCAATCGGGAAGCCGTATCCCCAGTGAATGTCAGGCATTGCCAGGGAATAGCCAACAATACCAGGCAAAAAAGCAACATTAACAACCTGATCAGGTGCTTGGTCCTTGATAATTTGTTTTATCAAACTTTGGGAAGCATAAATACGACCATTAACCCTCATACCAGGACGGTATTCTTTTGGTATTTCCCAAATATATGGATCCTTTTGCTCTAATACCTCTTCCCAATTGTCTTTCATGGTATCAGCTCCTTCGGACAATGAATATATTATCAGGGGAAATTCTCCTGAAACCTCTCGTTTTCTTAAATCATCTCATTGGTTATCTTATTAAAATTTTTGAATTACTTCTTCTGTTATAAAATAATCCTTTTTAGCAATATTGTTATGATTTTTTTAAGAAAGAACTCATCTCTAATATCAATAAAATTTCTTACTATTTGATGTATAAATGGTATCAGATATCAAAAATAATATTTGCTTCCCAAAGACC
>Ga0068714_10006627_pt1 | contig 11677 bp, 1 predicted proteins | sample MTBNYHSulfiMetaG_FD_62988 | JGI IMG/M metagenome (GOLD analysis project Ga0068714, IMG submission 62988) | Enrichment culture microbial communities from rom New York Harbor, USA that are MTBE-degrading - MTBE-NYH (New York Harbor Sulfidogenic)... | ecosystem: Environmental > Aquatic > Marine >... | reverse complement strand
CATGCTGTTTCTGGCTTTGGGTGCCCCTGTAGCGGTCTGGGCAATCGGCGGCCTCGAGCAACCGCTTTACGCCGCGTTGTTGGCACTCTCGTTTTCTCTCCTGTTCTCCTTCAGTGGACCAGAAGCTGGAATACCGCCTCGTTCAAAAATAATGATGTTGTCACTGGTCCTCGGGCTGTTATGTATTACCAGGCCGGACGGTCCACTCTTTACAGTGATCACTGTTTTCTCATTGACGATCACCAGTTACCTCCAAAAAAAGAAACACTTGTTCGTCATTGCTCTGAAAATCATTCCCTTACCAGTCCTTTTCGTTGCCGGGCAGGTCGCCTTCCGGCTCCTCTATTATGGTGAGTTCCTGCCCAATCCGGCCCTGGTTAAAATTGCTCCCTCACTGCACCATTTTTATGCCGGCCTGGACTATCTTGGTTCCGGTTTGATTTCCCTGTTTCCTTTTTCAATAGTTGCTATTGCTTTTCTCTTTCTGGCATTTTTCGACCCGACTCCAACCCTTAAAAATGTTCAGCTATTGACGACATTCATTTTCTGGAGTGCGTATGTTGCATTCATAGGTGGAGATATTTTCCCGGCGAACAGACATCTGGTTCCGCTGATGGTAGTGCTGGCCTTTGCCTTGTTTGAGGGCACCACCACCTGTTTCACCCGTCTGGCCAAGGGCAAGTCCGGATCTGTTTATTCCAGGTTGTTCATAATCACGATGATGATTTTTTTCATTCCCTACATCCTCATTCAGCAGGCCAATGATCAGTATCAACGAGCACGGGAGGAAAGGTGGGAATGGCAAGGCAAGGAGCTTGGTCTGCTCCTGAAAAGGGCCTTTTCAGAGGAACGGCCACTCATTGCCGTCAATGCAGCAGGATGCCTGCCCTATTGGTCGGAATTACCAGCCCTGGACATGCTCGGATTAAATGATTATTATCTTCCCCGCAATCGACCTGATGATTTCGGTGCCGGCATTCTCGGGCATGAGCTTGGCGATGGTCACTACGTCCTCAGCCGCAATCCTGATATCATCATTTTTAACATTGGCTCCAGGCCCCATTTCAAAACAGGTCAGGAATTAGAAAAGAACTCTGAATTTCATGCGAGATATCTTCCCGTCCAGGTCATTACTTTTCCGGGAGCGTATGTGGCCCTGATATATTTCAGCAAATTCAGTTCAAAGACAGGAGTCCGGATTTCCGCATCTGAAATCGGCATTCCCGGTTATCTTTTCACGGGAGTGAATTCCTTGGCGTATCTCAATCAGGCAGGTAAACTTGTAGCCCACGTGCAGGCCGGGCAATCTGTGAGTATCAGTCTTCCTTTTCAGGCAAGAGATCAGTCGGAGAAAACCAGGCCGGTTATGATCGCTTCACGAGCGGAATGTCTGCACAGTATTCTGACCCATAACGATGAAACGTTGAGCATTGTCATCTTCTCGACCTGTCCTGAGCCCACCGAGCTTGAGTGGGTCAATTTTTAAGCCGGTATAAAGAGCCGAAAGGTCGTGCCCTTATTCAGGGTGCTCTGGATTTCGATTTTGCCTTTATAGCTTTTGATAAAATTGTGGACCAGCCAGAGCCCGACACCACTACCTTTTTCTTTGGTGCTGAAGAATGGTTCAAATATTTTGGTCTTGAAATCATCGGGAATTCCACACCCTGTGTCAGAAACTTCAATCACGATACTGTTCTGGTCTGAGACTGTCTGCTCCTGAGGTCCCGGTTTTCTGTTCAGCGTAATATTGATTCCTAGTTTTCCGTGGTTTGGCATGTTTTCAACCGCATTAAGGCAGAGATTGATCAAGACCTCCATCAGCATTTCCTCATTTATTTTGAGTCGAGGGAGATCGGGCCCGATTTCTTTTGAAACCTGAATTTCTTTGTCCAGAAGCAGTGGTTTGATATGGGCCAGGGTTTTATCGAGCAGTCGTTCGAATGTTATGGAAACTGGACTGAATTGGGCCTGGAGCGTCGGATTAAGCATTTGATAGATGTATTTCTCAGCTTCCTCGACGTGTGAAAGCATTTCCGCTGCTGCTCGCTGCTGTTCAGGTTGATCGAGACATTCGCGTTCGAGACCTTGGGTCAAAATTTTGATACCGGACAGCAGGTTTTTCATCCGATGTGACACTTTGGCGGCAAGTTCACCCAGGGTCGAAAGGCGGTGCTGGACTTCCAGTTCCTCCTGGATTTTCTTGGTCTGGCTGACATCACGGAGCAGGATAATAGCTCCGGTCAAATCGCCGTAACCATCGGTTGTCACTGAGGTGGTGATTGAGATGTCAAGCCGGTCCTTATTGGGTTTAATCAGGGTTATCTCTTTTTCATAATTATGTTTGTGCTGGAGCGTCAAGCTGATCAGTTCCGTCAGGGTCTCCGCTGAAGGCCAATTGAAGACATCCAGAAAATGGCGTTGATTGACTGAATTCTCTGACAAGTCGAGAACTTTTTCAGCAGTGCGGTTAATCGACAGCAAAAGTCCTTTGCGGTCAATGGTTATGATGCCATCACGAAGGCCTTCCAGGATGCTCCGGGTATGTTGATAGAGCAGGGCATTTTCAAGGGCGATGGCGGCGTGATTGGCCAGGGCAACCAAAAAATTGGCTTCCCGCTCGGTAAAGAGATTTTTGGGATCTTTACTGTCGACATAGAGCACGCCAATGATCCGGTTTTTCGTTTTCAAGGGAATACAGAGAACGGAGTGAATGTCGAACAAGGCGATACTGAGATTGGCCTTAAACCGCGTATCGCGGTGCACCTCACCGGTAAGGACCGGCTTGTGTGTGCGGAGCACTTCCTCCACGACTTTAATCGAGAAATCGTCGATGTGTTCAACTTTTTGCTGCTCAAAATGGCGGGCGACTTTGATCTGAATTTCGTTCGAGAACTGGTCGCACAAAATAAGGAGCCCCCGCTCAGCCTTGACACTCTCGATTACCATATCCATCAGCCGCTCGGACAAATCCCGCAAGTCGAGGATCGAGGTGATGATCTGGCTCATTTGGTAAAGTGTGGCCATTTCTCCTTTTTTTTCCTCGATGCCGTAATGATAGGGCAATGACGTTTCCCGCAATCCCTGTATCTCAGTTTCGAGCTGCTGATAGTGCACCTCAGCCCCGACCTTCTTCAGAATGGAAAATGCCCGTTGTGAGTATCTGTTTCCAAGGGGTATCTGCTCTGATTGAAAATAGATTTTTGCCTTCTCGTAATAAGTCTGGGCCAGCTCATATTCAGCATCAATATTCTTTAACAGTCGCTCGCTTTCATCAAGGGCTTGCATGGCATCGTTCAAATTACCCAGGGACAGTGTCGAAATGGCAAATAAACGCAAGGCAATACCACGCTCGAAAGGGAAATCCTGCTCCGGCAGTTTCTCTAAAATTTCTGTCAGCGACGCCCGGGCTCCGATGAAATCTTTCTTTCGCCACAGAAAATGGGCGTACAGTAACTGGCTGCGAGTGTATTTGAAGCCCAAACCGAGACTATCATACAGTTGCAGGGACCTGCTCAGAAAGTCCTCAGCCTGCACCAGATCACCCTGTTGCAGAAACCATTTGCCAAAAGCCGCACAGATTTCAGCTTCACCGACCGGAAGCCTCATCTTGCTGAAAATTTCCTGGCATTTCTGATAAGCCACCAGAGCTTTCTCATTGACCCGCTGTTCGGCATAGAGGTCACCTATTTTCAAAAGGGCCAGGCCGAGAAGATAGGGGTTCCTCAAAGAAGCTTCATTTTCTTCGATTGAGACAAGAAACTGAAGCGATTTCTTCCAATTGGCCGTATACCTGAAATGAAAATCCGCCTCATAGATCAAGAGAAGATCTGTCATGATCGGATAGTGAACGGCCCGATAAATGCTTCGGGCATCGTGAAAACACTTTTCTGCTTTGCTTTGCTCACCCTGCTGATGATAGACACGGCCGAGACCAGTCAGCACGTTTGCTTTGCCAATCTTGTTACCACTCAATTCCATCAGTTTCAAGCCGCGATGAAGGAAGGGAAATGCTTGCCCATGATTATCCATGAACAAGAACAGATGACCATTCAGAAGATATATCTCGGACACCCGCAGAATATCTTCGGAATGTTCGGCCAGCTTGATACTGCGTGAACTGTTTTCCAAGGCTTTGTCGATGTGACCCATGAAAAAATAGGCCTGGGCGATGTGGGCGTATATCAGGGCCAGGAGGGCACTCTGATTTCTGTTGACCAGTTTGGCTACACCTGAATGCAGATAATGTAAGGCCCTGTCATAAAAACCGATGAATAGATAGACTTCTCCGATCAGATGATACAATTCGGACAATACCTCAATGTCAGCCGTCTCCTCAAAACGGGGCAGGACTAGCTTGTACCAATCAAGGGCCAGTTTATATTCACCTGTTTGAAAGTAAAGCTTGCCTGGTTCCAGAAAAACCAGCGGATTGCTGGTGACAAGAGGTCCGCTCAACATGTCGTCAACGCCCTCCTTGATGTCTTCAAAATGCTCCAGGGCACGTTTGATCTGACCGTTTTGGCGGGCCTTCTCGGCAGCCAGAAGTGAATACGATATCTTTTTATGTTGTTCGAGGTCGCTGCGGACCATATGGAAAGCCAGATCAGACAAGGCTTGATGCTCACCGGCAGTATAGCGCTGCTCATAAAACAAGGCCACTTTCCGATGCATCACCGCAATATCCACGCTTGATGATGCCGCTTGAATGACCTGAATGTACTGATTATGCCAGGTCCTGATGAAATTACCGCCCGCCGTTGTCACCGTTGTAACCAGGAACATCTTTTCAAGTTTCGTCAGCATGATTTTCAGTTCAATTGGTTCCACGCCGATTATTTCAGCCAGTATTGTGCCATCAATAGCCTGCCGTGACAGCGAAATGTAAGTGAGAACAACGAGTTCACTCGCTGACAATCCGGCCAGGAGCACGCTCAGGTCCGGTCTTATCTGGTCTGGAAGAGGAATGCTTCGATAACTGATATCGAGGCTTTTCCAGTTTCCTTTCTCATCCTGAACAAGATAATCATGCTCAACAAGATGGTTTATCACGTGCACAATCAAGCCGGGCAATCCTTCAGTCTGAAAAGAGATAAAATTGATCAAGGCCGGTGAAATGGAACGCGAGTCAAGAATGGATTGAACAAGTTCGCTTGTCTGTTCAGCCGGCAGGCGTTCCAGGGTCATGGAATTGATGAAGGGAGTGTTCTCCATGAGCATGCCCTGGAACGCAGGCAGTCCAAATGATGCGGCGTATTCTTCCGCATAGTGATTGTGGCAAGAGAAAACGAGCACGAGCAAATGAAAATCCTTGACATTCTCGGCCATCCGCAGAAGGAAGGTGATGGTTTCAGGATCGGCCCGATGGGCATCATCGATAATCAGAAGCAGGGGAACTTCTTTGGCAAAATTACGGAACAGGTCGACTGCCGAGTCAATGGCCTCGTTTCGTTCCTTTTCAAGCCCTGAAACCTGATTCAGGGGATTGATCTCATCACTTTCCTGGCTTTCACTATAGCGCGAAACAGGCCCCGGAAATCGCTGTTGCATCTGCTGGATCGTCTGCTGAATCAGCTCGACCACAGGTTGCAACGTATAACTGAAACGCGGATTGCACCGACTCGAGAAGGTCGAGATACCTCTGAACTGGGCCATCAACTTTATTTCCTGGGCCAGTCTCGTTTTGCCGCTGTGCCGCTCACCGGCTATAAAAAAGAGTGCGCCTTGTCCTCGCTCCAGATTATCGAGTGCATTCTCAAACCGTGACATCTCACTGTCGCGGCCAATGATCGAGCTCGAAGCATGGAACCTCTTGCGTTGTGAGGTCAATGACAAGGAGGTCACTTCCCGCTCGACATTGATCAATTCAAGGATGAACTGTTCAATACTTTCATAACGTTCAGAGACCCGCCTCTTCATGGCCTTGAGAATAATCTGTTCCAGCCTCGCCGGAATTGATTTGTTGATCTCGCGAGGACTCAATGGTTCAAGACGCAGACGGTTTTTAATGAGAGTAATCAGGGAATCTCCGCGAAAAGGCAGTTCACCAGTCGATAATTCATAAAAGAGGACCCCGAGAGAGTAGATATCAGCACTGGCATCATACTTCCGGCCCAGGGCAACTTCAGGTGCGAGATAATAAAAGGACTCCCTCATTACCGAGTCCCTGAAAAACAGGACCTGGTCTCTCAGCCCCAAGCCGGTCAACGTGATGCGAAAATCAGTTTTTAATGCCTGCGGCTTTGAACTGTCTGGCGATTGCCAGTTTGTGAGACTCCCGTTTTCTATCCTGCCGCAACTCGTGGACAAGGCTGGATTAATCAACAGAGAGGATGGTTTCAGATCAGCCAGGACAATCTTCTTCGAGTGGAGATACTTGAATATGAGACTTATCTGGACCATCAGCTGAATTATCCGCTCCAGACCAAGCTGACCGGAAACCTGGGTAACGGGTATACCTTCAATATATTCGGTGGTGTAAAACAGCCCGATGTCCGGATCATCGCAAAGATCGAAGGCCTTCACAATCGAGGGATGATCAAGATGATGTAAATCCATGAACTCCTGTTTGAAGCTCGTGACCCGATCCTGGCCAGCATCTCGATCGAGAAGCTTGAGAGCACAATAGGCATTACGGGTAATATCGATGCACTTGAACACTTCACTGGCAGCACCACGCCAAATGGCCCTCTCAATCTGATACCGGTTGCTGATCAAAAAGCCTTTTTCAAGTGTTCGCATGGTCTTCTCTTTCATCTTGTCCCGGCAGAACACCCCCAACCATACTATCGGCAGAGGAAACAGGCAAACTAATGCTCAAACACGTTCCTTGACCGCTGGAACTGCAAAGACCGATCCTGCCCCCGAAATTCTTGACTATCCTGTGGGCAATCCACAGCCCGACACCACTGCCCTCTTCCTTGGTCGTAAAGAAAGGCTCGAATATTTTCTGGCGGACATGCGCCGGAATACCGGGACCATCATCCTTGATGAGGACCAGAACAGCCCCTTCCGTATCACAGCTGGCTTCGATTCTAATATTTCCACCACGATCAACCGCCTGGAGTGCATTTCGAATAATATTGTTGAAGACCTCCCGGAGTTGAACAGAATCACCCCGGACTGCTGGCAGGTCCTCGACACAATCGAGTCTCAAGTCTATGGACTTGCTCTGTATTTCAGCGCTCAATGCACTGCAGATGTCTTTTAAAATCTGGCCCACCGCTGTGGGACTTGTCAGGGCTTGACCTGATTCTAGAGGCGATAACTCTTTGTGAATATACTTTTCTGCCTCACCAACTTCAAGTAAAATCTCCTGAACATACTCGGTCTTTACATCAGGTGTCTCATGGTCCACACTGAAGATCGAGGACAGCTCCTTTATCCTTTCCAGGTAAAAGGTCATCTGGGTCGATATTTTAGTGGCCAGGTCGCCAATGGCATTCAGTCGTCGCTGCAATTTCAACTCTTCCTGTAAGGCCTTGTCTCGGGTAATGTCTCTGAATATGCCCAGAATACCGCTCAATTCACCGAACACATCGAAAATGAAGGAGGTGTATATCTCGATAATTTTTTGCTGACCGCTGGCGAGCTGGACTGTGATTTCGGCTTGAGACACCGTTTTGTTCCGGATGGAATCGAGCAAGACGGTGGCAATCTGAGCAAGACATGACGGTTCCATTTGCGGTTGACAGCAGCGACCGATCAAATCTAATGTGTTCAACTCCAACATTTGAGCCGCTTTCGTGTTGCAGCTCGTCATAAAAGCGTTTTTGTTCATGACCAGGATGCCGACATTGAGATTGTCAGCGGCAGAGCGATATCGTTCGAACAGAAGAGCATTGTCGATCGAGATAGCGGCCTGATTTGCCAGGACTACCAGGAAATCCATGTCTTTCTCTGAAAACTGGTGTGTCATGGCCCGATTATCAAGATAGAGTGCCCCGATGGGCTTGCCCTTGATTTTGAGTGGCACACAAAGTATTGACTTGATCGAAAAAAGAATGACCGAGTGATTATCCTTGAAACGGGGGTCCATGCGGGCGTCGGAACTCAGGATGGGAATGCCCTGCCGGACTGCCCGTTCCACAGCCCCGCCGCTGACGGTGGCCATATCATCACTAATAGAGCGGTCCATATTCCGGGCAACTTTGACCGTAGAGGTCTCCTTTTCATCATCATACAGGATGAGCAGACCCCGCTCAGCGCGTGCTGTCTTGATCCCGGCATCGCAAATTTTTTCGAGCAAAGCCGGTAGATCAAGGGTCGAATTGATGTCATGGCTGATGCGGTACAGCGTTGCGAGCTCACTGTGGTCACTGGTGATTTTGAACAGATCAGGCAGTATCTGTTCACGCATGCTGAAAAGAAGGTCCTGGGCCTTCTCAAAATAATCGACAAGGCCTGTCTTCTGAAAAATAGTCCTGGCCTTTTCGACATATTCAAACGCTTTCTGGTCCTGTTTTTGGGAGTGATAGAATTGACCGAGGGCCCAGTTTGCCTTGGCGGCCAATATTATTGGACCGCCATTGTCACTGATTCGGAGACACTCCTGCAATGCTTTTTCCTGTTCGAGTATTTCAGCACGTTGCTGGAACAACTCAGCCTCGAGAAACCATGTTTTGGCTTCGATTTCGCGCTCTTCAATTTTACTGGCCAGAAACCTGGCCCTTTGGTTCATCGAAAAAGCCAGATCGAAGTCACCTTTTTTGTGATGAAACCGGGCCAGTTCATGATGGACCGCAGAGCTCAATTCGGCATCAGAGACAGACGTTTCCGCCTGCTGCAGACACTGCTGCAGAAGTTCAAAAGCATCATCGAGGTCGTCGCGGTCAAGGAGTAAACCTGCCTGACTGATGGTCAGGGCAATGATCAGTTGTTCATTGTTCAGACGTCGATAAATTGACAGGGACTTCTGGGTATAGGCCAATGCTGCGGACACGTCATCCAGATCACGATAAATCAAACCGAGGTTCCAGTTGGCCATGGCCACACCAAAACTGTTGCCAAACCGTTCGTGCAATTCACATGCTTTTTTCAGATAGGCGATCCCTTGCTCCCAATCTGTTTTGTGCTGATGATGCAAGATACCGAGATTGTTGTATATCGTGGCACAACCGTAAAAAAAGCCGATCTTCTCAAAAATCTTGAGGGCCGAGAGATAATATTCTTCGCTCTGCTGGGGCCTGTTAATCTCGTCCGAAATGACCCCAAGATTGGTGTATGTCCTCCCGATGCCAAATGTATCACCTATCTTCTCACGCAATTGAAGCCCTTTGGTGAAAAAATGCAGGGCCTGATCGTAAGACCTCTGGCGAATGTATATTTTACCATAGGTGTTATAAATTTCAGCGATTTCCTTCACATTTCCAAGCGGCTCAACAATGTCGAACGAAATGCGACAATGCCCGAGGGCTTTCTCATGATCACCAACGAGCATGTAAATATTACCGAGATTGGTATGGAGTTGGGCCTTGGTCAATGGAAATGGCGTTTCCCGGTGCTTTTCCAGCAGGCCCAACCCATCATAGAGGTGCTTCATGGCTTTATGATATTCGCCGGTTTTCTGATATATCCCGGCCATTTTGCGATGAAGCCCACATAATTCATCGACACCATACTGGTTATGACTCTGATTTAATTCGAAAAGTTCCTGCAACCTTTTGAGGGCCAATGTATAATTTCCGCTGATCATGGACAACTCGACCAGTTCACGCAAAATGATCAGACGCTGCTTGTCATCGTTCTGACCGGTCATACTTAATGCCCATTCATAGTGGATTGTCGCTTGCTGATGGGCATAGACCCGGACAGATATTTGGGCCGCCTTCAAGGAATATTCGAGGGCCTTGTCTGAAACATTTCCTTTGAGATAATGATGGGCAAGCTCTGAAACTATCTGCTCGGTCTTTGAATTGTGTGCCTCGAGCAACCGGGCATACTCGGCATGAAGCTGGATTGCGCGTTCGGGGCTGAGACAGTTATAAATGATCTCACGCAAGACCGGGTTGACCAACTCGTAACAATCGTGCCCCTGGACGATTATGTTCCGGTTAATCAGGACATAGAGCAGGTCAAAAAGATTACCTTCAATACTTCGGGACCAGTCATACAACAGTGGAAAAGATATACCTCGCTGGGGAATGGCAAAGTATTCCAGCAGGGCCATTGTGTCGCCAGAAAGGTCTGTGAGACGCGTCTGGAATATTTCGCGGACACTGGTGGGGACTTCGAGTATGGAACTGTCCTCGATATCGATGACCCATTCACCTTTTTGTCTGAATACTTTATTCTCGAACACCAGTTGTTTCATCATTTCGGTAATGATGAACGGATTACCGCCGGTGGCCCGGTGCAACATCTTACCGAATTCCTCCGGTTTGAAAGCCATTCCCAGCTGAGACCCGACCAGGGAAGCGACATCGCCCGCTTTGAGACATTCGAGAGAAAGAGTGTGAAACTGTGAATTCTGGCTGTTTTCCTCGAATAAGGTCTCAATCGGGTCCCTCTTTTCCAATAATTCCGAGGACAGCACCGCTTCAGCCAGCAACGTTCCGCAGATGAGGATGTTGGCCGTTCCCATATTTCTGACCAGATAACGCATGATTTCCAGGGTCACCTGATCGACCCAATGGATATCCTCGAAAATGATGACCAAAGGTAATGATCGTGAAATATCAATGAACAGACGGGTCACTTCATCATAAAAACAGGTCCGCTCCTCGATCGGATCACCTGACAATCTCTCAGCTCCATCTCTGTCGACACAATTTTCAACGGACAATCCAGGTGACAGCATTCGCAATTCAGCCGCATGCCGCTTGATAATGAGCTGTTGCTCGGGACCACAGGCCGAGAGTAATTGCTGGCAGAGGTCGACCATGGGCTGGTGCGGACGTGACCCGTGTTCATGGCATCGAGTTTGCAAAACAATGAAATTTTCGAGTTGACAATGGACCCGGAATTCCTTGACCAGACGGCTCTTGCCAACACCATTGTCACCAATGATGATCAGGGTCTGCCCCTTGCCTCCCAGGGCTAATTCCAGCAACTGGACCAGAAATGCCATTTCGTTCTTGCGACCGACCAATTCAGCTGACAGAATGTAACTCTCACGTTGTGCCGTGCTCTGCTCATCGATCAGGGCCGGGGCATGCCGGGCAATGTCACGCATGATCTCATCCACGGATTGATAACGTTCCAGCGGTTTCTTCTCGAGACACTTCATGATGATGCGTGAAATGTATTCAGGCGGCTTCCTGACAAGTCCGGACACGGGCACAGGTGCCTGAACAAGGTGCATTCTCATGACAGTCAAAGGGTCTGCAGCCAAAAATGGCAACTCCCCGGAAAAAAATTCGTAGAGCAGGACACCCAACGAATAAATGTCAGAACGCTGATCCAGCGACGACTCCCGAATAATTTCAGGCGACATGTAACTGACCGTTCCCTGGACCGGGCCTGTCCGTGCCAGATTAGTTGTCTCGACAAGCCCGAAATCTGTCAGAGTGATCGTTTCTGTTGCAGGATTGAAGATAATATTTTGGGGCTTGATGTCACCATGGATCAGACCTTTGGTATGTATAAACTGCAATATGTGAAGAAGAGACATCACGATCTTCAACCGCAGCCCTTCGTCAACCTCGCGACCGAGCTGGCTGAGATCTTTGCCTGAAAGATA
>Ga0068714_10006626_pt1 | contig 11678 bp, 12 predicted proteins | sample MTBNYHSulfiMetaG_FD_62988 | JGI IMG/M metagenome (GOLD analysis project Ga0068714, IMG submission 62988) | Enrichment culture microbial communities from rom New York Harbor, USA that are MTBE-degrading - MTBE-NYH (New York Harbor Sulfidogenic)... | ecosystem: Environmental > Aquatic > Marine >... | reverse complement strand
CTCTGTGGAGAGGGGATTTCTCTTGTGCTTCTGCACCAGTTCAGTTCGGTTGTTAGTTGTTAGAGCCATAATAGTTCACAAGAGATACTGCTCAGAATTAGTATATATACCAAAGGCACATTTCAGGGACACAGAATGAAGTCATATCTTGTGACTAGCTAAAGAGATAATAAAGAGATTAAAACAGTAAAGACTATTGAATATGCAGACGGGTCTTGCAATAGGGGCAGAAAAATACATCCTTCTCAACTGGCATTGCATTGCCAATATCAAAGTCCATACCGCAATTACTGCAATGTACCATTCCACCTAGTCCGCCACTCTCTACGGGAAGTGCATGTTTTCTCATTGATTCAAGTATTCTCTCATCTTCACTAATATCAGTATGAACAATACTCCTACCCTGTGCCCACCGATAAGTCGCGTAGAGTAAGAACACAATCATTGGAATGTAGATAAACATGTAGAGAAATATCATCTCATAAGAACCGTAGACCATGATCCCGTAGATGCTAATCACTCCAAGAATCAGCACTACCACAAAAACAACCCATCTCCCCAGATTTGAACTGGTACGTTGCTGGTCTGAGTCATCATAGTAATCATCGTTCATCATGTCTGTGAAACTCCATAATCGTATGACACACAATGCCTTCTATAATCTTCGATTGCTGGATTAGATGATTTCACAAAAAGAAAGAGAAAGAATCAGGCTTTGCTAGCCCGATTCTCTACAAGTTACTATTATTTCCTAGGAGTAACAGCAGTCACAATTCCAACAGCAACGGTCATTCCCATGTCACGAACAGCAAATCTGCCTAGTTGTGGGAATTCCTTGTAGGACTCGATGACCATTGGTTTGAGAGGGACCAACTTTGCGATCATAGACTCGCCTTTCTTGACAAAGTCTGGATTCTCTTGGATGACCTGACCGGTACGCTGGTCAAGTTTCTGCATGATCTGGTCAAATCTGCATGCTGTCTGTGCTGTATGTGCATGAATGACTGGGGTGTAACCGACAGTGATTGCACTTGGGTGCTGAATGACCATCACCTGACCAGTGTAATCTGCGGCAACAGTGGGAGGCTTGTCAACTGGACCAGCTACATCTCCACGACCCAGATCCTTTCTCTCAACACCTCTGACATTGAAGCCGATGTTATCACCAGGCAATGCTTCTGGCAGAATCTCGTGATGCATCTCAATGGACTTGACTTCTCCTGTCTTGTTGGGTGGCATGAAGGTAATCTTCATTCCAGTTTTCATGACACCGGTTTCAACACGACCAACTGGAACAGTACCAACACCCTTGATTGAGTACACATCGTTGATGGGTACACGAAGGGGTTTGTCTGTTGGTTTTGGTGGAAGCTGAACTTGATCCAATGCCTCTAGGAGGCAGGGTCCATCATACCAAGGAGTAAGTTTAGGAGTTCTCTCCTTTAGGTTGGCTGCATCAAGTGCTGAGGTAGGAATGAATGGAATATTCTCCTTCTTGTAACCAATACTGGCTAAGAAACCGGCAACTTCATCCTTGACCTCTTTGTATCGGTCTTCGCTATATTTAACGCTATCATCATCCATCTTGTTGATACAAACGATGAGTGAGGGTACACCAAGGGTCATTGCAAGGTATGCGTGTTCTTTGGTTTGACCACCTGGGCCAACACCAGCCTCGAACTCTCCTCGCTTTGCAGATACCACAAGTAGACCAACATCAGCCTGTGAGGCACCTGTGATCATGTTCTTGATAAAGTCCTTGTGACCTGGAGCATCGATAATTGTATAGTAGTACTTGTCAGTGAGGAACTTGAAGAAGGCAATATCAATGGTAAGACCTCGCTCTCTCTCTTCCTTCAGTCTGTCAAGGGCAAAAGCCCATGCCCAGGAAGGACGACCTAGTTTCTCAGCCTCGGCCTTGTGCGCCTGGAAGGTTCTCTCATCTACTGCACCGGTCTCGTATAGCAATCTGCCCGTCATAGTGCTTTTACCGTGGTCTACGTGCCCTATGACGACGAGATTGAGGTGCTCTTTGTCTTTTTTGCTCAATCTTATTCACCACGTAATTTTATCCTGTCCACTGAAACGGACAGACTTTTGATGCTCCTTATTGGGATGCTTTTAACGCTTTCGACAGGTTCACTTAACCACAAGGAAGAAGGAGCCATCTATAGATACGAGGTAATTTTCATCCTTCAGGGAAGTTGTCGATTGAATATAATTCCTTAGGCAATGAGAGAATGGTACCTAATGGAAATGAAATGAAAAGGAGAAAGAGGGGTAGATTGATTTCAACCCATATTGGCAATAATGACAGACCGAACTCAGGTGAAAAAATCCAGATGATTAGAGGAAACACTATGAGAACCAGAAAAACAAGCGGCATGACTATGTGTTCGTTAGTTGTATCAGGATGAAAACACTTCTGTAAGTCGGATCTCGATCCAATAACAATTTTATTGGTAAAGAATCCACAAGTAATACCAATAACTGCAAACAATAGATATGTTAGCGCAACAAGTACATGCTCATAGAGACTAAGTATAACACAAATTGTGATGTCAAATAGATAGAGCGAGATTGCCAATGTTCTCTTTTGCATAGTCCGTACCACGCCTCAGTTACACTTCGTTCTGTAAACTCATAACCTTTGTTGGAAATATCCTGCAATTAGACGCAAATGAGAATTTTCAAGTTGGACTAATACTGTATATTCCTTGAGGTAATTCCTATGTTCATACACTTTTTTAGATGGGTGTATGAATCAGCTAGAATGGCTAAGGTTGTATCTGTTGTGTCAACTCTTGAATCCAATTGCGAACCTTATCCCAATCACGATAATCGATCTTTTCGGGTAATTCCTCACCAGGTGAGAGATTGCTCTTGACGATTCTCTTCACCAGAGCACGGACTGCAAAGTTGTATTTCTTAAAATCAAAAACTCCTCCAATAAGTGTGGTAGAGATGGGATTGAGTTCTGGATATTGTTCAGATATACTGTCCAAGTACATTTTCTGTGCCTCATCACACCTATCAGGATTACCTGCATCACCACACACAACAAAGAGCGCAGTTTTTTGTGTTGTAAGGATTTCAATATTATTCTTGATAAAATCTAATGGTTCATTTGTCCATCTGCCAGCAGCAATACCACTTCCGATAACTATCAAGTCATATTCATGCAGAGAACTTGAAGGCTTTTCTTTTTTCAAAAAAGCAGTTTCAGTTGATATTCCAAGTTCCTCAGCGGTCTTCTTCATCTCTTGGACAACTTCGGTTGTTGTGCCATATCGAGAACCATAACAAATCAATATCTTTCCAGCCATAACAATCAGAATCTGATAAGAATATCTCTTACAAGAAGTTATCTACAATTCTGAAACATCTCCGCTAGAGATCATAGGGATACTCAATCAAGGCTTGGGCCCAGATTCGAATCTGCTCCCAGTCACGAAGATCGATTCTCTCAGGAGGATCTTCATCATTCTCGACAAGAGACTTGGCTAAGGCTTGCATTATTGTTTTTGTCATGAAGTTACCACGGGTTGAATCGATAAGTCCTCCAAAGAGACCCATAGAGATTGGATTAATCTCTGGGAAATCATGAGTAACCTTTTCGAGGTATTCTCTACGGGCTGTATTGCACTTATCTGGCTGTGAAGCAGACATACACGATACAAAGATTGCTACTTTTTTCTGGGAGAGAGTTTCTCTGTGATTTTTTATGCATCTCAGAGCCTCTTTGGTCCATTTGCCCATCTGGATACCACTACCAATCACTATGAGTGTATAGTCTTTGATGTCTTTGACTTTCTCTTTCTTGAGGTCAATCAAGTCAACGTCAGCGCCACGACTTCTAAGGATTTCAGTAATCCGTTCTGATATCTCTGCAGTGGATCCATGACGTGATCCGTAACACACTAAGACTCTCTCGTTCATTTTTCTCATCTCATATTGTTGCATCAGGAAATACTAGAGATTCTTCTTGTTTCCGACGTATCTGGGTAATCTGTGCGATAATAACACCGATTATTGTGAGTACACCACCCAATAGCTGTAATAAAGTGACTGTTTCGCTGAGGACTATGATAGACATCATGACGCCCCAGACTGCAATCAAATTTAGGATAATCTGAACTCGAGAGGATTCAATGGACTTCATAGACTCGTAATAGAGCATGAAGGCAATTCCGGTGTTAACCACACCTACCCATAGAACAACGATCCACGCATAGATGCTCATCGTGAATAGAACAGTGACATCTTCGAAGAGAATTGCAGTAATCCAGATGAAAGGTACAGCAAACAGAGTACTGTAGAACGTGGTTGAAACCGTGTTTGTCGACTTTACCGCAATCTTTCCTGCAATACCATTGATTGCAAAGAAGAAAGTAGAAACTATCACAATCATGTTTCCAATCACACGTTCCACACTGAAAAGACCAAGGTCTGGAGAGGCATTCATGACAATGAAGGTAGCTCCCATAGTTGCGACTAGGAGACCTAATAATTTATCGAGAGTGATTTTCTCGTCAAGAAGAGGAGCTGCTAAGAGGACTGCAAAGATAGGTGTCAGATTCAGTAGTAATACAGCGTCGCTTGCTGCTGTCAAATTGAGACCTATGTATTGAAGAATCTGTGAGAGAAAGGGACCACTCACTCCGGTTATGAGTAATACTTTCCAGTTTGATCGCAAAGACCCTGCTAGCTGTTTCTTTCTTCGTTGAAATGCAATGAGAAAAAGGAGAGGTGTTGCCAAGGAATAACGTAGGGCCACAAAGACAATTGGGCCCAACTGATCAAAGACAAGTTTGGCAAAAATCAGACTTGAAGACCAAAGGACGGTAGTGACAATAATCAAAACATATGCAAGAGAGACCTTGGTCATATGGTATTCCCCTTTTATTCAAGGGACTCTGTGCTGACTGATAAACTGAACTAAAAGAAATATTGTGCACGGGATTTCCCGTGCAAGTGCAAAGAAGCGTGATTACCTTGCAGAACGAGCCACACGCTCTCGTTCTTCCTTTCTAGAAACTGCAAAACTTGCGGGGTCATTCTTATAGGCAAGAAGCAACTCATCAACAAGACACTCCTCGATGGATTTTGCACTCTTGTGTGAATTACGAACTGCACCAACACACAAGTATCGAAGCGCTAGGTCAATCCTTCGCTGAGGTGCTACATCAACCGAGCGTGGATAAGCCATACCACCATAGGAGATTCTTGTGGTCTCCTCTGCTGGTGCTCCATTCTCAATAGCTGTGACCAAGACCTGAATAGGATTAAGCCCCGTTCTGTAGTCAATCATCTCAAAGACTCGCTTGATAATATTCAGTGCCTTGAGTTTCTTGCCAGCATTTCGACCAGTTCGGGTCTTCTTGTCCTTTCGTTTACCTGCGTTTAGAACTTTGTTTACAAAACGTTCGACGATTGGAATATAGGACTTGTGGAACCGTTTGTGAGCATGTCTTCCAGAAGTATGAGGAATAAGAACTGGATCTAATGTAATATATCTCACAAGACCCACATCGTTGATTTGAACCTCCGTAGGGTCCCATTTACCAAACATGAGTAAGTCAGGTGGTGTATGGGAGTGTGCTTCTTCTGCAACTGGTTCAATTGGGTTCTCTTCTGCCATAATTACCACCTAACGAATTGGTTTCTCCCTCTTACCGTAGATTAACGACTCTAATGATACGCCGTTGACTTTTACGACCTTCCATCGAACACCGGGCAGGTCACCCTTTGCACCACCCATTGCACCACCAATCCCCTCAACAATGACTGTATCGTGTTCATCAATGTATTTGAGACCACCATCTCCTGGAATAAAAGCTGTAATCTGTTTTCCATTCTTTGAGAGTTGAATCCTGACGGCCTTACGAATAGCTGAGTTTGGCTGCTTTGACTCGATACCAACCTTCTCAAGGACTATTCCACGGGCTTGTGGAGCTCCTTCTAGGGGGTCGGTCTTTCTCTTAAGTTTCAATACTCTTCGTTTGTATGTTGGCTTCTTCCAGCGAAACTGTTTTCTCTTTCGTAGAAGAGGTCTCGCAGCGAATTCGCCAACGGGGGATTTTGAACCTGTCAAATTATCTAACCTCTTAATGGGGGATGTACCGTTCATGGTACACTCTATGTGGTGTTCGTGGGTTCGGGCTAGTATTTGCTTAAAAGCCTTATCAAATGCATCAAGTCTTCCAGCACCTGAAAGAACCTACGCAATCACGACATTATTGAGATCGAAATGTCGTTTGACCAAGATGCGTGCCCGAGCAACATTTCTTCCTTCTTTTCCGATGGCAATTCCACGGTCATCACTCTTTACGGTGACTGAAGCAACCTTAGTGCCATCTTTATGCTCAATAATCTTTACCGCCTCAACCCTTGCAGGAGCAAGAGCACTCTTCACAAAATCTTCAGCAGTATCCGCCATCTCAACAACATCTACAGGTCTACCAAAGGCCTCTGAGGCAGCCTTGATATTGACACCTCTTCTGCCAATCGCCTTTCCAAGATGCTTGGGTCTAACAACAATGATGATACGCTCTCCCTCATCATCACGAATAACATCAACTGCAGCAGCACCTGTAATCTGTTCGAATTTAGCAATCAACGCCATGTCATCCATGGAGAGCTTTACGCGGCCCAAAAAAATCGCCTCAGACCATCTTCAATATCTTAGAATCGCCTGGTTCAATGATGGCAATGGCTGAGACCATGAATGGTTTTCCTACGGTTTCTCCAAGGTCCCAAGATGTGCCTTCGAAGCGCGTTACTTTGATTCCTGCCAGTTTGGCAAATCGTTCGATATCAGCGTATTCGTCTTGAGGACAGTTGGCTGCCACTACTATTAATTTAGCTTCGCCTCTCTTGACTGAGTCAAGAGATGACTTAGCACCTATCTTGCACTTTCCTGTGCTTACAGCGCTTGCTATTGGTTGATTCAAGCTCATTTTATGGACCTCGTTGATTGTTTGTAGATGGACCAGAGTGGTTGCACAAATTGGGTTATGGTTTTAATGTTTCCGCAGTGTCCATCTGTTTATTTCTTTATGTTTTCTTACTCTTCTTGGCACTGGATGTCTGTGGATTCATTAGAAGGTCTATAGAACCAGTTCCGAGAGGAATCAGTTGTCCCAGAATGACATTCTCTGTTATACCCCTTAACGGATCCTTTGTACCTGCTATTCCGGCTCCAAGAAGATGCTTTATTGTGACTTCAAACGCGGCTCTTGCAAGGGCACTGTTCTTTGAACCAGATATTCCATGACGACCGATTTGTCGAATGTTCCCATCAGCAGTCATCATGTCTGCAACAAGGATAATGTGTCGCACATCTACATCCATACCCTGTTCATTAAGCACGTTCATTGCTTCCTGGATGATGGCATTTCTAGTTGCTTCTATTCCTAAGACCTGATAGATCTCTCTGAGATTATTTGTATAGATCCTATGGGGATTGACACCCTCAATCTCAAGAGCATCTTGTAGATTCGACCCCTCGGTATAGAGGACGTATCCTGCGGACTCTTTTCGAATGACTACGTGATTTACATCATTGATACCCTTGACTCGGACTTCACGAATTTTCTCGCTCAACCGTTGAAGCTCTGCAAGGGCCTCATTTGCAGGATAGACGAAGATTGTGTTCTCGCCAGGTTCTACTTCACCCTTGCCTTTGATTTTCTCTTGAATAGCCTCAGCCACAACCTCCACAGTGAGACCTTTATCATCCATTAGTTCGGGGTCTAGACGAATATCAATTGCTTGTCGGAGAAGGTCAATGGAGATATTACTGGCAACACTCTCGACAAGAACCATCTCGATATCTCGTGCGATTCTTCTGGCTTCATTTCTATCTCCAGCAATCTTCTCATCCAAGTATATCTTCATAGTAGGCGTACTCGGATTATTACGAGCATCAACAATCTCTATCAATCGAGGAAGTCCTTGTGTGACACTAAGTTCTGCAACACCTGCATAGTGGAATGTTCGAAGAGTCATCTGGGTACCAGGTTCACCAATACTCTGTGCAGCAACTGTACCTACTGCCTCTCCAGGTTCAACAAGAGAACGTTCATATGACTCGATGACATTATCACAAATGTCATCAAATTCCTTCTTTGAAATGTCTAATTTACTTACTTTCGCTTCCAGCTCTTCCATCACTTTTGGAGTAAGTCTGCGTTCCTCACGCATCTTTTCGAAACGCTTCTCCATATACTTTACAATAGAGCTAGTATCCTTGGATTCTGTAGATTCTGCCTTTTTTGCACTGGCTGTTTTCTTAGACTGTGTTGCCTTGGTCGTTCCACTTTTCTTGGTGGTCTTCTTGCTCTTTGTTTCTTTTGACATCTTTGAGACCTCCTTTATTCCATTCTCCCTTTTCCGAGGACCTTTTCGATGGCAATGTCAATATTCACTGCTCGTCCATGGTCAGACTTACTCGGATCAACACCGTCATCACCAAAACGAAATTGGACAATTCTTCCTGGGGCGGTCCTGACTGTTCCATCTGTTTCAACTTTCAGGTCTTGAAGAGCTGTCATGAGACGTCTCTGCATATACCCAGAGGTTGATGTTCGTACTGCAGTGTCCACGAGACCCTCACGGCCCCCTGCAGCATGGAACCAATATTCTATTGGATCAAGCCCGCTCTTATAGCTTGAAGTGACAAAGCCTCTAGCTCTGGCACCAAGATCACCTCGTTCAAAGTGAGGAAGAGTACGACCAACATAGCCTCTACTGATACGTCCACCACGAACTGATTGTTGACCGACTACAGCAGCCATCTGGGAGAGATTGAGGCGTGAACCCCTCGCACCAGTCTGTGCCATGATGACAGCGGTGTTTTCAAGACCTAGGTGTTCTCCTGCGACTGCTCCTGCAGAGTCACGTGCCTCAGCAAGTGTAGCCATTATTCTTTGCTCAAGGGTTTCAAGGAGTGTCTGTCCGGGGTTAGGGTCAAGCTCACCACGTTTGTAAGTCTCAATGAGTTGATTCACCTTATCATCAGCCTCAGAAAGTATTCGTTCAATTCTCTGAGATGCTGCGCGGGGCAGAGTCACATCATTTAGACCCATTGAGAATCCTCTATCGGTAATAAGACGTACAAGTAACTTACCGACAGAATCCAGAAATATCCTCGCTGTGGTAGGGCCTTTCTCTTTGATGATTCTATGGAAGAGTGAGTCCGGTTCACCAGCACCAAAGGCTTTCTCGTCCACAACACCAAATATGAGGTTTCCATCACGGATGATGGTATATGCATCATATTCACAGTCTTCACGTTTACAGACATTGCATTTCTTGCATATATTTGCTTTAAACGAGATATTGATTCCTTCCGGGACAAAGATACTGAAGATCTGTTTTCCAGTCCAGAGCTCTACTGGAGCCTTGATTGCAGGGTCAGGTAGTTGGAGTTTGAAATCTGCAGTTGCAAGAAGCTGATTGACTTGGTCTTTAGTGTACAGACTTGATCTTCTTGTCAACAAGAAGGCTGCAGAGATATAATCTTGAAGTGCTCCAATGATTGGACCTCCGTACCTTGGTGAGAGAATCTGTTCCTGTACGCGCATCAGTACCCGTGCCTCAGCACGTGATTCCTCTGATTGTGGTACATGCAGGTTCATTTCATCACCATCAAAGTCTGCATTATATGGAGGACAGACGTAGAGTGATAATCGAAATGTTCTATATGGCATTACACGAACTTCGTGCGCCATGATTGACATCCTATGAAGTGATGGTTGTCTGTTGAATAATACTATATCACCATCAGCTAGATGACGCTCGATAATGAATCCCTTTTCAATAGTGTCAGCAATGATAGATCTATCTTTCACAAATCGCAGGTCAACACGTCGACCATCTGTACGGATAAGATAATTACATCCAGGGTGCCTATCGGGCCCGCGAATGACAAGGTCCTTCATCTCTTCTTTATTCCATTCTGTCACACGTTGTGGAATAGTGAGGATTTTAGCAATCTCTTCAGGTACCCCGACCTCATTCATGCTGAGATTAGGATCCGGGGATATCACTGTACGCGCTGAAAAATCAACACGCTTACCAGAGAGATTCGAACGGAACCTACCTTCCTTACCCTTCAATCGTTGAGCTAGTGTTCTCAATGCCCGACCAGATCTGTGACGTGCTGGTGGGATACCACTCACACCATTATCGAAATAGGTTGTACAATGGTATTGAAGTAACTCCCAGAGGTCTTCAACAATCAATTGTGGAGCTCCAGCATCAAGATTCTCACGAAGTCTCTGATTGATTCGAATAATATCGATGAGCTTATGACTAAGGTCATCTTCACTTCTGACACCAGACTCGAGGGTGATGGATGGTCTCACAGTGACAGGTGGGACAGCAAGAACAGTAAGAATTGACCACTCTAGACGAGCAGCCTCTGGATTAACTCCCAAAAGTCGATAATCGTCATCAGTGATGTTCTCAAGCCGTGCTCTGATGTCAATAGGTGTGAGGCGAACCGAACCAGCCTCTCCGACCTCATAGATTGAGGTTGGTTTCTCAAGCTTCAGTTTTAATTGCTCAGTCTCACAATGAGGGCAGGTCTTTACCTTGGCAGCTCGCTTCAGAATATCATTAGAGAGGTTTGCTGTCTTTTGACCAATATCTGGGTATCGTCTGAAGAGACGTTGATAGTGCTCAATCTCTTCATCACTCAGAAGGATGCGATTACATTCTCGACAGATTGCCCGAAGGACCTTGTGAATGACCTTTGAATATCCCTCATGCATGATGGGTCGAGCTAGTTCGATGTGTCCAAAATGTCCCGGGCAGTTGCCAACTCGGTTTCCACATGTCTTACACCTCTGACCGGGGTCGATGACGCCCAGCTTGGGGTCCATAATTCCTGAATCGATTGGATACCCATCTTCATCATAGGTATCAGCAACAACTATCTGTGCAACAGACATCTTACGAATATCTTCAGGGGACAATAGCCCAAATTCGATTGAATCAATTTTCTTTGTAGTAAGGCCCGTGATCATTTAGATCATCTCCTTCAGTCTAAGCCTGGTGGCCAGACCGAGTGACATCATTTCTTGTATCAATAATTTGAATGCATACGAAACCACGACACTGCTGATCTTGGCGTTTGTGCCACAGATGGGGCAGTAGTATTGGTCTTTGTTTCGATCGTACACTCCGATAAGACCACACTCTTCACACACGAGCATGTTACTCTTATCAGATTCATCTAGAAGTCTGCCCTTCAGAAGAATAGCAGCACCATGGCCGATCAGGACATCACGCTCCATCTCTCCAAAACGAAGACCTCCTTCTCTTGCACGACCCTCCGTTGGTTGGCGTGTAAGAATCTGGACAGGACCTCGAGCTCTAGCATGAATCTTGTCAGCGACCATGTGGTGCAGTTTCTGGTAGAAGATTACGCCCATAAAGACATCAACCTTGAGGCGTTCACCTGTGATTCCCGAATACATGGTTTCACGACCATTATGTTTCAGACCGTGTTTTTTGAGGAGATCATAGAGTTCCTGTTCACTGACACCACAGAAGGGAGTGGCATCTTGCTGTTTTCCAGCCATGCAAGCAGCCTTTCCTGCGACCATCTCAAGAATCTGACCAATAGTCATTCGACTTGGAATGGCGTGTGGGTTGATGAGCAGGTCTGG
>Ga0068714_10006624_pt1 | contig 11681 bp, 1 predicted proteins | sample MTBNYHSulfiMetaG_FD_62988 | JGI IMG/M metagenome (GOLD analysis project Ga0068714, IMG submission 62988) | Enrichment culture microbial communities from rom New York Harbor, USA that are MTBE-degrading - MTBE-NYH (New York Harbor Sulfidogenic)... | ecosystem: Environmental > Aquatic > Marine >... | reverse complement strand
AACTGGAGCTCTACAACGGCTTCACCCCGACCGCGACGATCGATGGCGCGGCGGTCGCCGGGTTCGTCGCGACACCGGCCGGCGCCCCCAACGGCCCGCTGGTATGGGGACGCGACAACGGCGACGGCAGCCTGGATCTGCCGGCCGGCGGCACCCTGGTGCTCACCTATCGGGCGATTGTGCAGTCCGCCGGGCCGAACGACTCGTTCAGCAATGAGGTGTGGGTCGACTGGACCTCGCTCGACGATGCCAGCGCCTATGAGCGCACCGGCAACGGCTGTCCGGTGATCACCGCGCCGGACGATTACTGCGTCGGACCGGCGACGGCGAGCAGCACCACCACCGACACCGCTTCGCTGCTCAAGCGCGTGGCGGCCGACAGCTACGCGGTGGCGCCGCTCAGCACCGCCGACGATGCGACCGTACGCATCGGCGACAGCGTCACCTTCGAGCTGGCGCTCAACCTGCAGGAGGGGATAACCCGGCAGGTACAACTGCAGGACGTGCTGCCGGTGGGGATGGCGTTCGTCGAGGTGGTCAGCATCAACGGCGATACCAGCGCCGCCTATACGGCACCGGCGAGCGGCGCCGGCTCCAACTTCTCCTATGCGCCGATCTCCGCCGCCAGCGTGCCGGCGGCCGGGCAGAGCGGCACGCTGAACTGGAACCTCGGCACCGTCACCAATGACCCGCAGGGCGATGCCACCACCGACACGTTGCTCATCGTCTACCGCGCCCGGGTGGTGGAGGATACCCTGGCCCACCTCCCGTCGACCGTGCTGACCAATACCGCCACCCTGAGCTATGTGGATGCGGCCGGCAATCCGGTAATCGACCCGGCGCGGCTGGAGAGCAGCGCCAGCGCCACCGTGCTGCAGCCGGTGATGGACTCGCTGAGCAAGAGCGACCGCTCCGGCCGGGTCAGCGGCACCCCGGTCAACACCGGTTATGAGCAGATGAACTTCCGGCTCACTGCCTGCAACGGGGCGGGGCAGGCGCCGGCCTACAGCGTGCTGCTCAGCGACACCCTGGCGAGCCAGTTCGACGAGGCCAGCATCGCCGGGCCGGTCAACGGCGCGGGCCGGCCGGACCTCTATGTCGGCGGCGTGCTGCTCAGCGAAGGGGCAGGGAACGACTACCTCTACACGGCACCGGCGGCGCGCGGCGGCACCATGCAGTTCCTGCTGGCCACCCCGATCAATCCGGGCCAGTGCGTCGACATCGACTACGACATCGGCTTCCACAACGACTTCCCGGTCAACCAGGTGTGGGACAACAGCGTCACCCTGGAGGAGTACTGGTCGCTGCCGCAACAGTCGGGCCAGCGCTACCCCGGACTCGGCCCGGTGACCTTCACCGTGACCAACGCCATCCCGCAGGAGCCGCCGGAGAAGAGCCTGGTCTCGCCGAGCGGCGGCGAGGTGACCATCGGCGACGAGGTGCTCTACCGCATCACCGTGCCGCGCATCCCGGCCACGGTCAACCTTTACGAGGTGACGGTCAGCGATACCCTGGACCCGAGCCTGATCTATGTCGGCGCCAGCGAGGTCAGCGGCAACGCCCTGGCCATGAGCGACAACAGCACCCTTCCCGGCGAGGTGAGCCTGCTCATCGACCAGATCCCCGCCGGGCAGCAGGCGGTGATCGAGCTGCGCGTGCGGGTCGACAACAACACCGCGGCCAACGCCGGGGTGAGCTTCGCCAACACCGCCTCCTACACCTTCCCCCTCACACCGGGCGGCACACCGATCTTCGGCGGCAGCAGCACCACCGCCGAGACCCTGGCCATCGTCGAACCTGCTGCGAACCTGCTCAAAGCGGTAACGAACGCCAGCAACCCGGGCAACCCGCCGACCGCAGGCGACGTGCTGCACTACACCCTCACCTTCACCACCCAGGGAGGGGCCGCCGGCGATAACTTCTCCGACGCCTTCGACCTGGCGATCAGCGACAGCCTGAGTCTCGGCCTGGCCTACAACGGCAACCTCAGCGTGAGCGGGGCGGGCAACACCATCGGTGCGCCGACGGTGAGCGGCGACGGCATCACCACCCCGCAGGTGCTCGACTGGAACGAGGCCGATGCCAATGCGGCCATCGACGTGGCCGAGGGCGGCAGCATCACCATCGGCTACGACGTGCTGGTGCTCGACAATGTGCTGGCCAATCAGGAGCTGACCAACTCGGCAGTGATTCGCTGGACCGGCCAGGACGGCACGCACGCCTATGAGCGCGACGGCAGCGCCACCCCGGCGGTCAACGATTACTTCACCGCCCCGGCCACTACCACGCTCACCGTCCCGGCCTCCAATACCCTCAGCAAGAGCCGCCTTACCGATACCTGGGGCGCGGCCGATGCCAACGTGCGCATCGGCGACATCATCGAGTACGAACTGCGCCTGGCGCTGCAGGAGGGCACCAGCGCCAACACGGTGATCAGCGACACCCTGCCGCAGGGGCTCGGTTTCGAAGCGGTGGTCAGCATCAACGGCGACACGGTTGCGCCCTACAATGCGGTGGCGCCCTTCATCCATGCCGACCTCGGCGCACCGACCGTAAGCGGCGATCCGCTGACCGGCCCGTCCACGCTGAGCTGGACGGTGGGCGATCTGGTCAACGTCGGCGACAACAACGCGGCCAACGACGAGTTCGTCATCGTCTACCGGGCGCGGGTGCGCGATCAGGCGCTGCCGCAGACCGCAAGCTCCACCCTGACCAACACCGCCACGCTCAGCTATGACGCCGCCGGCGGCACCCTCAGCAGCAGCGACAGCGTCAGCCTGACCCTGCAGCAGCCGCTGCTCGGCATCAGCAAGAGTGCGGTCGCGGCCGGCGGCGATACCGAGCTGGTGGCAGGCGAGCTGGTCACCTATACGGTGGAGATCACCAACAGCGGCGCTGCACCGGCCTTTGATGCGCTGCTCACCGACACCATTCCGCCCGGCATGCGCAACGGCGCGGCGACCATCACCATGGTCAGCATCAGCCTCACCGGCTCCGGTACGGTGCTGCCGAACCTTTCCCCGGCCTACGATCCGGCGAGCGGGATGGCGGTGTGGAATTTCGACACCGGTGCTGCCGATGCCTACACCATTCCCGCCGGGGAGACCCTGCGCGTGGTCTACCAGGTGCAGACCGACCCCGGGCTGGGAGCGGGACTGACCCTGACCAACCAGGCCTATGTCCAGCGCTACTACTCCTTCGACAACGACGCGGTGCCGACCCTCGGCGGCATCGCCGGGGTGCGCGAGATCTACGGCCCGACCGCGGTGGCCACCACCACCCTGACCACCGCCGCTCCCGACGCCCTGAGCAAGCAGAACCCGGCACTGACCACGGTGGCCATCGGCGAGCCCTTCACCTACCGCATCACCGTGCCGGCGACCCCCGCGGCGACCGCCCTCTACGATGTGACGATCCTCGACGACCTCGGCGCCTCGGCGGCGGATCTCGCCTTCGTCAGTGTCGCCAGGGTCTCCGGCTCGCAGCCCTGGACCCCGGTCAACACCGGCACGGCCACCAGCCTGGTGATCGAGGACACCTCGGTCGGTATCGATATCCCGGCCGGGGAGCAGGTGGCGGTCGACGTCACGGTGGTGCTGCTCGACACCGCCACCAACAGCAGCGGCCTGACCTTCACCAACAGCGCCGACTACACCTATAACGCTATCGACGGCGACCCGGCGAGCGAAGGGGCGGGCGCCGGCGCGACCACCCCGCCGATGACCATCGTCGGCCCCGACTCGGTGACCCTGGAGAAGGGTGGACCGGCACAGCTCTCCGCCGGGGTGCCGGGCAGCTTCACCCTGAACGTGCACAACACCGGCAGCGGCCCGGCCTGGGATCTCACCATCACCGATCGGCTGCCCAATCCGGCCGCGGGCGGCATGTGCGACGCGGCACCGACCATCGTCAGCGCCCGGATCTTCCAGAACGATGGAACCACCCCGGTATCGGCGCCGCTGCTGGAGGGGAGCGACTTCAGCGCCGCCTTCGCCCCGGCCCCGGCCTGCACCCTGACCATCACCATGACCTCGGCGGCGGCGGCGATCGGCCCCGACGAGCGGTTGCTCGTCACCTATACGGCGCAGCTCGATGCGGACACCCCCTATGCCACCACCCTCACCAATATCGCCGGCGCCACCGAGTGGTTCAGCGCCGACACCGCGGGAACCGGCGCCGACGCAGGGCAGCGGGTCTACACCCGCAGCGTGACCGACGGCACCGTCGGGGTGCTCGATCACGAGGATGCCCATAGCCTGGGCACCGAATCCCCCGCGCTGATCTTCCGCCAGAGCGTCGCCAACCTCAGCACCGGCCAGGACCCGGGCGTCACCGCCACCCCGGGCGACCGGCTGCGCTACCGCATCGAGGTGCAGAACAGCGGCGGCCTGCCGGTCTCCGCCTTTACCCTGCTGAGCGAACTCGACGCTCTGAACGGCGGCGCGATGTTCCAGCCCGGCAGCCTGAGCGTCGTCACCCTGCCGGCCGGGGCGGACGCCGGCAACAGCGATCCGTCAGGCGGCGCCGCCGGCAGCGGCGTGCTCGATATCCGCAACCTCTATCTCGATCCGGCCGGCGGCGCCAACGACACCTTGGTGGTCGAATACGAGGTGACCCTTGCGGCAGTGATCACCAACGACACCGTGGTGCTGACCCAGGTGCAACTGCTGGAGAACGGCGCCACCCTGGCCCTGAGCGACGACCCCAACGTCAACGGCCCCGACGACCCGGCGGTCAGCGGCGACGAGGACCCGACACAAATTCGCATCACCTCCGCGCCGGACTTCGCGGTGTGGAAAAGCTCGGCCGACCTCAGCGGCGATCCCGCGGAGCTCGTCGCCGGCGACACCCTGCGCTACACCATCACGGTGCGTAACGTCGGCACGGAAAACGCCGTCAACGTCACGCTGCGCGACCAGCTTCCGGCCAACACCACCTATGTCGCCGGCAGCACCACCCTCAACGGCAGTGCGGTGGCCGACCCGGCCCCCGGCGTGATGCCGCTGCAGAACGGTATGCCGGTCAACGCCCCCGAGGACCCGACGCCGGGGGCGATGCGCGCCGACGCCGCCGACACCACCGCCAACATGGCGACCATCACCTTCGATGTCACCATCAACAGCGATGTAGTCAACGGCACGGTGATCGCCAACCAGGGCTTCGTCACCGCCGCGGGACAGAACAGCGGCGCGACCCCCGAAACGCCCTCCGACGACCCGGACACCCCGGTCCTCGACGATCCCACCGAGGATGTGGTCGGCAACCTGCCACTGGTCGATGCGCACAAAACGGTGGCGCTCGTCACCCCCGAAGTCGCCGGGGGCACCGACGGCATCGTCGATCCGGGTGATGTGCTGCGCTACACCATCACCGTCTCCAACTTCGGCGCGACCCCGGCCTCGGGGGTGACCTTCGCCGATGCGGTGCCCGTCCACACCAGCTATGTGGCCGACAGCGTGACCCTTAACGGGACCCCGGCAGGCCAGCCCGACGGCGGCATCTCGCCCTTGATCGCCGGCATCCCGGTCAACGCCCCCGGGGCCGTCTCCGGGCTGATCCCGGCAGGGCAGAGCGCGGTGGTTACCTTCGCGGTGCGGGTCGATGCCGGCACCGCGCCGGGCACCCTGATCAGCAACCAGGGGGTGGTACACAGCAACGAACAGGCGGACGAGCCGACCGATGCCGACGGCATCGATGCCAACGGCGACCAGCCGACCACCATCGTGGTGGGCAGCGTGCAGCAGCTCTCCATCACCAAGGAGGTGTTCGTGGTCGGCGGCGGCGCCGCCACGCCCGGGGCCGAACTGGAGTATGTGATCCGGGTGCTCAACAGCGGCAGCCTGCCGGCCACCGAGGTGCTGCTCACCGACAACCTGGACGACCCGGTCGCCGGCCAGCTGCACTATGTGGCCGGCTCCGCCACGCTGAACGGCTCGGCCGGCGGGGTGAGCTTCAGCGCCCCGACCGTGACGGCCGACTATTCGTCCGTGTACGGCGATATGGCCCCCGGCGCGACGGCGGTGCTGCGCTTCCGCGCCACCCTCGATCCGGCGCTGGCGCTCGGCACCACCGTCACCAACATCGCTACCGTGCAATGGAATGGCGCCAGCCAGAGCGCCTCGGCCAGTGTCTCCCTCGACGTCGGCGGCATTCCCGGGGTGGCCATGCTGAGCGGGCAGGCGTGGCACGATGTCGACAACGACCTGGCCGCCGGCAGCGGCGAGGCCACCCTGGCCGGCTGGAGCGTGGAGATCTACCGCAACAACACGCTGCTCGACAGCGTGCTGACCGACGCCAACGGCCTCTACCGCATCAGCGGCCTGGCGCCCAACGACACCACCGCCGATCGCTACAGCCTGCGCTTCCTGGCGCCGGGGCACACCACCACCACCGCCCTGCTCGGTGTGGCCGACTCGCCCTACACCAACGGCCTGCAGTCGATTAGCGCGATCAGCGTCGCTTCGGGCAGCCTCAGCCAGAACCTCAACATGCCGATCCGCCCCAACGGGGTGATCTACGACGCGATGCAGCGTACCCCGGTCGCCGGCACGACGCTGGTCCTGCTCGACGCGGCCAGCCAGCAGCCGCTGCCGAGCGGCTGTCTCGACGACCCGGCGCAGCAGAACCAGGTCAGTCTGGGCAGCGGCTACTACCGCTTCGATCTCAACTTCAGCGATCCGGCCTGTCCCGCGGGTGGGGAGTACCTCATCGATGTGACGCCGCCGGCGTCGGGGTACGAGGCGACTACCTCGCGGATCATCCCGCCGCGAAGCGATCTCACGACCACGGCGTTCTCGGTTCCCGCCTGCCTCGGCAATGGCGACGATGCGGTACCGGCCACCGCCGATATCTGCGAGGTGGTGGCGCAGGAGAGCGCGCCCCCCGCCTCGATGCCCGCCGGTACTGCCAGCACCAGCTACCACCTGCATCTGTTGCTGGACAACAACCCGCTGCCGAGCGAGAACCAGGCGTTCAACAACCACATCCCGCTCGACCCGGTGCTCGGCGATGCGGTGACGATCAGCAAGACCTCGTCGCGGGTCAATGTCTCCCGCAGCGAGATGGTTCCCTACACCATTACGGTGAACAACACCTATTCGATGGCGCTGCAGGGGATGAGCCTCATCGACACCTTCCCTGCCGGCTTCAAGTACGTCGAGGGCTCGGCCCGCTTTGACGGCCAGCCGCTCGAGCCGGTTGCCAGCGGCAACCAGCTGCGTTGGGACAATATCGATCTGGAGACCGACACGCGGCACACCCTGCAGATGGTCTTCATCGTCGGCGCCGGCGTCTCCGAGGGCGACTACGTCAACCGCGCGCAGATGCTCAACGCGGCAACCGGCGGCGCCGTCTCCGGCGAGGCGAGCGCCACGGTGCGGGTGATCCCCGATCCCACCTTCGACTGCTCCGACATCATCGGCAAGGTGTTCGACGACCGGAACCTCAACGGCGTACAGGACCAGGGCGAGGCCGGGCTGCCCGGCGCGCGCGTGGTCAGTGCGCGCGGCCTCATCGTCACCAGCGACGAGCACGGCCGCTTCCACATCACCTGTGCCGCGGTGCCGAACGAGGCGCGCGGCGCCAACTTCATCCTCAAGCTCGACGACCGCAGCCTGCCGAGCGGCTACCGCCTGACCACGGAAAACCCGCGGGTGCAGCGACTCACCCGCGGCAAGATGGCCAAGTTCAACTTCGGCGCGACCATTCACCACGTGGTGCGCCTGGATGTGGCCGACGGGGTGTTCGAGCCGGGCACGGCGACCCTGCGCGCGCAGTGGCAGCCGCGCATCGCCCTGTTGCTGCAAGAGCTGAAGAAGGCCCCCTCGGTGCTCCGGCTCGCCTATCTCGCCGATGTCGAGGATGAGGCGCTGGTGGAGCGGCGGATGCGCTCGCTCAAGGCGCTGATCGGCGGGGAGTGGGAGGCGCTCGCCTGCTGCTACCGGCTCACCATCGAGAGCGAGATCCACTGGCGCCGCGGCGCGCCGCCCAGGCGCCTTGGCGCCCTGGATTGAGGGTGCGCACGAGATGAACAGCGGAACTGCAATGACCAGACGGCTAGACCCATCATGCTGAAGCGACTCTTTCTCCTTATCGCTGTCACCGGCGCTGCAGGCCAGGCGTTCGCCGAAATCCCACCTGAAGGGGTTGCTGCGCCCGCCAATGGCGAAACCGGCGTCAGGGAGAGCGGCGGCGTCGGCGAGGGCGTGGAGCAGTACCAGGGCGCTGACGCCTCCTATACCCCCTGGGTGTTGAGCGACGGCAAGGAGGCTGAAGCGCGCGGCGACCGGCTCGAGACGCGGCAGGAGGTGGCGCAGGAGGTAAGGACCCTCAAGCTGCAGAACGTGGTGCCGCCGATCCGCTTCGAGTCGGGCGAGGCGGCGATCTCCGAGGAGTACATCGCGCAGCTGCGCGAGGTGCTGGAGGGGATGAAGGACCGCGCCAATGTGCGCCTCCATTTCGTCGGCCACAGCGACAACGTCGCGTTGAGCGGCGCGCTGCAGGCGCAGTACGGCGACAACCTCGGCCTGTCGCGCGAGCGCGCCGGCACCACCGCCGAGTTCTTCCAGCGTGCACTGGACCTGCCGCCGGAGTCCATCTCCTATGAGGGGCGGGGGGAGGCCGAGCCGATAGCCGGCAACGACACCGAGGCGGGCAGGGCACAGAACCGCCGCGTCGAGGTGGAGGTGTGGTACGACGAGATCAGCGACGTGCTGGTGGAGCGGGAGGTGCTGGTTGCCGAGGATTTCAACCGCATCAAGGTCTGCCGTGTCGAGACCGTGTGCAAGCTGCGCTACAAAGAGGGCCACGCCAGGCGGGCGCGGGTAAGGAACCTCATCGCACCGCTGCGCTACGATGCGCAGAGCACTGCCATCCCCGCCGCCTTCCTGCAGCAGCTGCAGCAGGCGCTGCACAACCTGCGCGACAAGCAGAACGTGGTGCTCAAGTTCATCGGCCACAGCGACAACCTGCCGCTGGCCGGCCGCGAGGCGCGCATCTACGGTTCCCCGCTGGGCCTCTCCCGGGCGCGGGCGCGGCGCGTGGCACTGGCGGTGCAGGATGCGCTGGCTCTGCCGAGCGGCGCCGTCGACAGCGACGGCAAGGGCGACGCCAGGCCGGTGGCCGCCAACGACACCGAGCAGGGGCGCATGCTCAACCGCCGCATCGAGGTCGAGTTCTGGTACGACGACCCGCTGCAGGAGTTGCCCGACGAGCCGCAGCTCTGTCCCGACGCCGCGGCCGCGGAGACGGTCACCCGGGTCTACGATCCGCCCTCCGGCCCCATCGCCCCGATCTACTTCAATTCGCCCAACCCGGTGATCCCGCCCGGCTATAGCCAGCGCCTGGGGCGCCTGATGGCGGAGCTGGACGGCAAGGCCAATGTACGCCTGCGCTTTATCGGCACCATCAGCAACGAGCGCCTCGACCGGCGTACCGCCGCGGTCTATGGCGACGACATTGGCCTCTCCACGGCGCGTGCCCGCCGGGTGATGGAGGCGATCCGCGAAGCGCTCCCGCTGAGCGACGAGCAGGTCGAATACGAGGGGCGCGGCTACGTGCAGAGCGAGGACGTGGTTAACGCCGGCTTTGTCGAGGCCGATGAGTCGCGCGTCACGGTTCAGATCGTCTACGACGAGCTGGCGCTGCTCGATGACGCCGAGGGGCTGGACATCACCCGCATCAACCGCGAGGTGCAGACGCAGAATCCCTACGCGCTCAACCTGATGCGCATCACCGTCGACGGCCAGCCGATCGACGACCCGGGCAAGAGCGTTCCCGATGTCCAGCGCTGCACCGACGTGGCGCTGGAGCGGGCGGCGATCCGCTTCCGCTTCGACAACCTCGACTTCAAGCCGCGGCTCAACGTCAGCGCCTGGCCCACCACGGTGCGCTACCGGGACGACATCAACACCGCCGCGCTGGAAAACCGGGTGCGCTTCAGGCTCTACAGCAACTACCCGGCCTTCATCGAGCGGGCCGAGGTGCGGCTGTTCGAGGAGGCGCAGTCGACCCGCGACGAGCCGCTGGCGGTGGCGGCGGTCGACAGGGACGGCTTTGCCGAGTGGGATGCGGCGTTCGACCGCTACCGCGCCCCCGGCCGGGAGCTCAAGTACCTGCTGCGCGTCTATGACGCGGAGGGCCGTTTCGACGAGACCCGGGCGCAACCGCTGTGGGTGGTCGATGCGATCGATGTCGAGGCGCTGCAGTCCGCCTAGCCGGAGCGGGAACTGCTGGTCGGCTACGGTGAAAACCGCCTCGCCGCGCAGAACATCCCGCTCGCCGGCGGCGCGGTCCAGGTCACCGGCAAGAATATCCCGCAAGGCCACACCGTGTGGCTGGCCGGCCGCCCGGTGCCGCTCGGTGCCGAGGGGCGCTTCGTCGCCGAGCAGTTGCTGCCTGCCGGGCTGCACAGCGTCGAGGTGGCGGTACTCGATGCGCAGGGCAACGGCGAGCTGTACCTGCGCGATCTGGAACTGAAAAAGAGCGACTGGTTCTACGTCGGCATCGCCGACATCACCGCGGCGCAGGACAGCACCAACGGCCCGGCCGAACTGGTGACCAACGACCAGAGCCACTACGACAACGACCTCAACGTCGACGGCCGGCTGGCCTTTTTCGCCGACGGCAAGTTCGGCGACGACTGGCAGCTGACTGCCAGCGCCGATACCCGCGAGGGGCCGCTGGACGAGATCTTCAGCAACTTCATGAACAAGGCGCCCGATGCGATGTTCCGCCGCATCGACCCGACCTACTACTACCCGAGCTACGGCGACGACAGCACCGTGGAGGAGGGGGCGCCGACCCTCGGCAAGTTCTACGCAAAACTGAAAAAGCAGGAGAACTACGGCCTGTGGGGCAACTTCCGCATCGGCTATACCGGCAACTCGCTGGCCCATGTGGACCGGGCCCTCTACGGCGCCAACCTCCACCTGCAGTCCCGGGATACCACCCGTTTCGGCGAAGAGCGCCTCTATTTCGACAGCTTCGCCGCCGAGCCGGGCACCGTGGCCAGCCGCGACGAGTTCCGCGGCACCGGCGGTTCGCTCTACTACCTGCGCCACCAGGACATCCTCAACGGCTCCGAGCGGGTGCGCATCGAGGTCCGCGACAAGGACTCGGGCATCGTCGTTGCGGTCAAGAATCTGGTCCCAGCGCTGGACTACGATATCGACTTTATCCAGGGGCGGATCCTGCTCTCCGAGCCGCTCTCGGCCACCGCCGCCGACGCCATGCTGGTCGACAGCGGCGCGGCGAGCGGCAACCTGGCCTACCTTGTGGTGCGCTACGAATACACGCCCGGTTTCGATGACATCGATACCCTGGCGCTCGGCGGCCGCGTCCACTACTGGCTCAGCGACTTCGTCAAGTTCGGCCTGACCAGCGACCGCAACGAGGCGGCGGGCGCCGAAAGCCGGCTCAACGCCGCCGACCTCACCCTGAGAATGAGCGCCGGCACCTGGCTCAAGCTGGAGGGATCGCAAAGCGAAGGGGCGGGCATCGATACCCTCAACTCCATCGATGGCGGCTACAGCTTCGACGACACCACCCCGATCATCGGCAACGACAATCGCGCCGACGCCTGGCGTGTCGACACCAGCCTCGCCCTGAGCGATATCGCCGAGAGCCTGCAGGGCCGGGTGCCGCTCTACGGCCAGGAGCTAGAGGGTCACCCGGCCCTGCAG